>PVMK01139078.1_pt1 | contig 17142 bp, 21 predicted proteins | sample 1853481 | NCBI WGS metagenome assembly PVMK01 (sample SAMN08533507, study PRJNA380276) | Marine sediment metagenome, whole genome shotgun sequencing project.
GCTTCGAAAACCTGGCTCGCGGGTCTTACGACGAGCATTGAGTTCGGTAGATTTTGGGTGGTGCCACGTTGCCGGCCGGTGTCGGTGGAGCCTCCCGAAAAGGCCACAGCGCACTCGCAAATTCGGCTGCTGCGCAACTCGACCAAAATTGCTGCGCAATTTTCTGGACTCGGACAGTGCTCGCAGAAAGCCCCGAATTTGCTGCAGCGCTAAACGTGGCCTGATTTTTTCGGGAGGCTCCACCGACACCGACCTCTTCTTGCGCAAAACTCCAAAATGATAGGCGATTAGCTCGATGTGAGGGGCGACGGGGGTGAGGGGTGCTTTGAACAATCAGGCCGCTGCTTAAGCATTCCATCGTTTTCGGGGGCTTTCTGCGAGCACTGTTCGAGTCCCAACTTTTTTGCGCAGCAAAAAATGGTCGAGTTGCGCAGCAGCCCGGAAACGATGGAATGCTTGCGGCCGTTCAAAGCACCCCTCACTCCCATTGCCCCGGCTACGTGGCACCCAAAATCTAAAACCCGGTTTTTTCCTTCAGTTTGCCCAACTCCGCCAGCTGATCTTCCCGTGAGAGCGGTGCCGATGGCTGCCGCTCCAACGCCTCCGGCGCCGGCACTTCCAGCGACTCCCCTCGCAACACCCGGGCACAATACTGTTGGTAGTGCTCCTTGAACACCGGCCAACTGGTGCGCTCGGTGTTGTTGGTGAGGAAAAACCAGTCGCTGTCGCGGCCCGCCAGGTAAACCGCCGGGTGACTCCAGCGTTGGGCGGATCTGGGGGAGGGGGCCCGGCAGGCCTCCACGTAGGCGTCGTGGGCAGCGGGCAGTCCGAAGTCCGACAGGCTCTGCTGGCAGCATTCCAGCATGCGGTTGAGCGTGGGCAGGTACTCGCTGTGTTCGATGGCGTGCTTGGCGCCCTTCAGGATTTGTTCCACCGGGTAATCCCCCAGGGATTCCAGCCACAGTTTCTTGATTTGCTTGAGCTGCTCCGCATCCGGAAAGGCAGCGTAGTACTGGTTGTGGTAGTTCAACCGGAACAGGGCGAAGACCTGGTTGATGGCCTCGATGTGGGCTTCTGTGGCGGCCCTGCGGGAGGCTTCAGTCTGCCCACGAGGTGTCGGTGAGGTCGTCCTGGAGGCTTCGATCTCTTGTGCGACCTGTTTTATTAGATCCCTGCTGTCCGGCATTGCTGGTTCCCGCTTGTTCAATCTGGTGGCGTTTTGCCCAGTGATATTTTACATGCTTGAGGAACTTGCTGTTCCACGATGTTTGCGCCTGGTTGCTGTCTTTCCAGTATACGATGAACTCGGGCAGCAGCGAGTGTGCGAATTCGGTTTCGATGTGTGACATGCGCAGGATATCGTAGACGTCCTCGGTGGGCAGCCAGTGGTCTGATATCCGTTTGGGTTCGGTGCTGTGTTCCAGGCTGGAGGTGTATTTGGCCCACTGTATGCGTATGTGCTGAATGAATTTGGAATTCAGCACCTTGGGCGTCGCGCCTCTTTCGCGCCAGTACAGGATGAACTCCGGAACAGACTGGTCGATGAAGTCCCGGTCTATGCCGCCGCGCTCCATAATCTCCAGGGCGTCCAGGCTGGGGCGCCAGCTGTTGTCCAGGGTGGTTTTTTGCGGCACCTGGAAGGCCTCCGCCTGACTCTGCTGGTGGCGCCGCCAGTTGGCGGTCACGTGTTGGCGGAACTTGTTCTCCCAGGCGTGGCTGGTCTCGCCGCGCTCGCGCCAGTAAAAGATGAAATCTTCCAGTTGGTCCAGGGCGAACTGACGCGGTATGTTGTGGTTCAGGCCCATCAGTTGCAGCAGGTCTTCGCTGGGGGACCAGTGTATCGGCAGCAAACCGGCGCTGCGCCGTATCGGGGCTGCGGGTGCGGTTTGTTGTACAACTTGTGGTGCCGCTTTGGTCTGGTGCACCGGTTCGTTGACGGCGAACAGCAGCCTCTCGGTGGTGTGCAGGGGCGGCGAGTCGATGAGCAGTACGCCTTTGTCGACCAGGTTGCGACTGATGCGGTGCAGGTCTTCGGCGTCCCAGAAGGGCAGGGCGAGCAGCAGGAAGTCACGCTCCACGCTGAGCCAGGCGAGGTTGTCCCTGATGTGCGCGCTGTGGTGCTCGAATAAAGCCTGCAGGTGTTGCAGCAGGATCGCCTCCTCCAGCCCGATCGTCGCCGCCAGGCCGGGTGAAAAAATGAGCTGGCGCTCGGGGATCAGGGAGGAATCTGACATGTCTATACGGGTTTTTGAAGCCGGGTCTGATAGCATACCTCAGAAGCGGCGACAGTTACCCTAGTTCCGCAAGAATTAACGTCACTGTCTTGACTGTAGCTTGGTTAAAGTGGCAGTGGATGCGTCCCGCTGTTTCCGGGAGTTCTTTGCCTTGCAGTTAGAACCCCATGCCTTTGCAAGGCAAAGAACTCCCGAAAGCAGCTACCATAGGGGCATTCAATGTGCCCGGGGAAGATAATGGCAAAACAAAAAACCGCTTTTGTGTGCAACGATTGCGGCTCGGATTACCCCAAATGGCAGGGCCGGTGCAGCGACTGCGGCGCCTGGAATACCCTGTCGGAGATAAAGCTGGGGCCCCGCCAGCGGCTCGGGTCGTGCCGGTGCGCGCACCAGTGCCGGCAGGGCTGGTTTTGCCGGCGCCCTGAGCAGTGCCCGGGTGCTGCAGGATATTAATCTGGATGACTTGCCGCGCTTCTCCTCCGGCGCCGAGGAGTTTGACCGGGTGCTGGGCGGCGGTCTGGTGCCCGGGTCAGCCATTTTAGTGGGCGGTAACCCCGGCGCCGGTAAGAGCACTCTGCTGCTGCAGACCATGTGCCACCTGGCCACCACCATGGACAGCCTGTACGTCACCGGCGAGGAATCCCTGCAGCAGGTGGCGATGCGCGCCCAGCGCCTGCAGTTGCCCACCGACAAGCTGCGCCTGATGTCAGAAACCAACGTGGAAACCATTGTCGCCGCCGCCCAGGAATTCAAACCCAGGGTACTGGTGGTGGATTCTATCCAGGTAGTGCACACCGACGAGCTGACATCCGCCCCGGGGGGTGTATCCCAGGTTCGCGAATGTGCCGCCTACCTGATCCGCTATGCCAAGCAGACCGGCACCGTGTTGTTCCTGGTGGGTCACGTCACCAAGGACGGCTCCCTGGCCGGCCCCAAGGTGCTGGAGCATATGATCGACTGCTCCATTTTACTGGAGGGCAGCGACGACTCCCGCTTTCGCACCCTGCGCGGCCAGAAGAACCGTTTTGGCGCCGTGAACGAGCTCGGTGTCTTCGCCATGACCGAGCAGGGTATGCGCGAGGTAAAGAACCCCTCCGCCATTTTCCTGGATCGCAGCGGCGAACCGGCCTCCGGCAGTATCGTGATGGTGGTGTGGGAGGGCACCCGCCCCTTATTGGTGGAAATCCAGGCGCTGGTGGATGACAGCCAGTTGGGTAACCCGCGCCGCGTGGCGGTGGGCCTTGAACAGAATCGCCTGGCCATGCTGCTGGCTGTATTGCACCGACACGGCGGCCTGCAAGTGGGCGACCAGGATGTATTCGTCAATGTGGTGGGCGGTGTGAAAGTACTGGAGACCAGCGCCGACCTGGCCTTGCTGGCGGCCATTGTATCCAGCTACCGCGACCGGCAACTGCCCAGGGATATGGTGATCTTTGGTGAGGTCGGCCTGTCCGGCGAGATTCGCCCCGTGCCCAGCGGCCAGGAGCGCTTGTCAGAAGCCGCCAAGCATGGATTCAGGCGCGCTATCGTGCCGCGGGGTAATGCGCCCAAGGGCGAGATCAAGGGGATGCAGGTTATTGCCGTATCGAAATTGAGTGAGGCGCTGGAAGCGCTGGATTAACTAGTGCGTACCCGGCACCATGCGGTTCTGTGTAGGGCCGGTTTTAACCGGCCAATCAATCGGCGTATCGGGTTGGTTTACCCGGTTCAAACCGAACCTACAGAAAGGTACCTCGGTCAATTGTAACTGTCTCTGGATGGCAGCTCACTATGCCAGCTGCTTAAGTTCCTCCTCCAGCGTCTCCAGATCCATATGGGCTTCCAGCACCGCCCGCAGCGGTTCGATATTCTCCCGATCCACGTGCTGCACCGAAAAGCCCAGCCTGCCCGCTTCCACATGTTGCAGGTAGGCGTGCAGTTCCAGGTTACTGTCATCATCGAGCTGGATAACGAGGGTGAAAGGCTCGTTGTACTGAGCGTCCCACACATCCGGCTGATCAGTAGCCACCCCGCTCAGTGAGATATCGATAAGACGCTGATGCCACACACTGCCCCCCTGATGTACCTGCACTGGCAGGGCCAGTTCAACACGGGTGAAGCGACGTTTATCGTTACGAACCTCGGTCATGACGGTACTCTTCATGGACAGATTATGAGCCAACTATAACGCCGGTTTGGATCGAATGCGAGAGAATCAAAAGGGTCAGACCCGAATGGCACTGACTTAAGTAATGTCAAGTTTGTAGCATGGGTCCCGCTCCGCACAGCTACTGCGTTCCATACTCAAACGAATTGAATGATACCGTAGGTAGCTGCTTGCGGGAGTTTTTTTGCCTTGCAAAGGCATGCTCTTCCTAAGTTACTTGAGTTTACGGTACTTCACCCGGTGCGGTTGATCTGCGGCAGAACCCAGCCGCGCCTTACGGTCCTCCTCGTAATCCGTAAAGTTACCCTCGTGGAATACCACCCCACCATCGTCCTCATAGGCCAGGATATGCGTGGCGATACGATCCAGAAACCAGCGATCATGCGAGATAACCATGGCGGCACCGGGGAAAGCAAGCAACGCCTCTTCCAGCGCGCGCAGGGTTTCCACGTCCAGGTCGTTGGTCGGCTCATCCAGCAGCAGCACATTCGCTCCCTGCTTCAGCAGCTTGGCCAGGTGCAGCCGGTTGCGCTCGCCACCGGACAAATCCTTCACAAATTTCTGCTGATCCGAGCCCTTGAAGTTGAAGCGGCCCACATAGGAGCGGGAATTCACCTCGTAGTTGCCGATACGGATGATGTCCTGCCCGTCCGATAATTCCTCCCACACCGTCTTGTCGCCGGACAGGTCGTCCCGGGACTGGTCCACATAGGCCAGCTTGACTGTCTCCCCCACATTCACCTCGCCGCCATCCGGTTGCTCCATGCCCATGAGTATCCTGAACAGCGTGGATTTACCCATGCCGTTGGCGCCGATGATGCCGACAATACTGCCCTTGGGTACCGTGAAGCTGACGCCTTCAAATATCAGGCGGTCGCCGAAAGTCTTTTTCAGGTTCTTCACCTCAATGACATTGTCACCCAGGCGCGGCCCCGGCGGGATGTAGATCTCGTTGGTCTCGTTGCGCGCCTGGAAATCCTGCGACTGCAATTCCTCGAAGCGCTGCAGGCGCGCCTTGCTCTTGGCCTGGCGGCCCTTGGGGCTGCTGCGCACCCACTCCAGTTCCGCCTTGATGGCCCTCTGGTGTGAGGCCTCCTGGCGTTGTTCCTGCCCCAGGCGCTGCTCCTTGGCATTCAGCCAGTCAGAATAGTTGCCCTCGTAAGGGATGCCGCGACCCCGGTCCAGTTCCAGGATCCAGCCAGCGGCGTTGTCCAGGAAGTAACGGTCGTGGGTGATGGCGACCACGGTGCCGGGGAAGTCGTGCAGAAATCTCTCCAGCCAGGCCACGCTCTCCGCGTCCAGGTGGTTGGTGGGCTCGTCCAGCAAAATCATGTCCGGGTTGGACAACAGCAATCGGCACAGGGCCACCCGGCGGCATTCACCACCGGACAGGGTGGTCACATCCGCATCCCAGGGCGGCAGGCGCAGGGCGTCGGCGGCTATCTCCAGCTTGTGGTCCAGGTTGTGCGCATCCGTTGCCTGGATAATGTCTTCCAGGCGTGCCTGCTCCCTGGCCAGAGCGTCGAAGTCCGCGTCGGGCTCGGCATAGTCCGCGTAGACCTTATCCAGTCCGGCCAGTGCGTCTTTCGCCTCCTGCACGCCTTCCTCCACGTTGCCGCGCACATCCTTGTCCGGATTCAGCTGCGGTTCCTGGGGCAGGTAGCCGATCTTGATGCCCGGCTGCGGGCGCGCCTCGCCCAGGATGTCCGTGTCGATGCCGGCCATGATGCGCAGCAACGTGGATTTGCCCGAGCCGTTGAGGCCCAGCACCCCGATTTTGGCACCGGGGAAGAAGGACAGGGAGATATTCTCCAGGATGGTTTTCTTGGGTGGCACAACTTTGCCAACCCGGTTCATGGTGTAAACGTATTGAGCCATGGAGTCCTACTCGCCTGGTGTCTGGAGCCGCGAATTTTAGAGCAGGAAGGGGGTCAGGTCTAGAATTGAAGCAGGCGCCTGCTTCAATTCTAGACCTGACCCCCTTCCTCCCACGGTTGTTTGGTGTAAAATGCGCCGCTTCCAACGGGGCGAGCTGCGATCGCCCCAGCAACCAGTCAGGGGACCAGCATGTTTGACAACAACATGACCATCGAGGGATTCGACGACGAGATCTTCGCCGCCATAAAGGAAGAAGATCGTCGTCAGGAAGACCATATCGAGCTCATCGCCTCAGAGAACTACGCCAGTCCGCGCGTCCTGCAGGCCCAGGGCTCCTCGCTGACCAACAAGTATGCCGAGGGCTACCCCGGCAAGCGCTACTATGGCGGTTGCGAGTATGTGGACAAGGCCGAGGTGCTGGCCATCGAGCGGGTCAAGGCCCTGTTCGGCGCGGACTACGCCAACGTGCAGCCGCATTCCGGTTCCCAGGCCAACGCGGCGGTCTACCTGGCCCTGTGCAATGCCGGTGATACGATATTGGGCATGAGCCTGGCCGACGGCGGCCACCTGACTCACGGTGCCAAGCCCAACTTTTCGGGCAAATTGTACAACGCAGTGCAGTACGGCCTGAAGGCCGATACCGGAGAGGTCGACTACGATCAGGTGGAAGCCCTGGCCCTGGAGCACAAGCCGAAAATGATCGTGGCGGGTTTCTCCGCCTACTCGCGCGTCATGGACTGGTCCCGTTTCCGTGAGATTGCCGACAAGGTGGGTGCCTACCTGATGATCGATATGGCTCATGTGGCGGGCCTGATCGCCGCCGGCGTCTACCCCAACCCGGTACCCTATGCGGACGTGGTCACCTCCACCACCCACAAAACCCTGCGCGGCCCCCGCGGCGGCGTAATCCTGGCCAAAGCCAACGAGGAACTGGAGAAGAAATTCAACTCCGCAGTATTTCCCGGTAGTCAGGGTGGTCCGCTGATGCACGTGATCGCCGCCAAGGCGGTGGGTTTCAAGGAGGCCCAGAGCCCCGAGTTTGTCCAGTACCAGAAGCAGGTGGTGGTCAATGCCAGGGCAATGGCGGCGACATTTATCGACCGGGGCATCAATATTGTCTCGGGCGGCACCGACAACCACCTGATGCTGGTGGACCTGATCGGCAAGCCCTACACGGGTAAAGACGCCGATGCGGCACTGGGCGCGGCCAATATTACCGTCAACAAAAATGCGGTTCCCAATGACCCCCGTTCGCCATTTATCACCTCTGGCCTGCGGGTTGGGACACCGGCGATTACTACCCGTGGATTTGGTGAAGCTGAGACTATTGAGCTGACTGGCTGGATGTGTGATGTGTTGGAAGCGCTGGAGAACGACACGTCTGAGCAGGTGATTGTTGAGGTTAAGGCTAAGGTTCTGGAGATCTGTGCGCGGTTTCCGGTTTATGGCTGATAGAGTTTAAGTAGTTTTGAGTGCCGGTCGATGCCGTGAAGGGCGCCCGAAAAAGGCCGCAGCGCAGCCAACATATTCGGCTGCTGCGCAACTCGAAAACGATGGGAAGCTTGCGGCCGTTCACAGGCCCCTCTAAACCCCATTGACCCGGCTAGCAGCCAAAAGCAGCCAAAAGCAGCCAAAAGCAGCCAAAAGTCCACCCTAAATGAGTAAAAGCCCCAGGCAAGGGAAATATGTTAATCTTCAGCCACTTAGAATAACGAGGTAAGCCCATGCACTGCCCCTTTTGCGCCGCGGAAGACACCAAAGTCATCGACTCACGCCTGGTCGCCGAGGGCGATCAGGTGAGACGTCGCAGGGAATGCCTTAGCTGTGCCGAACGCTTTACTACCTACGAGGTGGCCGAGCTGGTGATGCCGAAAATCATCAAGCAAAATGGCAATCGTGAACCCTTCGATGAAGAAAAGCTGCGCGCCGGTTTCCTGCGCGCATTGGAAAAACGCCCCGTATCTGTTGAAGACATCGAGGCGGTCATTAACCATATCAAAAACACCCTGCGGGCCACCGGTGAGCGGGAGGTACAGTCCCTGGTTCTGGGCGAGATGGTGATGGAGGAACTTAAGCAACTGGATCAGGTTGCGTACGTGCGTTTCGCCTCTGTTTACCGAAGTTTCCAGGATATTGCCGAATTTCGAGATGAAATTGAGCGACTGGAAGCAGAGCCGAACAGCAAGTAATCTGGCTACCAAACACTGCCCATGACCCCTCATTGCGACACCAGCTTCGACACCCGCATGATGGCACGTGCCTTACAACTGGCGCGTCGCGGAAAGTATTCCGCCATGCCCAACCCCCATGTGGGTTGTGTACTGGTGCGGGACGGTCATGTGATAGGGGAGGGATTTACCCAACCGGCCGGTGGCAATCACGCGGAGATCGAGGCTCTGCGATCAGCGGAGGATGCCACCGGCGTCACCGTCTATGTGACACTGGAACCCTGCAGTCACCAGGGTAAAACCGGGCCCTGCGCCGATGCCCTGATCAGGGCCGGGGTGAGCAGGGTCGTGGCCGCCATGGCGGACCCCAACCCACTGGTGGCGGGACAGGGTCTGGAGAAATTGCGCGATGCCGGTATTGCCGTGGACTGCGGCCTGCTGGAGGCCGAGGCCCGGCAGGTCATTCCGGGGTTTATCGCCCGTATGAGTCGTGGCCGGGGTAGGGTGCGGGCCAAGTTGGCCATGTCTCTGGACGGGCGCACCGCCATGGCATCCGGTGAGAGCCAGTGGATTACCGGTCCGGCGGCTCGCGAGGATGTGCAGCGTCTGCGCGCCATGAGCTGCGCCATTGTGACCGGGGTAGGCACCGTGTTGGCTGATGACTGCGCCCTCACGGTGCGCGCTGATGAGTTGGGCTTGTCCGGGCAGGCTGCCATATTGGCCACCAGTAGAGCACCCCTCAGGGTGGTAATGGATTCCAGCCTACGAACCCCGGCTACTGCCAAAATACTGGATGGCAGCACTCCCACCCTGTTGTGCCATGATGAGGCTATCGAGGTGCCACCCGACATTGTGGCCACTGGAGTGAACCGCTTGCCGCTGCCCCGGGGCGAAAAAGGCCTGGATCTGGCCCGTTTGCTGGATGACCTCACCGCGCGGCAATGTAACGAAATTCTGGTAGAATCTGGCCCCCGTTTGGCCGGCGCCCTGTTACAGGCCGGGCTGCTGGATGAGTTGATTGTGTATATGGCGCCCGCCCTGCTGGGTGACAGAGCGCGCCCCCTGCTCGAATTGCCGCTGGATAACATGGCGGATAAGGTGCAACTGCAGGTGGAGGATGTGCGCAAAGTGGGTCAGGACTGGCGCTTTACCGTCATACCCGTCTGACACCGCAACTGATTCGGGCAACACATGTAGGGCCGAATCAGCGTGCCCCATGACCGCAGGGAATGCTTATGTACAGGATGTACAGGATGTACGGTATGTCGCGGGAGCCAGGGACGGCGGGAGCGATCGGGTATTATTCGGCCACATCTACACGATGAGAGTTTTAAGGGACCAATATGTTCACAGGCATTATCCAGGCCGTCGGTGAAGTGGCCGCCATACAGCCCAGCGGCGGCGACCTGCGCCTGCGCATCAATACCGGCAAGCTGCCCCTGGATGATGTCGCCCTGGGCGACAGTATCTGCACCAACGGGGTGTGCCTGACGGTAATAGAGCTGCCCGGCGATGGCTACTGGGCGGATGTGTCGGTGGAGTCGCTCAATTTCACTACACTGGGTGACCTGAAGCCCGGATCACGGGTGAATCTGGAAAAAGCCCTGACGCCCGAAAGCCGTCTGGGCGGCCATATTGTCAGCGGCCATGTGGATGGCGTCGGCGAGGTGGTGAGTCTGCAGCAGGATGCCCGCTCCATTCGCGTGGTACTGCGCGCCCCGGATGAGCTGGCCAAGTATATCGCCCACAAGGGCAGTATCTGCGTCGACGGTACCAGTCTCACCGTGAATGCGGTGAGTGGGGCGGCAGCTCGACCCTGAACATCATCCCCCAGACCATGGCAGAAACCATTTTCGGGCAGTATCAGGCGGGCAGCCGGGTGAACCTGGAGGTGGATGTGATCGCCCGTTACCTGGAACGCCTGATTCAGGGCGATGCTGCTGCGGACCCTGATGCTTCGGGTCAAGGCACGGCAGGTCTGTCGATGGATACCCTGGCCGAAAACGGCTTCCTGCGCGATTGAGCGCGGGTTATTGGAACACAGACCAATGGAACAATAGTATGCAAGTAAACACCGTAGACGAACTGATCAGTGATATCCGCCAGGGCCGCATGGTGGTGTTGCTGGACGACGACGCCGACAGCCATAACGAAGGGGTGGTGATGGTCGCCGCGGAGCATTGCGACGCCAGCCATGTGAACTTCATGGCGCGCCAGGCCCGCGGGCTGGTCTGCCTGACCTTGACCGAGGAGCGCTGCCGGCAGCTGGATCTGCCCCCCATGGTGGACGATGCCATGGGCGAAAAATCCAATTTCACGCTCTCGATAGAGGCCAGCGAGGGTATCGATACCGGTATTTCCGCGGGGGACCGCGCCCGCACCGTGCAGGCGGCGGTTGCGCCCTACGCCGTACCGGCCGATATCGTGCAACCCGGGCATATCTTCCCCCTGACCGCCGTACCCGGTGGGGTTTTGACCCGCGCCGGCCACACGGAAGCCGCCTCTGACTACGCGCGCCTGGCGGGATTACTGCCTGCCGCCGTAATCGCCGATATCCTGACGCCACAGGGGGTGGTGGCCGACGGCCCCGCCCTGCGCGAGTTTGCCACGAAGAACGGTCTGAAAATCGGCACCATCGCCGACCTTATCCATTTTCGGATGGTGAACGAGCGCACCATCCGCCGTATTCGCGAGGGCACCATCGCGACCGAGTACGGCGAATTCCAGTTGACCGCCTACCGCGACCAGACCGCAGGTAACGTACATATGGCTATCTCGCGCGGCAATATCGTGCCGGGCGAGCCAACCCTGGTGCGGGTGCATGTGCAATCCGTATTGCGCGACCTGGTGACCAGCAAGATACCCGGGCAGGCCACCTGGAACATGGGCAAATGCATGCAAACAGTGGCTGAGAACGGCCGCGGCGTGATCGTATTGCTGGCGCGGGCGGAGAGCCCGGAGCGGTTGCTGGCCAGTATCGATATGGCCCTGGGTGAGGCGCGACCGGCCTCGGCCATGACCCCTGACAGCTATACCACGGTGGGCCTGGGCTCGCAGATTCTCAAAGACCTGGGGGTGGGAAAAATCCACCTGATGGGCGCGCCGATCAAGTACAATGCGATTTCCGGCTTCGACCTGGAAGTGCTGGATTTTGTGGACCCCGCGGAAAGAACTGAGGGAATAGAGGGAACAGAACAATGAGTGATATCAAGACAATCGAGGGCGATTTTACCGGTGGCGATGGCAAATACGCCATTGTCGTGGGCCGCTGGAACAGCTTCGTGGTGGAGCACCTGCTGGAAGGGGCCATCGATAGCCTGCGCCGCCACGGTGTGGATGACAAGCACATCACCATAGTGCGCGCCCCCGGCGCCTTCGAAATCCCCCTGGTCTGCAAGAAAGTCGCCGCAAAAGGGAATGTGGACGCCATTATCGCCCTGGGCGCGGTCATCCGCGGCGGCACCCCCCACTTCGAATATGTGGCCGGCGAGTGCACCAAGGGGTTGGCGATGGTGACCATGGAATACGGCATCCCGGTAGCTTTCGGCGTGCTGACCGTGGATACCATCGAGCAGGCCGTGGAACGCTCCGGCACCAAGGCCGGCAACAAGGGTGAAGAGGCCGCCATGTCCGCGCTGGAGATGGTCAGCCTGCTGGGCAAGCTGGACTGAATGAGCAAGCCCGCCCGCAACACCCTGGCCGCCGAGCGGCGCAAGGCCCGCCACTACGGTATGCAGGCCCTGTACCAGTGGCATATGGCCGGCGCGTCGTTGAGTGATATCGAGGCGGAATTTCGCGAGGACTACGACTTCAGCCATGTGGACCTGGCCTATTTCCAGGCTCTGCTGCACGAGATTCCCGCTTGCGTGGATGAATTGGATGCAGCCCTGGAGCCCCTGCTGGACCGCAAACTGGACGAACTGGATCCGATCGAGCGCACCCTGCTGCGCATGGGCATGTTTGAGCTGACCCGGCGCATCGATGTGCCCTACAAGGTGGTAATCAACGAAGAGGTGGCCCTGGCCAAGAAATTCGGCGCCACCGACAGCCATAAATACATCAACGGCGTGCTGGACAGGGCGGCACGCGAATTGCGCAAGGTCGAGATCGACGCGGCATCCTGATGCCTTCTCTCTCCGAATTTACCCTGATCTACCGTTATTTCTCCGCCCTGGGGCGCGGCGACGCCGTGGACCTCTCGGTGGGGGACGACTGCGCCATCCTGCGTCTGGAAGAGGGCGAACGACTAGCTGTATCAGTGGATACCATGGTAGTGGGTGTTCACTTCCCTGAGGACAGTTTCCCTGAAGATATCGGCTTTCGAGCCGTATCCGCGGCGGCCAGCGACCTGGCTGCCATGGGCGCGCGTCCCCTGGGTATGACGGTGGCGCTTACCCTGCCGGAGGTGGATGAGTTCTGGCTGAACACTTTTAGCCAGGGTCTGGCTGCTGCCGTATCTGAATACGAATTACCTCTGGTAGGCGGTGATACCACCCGCGGGCCGCTAACTATCACGGTTCAGGTGATGGGTGCCCTGCCCATGGACCGGGCACTATTGCGCGGCGGCGCCCGGGTGGGGGATGACGTCTACGTGTCCGGTACGCTCGGGGATGCGGCGGGTGGCCTGGCCTTTTTACAGGGGCAGTGGCAACCGGAACCCGATGCCGCCGAGTACCTGCTGGACCGCTTCAACCGCCCCCGCGCCCGCATCGCCCTGGGCCGGGAGCTGCTGGGGCGTGCCACCGCCGCTATCGATATATCAGATGGGCTACGGGCCGATGCCGGGCATATCGCCGCCGCCAGTGGCGTGAAAATCCGTATTGAGCCGGAACTGCTGTTACCCCTGTCGGCCGCATTGTCGTCCTATCGCACCCAGAGCCCAAAAGTCCCCACGGCTCCCACGACACCGACAGTTCCGCCGACCAGGTCATGCAGTGGGCGTTGACCGGCGGCGATGATTACGAGCTTTGCTTCTGTCTGCCCGCCGGAGAAGAGCCACCCGAAGGTTGCACCCTCATAGGCCGGGTTGAAGCAGGGCAGGGTGTGGATTGCGGGCTGGATGTTGACATTCCGGCCGGTTACCAGCACTTTTAACCCATGGCGCCCATTAAACCAACCCCCTTTCGCAACCCGATCCAGTTCCTGGCCTTCGGCTTCGGCAGTGGCCTCGCCCCCAAGGCCCCCGGCACCTTCGGCACCCTGGCGGCGGTGCCCATCTACTGGTTTATCGCCGACTGGAACCTGCTCGAATACAGCGCGTCATCCTGGTAACCGCCGTGCTCGGCATCTGGATCTGCGGCGCCGCCAGCCGGCAGCTCAAGGTGCACGACCACGCATCGTGTGGGACGAATTCGTCGGTTACTGGATCACCCTATGGGCCGTGCCGGTGGACTGGGTGTGGATAATTGCGGGTTTCGTGGTCTTTCGGGTGTTTGATATCATCAAGCCCTGGCCGATAAGTGTGCTGGACAAGAAAGTGGGCGGCGGTTTTGGCATAATGATCGACGACATAGTGGCGGGCGTTATGGCCTGCGTTACACTGCATATTGCCCTGGCTTTTGTTGGATATTAGCCGGGTATTAGCCGGAGGGCATTTTTGATGCGCAAATTGTTAAGCTTAGCGATGTTGATCGCCCTGGTTCTGGGCGCGGGTGGGTCTTATTCCGCATCGCCCAGTATCGAGGTGGAGGCACTGCTTCCCGACACGGCGGTTCTAAAAATAGACGGTCAGCGCAAAACCCTGAAAGTGGGGCAATCCTTTGGCGGCGTCACTCTCATTGCCGCCTATTCGCGCACCGCGACCCTGGAGGTCGACGGCCAGCAGATGGTCGTAGGTATCTCCCGCCGCATCGGTTCCAACTACCAGCAGCCGAAAGAACAGGTAGTCACTATTCAACGCGACGCCATGCTCCAGTACCACACCACCGCAAGCATAAATGGCCGCCAGGTACAGGTGATGGTAGATACCGGGGCGAATGTAGTGGCTATGAGTTCCGCCCAGGCCCAGGCCCTCGGTATTGATTATAAAGCCGGTATTCCCTCCAAAGTGGAGACAGCCAGTGGTGTGATCCCCGCCCACATTGTCACCCTGCGCTCAGTCAGCGTGGGCGGCATTCTGGTAAATAACGTACGCGCTTCAGTCGTGGAGGGCGATTTCCCCGCCACCATATTGCTGGGTATGACCTATTTACAGCATGTGAAGATGAAGGAACACAATGGCCTGCTCTCCCTGTCCAGAGCCTGGTAGCCACCCCGCAGGGTACCCGATAAAGCGGCGTAGGCCCTGCGCAATGCGCACATTCATACTCATCCAGACCCGCTGTGGCGCGCGGCACCCAATATAGTTCCATTGGCAAAGGGCAAGTGGCAAAGCCCAGCGCTCGCGCCCTGCCAGCGAAAACTGGTAGAATGGCCGACCTTTTCTGACGGATAGCACTAGTGTCAGTACGCTACATAGAATCCTCCCGCCTCCCCACCGCCTGGGGCGAGTTCGAAATGCACGGCTTCGAAGATACCGGAGCCAACAAGGAACACCTGGTCCTGACCATGGGTGATGTGACCGATGGCGAGCCCGTATTGACCCGAGTCCACTCCGAGTGCCTCACCGGCGATGCCCTGTTCAGTATGCGCTGCGACTGCGGTAACCAGCTGCAGGCCGCCCTGAAAGCCATCGCCGAGGAGGGACGAGGCGCCCTGTTCTACCTGCGCCAGGAAGGCCGCGGCATCGGCCTGCTCAACAAGATCAAGGCCTACAAACTCCAGGACGCCGGCGCCGACACCGTAGAAGCCAACGAACAACTGGGTTTTGGCGCCGATATGCGCGATTACAGCGTGCTGGGGCCCATGTTTGAGCACTCTGGGTCATTAAATCTGTACGATTAATGACCAACAACCCCCGCAAAGTCGCCGCCCTGGAAGAGCTCGGGGTGGAAGTGGTTGAGCGGATCGCCCTGCATACGGACAGTAATCCGCATAATGAGAAGTATTTGCAAACCAAGGCGGGGAAGTTGGGGCATATGTTTGAGGGGCGGGGGTAGGTCTTCTCGTCACCCTGCGGCAGTAGCGCCCTCGCCCCGTTATTCCCGCAAGCACGTCATTTCTGCAACCCCGTCATTCCTGCAAGCCCGTCATTCGTGCAACCCCGTCATTCCTGCGACCATGTCATTCCCGCAACCATGTCATTCCCGCGTAGGCGGGAATCCAGCTCACCGATCCCGCTCCACAATATACCGAGCCAAATCCCGCAAATGATCAGCTGACTCCCCGAAATCGCCCAACGCAACCAGAGCTGCCTCTAACAGCCGCCGAGCCTCACCCTTAGCCCCCTCCAACCCCATCAATTTCACATAAGTAGGCTTATTAGCCTCCCCATCCTTCCCCTTGGGTCTTACCCAGCGTCTGCGTATCCCCCTCCACATCCAAAATATCATCCACCACCTGAAAAGCCAGGCCGATATGGGCTGCCGTATGCGTCCAGGGCGGCCAATTGCTCCTCAGTGGCACCCCGCTGCGATACCCCCCAGAGCCAGAGAGGCGCGGATCAGGGCGCCAGTCTTGAGGGAGTGCATGGCCTGGAGCTCTTCCAGACCCATGTCAGAATCCGTGGCCTGGATATCAATAAACTGCCCGCCAACCATGCCTCGCGGGCCAGCGGCGGCGGCCAGCACCTTGACCATCGCGACCTTCTGCTCCGCACTGAGCCCGGGGGCATCCGCCAGTAATTCGAATGCCCTGGCCTGCAATCCATCCCCCACCAGAATGGCCGTGGCCTCGTCGTAGGCCTTGTGCAGGCTGGGTTTGCCGCGACGCAGGTCGTCGTCGTCCATGGCGGGGAGGTCGTCGTGGATCAGGGAGTAGGTGTGGATAAGTTCTATGGCGCAGGCGGGGTAGCTTAATAAATCTCGATCCTGTAATCCCACTGCATTCGCGCTTGCCAGGCAGAGGATTGGCCGGATGCGCTTGCCGCCTATCTGTAGCGAGTAACTGCTGGCTGCATATAATGGCGACAGAGCGGGAGAGCTGTCATAAGATTCTTGCCCCGGGTTGCCCTGCAATTCCCCCAGAACTTCATCGCACCATTTTCGGTGTAGGGCAAGCAAGTCGGCGGCAGCTGTATTCACTCCTTGTTCTCGGCGAGGAGGAAGTCTTTTTCAGTCGGCCCGTCACCATCGTCCAAGAGCAGGTTCACCTTTTGTTCAGCTTCAGCCAGTGCTTTCTGGGCACCTCGAGCGAGATTTATACCTTTCTCAAACTCACTCAGAGCATCCTGAAGGTCCGTGTCATTACCCTCCAGCTTCTCTATGATTGATTCAAGAGATTTGATGTTGGATTCGAAATCCGACTCCCCTTCAGAGGAGCTGTTTGTAGTTTTTCCCATTGCTGTTCTCAGAATTGGTGCGGGGGTTAAGTATACTGGGGAAATTGTGAAAATGGAGCATACCTCGCGCCACAATTCGCCCCCAGAACCTGCCGAAGCTTGCAACAATGCCTCCGCGGAGCGCTTGGACGGATACGATGTTCTCCCAATCGGGTGCTTCCAATACTATTGGTCATCCCACCCCGGAGGTGTAGTATGGCAGCGATAGCATTTGATCCACTGGAGTATACCCATGAACTGGAAGCGTCCGGTGTTCCCCGCGATCAGGCCGAGGTACATGCAAAAGCGATGACTGCCCGCTTTCTCTATAATTTTGAGAGCCTACCCCGCTTTACCGGG
>PVMK01126642.1_pt1 | contig 17140 bp, 15 predicted proteins | sample 1853481 | NCBI WGS metagenome assembly PVMK01 (sample SAMN08533507, study PRJNA380276) | Marine sediment metagenome, whole genome shotgun sequencing project.
GATCTCCAACTTGCAGCCGAAGCTTCGCCGTTGCGGTACTTTGTGGCGACTCCAATTTGATCGACGGCAGCATGCTCGTCGCGTCTTCTGGCTGCCAGAGAACTTCGAAAACGGCCACCTCGTCAGACTGCCCTCTGACCACGGCGATGTCGATCTGGCGAACCAGTGCTTTCCACTCACCACTGAGTTGCTCAACGGTTACAGCGGTGGTGATGATCTGCCCCGCCTTGGCCTGCGAAGTCATGCGATTCGCCGTATGCACCGCAGCTCCGAAAATATCCCGGTCGGCAACCACGATCGAGCCAAAATGACAGCCGATTCTTATGGCGACGCGAATCCCGTCAGCGCCAATCTGCGAGTTGTTGGTTATCCGCTGCTGCATCTGACTGGCGGCGTTCATGGCGTCGTCGGCTGATGGAAAGGTCGACATGACCTCGTCGCCCATGGTCTTGATTACCGACCCGCCATATTGATCGGTCGCCTGTTTCATAATCTCAACGCACTGCTGCACCGTTTCGCGCGCCCTTTCATCTCCCATTGAGTCGTAGAGATGTGTGCTCCCGACAACATCTGCGAACAGAATGGTGACCTGGGTCTCTTCGCTGACGCTTTCTACACTACTGGCCATTGGCTGCGCTGGATAAGGCTATGCGAAAGGATAATGGAGAATTATAAGGCATCGTGCTCTGGTAAAGTCACTTTGACGGGCTCAGAATACTATTTTTCAGCAACGAGGTACGTGATCCAGCCGGCATCGGCTTCACCTTTTGTCTCCGGTGTAAACACGCCATCGCCCTCACCGTCCTCATCCGTTCCTTCCCAATAAACGGTTGATTTCCGGAACCCGGCCTCGTCAAGCAGTTCCAGAATCTCCGGTAATGTCCAGAGCCGCCAGTCATATGTAAAAGCCTTCTTTATTCTTGATCCGTCGGGAAACTTGAAGTGAATATGACAGAGTAATTCGCCGGTTACCGGATAATACTTGGCCTGATGCCAGATATAACTGAAGCCTTCGTACTTGGTCTTTTCCTTCATTTCCTCGAACGCTTCATACCCGCCAAACGCATCCAGAAAAAAGATGCCATCTTCATTCAGCGCATCGTAAACCGAGCGGAAATAGTTCAGCATTACTGTTCGTTTCTTAAACAAAAAATAGCTGAAGTTAAACGCCCCGACTACGTCAACCCGCTCGGCCTCAACGCTCAAGACATCCGACTCGATCAATGTCAATCTGTCGCGCTGCTCGTCCGTCAACCCGTTTAACCTATGTTTTCGACCCCAGGCCAACACCGCAGGGTCAATGTCAATTCCGATCGCAGTGTAAGCAGAACCCTGCCTCACCCACTGGCATGCGGCACTTGCCGAGCCACAGAAATCTTCTCGAAAACTCAGCGCCGTTCGGCCACGAATTTCCCTGAAGCGATCTGTTACAAATTCGCACTCTTCCTCTACGTTCTGCACCGAAGCTTCGTACAATTCGTGTCGATCAGCCCGCTCGGCCATTGTTGTCGCTGCACGATTACGAGAAATTTCCTGCTTACGGGCTGCCATGTCGTCTGTAATTCCCTTGTATATCCTCAAATCTTTCGAAAAAACCCGCCGGAGCCCGACGGGCACGCCGTTTTTACTGGTGACTCAAGCCCTCACCATTACAATCCAATATTGTTCAGTTTCGCCTAATCCGATGAGTGCATTCAAGCTGCAACGTCAAATACATCCAACGATGCAATCAGCACCTCCGGTCCAGCTCCAGGCCGGGCCGCGTTTTCACTGATAAAACGCCGCCAGCGCCGCGCGCCGGGCCGACCATTGAACATCCCCAGCATATGTCGACTGATATGGTACAAACTGGCGCCACGCGCTAATTGTCGCTCGGCATACTCGGCCATTTGTCGGACAACCTGCTCACGGGCCGGTGGCTTCCAGCCTTTGTCCGTTTCCGGACTCGGAAAACAATCCTGTAGTGCGGTCAGGAAAAACGGATCTGCGTAAGCCTTGCGGCCAATCATCACCCCGTCGACCTGGTCCAGGTGAGTCCGCACAGCATCCATGGTCTCTATACCACCGTTCAGAACAATGCTCAGATGCGGGAAATCACGCTTCAGCCGGTACACGTGCTCATACCGAAGCGGCGGCACCACGCGGTTTTCCTTCGGACTCAAACCGGAAAGAATCGCTTTGCGTGCATGGACAATGAAGTAATGACAGCCCGCATCAGCCACCGTTTCAACAAACGCTGCCAGAAATCCGTAGTCATCACGATCATCGATACCTATTCTCGACTTGACGGTGACCGGCAACGAACCAGCCTGTCGCATAGCGCGGACACAATCCGCAACGCGAGCAGGCTCCGCCATCAGACAAGCACCAAATCGACCAGACTGAACGCGATCACTCGGGCAACCAATGTTCAGATTAATTTCATCATATTGATAATCTGCGGCAATACCGGTGGCGGACCCCAATATTTGTGGCTCACATCCACCCAGCTGCAGGGCTAACGGCTTTTCCATCGGGTTAAAGCCTAATAATCGCTCTCGATCGCCTTTCAGAACTGCCTGCGCCGTGACCATTTCCGTGTACAGGCGAACCGATGGACTTAGCAGACGAAAGAAATAACGGCAGTGCAGATCCGTCCAGTCCATCATCGGTGCAACGGATATTCTTGTATCTTTTAGCTCCATCGGATATGACTCGGTGATCAAGCCCTCTGCTGCGGCCAGCCCTGTTTCATGTGCGCGAGAGCCTGACGCGAATCATGTGATGTCCCGGGCAGTTTCTTCTATCAGAAAGCCGACGACCTGGCGAAGTGCCTCTTTATGATCAGCGCCAGCCTGCTGGGCCTTGGCGTAGACCTCGGCCTGCCGATGGGCGCTCGTGCCACGCACCGCGATTTTGCCCACATGCTGCACTTCCTTCTGACAATCGAGTGCTTCCGCGTCTTCCTCGACGAGCTCCAGCATTTCATCGATCAACTCCGGAAACGGCACCAACTCTCCTTTCGCCAGATCCAGCAGACTTTCATCCGTACCGTAACGCATCGCCCGCCAGCGATTCTCATTCAGTAACATGGGATTGTAAATTCGCCAGCGCTGATTCTTGACTCGCAGTCGATATAACATGCGCAACAAGCAGACCGTCAATGCCGCCAGGGCAACAGCATCATCAAGCTTAGTACAGACATCGAATATTCTCGTCTCCAGCGTCGGATAACGAGCGCTTGGCCGCAGATCCCACCAGATTTTCGTCGCATCCTCCAACAATCCAGCGTTTACCAGGCTGTCAACGTGCCTCTGGAATTCCGAAAAACTCTCGAATCGTTCCGGAAGACCGGTGCGTGGCAAGGCGTCGAATATAGTCAATCGATAGGAGCGTAAACCGGTGTCCAAACCTTCCCAAAACGGTGACGAGGTGCTCATCGCCAACAAATGCGGCAGGAAATATCGCAACTGATTCATTAAATCGATCCGCAAATCGTCGTCGTCAATGCCGACATGCACATGCATACCGCAAACCAACAAGCGACGCGCCGCAGCCTGCATCTCTTCCGTTAAATCACGGTAACGCTCCACCGATGTGTGTTTTTGCTTCTTCCACCGGCCAAATGGATGAGTAGATGCCGCGATTGGACTCATCCCTTCCCTGCCGGCGACCTCGACTACGATACTGCGCAAATGAGCCAGATCCTCCCGCGCTTCCGAGATCGTCTTGCAAACCTGTGTCCCGACCTCGATCTGCGAGCGCAAAAGTTCGGGAGAAACCTGCCAGTGCGTCAGGCGTTGGCACTCGGCCATTATCGATGGCGGCGGGTCACTGACAAGATCCATAGTGGATCGGTCAACGAGGAGATATTCTTCCTCGATACCGATAGTAAATTTCGGTTCTATGGGACGCATGCAAACCTCTTTAGATTTAACCCCGGTCAGCTGGAGTAAATTTCATTCAAGGGCATATTAAAGGCTATGTTGTCCAGTGCGTATACAAACCGGCATCCGACAGAATCGGCCGCAGTACATTAGCAAGCAATTCTGCCCAATGCTCCGCGCCTGCATCCGTGTCAATCAGATCTTGCCTCAATTCAATCCCGACGTGCGGCAGGCCCTCAGCTTCCGCATGATGATCGACGGTAAAATCATGCGCGTGTTTCCCGGAATACGGCGCATTATCGCCAACAACCAGACCCCGGATTTTCCGCAATCCTTCGATCAGCGGCACTGACATGCGGGGATCCTTGTCCCAGAGAATGCCGATATCCCACGGCCGATGCTCGCCAACCCGCACCTGGACAAAACTGTGGACAGCGATCAAAGCCGGCGCCCTGGCGATAGATTCCAGGCGCCCAAGCTGGTCACGCACAGCGTGATGATAAGCCCAGTACAAGGCGTCTGCGCGCGCCTGGCGGTCCGCGTGGGTCAATTCGTGATTACCCGGCACCACTACACCATCAATGCTGACTGGAAAGGCGCTCGGGTCGTCGAGGCGTCGATTGCAATCCACGACCAGGCGTGAATAACCGGCCAGCACGGCAGGCAGGCCCAGACTGCGGCTGAGTAATCGCGTGACGGCACCCGCGCCGATGTCGAGCGCGCAGTGCGTCTTCATATCCTCCGTGGATACACCGAAGTTATGAAACGTGGCGGGAACCAGGCTCGAGGCGTGATCACAGACCAGCAGAGTCGGCTGGGATGGCTCGACGTGCAGAATCTCGAACGGCGGCGGGTCATCTGGACCGAGCACCGAAAACTCTTCAGTCATAACAGTTTGCCTTCATCAAGCCACACTTCGCATAGCCCCGTCTCTCCTGAAACAGGCATACTCGCGCCCGGCCGTCGGTGCGTCAAGACATACGGCATTCAGAGCCTGGCTCAAAAACAGACCGGCTCGTAATATGAGACACGACTCAGATCGTCGAATGACTTCTCGTGCTATAACATCCAACCTCGCAATCAATCAGAGAGTAAGCGTGGCAAACAAAACAATTTTGGTTACCGGTGGCGCCGGCTATATCGGCAGCCACGTTGTCCGACAACTGGGCGAAGCTGGTGAACGGGTTGTGGTGCTCGACAATCTGTATACCGGTTTTAAATCAGCGGTGTTGCATGGAGAACTCGTCGTAGGTAACACGGGTGACCAAACTCTCGTTCGAGAGATTATTAATGACTATTCCGTGGATACGGTTATGCATTTTGCCGCCCACACGATAGTACCCGAGTCCGTCGAAAAGCCGTTGAAGTACTATCAGAACAACACCTGCTCGAGTCGAAACCTTATTGAGTGCGCGCTGGAGGGCCAGGTAACCAATTTCGTATTCTCTTCAACGGCCGCCGTTTACGGCATACCCGGAGATGGCCCCGTACAGGAAGATTCGCCGTTGGCGCCGATCAACCCCTACGGCACATCAAAACTCATGACCGAATGGATGCTTCGGGATGTTTGCGCGGTAAATCGCATGTCCTACGTCGCACTGCGTTACTTTAATGTTGCCGGCTGTGATCCGGAGGGACGAATCGGACAATCCACAGAAAAAGCGACTCTGCTGACTAAAGTGGCTTGTGAAGCAGCCGTCGGTAAACGGGACAAGATTTTTATCTTTGGCACAGACTATGACACACCGGACGGCACCGGAATTCGGGACTACATACACGTCGAAGACCTGTCGCGCGCCCATCTGGACGCGCTGGCTTACTTACGCAATAACAGCGAATCAGTGGTGCTGAATTGTGGATACGGACATGGTTACAGCGTCCGGGAAATCATCGCCGCCGTCGAGAAAACCCACGGCCATCCGCTGCCGGTAGAGGAAGGACCCCGACGCGCCGGGGACCCGCCGACGTTAATAGCCCGCTGCGACCGGATCAAATCGACTCTGGGCTGGATTCCACACTATGACGACATCGAAAAAATTGTCGCATCCGCCCTGAACTGGGAGAAACATTTAATGAATCACAGCGTGGAATAATGACTTCGTTAGCACGCTTATCGCTGTGCTTTGATATCGTATTTCTCTAACAGGTCATATAAGGTTGGTCGCGTAATTCCGAGCATCTTGGCAGCCCGCGAAATATTACCGCTTGAATGCACCAGGGCCCTGGTTATAGCCCGCGTTTCAGCAGACCGGCGAACCTCTCGTAAATTCAAATCCGGACCCTCGGTATCGACGTCCGACAATCCAAGATCTGTCGCTGTAATCTGTTTGCCCTCGGCCAAAATTACGGCACCCTTGATTTTGTTTTCCATCTCCCGGACATTACCCGGCCAGGGATAGTTCCGAATCGCATTCTGGGCATCCTGACTAAAACCCCGGAATGATCGCCCCTGTTTGCGTATCTCGTTATCCAGCAGGGTCCGGGCAAGAATCAACCGACAACCTTCTCGCTCCCGCAGTGGTGGAATGTTAATGGTAATCTCGCTGACCCGGTAAAAGAGATCTTCGCGAAAACGCTGTTCACTGATTGCCACCTGCAGGTCTTGATTGGTTGCACATATAATCCGGACGTCGACCGGGATCTCCCGACGACCGCCAACCCGCTCGACAACTCGCTCCTGCAGAAATCTCAGCATCTTCGATTGCAATGCAAAGGGCATGTCCCCGATCTCATCGAGAAATAAGGTTCCGCCATCGGCTAACTCGATCTTGCCCGGAGTTTGCTTTGACGGCTCCGGTGAAAGCGCCACGCTCATAGCCGAAAAGTTCACTCTCCAACAAGTTCTCCGGAATCGCAGCACAATTAATCGCCACGAACCGCTTATCAACGCGGGGACTCAGTGAGTGCAGTGCGCGCGCAAGCAATTCCTTCCCCGTCCCGCTTTCACCTAGCAACACGGTGGATGCGTTAGTCGGTGCTACCTTTTCAATAATTCGGCAAACGTCCAGCATTTTTTCGCTGGCCGCCACAATGCCGTCGAGTGGTGACGTGCTCTGCTGGCGAAGCAAACGCTGATTTTCCTGCTCCAACTCGTAGATCTGATAAGCCCGGTTGACAATGAGCTGTAGCGCCTCCGTTTCGACTGGCTTCTGATAAAAATCGTACGCGCCGAGTCCCACGGCTTTGACGGCATTTTCCTGATCGCCATGGCCGGTTACGACGATGACCTTGGTTGCCGGAAGCAGCGCCAAAGTTTCCTCGAGTGTCGCCAGGCCTTCAGTAACGCCTTCCGGGTCCGGCGGTAAGCCGAGATCCTGAAGAACTACCGGTGGCTCGTAACGTCGCAGTTGGGCCAATGCTGATTCCCTGTCCTCGGCAGCCAGTACTTCGAAATCCTCAAAACACCATCGCAACTGGCTTTGAAGTCCAGGATCATCTTCGACAACAAGTAATCTTTTCTGCCGATCCGTCACTTATCAACCTTACCGTTTATAGTCGTGTCAGTGTGCAGTGTATTCTGTTGCGGCAACAAAAAGATAATATATGTGTCACACTCATGCCGCATGCCCGGTTGGACTACTATTCGACCGTAGGCAATCTGATCAACACCCGCGTCCCCTTATCCGGCTCTGATTCAACTTCAAGCGTACCGCCTGATTCGGTTACAAAGGTACGCGCCTGATAGGCGCCAATACCCATACCCTTGCTGCCCTTGGTGCTATCGAACGGTCTGAAAAGATGATTGCGAATAAAATCTGCCGACATACCGCAACCATCATCTTCTACAGCAATAAGCGCCGTACTTTCCATCTTCTGCAAGCGAATTACGACCGTTCCGTCCGGTGACGTTGCTTCCTGGGCGTTTCGAATCACATGTGCAAGCACAGTTGTGAATCGCTCGCGATCAATATGTGCAAAAAGAGCATCATCTTTACTCTCGAAACCCGGCTGCGGATTCTGGTCCTCAGTTTTTCGGATTGCATCACGCAAAGCATCGCGCAAACTAACCCGTTCCGTTGGACCGTAGGTATCCCCGCTCTGCAATTGCGCGAGCATTTTATTCATGCGCACAACGGAATTTTCTATAGTGGCTATCGCATCTTCGAAGAATGCCGGGTTTGCCTTGTGCCGCACAGCATTCTTCACCATTAATGACTGTTGTGCGATCAGGTTTTTCAGGTCATGCATGACAAATGCGGTCAGCCGATTGAACGCTTCGAATTGCCGCGCTTCGGCTAACTGCTGGTCCGACTGATATTGAGCCAGATGCGCAGCAACCTGACGTCCCGAAGTGCGCAAAAGATCGATCTCTTCAAACGTCAACCTGAAAGCCGAACTTGATTGAAATAAAACGATAAAACCCAATAGTGCTTCATTGCTTATCAACGGTACGACCAACAGCGCGTCCGGCAATTCCTCCAACCACTCCGGCCGTTTCAGACCGTCATAGAGCTCGGGGTCACGATTCAATTCAGCCGTATCCAGAATCCACTGCCGGTCGCACATAAACACTAACGCCGGATGGTCTCGACTGACTTCGGCAGTTGGCCAGATCCGCGTATTCCAGTTGGCCGCACATTGATATGGAGAATTTTCACTGGACCGCAACCAAAGCACCCCGGCTGGTGCATTGACAATCTGCGCCACTGCCTTAATGGAGCGCTCTGGAAGTGGGGACAACTGCTCCGGCGCCGACAGCGTGTCGATCAAACGCAGCCATTCCTCCCGGTAGTCGAAGCGGAAGGGCAGAAAGTGCTTACTGACAAATACGCGCAGGCGCGCACTGAGGTTCTCGGAAAACAGCAATACTGCAATTGGCACGCCGGTGAACCCGATCAATAAGGCCGCTAAAGGCTGAGCGGTAGACGGGTGCATGGAACGATACAAGGGTGTCAAAGCGAGTAATACGAGAAATACGCCCAGCATTGCGAGCAAGCGTGGTACATAGGCCCTGCCCTGTGGCGAAACGAAAATTTCCAGTGACCACTGCGGACGCCGACGCAGGGCATAAATGGTAAACAAAGCCGCGCCGGCGGCTGCTGAGGCCCTTAACATTACCAAAGACATCGGCGCTGAAGTCGCCAGGTTTGCAACACTGAAAATAATGACCTGTGCTCCCATAACCACCCCGCAAGCCGCTGCCAACGCATGCAAAGTGATACCGTCTTCCACGGGAGCGTCACGATTGAGCTGCGCGGAGAGCGCAAAACACAAAAGACCAATACCCAGTCCAATGACATGGTAGTAGCTTGCAGCTCTGGCACTACCATCGCCTAAATACACGAACCACGCCACTAATGAACCAGACAGAACCACCAGCACCCAGAACAGGTAAAGCCCCCGACGAACCGTTTCCGGCATCGACTGCTTATACGGACCGCGGAGTAAACGATAAAGGACAGTGAACCAGGCGAACATGAACACGGCCTCGACACCAAACGCCCACGAATCCAGACGAAATTCCCCGCCCGCGGCAAAGACTGCATAATAAATACTCCAGCCTGACCCCGCGATGGCCACGCCGAGGAAATGCTTTCTGAGTAATATGCTGCCGCCTTCTGCCTGCACATAAATACCAAGCAACAAGTATGCGGCGGCTGCGCCCAGGTACCAGTAAAACGGATTCGCGAACAGTTCAGTCACATTCACACAATTAAGTACAGCCGAAGCCAGTGGCTGCTGATCCAGCCACCGGACATCCTACAGTATCGAAGGCCCACAGTCATGCAGAGAAAATATAAAAACATTATTAGAAACAAATAGTTAATATATATAACTAAAGTTACCTATTACTATAACTCGATAGGTAATACTGGACTGATATGCTCCTTCTGAACGGGCGTTCGTATGCAGCGATGTATCGCTCATCCGAGCGTTAGACGACATTCGGATCCCATCCATGCAGCAGTCACATCCGGTTGCGCTAGCCGAAAGGGATAGACACAAAGAGCCAGGCTATGCACGGCCCTTTGTATCTATGCGTCCCCAAGGGGATTCGAACCCCTGTTGCCGCCGTGAAAGGGCGAAGTCCTAGGCCTCTAGACGATGGGGACACGGATGGTAAAAATGCAAAAACTATTGGGCCGAAAATCTGGTGGAGCTAGGCGGGATCGAACCGCCGACCTCTTGCATGCCATGCAAGCGCTCTCCCAGCTGAGCTATAGCCCCAAAGCTGCGGCGAGACTCTACGCGAGGGCAAATTGACTGTCAATAAGCCCCCATGCGACTGATATTCGATCGAAATGGATGTTGCGCCGGAAAGCGAATTTTCAGTTCTTTGCCGCCGCTTCGCGCTCTTCAATATAGGTCAGGGCAGCGCCGATCCGTGTCACCGTGCGATCCTGCCCGACTAATTCTATGGTTACATCGATCGGTGGCGATACGGAACTACCCGTTACTGCAACCCGCAACGGCTGACCTAATTTTCCGAAACCCAAACCATGCTTTTCGGCCACGGTCAGTATCGATTCCTGAATATCCTGCCTGCCCCAATTTTTCAGCCCGGCAAGTACCTCGCAGACATCACGCAGCGGCGCTTTAATGATCGGACGCAAGTGCTTTTTGGCCGCCTTCTGATCCAGAGCCTCAAAGTCTGCAAAAAGATAGTCACTGCTTTCAGCCAGTTCCCTCAAGGTTACGGCACGCTCGCGGTACGCGTCGACAACCAGTTCCAGCGACGGTCCGTTTCGCGAATCGAGTCCGAGTGCTTCCAGTTGGGCTTTGAGTCCGGCTTCGAGTTCATTTGCCGGCGTGCGCATAATGTACTGTTGATTTAGCCACGTCAGCTTTTCCATATCGAACCGGGAAGCCGACGCGTTGACCTCCTTCAGATCGAAAAGCGCGATCATCTCGTCGCGGGAAAATATTTCCTGATCGCCATGAGCCCACCCGAGGCGAACGAGATAATTCAATAAAGCTTCGGCAAGAAAGCCCTGCTCCATGTACTCCAGCACGTTAACCGCACCGTGACGTTTGGAAAGCCTGGCACCATCTTCGCCGAGGATCATCGGCAAGTGCGCATACATCGGCCGGGGCAATCCCAGGGCTTCAATCATATTGATGTGCCGCGGAGTATTATTAAGATGATCATCACCCCGTATCACGTGGGTAATTTCCATATCGGCATCATCGACGATCACACTGAAATGATAGGTTGGCGTGCCATTGGCCCGCATTATCACCAGGTCATCCAACTCCTCGTTGGCAAACACAACCCGACCTCTAACCAGATCGTCTATCACGACTTCACCTGTCTGCGGCGTCTTAAAACGCACTACAGGTTCGATGCCATCGCGAGGTTTGCCGTTTTCACGACATCTTCCGTCGTATCGCGGGTTCTGACCGGCGGATTTTTGTTGCGCCCGCATCTCTGCTAACTCATCCGGCGTGCAGTAGCAGTGATAGGCTTGACCGGCATCGAGCATTTGCTTCGCAACCTGGCGATAACGATCGAAATTCTCGGATTGAAAATAGGGCCCTTCATCCCAGTCCAGCTTGACCCACTCCATGCCCTGCAAAATTGCATCGATCGATTCCTGCGTAGACCGCTCGCGATCTGTATCTTCGATTCTCAGCACGAACTTGCCGCCGTGATGCCGTGCGTATAACCAGGAGAATAGAGCCGTACGGACACTTCCAATATGCAGATACCCGGTAGGGCTCGGCGCAAACCGCGTCTTTACTTGCATGGTCGTTGCATTCCTTCCAGTCCGTCGCAAAAACAGTTCCGGGCGCATTTTAGCCCGTTTCCCGAGTACTGACGATTGGAACATAGCGAAGTTTCTTGGCAGACTTCGAAGATGCAAACAACCGGCCAAAGATGCGCATGCCCAGGTTAAGTGACCTGTTACCGGGCACAGTCAGCTGTGTATTCTCCGATCATCCTCCGGAAAATATGGATCTGCTGGCCGCGGAAAACGAGGCCGCCAAAACGATGCGCGATAGCCGGTTACGTGAATTCGCGCATGGCCGCGTCTGTGCCCGCCGTGCACTCGCCCGCCTGGGTATAGCCGCTTGCCCAATCCCTGTCGGTGACAGGCGCGCACCGGTATGGCCTGAGCAAGTCGTTGGCAGCATTTCTCACTGTGGGCAACACGCGGCGGCGGTGGCAGCCTATCAATCTGATATCCAGGGTCTGGGCATTGACCTGGAGACCCCGGATTCACTCGACCAGCCATTATTGAATATCGTATGCCGCCCCGAAGAATTGCTCTGGCTCGACAAATCCGAATCGGACTACGTACTCGACAAACTTTTTTTCAGCGCCAAAGAAAGTCTGTTTAAATGCGTATGGCCGACGCTACGGCGGTTCATCGACTTTCAGGAAATCGAAATTCAATTCAACCTCAAGGACAATACTTTCACTGCAGATTCCCACAATGCAGAGCTACCGGATGCCTTGATACAGCGGGTTCGCGGGCGCTATATGCAGAATGATGCGTTGATCATCACAGCTGCCTATCTCACCTGAACCTGCCTGAACATTGTCTTACGGACCTGACGCGAATTCACTGGTGATCGACCGGCCCCGGAATTTCTCTTCGACTGAATCTACGCCGGTATCGCTAAAATGCGCGCAAACCACCGAAAAACTTGAAAATCTGCGACCCTGATCACACGTCTGTGGATCGCAGCAGCGCCAAAATCGGGTTAAACTAGCGGTCCTGTATTGCCGGGCCGCCAATTTTGTATGACGTCAGACCAACGACAGATCCGGACTGGCTGATCTATTTCTTTAATTTTCGACATTGATTGCGGGGGTCTGCAATGATTTCAAACACAAGACTGAGTGATCTCATCTTCCACAGCCTGGCATTTTTATTGATGACAGCCGGGATGTCCGCTGTTGCGCAAGAAGAGGCACAAAATCAGGCAAATCCAGGCGAATCCTCTGCTTATACTGTAAATCCTGGCGATATTCTGACGATTAGCGTCTGGAAAGAAGTGGATCTAATTCGACAGGTAATTATCCGGCCCGATGGTGCTTTCTCCTTTCCGCTGGTCGGTGATGTCCGTGCCAAGGGACGATCGGTCGAGGATATTCAGGAAATCCTCAAGCAACGATTGGAAAGATATATCCCCGATCCGGTAGTCACTGTAACGGTCGATCAGATCCTCGGCCATACCGTCTACGTGCTGGGACAAGTCAACCGACCCGGGCAATTCGTCGCCGCGGGAAATATTGACGTTATGCAGGCGCTCGCCCTCGCCGGCGGCACCAGTGTCTTCGCCAACCTTGACAAGATAAAAATCCTCCGACGAGTCAATAAAAACCTGATTGCGATCCCGTTTGACTACAGCGATATCGAGAAGGGCAAACGACTGCATCAGAACATCCTTCTGGAGCCGGGAGATGTCGTTGTCGTGCCGTGATTATCGATACGATATTTGATAACACTTAAGCCATTAAAACGTCTATCGCTAAATGTATTCTGCTGCAATAAAGCGTTTTTATCGCATACCGGCAAAAATGCCGTCGCGTGGTCGGAACAATGCCAGCCGCGTCTATGCGCTGGCGCTGGCAATTTTCAGCTTTAACGTTTTGTATGCGGAACTCAGCCTGGCATCCTGGGAAATTCGACCAATAGCCACGGCCGGTGTCCAATATCAAACCAACCCCCGAATGATCCGTGAAAACGAAGACGAAGCGACCGGGCTGCTGCTCGGCGCGCGGCTGCCGATGTCATTTTTTTCCGATCGCACGCAACTGTTTTTGGAACCGCGACTGGTCTTTAGCTTTTATGCCGAAGAAGATGACGAGGATCGCGAAGATCAGGATAAATATTTGCGCGGGAGCATCAACCGTCAATCGACGCGAACCAATTACGGTATATCCGGGCAGTACAGTGACGTCGGTGTCAGAACCAGTGAGTTCGAGTCGGGCATTCCGGACAGCCCTGAAGGTGGCACGGGCGGCTCGTCTTTCGTTGACAGGACACAAAAACGCTGGCACGTCGATCCATATTGGGCCTTTCAATTTACGCCGCTCAATACCGTTAGCCTGAACGCGGGTTATAACGACACCACCTACAGCCGATCCCCACTGAGTTCACTATTTGATTTCACTAACAGTTACGTTTCTATAGCCGTCGAGCATGTATTTAATCAGAAGAACAAGGTGTCGTTAAGCGCTAACGCATCGCAGTTCGATTCTATTGAGCCGAACAGAGGCCTGGAAAATGACAGTACGACCACAGGTTTGAGCCTGATTTATACCCATGCGATCTCCGCAACGCTGGAGGCATCCGCTAACCTCGGTTGGGGGCGAACGACATCCGAAGTTACGCGCCGGCCTATTTTTATCGACCCGGAATTGGGACCAATATGTTCCTTCGATTTTTTCAACGTCATACCATGCAGTTTCAAATCTGATGTATCGAATTTCGTCGGTGACCTCTCGCTGACTAAACGCACTGAGAGAATTGAGTATGACATCAGCATCGGGCAAACCATCAGCCCGAACTCGAACGGTTCCGAAGTTCTGCGACGAACTCTACGCGGCCATATGGCTACCGACTTTACAGAGCGATTGCGCGGACAATTCGGATTCCTCGTGTTCGATCAGGATGATGTCGGTGATTTCAGCAGGCGCGAACGGCAATACCTCGCGCTTGACACTCACCTGCAATGGAAGTTCACGCGCCGCTGGTCGATTCGTGGCGACTACCGGTTCACCTATAACCGTGATGAAAACAGACTGACGGACAATCGGCCGAGCGCAAGCAACCACCGATTTTTTGTCGGCATCGTCTATTCAGGCGATGGCTGGCGGTGACTGAATAAAACATGGTGGGCGATACTGGGATCGAACCAGTGACCTCTGCAATGTGACTTTTCTACTTTACCGTAAGCTATTGATTCTTATATAGCACCACGGTGGGCGACCTTCAGCAATTCAACCACTTAGCTCATACAGGGCTATGGAGGTTTATATGGGTTCGCACAATTCTCGCACAGTTCATCAGAACCAAGATGAACAACACCGCTAAAAAAGTTAGCCCACATTATGGGGTGGTACTGAAGGGATATTCATTTCGCGGCTCTCAATATGATAATCAGCAGCGCATTGAAGCGGCAGTTTATTACATGGTGCATGGGTCGCTAACCAAGACCGCAAAAGCCTGTGGTATTCCGCTAACACGCTTTGTGACTGGAAAGAATCTGCGTGGTGGCCTGAATTAACCGATCAAATCCGTAGTGAAAAAGAATCGGAGTTCCAGGCCGGATTCAGCCGTATCGTGCAAGCTGCCATCGGGGAGATCGAGGATCGCCTGGCGCATGGCGATGTCCGGCTCGTTAAGTCAAGGACGGTTACGAGCAGCGACGGTTCCGATCAGTGCGAAAGACGCAGCGATGGTTAGCTGCGATTGCTTACGACAAGCTGAGACTGAGCCTGAATCTGCCGACCACTATCAGTTCAAGCCAAAAAAGTTTGACTGAGTTGAGTGAGGAATTTAGGAATATCGCTAAGAATTATCGGCGTGATGTTATTGACGTGAAAGCATCCGATGATCATTAAAGGTCCGCTTCGGAGTGGTAAGCAGTCGCTCAAGTCCTAAGGATTGGCCCTCAGCCAGGGGCAACTCACGGCCAAGAGCTGAAGTTCCCACAGAGGCGCCTTGCTAGTACCGCCCAGTGTTCGGCGTCAGCGCTAGTTGGACGGAAGCGGGTGTTTGAATAACAGGGCGATCTAGCTAATCGTTAACCGAGAGGAGAAAACGATGAGACGGAAGGAACATCAGCAGAAAGACAGTGATGAGAATACGGCCCGGGCAATCCGCGGGACCACGCGCCGTCAGTATTAAGCGGATAAGAAAAGCTCGCACAAAGCAGATGACCATGGCGGTCTTGGTGAAATTTCTATGAAATCGTCGTTAGTTGACTGATAATAAAGCCATTCGCCGGAATCGACAGATCGAATGAAGGACAAATCGCTCAAAGCTGGATCGGATCATCACGATGAACATCCGGAGCTGTCGCGACTGGATGCACTCGACGAACCGCAAGGCACCGCCGCCGTCAGCGGCGAGGACCCCGGTCACGCGCTGGGAGTGGAAGCACCGGAAAACGGTTCGGCGAACAACCCGGCCGCCGAGCAATCGGGTCAGGAAGAAACCGGCACGGCAGACGTGGGCGGGCCGCACGGCGCAGACGCCGGCCAGGCCATCTATCGCCACGAATCGTCGAAGCGTCGACGCTCACAGACGAGAAAAAATCTCGAGCGCGCAATGAGGGCCGTCCGTTATCTGCGGTCCGCGCTGGTCGGGTTGGTCGGCGTTATTGTGCTCATCGTGTGGGTGGCCGTCGGCATCCGTGACAACGCCGACAATAAAGAGCGTGACATGGAATACCAGTTGAACCAGAAGGACATCGAGATCGTGAAACTGCGGTCAACCGTCAAGGAGCAGCGGACCAGTATCGACAGCTTCGTATTGGAGCGCCTGCCGGGGCTCACCGATCTGAGGTTTGACCGGGTGTTTGAAGTGGACCATCCGTATGTACGCAATATCACGTTCACGAATGTGCGCACGGACAAAAGCAATGAATACGAATTCCGAATCGTGCTCGAGAACGATTCATCCTCGACTATGATTGCGACTCCGGTGATCGACGTGATTCTGTTCGACAAGCTGGGTCTGGAGACCAATCGGCGCAAGCTGAGTAAGGGCAGCGGCATGAATGTGATCGAGATCGAGTCGCTGAGGCCGGGCGATGTCCGTTCCTACGTCGATTCCTTGATCGTGCTCGCGGATGCGAAGCCTGCGTACTTCCTCGTGCGCTGACGCGTCATTCCGGTTTGAACGCTAGGACGCCGGCATGTTCCCCGCCGTCCATGCGAAGCCTGAGAAATTCTATCGTCAAGATCGGTAACATGTCAGATCGGGTTGCGACTATCACAGCTCAGGCAATATCAGGGACGGGGTGATAGGTGATGGGCAGGGAATCGTGAATGTCGCTTTTGGGTCGTCTGCTGTCTAATGCCGCGCAGCATGGGATATGTCGGCTTTCGAGCGGTTAGCGGTCGTTAATCGGTCCAGAAATCGTTGAACCGATCAGCCGCAAGCTCCGTATATCGAGTGGTATGTGCGATCTGCCTGTGGCCCAGGTAGTGCTGAATAGCGCGGGTATCGTGCCCCTGGTTTGCCAGGTAGAACCCAGTGGCATGCCTGAGCATGTGCGGGTGAACCGGGAACGATAGTCCTGCTTTTTCACCGGCCCTTGCGACAATCTTTCGCACGGTTGACGCAGTCAGCGGCCCACCACGTTCCGTGACA
>PVMK01122745.1_pt1 | contig 17139 bp, 14 predicted proteins | sample 1853481 | NCBI WGS metagenome assembly PVMK01 (sample SAMN08533507, study PRJNA380276) | Marine sediment metagenome, whole genome shotgun sequencing project.
CCCTTATTATGTCGTTTTCATTAACATCCACCCTTACTTCCATGCGGTTCAGATCCGCGATCCTCAGCATTTCGGTACCGGCCATTTGCGATGTTCCAACTACCCGCTCCCCTTTTTCAACACTTAATTTTGATACGATTCCATTCATAGGAGCAAATACGCTGGTAAGGCTTAGGTTCTCCTGGGCTTCATTTACTGATGCCTGTGAACTGGCCACGGTATACTTTGAGGCCTGTACATTCTGTTTAGCAGACTCCAGATCTTGTTTTGCACTGTGATAACTGGCCTCTGCCTGTTCAATTTCCGCGTCGGAGATTACCTTTTCACCGTAGAGATCTTTGTTCCTTTTATACTCTTTTTCCGCACGGATGAACTCCGATTGTGCCTGTGACAATCGGGCCCTTGCACTGGCCAGATTGGCCTTCTGTTGATTCAAATTTGCCATAGTGCGTTCCAAGGCCGACTGAAAATTGTCAGGCCGGATCTTTATTAAAAGATCCTTCACGCTTACGCTGTCTCCTTCGTCAACATGCAGCTCAATGATTTCACCAGGAACATCCGGGCTTATTTTCACTTCAATTTCTGGCTGTATGGACCCAGATGCACTTACAGTCTCAGTTATACTGTTAATCTTGGACTCGGACAGACTAACTTCAATTTGATTTCTGTTATCCAGGAGACCCGTGGATTTGGCAATAACCACGCCCACTACCAACAGTCCGACTACTCCAAGCAGTATGTAAAGCAGCTTGTTAGATTTTTTGGCCATTATTTAGAAGTCGATTGGATTCCCCTGATAAAAGTCAAGAATTTTTGTCTTGAATATATAATCGTATTTGGATCTTACCAAATCCGATTTGGCGCCAAACAGGTTATTTTGAGAAATCTGATAGTCAACAAAGTTAACTGCTCCCAGATTGTACCTTTTCTCAGTGACCCGAAAGCTTTCCTCCAGTGCCTGAACCTCTCTTTGTGAAGCCTCGTAGGCCTTGGATGCCGACACCGCATCATTATATGCCGTTTCGATGATCTGCCTCAATTGATTTCTGACTTCGCGGGCATTTATCTCCGCCTGTGCCCGGTTTATAGTAGCTCTTTGCATTCCCGAACGCGCCACCAAACCGTTGAATATGGGTACAGATATGGAGAAATTCAATGACCTGCTGATATTATTACCTAGTTGTTCCCACACGCCATTGTCCACATTAATGATATTTGGGTTTGGTGAATATAATGCAATTGTTTGAAATGGATCTCCGGTAACAAACCCCGCATCCGGTATTACACCTGGAGTACCAAAAGTGCCATCGTGTTGTCTTAAGGGATCGCGGGCATCAGAATAGTTGGTAAACATATTGTATCCCAGGTTTAATGAGGGATACAATGCGCCCTTAGCAATCTTTTCTCCCAGTATTGAGCTCTGAATACCAAGGTCGGCGCTTTTTATCTCGGGTTGTGTGAGTTCAGCGGTATCATAAATGTCTTTCGCTGATAAAACCAGAAAACTGTAATCTTCAGCATCCATTTCAGGAACCACTACCTCCAACTGGTCACTGGCTGGCATCTGCATCTCCTGTTTTAGGTTCAAAAGTGCCAGATTCAGGCTATTTTCAGCATTGATTACTACCAGTTCATTGCTGGCCTTTTGTGATTGCAGATCCAGCAATTCTGAAATAGCTAAGGAACCTGCATTTACTAATTTTTCAGTACGACCCAGTTGTTGAGTGGTGGTACCCAGTTGCAACTCGGCGGTTTCCAATAATTCTTGATTGAATATCACATTGGTGTAAAAAGCAACTACCCTCAGTATCACGTCATTTCTAGCGTCCTCCAGATCACTTGCACTGGCTTCCAGATCCAGTTTGTTCTGTTTGATGGTATTCAACTTTTGTAAACCACCGAATACCATAATAGAACTGCCACTTTGAATCCCCATTGACTGAATTCTCTTGGAAATAAAAAGATTGGTGGTGGGGTCAATTGATCGTCCCCAGTTAATTCCATAACCACCGCCAATATTAAAAGTTGGGTACATGTCAGCTTTGGACTGTTTTAGGTTTATCTCGTCCATCTCTACATCCAACTCACCTCTTTTCACCGAAAGGTTATTTTCTAAGGCGTAGTCCAAACATTCACTGTAGGTCCATGTTCTATCCTGTGCTGAAATATTAAGTAGGAAAAAGAACAGAAAAACTAAACTACCAAAGGAGTTTAAAAAGTTCATGGTTTATAAGTCAATATTAGGTATGTATATAATGTCATTCACCCAATTCAGGGATCTTAAGTATTCTAATGTGATTGATTTCAATCCTGAGTCCATTTCGATTATGTGACAGGCCTCATCATGCTTTCCTTTTCTGGAAACCGTCATGGTAGCAATATTGCACTCCTCTTGGGTAAGAACATTGGAGATGAAGGCAATGGTACCTTTAACATCTTTGGCCGTTACAATAAGTGTATGTGACCGGGCGCTAAAATTAGCACTATATCCATTCACCTCAGATATATTGATCACTCCTCCGCCCAGGCTTTCTCCCACCACTTCTACGGAATCACCGGATGATTGAAGGTTCAATCTAACCGTGTTGGGGTGGAAAAGAGAAGCATTGCCAACAGACTTAAACTGGTATTTCAGTGCTGCTTTCTCTGCGTGGTCAAAAGAGTTCTTGATACGTTTATCGTCGGTTTTAAAGTCCAACAAACCCGCTATTGCTGCCCTATCACTGCCATGACCCTGGTAGGTCCGCGCAAATGAATTATAAAATGTTATCAACGCAGACTGGGGTTTATTTGCCAGCAAACGAATAGCCACTCTGGCAATTCGTACTACTCCGGCTGTATGCGAACTAGAAGGGCCAATCATCACCGGTCCGATCATATCAAATACGCTGCTTCGTTCCGCCATGTCATCTTTAATAGACCCTTAAATTAATCAAATACTTATGGGTTTTAACAGATGGTGGTATGGGCGGTAATATAACTACATCAACTTGAAATCAGGGGGATCGATGACACAATTTTACAATTGCATTGATCATTATGTGCTTGATCATTAATAAAAAAAAGCCCTGCAACTCAGCAAATGGTGCTTGCAGGGTTACAGGGACTTAAAATGTTTAGTGCTCTTACTTTCGGGAAAAATTGTGCTTGTAATGCTGAAAATAGAGAACCATGGCACCAGAAGTCATGACCAACAACAAGACTATCACTGCCATATCACTGCCCATTTGATCCCAGGTTCCTTGAATGTTTGCTCCAGACACCAGATAGAATACGAATGCCCCTAAAACCCCAAACATGACTATTGCAAATAATAACAAGCCATTCTCTAAGGCAAACATATTACCTCTGCGCTGTAACTTCTGTTCTTTAAGCAGTTTGTGCAGAATTTGCTTCTCTGTGGTCAGGGAATTAACCTTTGAAGAAACATTTGGCATGGTGTCCATAGATAAATTTGATAATCCCAACTCTTTTAGTTCCCGATCTCTTATTCTTAATTCCTTTTCAATTAACGCAATCATACTCTATAAGTTATATTTATTATTGAAATAGTTAAATATAAATGTTTGATGTTATATACCCTGACACCTAATAAAGTAACCACTTTGGATATAAATATCTTTGGTGTAAGAAATATGCCGGTTTTGTACATTTTTAACCAAAATGTCCATATCTGGCCATTTTGAAGAGTTGTGCCACGCTGATTGGCAATAGTTTAGGGGATAAATTGCCTAAAAATACCTATTTATGAATACTTTCTTACCTGCCAGAACCATAAGTATCTGTAATATAGGTAGTTAGTTAAAGATCGGAAGAGATTTCTAGTGACAATTCTGGCTTAAACAGCAACTACAGCCTTTATTCCTGGATGGGGCTGGTAACCTACCAAATCAAAATCTGAATACTGGAAAGCGAAAAGGTCCTGTGTAGCAGGGTTGAGGTTCATCACAGGAAGTGCCCTTAACTCCCTTGATAGTTGTAATCTTGCTTGATCCAGGTGGTTGGTATACAGATGGGCATCTCCCAAGGTATGTACAAAAGTTCCTGGCTTAAGTTCGCACACCTGGGCCACCATCATGGTTAGCAATGCATATGAGGCTATGTTAAATGGTACTCCTAAGAATACGTCAGCGCTTCGCTGATATAGCTGACAAGACAAAGCACCCCCGGCTACATAGAATTGGAAAAATGCATGACAGGGAGGTAAAGCCATACGGTCAACTTCTCCCACATTCCAGGCACTTACAATGATGCGGCGCGAATTGGGGTGGTGTTTTACCTGGTCTAGTACCTGGCTGATCTGATCCACTGTTTGGCCATCTGATTTGGGCCAGCTTCTCCATTGGCGGCCATAAACAGGGCCAAGATTTCCCTCAGCGTCAGCCCATTCATCCCAAATGGTCACCCCATTTTCCTTTAGGTACTTAATATTGGTATCACCACTTAGAAACCACAACAGCTCATGAATAATAGATTTCATGTGCACTTTTTTGGTAGTAACCAGAGGGAAGCCCTCCCCTAAATCAAATCTCATCTGATAGCCAAAAATACTTATGGTACCGGTACCTGTGCGGTCTTCCTTATGCACACCGTGGTCCAGGATATCGGTCATTAACTGATGATACTGTTTCATTGGTTGGGTGGTTTGACTGTAAAAATAAACGGCTTGATCAATAATACCTGAAGCTCTTAAAAATAAATTTAACCTTTTTGTACTATCTTCCGATCTCAAAACCAAAGCTAGAGAAATTTAAAAGATCTAATTGTGGAGCATGCATAAATCTCTTGCAAAGCTAGCCTTACTGATTATTTTGATAATAAGTATACTGGCTACCATCTCCAGCCTCCGTGTTTCCTTCGACTACGACTTTGAAAAGTTCTTCCCTTTGGGGGACCAAGACCTTGACTTCTACCTTGAATACCGCCAAGAGTTTGAAAATGACAACGATTTTCTTTGCTGGGGTTTGAAAATAAGCAAGGGGTTGTTCAGGAAAATTTCCTCCTTAAAATTGATTCATTGAGCAATTTCCTCAGATCCCTGTCTCAAGTTGATCAAGTGTTGTCACCCACCAATATCTCCCGACCGTTACATGGACCTATGGGATGGATTCCCATTTCCTACCTGCACCTCGATGAGCCCGACCGGTTGGTTGAAGACAGTGTTAAAATATATGAACAGCAGGATCTTGTAGGTCAGTTATTTTCAAGCGATGGAAAATCTCTCTGTATGGTGGTAAAACACCGGCAAAATATTAAGAGAGCAGGAGCTGACAGCCTTATGACCAGTCTGATATCTAAAATACACACATTGGGTCTTCCGCAACCACATCTGGCGGGAAAAGTCCGGGCACAACCCGAATACCTGGATCTTATTAGGAAGGAAATGGCCATTTTTCTGGTTGCTTCCCTGGTACTAGTGGTATTGTTCCTGGCAATCACTTACCGGGCGTTATGGGCAATCCTGGTACCCTTACTGGTAGTGGCGCTAGCGGGGATCTGGACTTTGGGATTGATGACCGCGGTAGGAAAGCCATTGGACTTAATGATGGTGCTATTACCAACCATCATCTTTGTGGTAGGCATGTCGGATGTGATTCACATACTCACCCGCTATATTGAGGAGCTCAGGGTAGGAAATTCCAAAATCACAGCCCTGTCCACTACATTTAAAGAAGTGGGGATTGCTACTTTCCTGACTTCTTTAACCACGGGTGTTGGGTTTTTAACCCTGATGATCAGCAATATAAGTCCCATCAGCGACTTTGGCTTATACACCGCAATCGGTGTGCTTATCGCCTATGTGCTGGCATTTTCTCTAATGCCCTCCATCCTAATATTCCTACCCAGACCGAAAATTGCCGAGAACCCACGGCTCAAAAAACAATGGACATGGCTCCTAAGTAACAGCATGACTTGGACCCTGAGAAATGGTAAAATCATTCTATACAGTTCCATACTACTAGTCATGCTGGCGGTATTGGGAATACTAAAGCTCGAAGTCAATACCTTTCTAATTGATGATCTACCACGGTCCCATCCAATGAAAGCAGATTTCATGTTTTTCGATAAGCATTTCGGAGGCTCCAGACCATTTGAGATGGCGGTTCAGGTTCAGGATCCTGATCTGTCGGTTTTTGATTACCCTGTACTAATGGAGATGGAAAAAGTTGAAAATTATCTATTAAATTCCTATGGCACCTCTGCATTGACATCTCCGGTAAAAATCATAAAACAAACTAACCAGGCGGTAAATGGAGGATCGAGAAAGTATCATATTATACCGGATTCCCTGGACCTGATTAAATTGGATCGATTCATTAATCAAATTAAGCGACAACCCTATTTTAACAGCATGGTAAGTGCTGATCAAAAATCTTCCCGCTTTAGCGGGCGCATGGGTGATATAGGAAGCAGTATTACTACTGCTAAAACCACCGCACTTCAAAACTTCATAAATACCGATATCGACACCTCTTTAGTCAATTTTAGGGTTACAGGTACTTCTTTGTTGATTGATAAAAATAATGCCTACCTGGTCAAAAACATGAGTACCGGGCTGGCCATTGCCTTTGCAGTAGTGGCCCTGATTGCAGGACTTATGTTCAGGTCATGGCGAATGATCCTGATCACTCTGATTCCCAATATAATCCCCTTGTTGTTGGTAGCGGGGATTATGGGGGCTCTAGGAGTCACCCTGAAACTAAGCTCCAGCGTGATCTTTACGGTAGCTTTTGGCATAGCAGTGGACGACACCATACACTTTATTAGTAAATTGAAAATGGAGCTTGCCAAAGGAAAATCTAAATTGTACGCCATAAAGAGAACGTATTTTTCCACAGGCAAGGCAATAATAATTACCACCTTAATATTGATCAGTGGATTCCTGACGCTGTTGTGGTCATCTTTTGGCGGCACCTACTACATTGGACTCTTTGTAGGACTTACTTTGCTATTTGCTTTGATAATTGATCTCACTTTGTTACCTGTGTTTATATTGCTATTTTACAAGCAGAGGGAGCAGGAGAATAGGGGAACGTTTGAGCAGGAGAATAGGGGAACAGTAGAACAATTGAACAGTAAGAATAATTGAACAGTAGAACAATTGAGCAGGAGAATAATTGAGCAGTAGAATAATTGAGCAGGAGAACAATTGAGCAGGAGAATAATTGAGCAGTAGAACAATTGAACAGTAGAACAATTGAGCCGTAGAATGCCGACATTCGAACGCCGAACATAGAACATTAGAATGAAGAGAAATTACTTGATGGTGATATTAGTGTTGGTGACCTATTTTGTCATTTCCTTTTTAACCAATATCATAGGCCCCCTGATACCTGATATAATCCAAGACTTTGATATTAACCAAACCCTGGCCGGGTTATTGATTTCCTCTTTTTTTATTGCCTATGGCATTATGTCTATTCCAGCTGGAATAATGGTAGAAAAATGGGGAGAGAAAAAAGTAATGATACTTGCATTTGGTGTGGCCAGCATAAGCGCATTTCTATTTGCGTTAGCTCCGAACTACCATATTTACGCATTGTCACTATTTATTATAGGTTGCGGAATGGCCATGCTCCAGGTGTCCATTAACCCGCTGTTGAGGGTAGCTGGTGGAGAGGAACATTTCGCATTTAATTCGGTCCTGGGGCAGTTATTTTTCGGGCTTGCTTCTTTTATAAGCCCACTGGTCTATTCTTATCTGGTGATAAACTTATCTAATGAAAGCAGCAATCCATTCTTAAAAGGGCTCAATTCGCTGCTTCCTGAAGGGCTGCCCTGGATTTCTCTCTATTGGTTATTTGGGGCGATATCATTGATCATGATGGCGGTATTAGTGGTGGTAAAGTTTCCCAAAGTAACCTTGGAGCAAGACGAAAAAGTAGGAGCCTGGCAAACCCATGTTGATTTATTGAAAAAACCCATAACCTTATTATATTTTTTTAGTGTTTTCGCCTATGTCGGTACTGAACAGGGGGTTGCCAATTGGATCTCCCAGTTTCTATTGACTTATCATCAATATGATCCACAGACCATAGGGGCCACCACAGTATCCTGGTTTTGGGGACTTATGACCGCCGGTGCGGTTTTAGGGCTGCTAATGTTAAAATTTATTGATAGCAGAAAGGTTCTTATATGGTTTAGCATTGCTGCAATGCTGAGTTTGACCCTAGGCCTATTTTCTTCCGGGCCCGTGGCCTTAATAGCCTTCCCTATGGTGGGATTCTTTGCCTCTGTTATGTGGTCCATAATCATTTCACTGGCCCTAAACTCGGTGAGCAGCCACCACGGCTCATTCACAGGAATTTTAGTCACAGGCATTGCCGGAGGAGCCCTCATTCCTCTGGTGGTTGGTTGGATTGGAGACATGGCAGGATTAAGGACCGGTATGATCTTTCTCTACATTACGCTTGGCTATATCCTTAGTATTGGATTTTGGGCCAAACCGTTAATCAATAACCAAACTGTTGGTACAGCAAAAGATCTGAAATCTGAAATCTGAGATATCTGAAATCTGAGATTTAATTATCAATTGTTCTACTGCTCTACTGCTCTACTGCTCCCCTATTCTCTTGTTCCCTTGTTCCCTTGTTCCCCTGTTCTCCAAGGGGCATCACAATCCAAAGAACAATATAGACAATGGTTCCGGGAAACGCGGCACTTAATATGGAAACAATCACATAAAGCAAGCGAACCAACAAACGGTCCCATCCCAGGTAGTCTGCGATACCCCCGCAAACTCCGCCCAATATTTTGTGATGAGATCTGTATAATTTAGATTGGCTCATATACTATTTATTTAGTTATTCTATTTGAAACTGTCCAATCTCGTGCCAATAGCTTATCTACCTGATTGTCTGTAAATTATCAACTATTGAGCATGGTCAACTGTCCGATTATGACTCTACGCTTGTCCATTTTCGGACATCATAACGGGCTTTTAAAACAAGACTTAATATAGGCAATATTGAATAATCAAGCGAAAGTATAAGAGTGCCGGTAAAATCATTTATTTTTGCAACCAGTTTTTCAGACAGCCAACCGCATTCATCAAATGAGTGAATATAAGTTTCAGGAAATAGAAAAGAAGTGGCAAAAATATTGGCATGAATACAAGGTGTTTAAAACTACCGAGGTCCCCGGCAAGCCAAAGTATTACGTGTTGGACATGTTCCCATATCCATCAGGGGCTGGACTGCATGTTGGACATCCGCTTGGTTACATAGCCACCGATATTATGGCCCGTTACAAACGTGCCAGGGGATTCAAGGTGCTCCACCCCATGGGGTTTGATTCGTTTGGTTTACCCGCGGAGCAGTATGCCATTAAGACCGGTCAACACCCTGCAAAGACCACCGAAACAAATATCAACCGGTTCAAACAACAGTTGGAAGTATTGGGGTTTTCTTATGACTGGGAGCGGGAAGTAAGGACCAGCGATCCAAGTTATTATCGTTGGACCCAGTGGATATTTCTGAAGCTATTCAACAGTTATTTTGACCAGGATCAACAAAAAGCCCGTGATATAAGCGAGTTACAAATTCCATCAGGGCTAACGGAAAAAGAACAACGAGAATTTATCAACCATCATCGGTTAGCCTACCAGGCGGAAATTGCGGTCAATTGGTGTCCTGAACTGGGGACTGTGTTGGCCAACGAGGAAGTGGTTGGCGGGGTAAGTGAACGCGGCGGCTATCCAGTCATCCGTAAACCCATGAGACAATGGATGTTACGAATTACTTCATATGCTGACAGGCTAATAGAAGGCCTTGATGATCTGAAATGGCCGGAGTCTATAAAAACATCACAACGTAATTGGATCGGTCGGTCATATGGTGCGGAGATCAATTTTGAAGTCAGTGGCAGTGGGGAACCAATAGAGGTTTATACTACCCGGCCTGATACCATATTTGGTGTTACCTACATGGTGCTGGCACCGGAACACCCGCTGGTACCAAAAATTACCACGCCAGAGCAGAAACCAAAAGTTGAGGAGTACCTGGATCAAACCAGTAAAAAGAGCGACTTGGAGCGAAGTGACCTGGACAAGTCCAAGACTGGTGTTTTTACCGGGGCATATGCTGTGAATCCGGTAAATCAGGAAAAGATACCAATCTGGATATCTGATTACGTGCTAATTTCCTATGGTACTGGTGCAGTTATGGCTGTACCGGGGGGCGATCAAAGGGACTTTGAATTTGCCAAAGAATTTGACCTGCCTATTATACAGGTGGTGGCTGAAAATGGTGAGCCCGAAGATTTAGAAGAAGCTTATGCAGGTCACGGAACCATGATCAATTCCAGGGAATACAACGGACTACACAGCAAGGAGTTCACCAAGATTATTATTGAATGGATTGAAAGAGAATCGGTGGGCCGGGCTGCAGTGAATTACAAATTAAGAGACTGGGTGTTTACCCGGCAAAGGTACTGGGGCGAACCAATTCCACTGATACATACTAAGAACCACGGTGTGGTGGCTGTGCCCGAGGAGCAACTGCCGGTGCTATTACCGGAGGTTGATGACTACAAGCCAACCCAGGATGGTGAGAGTCCACTGGCAAAAGTCGAAGATTGGGTAAACACTATATCTCCGGTCGACGGAACACCTGCTAAACGCGAGTCCAATACCATGCCTCAATGGGCGGGTTCCTGTTGGTATTATTTGCGTTTTATGGACCCTGAAAACCAGCAGGTATTTGCAGACAAAGAGAAATTGGCACAATGGAGCCCGGTAGATCTATACGTGGGTGGCGCCGAACATGCCGTACTTCATTTGTTGTATGCGCGTTTTTGGCACAAAGTATTGTTTGATCTGGGATACGCACCCACCAATGAACCCTTTCATAAACTGGTGAATCAGGGAATGATCCAGGGGCGATCCAATTTTGCTTACCGGGTTAAAGACACCAATAATTTCGTTTCATTTAACCTACGAAAAGAGTATGAGACCACTCCTATTCATGTAGACATCGACCTGTGCCGGAATGATGTATTGAATATAGAGGCATTCAAAAAATGGCAGCCAGATCTAAAAGATGCTAAATTTGTGTTGGAGCACGGTAAATACATTTGCGGCAGTGAAGTTGAAAAGATGTCCAAGTCAAAGTTGAATGTAGTCAGCCCTGACGCCATAGTGGCCAGATACGGGGCGGACACCTTAAGGATGTATGAAATGTTTCTTGGGCCCTTGGAACAGGGAAAGCCTTGGAGCACCCACGGTATAGACGGAGTGTTTAAGTTTATAAGAAAGTTTTGGAATCTGTTCCATGATGAATTTGGGAACCTGTCGGTTGAAAATTCAGCAGCCAATGCTGATGAACTTAAGATTACCCATCAAACCATCAAGAAGGTCGGTGATGATATTGAACGACTATCACTGAATACCTGCATTAGTTCGCTGATGATCTGTGTCAATGAATTGACAGCGTTGAAGTGCAGAAAAAAAGTGATTCTGCGAGACCTGGTGGTGGTGATCGCACCATTTGCCCCACATCTGGCGGAAGAACTGTGGCAGCTACTAGGAAACGAAAACAGTGTGAGCTTGGAAAGTTTTCCGGATTTCAAGGAAGACCACATCAAGGAAGACACTTATGAATATCCGATATCTGTGAACGGTAAAATGCGTGCGAAGATGAGGTTTGCAGTGGACATGGCTCCGGAAGATATTGAAAAGCAGGTGCTTGAAGAAGAGGTCATAAAAAAGTGGATTGGTGACAAAACTCCTAAGAAGGTAATTGTGGTTCCTGGGAAGATTGTTAATGTAGTGGTTTAATAGATCTGAGATCTGAGACCTGAGATCTAAGACCTGAGATCTGAAATATGAGATCTGAGATCTCAAACCTTATCTTGTGACTAAATTTTATTGGAATTATTTAAAATCAGAGCGTAATGAAAATCGACAAAAACACCACCATAGGCTGGATAGGCACCGGAGTAATGGGCGCTTCCATGGTAGCACATCTCCATAATGCAGGATACCGGTGTATAATATACACACGTACCAAAGAAAAGGCGACCACTCTGTTGGATCAAGGTTTGGGATGGGCAAACAGCCCCGGTGAGGTGGCTGCTCAGGCAGATGTCATATTCACCATAGTGGGTTTTCCAAAGGATGTCAGGGAAGTTTACCTGGGTGAAAATGGAATTATTAAATCCACCAGGGAAGGTTCAATATTGGTGGATATGACTACTACAGAACCAAGTCTAGCAGTAGAAATCTATCAGGCCGCCAAAGTCAAAGGAGTCCAATCCATTGATGCTCCGGTTTCCGGTGGCGATGTGGGTGCAAAGAATGCAGCGCTAGCCATAATGGTAGGTGGTGATGAAGATACTGTAAACCTGGTAATGCCGCTATTTGAATTAATGGGTAAAAATATTGTCTACCAGGGCGCCGCCGGCTCAGGGCAGCATACCAAAATGTGTAACCAGATAACCATTGCAGGAACCATGATCGGGGTGTGTGAGGCCTTGTTATATGGGCAAAAAGCAGGCCTGGATTTAACCACCATGCTTTCTTCAATAAGCAGCGGTGCTGCCGGTTGCTGGACCCTGAACAACTTGGCCCCAAGAATTGTCAACCGAAATTTTGATCCCGGATTCTACGCTGAGCATTTTATTAAAGACATGAGCATTGCGCTTAAAGAAAGTGAGGCTATGGGACTTTCATTACCTGGCTTGGCCTTAGTCAAACAACTGTATCTGGCAGTACAAGCGCAAGGTCATGGAAAAATGGGCACCCACGCGCTAATGTTGGCATTGGAGAAAATGTGTAGTAAATCTTAGATCTCAGATATCAGATATCAGATCTCTGAGCCAGAGCTATAGATTTCTACTACTGTTCTTTAAATAGCAGTTTGAGATAGAAGATCTGAGTCCCTCTCGGATGCAGATTAGCGCGCGATATCAAAAAATATAACTTGAAGAAAAATTAGCCAAAATACAATTCACTAGTATACTGCTATTTATGAGTTTTGTTATATGAGAGACCTGAGATCAGAGATCCGAGACCTGAGATCAGAGAGACCTGAGATCAGAGATCTAATTCTATGCTTTCTCCTTTTTTCTTCTTTTTGCCAAACCCAAGTTTGATTTTTTTCTTCTCTTTGGGCTTGTCGCCTTTGACCTTTTTCTTCTTGGATGGTTTCTCATTGGAGGGTGTGGCAGATATACCCCGGTCCTTTTCAAAGTCATCGAGATCGATTATGGAGGGCTGTTTGGATCTTTCAATTTCCGCCTCCTTTTCCTTTTCAATCTGCTCCTGTTGGCGCACTTCTTTCTTACTCAATTCTTCTTCCTGAGGTTCACCCAGGTCCTCTTCAAATCCAATATTTAAGCTGTCAGTTTCTTCCTTCTTCCAGAACTTCCACTTCTTTTTTCTCTTTATCTCCGGTTCCTCAAGAATCTCCTCTTCCTCTACTACCTCCAGCTCTCGATTAGAAGGCTCCTCAGGCATCGGCAAGTATTGTCCAAAATGCCTCATATAATAAATCTGATCCACATTGAAATGATTCATTGGTCTTTCACCCTCATTGATCATTCGCTCTATATCCTCAGGTGATAGGTCTTGCTCTGCCAAAAGCAAGGTGTCAAGCTCTTCGACTTGCGGGAAAACAGTCTCCATTCTTACCGTCAGCAGTTCGTCTCGCTTCTTTTTGTATTTGATACTTTTGATTACCCCGTATTTATTTTTATTAACTTCAAAATCCTCCCGTGGTAAGGTATCTTCATTGAATAACGAAAATTTCTGGTGGCGTGTTTTTTGATCTAAGATATAGGAGCTTTCATAGGAAGGGCAAATGTAATTACTCTTACATGAGAATATTGTAGCCACTGAAATCAGGGCCATACCTATTAGAAAAGAATTCTTCATCGAACTCCAGTACAATTGATCACCATTGTGCACTATTAACAATTATTATTCAAAAATATTGCTAACTCCCTCCAAATGAAAGCTTATTGGGTATTAAAACTTACATGATGCAGACTGTCAATCATTTATGAACATTTCCCTGTTTGTCAAAGTAATTTCAGGCAATATTATTTAATTATTGAAAGATATTATATAACTTAACGACGACAGCTGTGGGACCTTATTTTTAAAACAGATATTCCTTGAATAATATCAGGTACCGAAACGCCACACCCAACATAAAAAGGGGGATTCTGGTTGGGTTGATAGCAGCAGTCGGGTATATTTCCCTACAATTGAATAACTCAGAAGACCTTGTCCCTCGCGAAAAGTTAAGTCCTATTATTAACAGTGAGTATCAGGAAGTTAGGCCCTTAATATCTCCTGATGGCATGACTTTGTATTTCAGCCGCCGCAATCATCCTGAAAACTTTGGTGGCGAACGTGATTTCCAGGATATTTGGGTTTCACATTACATCAATGGTGAATGGTCAGCTCCTACCAATTTTGGAGGACCAATAAATAACAAAAAAGCCAATACACTTTGTTCCATTACCGGAGACGGCCATTATGCCCTACTGCTTGATAGTTATAAAAGAGTAAAGACTTCCGTGGCCCAGGTCTATGATTCGCCAGCCGGGTGGGGCGCACCCGGAGATTTAGTTATCCAGGATTTTACCAATTTGAGCGCTTACTATGATTTCTACTATCAAGAGCAATCCATGGTCCTGCTTATGGCCATTGACGATGGCCGCGGTGCTGGCGAACAGGATTTACAGGTGTCTTTTAAACAGGAAGATGGCAGTTACTCACGTCCCCAAAATCTGGGGCCTATTGTAAATACTGGAAAGGCGGATTTTGCTCCCTTCCTGGCAGCAGACGGTAAGACCCTCTATTTTGCAAGTTTTGGCCATAAGGGATTAGGTGGCAGTGACCTGTATGTCACTCAAAGACTAGACGAAAGTTGGAAACGGTGGTCTAAACCCAAAAATTTGGGTCCGGGCATTAATTCGAAGCAGGATGAAAACTATCTGTCTGTAACCGGAGATTTCTCCTACGTTTATTTTGAAAGTTACCTTCAAGGGTCCAAAGAGAAAGACATCTATCGGGCACCTTTACCCCGGCAGTTTCACCCTCAATATCTGGTTCCCCAGCAAGAAACGCCAGCCAGTGAATTTGTAGCCACCAATTCTAAGCCAAAGCCAAGTACACAAACCCCTAGTTATACACCAACAATTGAATCTGATGAACAACTGTCCTCAGCTCTTGGGGAAGAAAAGTCAGAAACACCCTTTCTTGGCAATCTGGCCACTCGTCAATATTTTCAAGAAGGCCAGGTAAAATCTAAAGTATTAAACAATACATACTTTTTATACAACAGCTACCAACTTTCGCCGGACTGCATATCAAAACTTAAAGAGATATCGGAAGTACTTCACAGTAATCCCAGCCTGGAGGTTCAGATTGAAGGTTATGCTGACAGTTGGGGAACCAATGAATCCAACCTGAGAATCTCTTATCTTAGGGCCCAGGCCGCCGCCCACTACCTCGTAGATCAGGGTGTATTGGGAGAACGACTACTGGTAGTCGCAAACGGGGAAGAAAAACCCCTTGCCAGCAACGATGATGAAAAAGACGGTCGTGAATTGAATAGAAGAGTTGAAATTACCCTAGTCAACTCTGTTGGAGTTTTTAGGGACCAGGGACCAGGGACGAAGGTGTTAGGGATTGGGAACAATTGATTAATAGAACAATTGATTGACAATTGAAGATTTATCGGTGGTTAGATTCGGTCTCTGGTCATAGATCTAGAAAATTACACCGTAGGCCCATTTGAGATCATAAAATTATCTTTGGGTTAGAGAAGGCCACGCCTTTGGCGTGGGAAGGGGATAATTTTCCAGGTCGAAAAGGGCAGCGGGTAATTTTAAAGAAGTCTCTTAACAATCATGAAAATAACTCCAAGCAGGAAGATAACAATTGCGATTTTATTGACCCCATGCATCACTTTTATATTGAAGTTACTCGGTCTGGATGGATCTTTTTTTCTAAAAAAGTATCCCAGGACTTCTCCCATCTGAAAGTATTCTTTAATTGAATTTTTCTTCTTTGGCTCCATTGTTTTATCACGCAAGATCGCCCGGTGGTTCGATCCACTGGCCGCCCGCTTTTATGATCTCAATTAGTTCATCCACCGCACTTGATGAAGGTACTCCTCTTTTTATCACCTCCTGTCCCCTATACAGGGTAATCTTTCCTTTTCCGGAACCTACATATCCAAAATCGGCGTCGGCCATTTCACCAGGTCCATTTACGATACAACCCATAATACCTATTTTTACACCCTTCAGATGATCCGTCCGTTGTCTGATCATGGCGGTGGTTTCCTGTAGATCAAACAGAGTGCGTCCGCAAGAAGGACAGCTGATATATTCTGTCTTGGTCATTCTGGTCCTGGCTGCCTGTAAAATATTGAAGCATAACTGGTTGTAACGTTTTACTCGAGACAAAGTACTTTCTTTGTTTATCCCTGGAATCAATTCCAGAAACACTCCATCACCCAACCCATCGATAAGCAGTGCTCCCACATCTGTCCCGGCTTTCAGCTGCAAAATATCGGAATTCTCATCCTTATACTTACGAGATATAATAACCGGATTAGTCACATTTTTTGCTATCAGCTCAAAAATAAATCGCCTTTGATCAGCGCGGGCATGTTGATTGTCAGTCTCAAGCCACACCACCAGTGTAGGATGTCCCCGGAGAATTTCAGGTGCCGAACCAAGGTCATTGCAGGTCATCTTAACGAAATTCAATCGAGGGTGTAGCTTGGCTGGCGCCATCAATTGGTCAATAGTTAATAGCGGGAAAGTATGGGATTCTTCCAAACGGGTCCACTGGGGAAAGTCTATAATTTCTTTTAACCCATTGGGCAACATAAATTGTATTGGATGCTTGCCTGAATAAATATAATCTGCCCCGTTATCACTCATAGTCCATTTATCAAGCTCTGGCAAATAATGGTGTCCTATGGCTTTCAAGTGTTGATACTGAATATTTTCCAGATATTGCACATCCACTATTACCCGGGGCACATTAGCACCTCCGATATTTTCAATGGGGTTACTTGCCCGTCGCTTATACCCGAAAGGATCAATAGGAATTTCAGGGATTGAGGGTATGCTATCATGTCCACTTCTTGAATGGTAACGATCCACTAACCTCTT
>PVMK01123112.1_pt1 | contig 17136 bp, 15 predicted proteins | sample 1853481 | NCBI WGS metagenome assembly PVMK01 (sample SAMN08533507, study PRJNA380276) | Marine sediment metagenome, whole genome shotgun sequencing project.
CAAGCCGCGTCAATGGGTGCTTCAAGAGCGCCATGGTATCGGCTGGCGCGAAGTCCTTGGCGATGGCTGAGATGACCAAATCGAGAAATGTGCCCGGCGCCGTCTTGGCGAAAGGCCGGCCGGCCGAGTCGTCGACACGAATGCCCCAGGCCTCAAGCCGCACGGCGACGCGTCGGGCAAGCAGCCGGTCAGGCGAGACGAGCGCGACTGTACGCCCCGGTGTCTCAGCGGCCTCGCGCAGGATTAGCGCGATCGCTTCGGCCTCGTCTTGCGCCGAGGGCGCTTCAATGAGGCTGACGCCGTCCAAGGCGTCGCGCACGGCCTTGCGATCGGCTGAGGCCGCATAGGTGTGCCAGCGTCCAGTTGTTCCCGACGGCCGCATTGCCTCGGCCACGACCTCCGCTCGGGTCGCTTGGGCTGGTGCGGGTGCTGTGCCGGGAAGAGGGTGGACGTCCTTGCGTGCAACGGCGAGGTGGTCCAGCAGTTTTTTCAATCCGAATTGGGGATGCTCGGGATGATCGGGCGCAATGGCCTGCCAGCTCTCGTCGTCGAGATGAGGATCGAGGCCGGGTAGAACGATGGCGCCTAACGGCAGCTTCGCCACTTGGCTCATCAACGCGACAGTCGCGGGGATGGAGCCTGTCACACCTGCAACGATGACAGGTCCTTGAGGAGGCGAGGTAGCGAGACGCGCAGTCTCCGCGAGGATCGCCCTGTTGCGCCGGGCGGACTGCGACAACAGCCCCTTTTCCGCCAGATGCGCTGGCCAGGCAGTAGTGACAATCTTGAGGAAATCGATTGTGTTTTGCCAGTGCTCGGAAAATTCCTCCGGTACGAGCTCGTCCAAGCCATCAAGCGCAACGTTTTCAGTCTCCACCATGTCCATGAGGCGTGAAAGTTCAGCTGCCAAGTGGGCTGCTTGTGCCGGCGTATTGGCGCCTGCAGCCGCCGCACGAGGACCAAGGAAGCCGGCGGCGTCCTCGTCCCGGCGCAGGACTTGCGACCACTTGAGTACAAGCTCTGTGAGAACCAGTCGCCGCTCGATCTCGCTGATAGCCGGCGGCAGATCCAAATCCGCCATGCCCAGTGTGCCGCTACCGGCGAGGCCAGAGAGCAAGGTTAGGTCTTCCTCGGCTTCCGAAATCGGCCGGATGCGCGGCAGCATCAGGGCACGCCCGCCACCGGCTGCAAGAAAGGCATCCTGCATCGCACGTGCGGCCCGCCGCGTCGGCAAAAGGAGGGTGATGTCGGGCAAGTCCAACGGCTGTGGCGCCCGACCGCCAGCGATCGGCAGATCGCCCTTCAAGATCGCGACTGCTAGCGCATGGAGAAACGGGCGCCCCGGTGGCACCGTGTAGACGTGGGCGCTGCCCCGCGCGTCGCCATTTGCGCTGGGATTTGCCGTTTCAAGCGACGTCCTCACTCTCGATCCACCTTTCGGCCTCCTTCAGCGCTTCGGGCGTGCCGATATGCATCCACTGGCCATCGAGGCGAATTCCGTAAAGGCGGCCGTTCTGGATGGCTGTGTTCCATAACTCGTTGAGCGAGAAGCGCCCCGGCGGTGCCCCATCGAACATTCTGGGGTGCGCGATCGATACGCCAGTGAACACGAACGAGGCCATGCGGTGCTCACCGCGGCGGACAAGCCGGCCATCAGTGTCCATAACGAAATCACCCCCGCCCTCGTAACCCAAGCTCGTTGTGGTAGACGCGAGCAGCATAAGGCTATCCATCTTATCGCAGTCCCAAGCGGCAATCAGCCGGTCGAGGTTCGCGCCCACTCCCTCGATCCACACCGAGTCGGAGTTGTGAATCAAGAAGGGTTCGGGCCCGAGCTTGGGAAGGGCGTGCACAACGCCTCCCCCAGTGTCCAGGAGCAAGCCGCGCTCATTGGATATGATGATTTGAGGTTTCTCGCGCGTGCTCAGATGCGTTTCAAGCGTATCGGCAAGATAGTGGACATTGACCACGGCCTTAGAAATGCCGGCGGCGGCCAGGCGATCGAGCACATGATCGATAAGCGCGCGCCCCTTGAGGCGGACAAGCGGCTTGGGGATTTGTGCCGTCAACGGCCGCATGCGCATGCCTTTCCCGGCGGCCAGGACCATCGCTGCCTGTGGGTGCCAACGGGTTGATTGGGTCATGGGCGCAGACCCTTGTCAGGTGAGCTTGGTCTGGCGGACATCGGCTGGCATGTGGCGATCATACCAACCCCGCAATGCGCTAAGTTCGGGATGTGCAAGGTCACGTTCCAAATATCGCCAGATCCGAGGGATGTGTCGCAGATAAGTCGGCTTGCCATCGCGCTGGGCCAGGCGCGAGAAGATGCCGAGGATCTTGGTACTGCGTTGAGCGCCAAGCGCGGCATAAGCGAAAGTGAAAGCGTCACGGTCGAACCCCGTCTGTCGCGCGGTGACGCTTGCACAGTAGTGATCGAAGAGGTGGGCTTCAAGTTCGGGGGCGACATCGGTACGCGCGTCCTGCAGGAGTGAGACAAGGTCATAGGCCAGGGGCCCGCGCATTGCGTCCTGAAAGTCGATTATCCCGGTTCGTGCAATGCCTTTGCGGTCCGGGAGCCAGACGAGATTGGGCGAGTGGTAGTCGCGCAACACCCAGCCTCTCGGCAGGACGTGCAGCCGGTCGAATATCGTCCTCCATAACGCACCAAACTCGGCGCGTGCATCTGCGGGTGTGGACGTACCAAGTGCCGCTGGCCAGTACCAATCCAGCATCAGCTCCACCTCGATGCCGAGTGCGTCGTGGTCATAAGCCGGCAGGCGATGGCTCGTCCCGTCTACAATGGGCAAATTCTCAGGCGGTGGCGTTGCGCGTAGTGCGACGAGGGCTTCCACCGCCGCGCGCCAGAGCTCGGCTTGGTCCAACGCACTCGTGGCCACCTCCTGCCCGAAAATGCGATCGCCAAAATCTTCGAGCAAGAGCAAACCGCGGTCGAGGTCTTGGGCGTAGATCTCAGGCGCGCTGAGACCGGCCGCGCGCAAGGCATTTGCGACCGCAACGAATGGGCGCACGTCCTCAGCCAGGTGCGCAATGCGGCTATAGGGCAGCTGTCCGCGAATAGGCGGCCCGTCGGGCTGGGGCGGCCAGTCCATGAGGATGGCGCCCGGCCGGTTTGAACATGTCAGCCGTGCGTAGCGGCGCACGGACGCGTCGCCTTGCAGGTAGCGCAGCGCACAATCCTCGCCACCCATACCCGCGTTACGGATCATCGCGTGCATCGCGACGAGCCGTTCAAGCCTTTGGCCCAATCGCCATGGCCGGTCAGCGTAACGCGCCGCGTCCCGCTCTCCGCGATAGTGGACTTGCACTCTCGTCCTCAAGCAAAACGACGAGCCGGCTATCGGGCAGGGCCTCGTGGGCGCGTTCTGGCCATTCGATCAACGCAAGTCCTGTTTGTAGAGCGTGATCGAGACCCAACTCCTGGAGTTCGGAAGGATCGTTCAGGCGATATAAATCGAAGTGGGCAACCGTCATGCGTGGCGTTGCATAAGTCTGCACCAGCGTGAACGTCGGGCTTGGCACTTCCTCACGCGCACCGCCTTGCAGCGCGCTGATCAGCGCACGGGCGAGCGTCGTCTTGCCGGCGCCGAGACCACCGCGTAGTGCGATGACGTCGCCCGGACGGGCAGCAAACGCAATCTCCTCCGCCAAGCGGACGAGTTGTGGCTGGCTAACATTCGAGATGACGTGGGAAGCAGGCATTGAGCGGTTACTTTATGCGGCGTTTCCGCCCGCCGATAGCAGGCCAGAAAGGCCGACTTGTGATGCGGTAGGTTCGCCGGCGTCGGCCGGACGGCCGTCCTCGGGCAGGCGCACGGTAACGCTGGTGCCGCGACCGGGCTCCGATTCCAGCGACACGGTGCCGCCGTGCAGCTCCACCAGGCTTTTGACGATTGATAGCCCAAGCCCGGCTCCGCGATGGCCCGAACCCTGGCTGCTGTTCTCAAAACGCTCAAATATGCGCCACTGCTGATCCTTGGGGATCCCGATCCCTTGATCAGCAACTATGAAGATCATCATGCCTCCTGAGCGCTCGCACGTGACGTGAACCGCACCGCCCGGATTGGAAAAACCGACGGCATTCGACAGCAAATTGTAGAGTACCTGGCGCACGCGGGCCTCGTCGGCAAAGAAATGCTTGGCGTCTTCGGCAACCGCTATGTGCAGCGTGAGCCGCGAACGCAACGCCGCTTCGCGCACACCAAGGATTGCAGCTTCCAGAACCGCGCGTACGTCGACAGGGCTGAGTTTCAGCTCCATGGAGCCAGCGTCGATCGTTGCAAGATCGAGAATGTCGTCGATGATGGCAAGTAGTGTCTTGGACGATGAGGTGATGTCGTCGAGATACTCGTGCTGCTTCAAGTTGAGCGGGCCGATTTGCGGGCTCGCCAGCAGCTCGCTGAAGCCAATGATGTTGGTGAGGGGCGTCCTCAGCTCGTAAGAGACGTGGCCGATGAAGTGGTTTTTCATGCGATCAGCAGCAATGAGCGCCTCGTTACGCTCCACCAGTGCGCGCTCGTAGCGTTTGGCATCTGTGATGTCGGAAAAGGTAAACAGCATGGCGCCGTCCGGAAGCGGCATCGCCGCGTAGTCGATGACCGTATCGTCTGGCCGCATCATCTGGCCATCGAACGCTTCGCGTTCGACGGAAAACGATGTAACGGCCCGGCTGATACGCGCCCACGTTGGCGGATCGTCATAAAACTTGCGCGTCTGTGCGATGACTTCGTCGATGTGCGGCGCTTCTCCAAGAGCGCGCCGCGAAAGCTTCCATATGGAGGCAAATGCCGTGTTGTAGAGCTTCAGTCTGCCGTCGGTTGCAAACACCGCGACGCCTTCCTTGAGGCTGTCGAGCGTTTCGCTCTGCACGTCGCTCAGGGCACTGAAATCTCTTTCGAGCGCAAACCGCTCCGTCTCATCGACGTACAGGTAGGTGACGCCGCCGTCGGCGCGCTGCTCGGCCATGAAGTGAAGCGTGCGGCCGTCAGGCCAATGCCACCAGTCCTCGTGGCTAGTGGCCGCTCCATAACACGATAGCGCATTCGCTTTCCATTCGGGATAGCTGACGGCCTCGGGCAGCCGTCCCAGCTCGCGCAGCCGGTCGAGCACCGCTGCGTCAGTTGGCTGGGTCTTGAGCCAGTCCGTATCCAGCTTCCACAGTTCGCGATAAGCCTCGTTAAAAAAGACCAGCTGCTGGTTTCGATTGAAGATGGCAACAGCGGTTGGAACCCTGTCGAGCGTGCGGTCGTAGACGGCGATTTGCCGGTCAAGCTCACCTTGCGCGCTTTCGGCCGCGGCGACACCGACGGCCGCGGCGGCCGTAGCGTCCTCGAAGGGCAGCACCGTGATGTCGTGCGGTTTGCGCTCTCCGCCGATGATCAGCGGCACGCGCTCGCGGTAGCTATCTCCTTGGTCAAGCGCGCGCGTGACGACCTTGCGCTGGCGCTGATCCAGCAACTCAATTTGGCTCTCCTGCACCTCCGCCCGGCTGAGCGCCTCGACGGCTTTCACGTACGCGCTGTTGACCCAGGTGAGGCGGCCATCCCTCCCCCGCAGCCAGATTGGCATCGGCAGGTTATCAAGCAATGCGCGGCTTGAGCGGACGTCGCGCGCGAGGATCTGCTGCTGGTTTAGGACGCGTGCAACCTCGTCCCTGTGGCCGGCTGTGTCTCTGAGGCGGAGTAGGGCGCGCCCGCCTGCGGTGCGCCCTTCTGCTTCGGCGTGGCCGTCAGCGAGTGTCCTTACAATGATGTTGAAAGGCTGGCCGCGCGCAAAAAGCGCATCGAGCCCCCTCTTGAGGCTCGTGGCCGAGTTTGGCTCCAGCCATCTGCCAAAGCGCAAGAAATCATCCATATCGCTCGGCAAGCCCGGTACGCTTGTCAGCGTCTGGGCCACGATACGCACCGGCTTGTCTTGCTCCCAAATTAACAAGATCTGCGGTTCAGAGCGCACAATGGCGTCGGCGGATGCGAGGTTGTGCTTGAGCTTCGCATTTTCTTTCTGTGCGAGCTTTGCCTCGCGGTGGGCCGTGCCCGTCATCATCCATATGAAGATGAGCGCAAGAGCGCCGGTGGCCGCGAGCAGCCCGATCAGTGGCACCCCCTCGAGCGTGAGAAACGAGCTGGGCAATCCGCCCGCGGAAGTGACTGCTGCAACGAGCACCAGAACGCAGGCAAAGCTTGCCAGCAGGAGCGCGATGAGCTCCCGCCGTTCTCTGCCAAATTTTCCGATCTTTCTGGCTGATTGCATCGGGATCCAGTGAAGGCGTGTGGGAACCCGAGACCAAAGACGCAACGCGCAGGAGACAAAGGCCCGGCGGCGATCGCCACCAGAGGCGGCGAATCAATACGATTATGGGCAGCCAGGGCAGGGCTGACCAGAGCACGGCGGGCACACAACGCCGCTGCCCGACAGTTTTTGTTGAAATGCCGCCGCGAAGCCGCAGGCCACTCAGTAGCGGTAGTGATCGGGCTTGTAGGGCCCCTTCTGGCTGACACCGATATATTCGGCCTGCTCTTCGCTGAGCTTCGATAGGTTGACGCCGATCTTTTTCAGGTGCAGCCGCGCGACTTTCTCATCGAGATGCTTAGGCAACGTATAGACCTGCTTGTCGTATTTGCCCGCGTTGGTCCAAAGCTCCATCTGCGCCAGCATTTGGTTTGTGAAGGAAGCCGACATAACGAAGGATGGGTGGCCCATGGCGTTGCCGAGGTTCACCAGACGCCCCTCCGACAAGAGGATGATGCGCCTGCCGGTGGGGAACTCGATCTCATCGACCTGCGGCTTGATGTTGTTCCACTTGTGGTTTTTGAGCCCCGCCACGTCGATCTCGTTATCGAAGTGTCCGATGTTGGCAACGATGGCGCGATCCTTCATGCCACGCATGTGGTCGATCGTGATCACGTCTTTGTTTCCCGTCGCGGTGACGAAGATGTCCGCGCGCGGTAACGCATCCTCCATGGTCACCACCTCGTAGCCTTCCATGGCGGCTTGCAGGGCGCAAATCGGGTCGATCTCGGAGACTAGGACACGGCAGCCCGCATTTCGCAGCGAGGCGGCAGAGCCCTTGCCGACGTCGCCGAAGCCAGCGACCATCGCCACTTTGCCTGCCATCATGACGTCGGTGCCACGGCGGATGCCGTCGACCAAGCTTTCGCGGCAGCCATAGAGGTTGTCGAACTTAGACTTCGTCACCGAGTCGTTGACGTTGATTGCAGGGAACAAAAGTTTGCCTTGCTTGGCGAACTGGTAAAGACGATTGACGCCCGTGGTGGTCTCTTCCGAAACGCCCTTGATGTTTTTGGCAAGCTCAGCGAACCAGCCGGGCTTTTCAGTCAGCAGCTGCTTTATGAGAGCAAAGAGGACCTCTTCCTCCTCTGAACCGGGCTTGTCGAGAAAGGCCGTATCGCCCTGCTCTGCACGCAAACCCAGATGCACGAGCATCGTTGCGTCGCCACCGTCGTCGAGGATCAGGTTAGGCGTACCGCCATCGCCCCATTCGAGCATGCGCCGCGTGAAGGCCCAGTACTCGTTGAGAGTCTCGCCCTTGAAGGCAAAGACCGGCACACCAGTGGCGGCAATGGCCGCGGCCGCATGGTCCTGGGTTGAATAAATGTTGCACGATACCCAGCGAACGTCGGCGCCGAGCGCGGTAAGCGTCTCGATAAGCACTGCCGTCTGAATCGTCATATGCAGCGAGCCAGCGACGCGGGCGCCCTTTAGGGGCTTTGCCTCGCCGAACTCTTCGCGTGTTGCCATCAGCCCGGGCATTTCCGTTTCGGCTATGGCGATTTCCTTGCGGCCCCAATCGCTGAGGCTGATGTCCTTGACGACGTAGTCGGCAACTCGACCCATCGATTGCTCCTTAATGCCGGGGGCGGCAGCCATTCGGCCACCGCGGTTTTGCGAACGCTCTGAGCGAGGCAACGCCTCTTTGGGGACGTTCTACCGAGCCGGCGGCGACATCGCAACAAGATATAAGCAAGTCCTTATATCTTAATACGCGAGGAGCAGGCCATTGCGACGATGCGCCTGTGCGCGTCAACGCCGCAGCAAGCCTATCTGGCCGAGGATGGCGAGCAACTGAAGCAAGCGTTCCGCGCCATCGCGCTCAAGCTTTCGTCGCTGTATCTGTCACAGTAGCGGCACAGTTTGGGGACGGTGGTAATTGGGAGGGATGCTTCAGCGGCATCCCTCTTTTTTCGCGCGAAGCGGCTATCAGGCGTCCTCGATGCAGTCTTCGTCAAACCCGCTCTCAACCAACGCGATCAGAGCTTGCAGGGCTTCGGGTCCCTGGGGGCCTTCCGCTTTTAGGTGCAGCGTGGCGCCAGGTCCTGCCGCCAACATCATGAGCCCCATGATTGAGGCGCCCCAGACCTCCTGGCCCTCGCGGATCACCGTGATCGTCGCGTCAAAGCTTTCCGCACACTTGACGAATTTGGCCGAGGCGCGCGCATGCAGGCCTTTTTGGTTGCGGATGGTGACGACGGCTTCCGGCCGTACGCTATCGTGAATTTCCGGCATTCGATGACGTTCAATCCTCGCCCGACAGTTCCTGGCTCGCGACCTTAATATATTTGCGTCCCGCCTCGCGCGCGTTCGCCACAGCATCGGTGAGGTTCAGCTCGCCCCGCACGCTAGCAAGCTTTACCAGAATTGGCAGGTTAATGCCCGCGATCACCTCTACGGACGCCTCGTCCATTACAGAGATCGCGAGATTGGATGGTGTGCCACCAAACATGTCGGTGAGGATGATGACGCCTTCACCATTGTTGGTGCGGCGAACAGCCTCGAGGATTTGACCACGGCGCACGCTCATATCGTCGTCAGGACCAATTGAAACTGTCTCGAGCTGTGTCTGGGGTCCCACGACATGCTCAAGCGCAGAGCGGAATTCAAGCGCTAGTCCGCCGTGCGTGACGATGACAAGTCCAATCATCGATTAGCGCCGATCTCGTCTCTTGCCCGTGACGCTGCAGCCGCCGAGCGCGGCTGTTGGGAACACAGTTTCGGTTTATGTCGGTTCCCGCCCGAGCCAAGCGAGGGGCGGTCTTGCAGCGTGCCAAAATTTACAAGTGTTCGCCCCGGGCGCAAGAGGGATTATGCTTCCGTTGTTAAGTCTGTGCACTTCCTTGAAGCTTTTGTGCCAGCGCCAGCAGCAGCTTTAGCGGCGCTGAGGCCTCAAATGGCGCCAGGAGCAAGAGCGGAAAGATGAGCCCCAAAAGCTCAGTCTGGGGCTTAGGATCGGGAAATCGGACGATATCCTCTGGTGCAGTGAGGTCGGCAACCAGAGCCAGATTGGCGCTTGCGAGGCTAGGAACGGTGAGGATTCCGAGGCCCCGCACCTCAAGCATACCGCCTATGGTTGCAGGCGCCTCCGCTTTGAGGGTTTCGCCGGTGCGGGTGAGCTGAACCCGGTCGTCGGCCACTAGCACCGTCTGGCTCGGGATGAGGGCGGTTGGGGCGAGGCCTATGCATCTTAGTGCGAGGTCGGATTTGCCCGAGCCTGCCGGGCCGCGAATGAGCGCAGCGCAATGGCCAAGCGCTATCGCCGTGCCGTGGTGGATCTCAACGGCGCCGTCCAACCCAGCCCCCCTCCGCGCTGTGTTTGGCCCGCCAACGGCAACTTCACCACAATGCGGGCGCCAAGAGGCGCGTCATCTGGACCAGATCCGTCCTCAAAGCGACTTTTCGGCGGAGATCTGACCACCATGAGCACGAATGATCTCTCGCGAGATGCTCAATCCGAGCCCCGAATTCTTGCCCTCCGTGGCCTCCGTGTCCGGTCGGTCGGTATAGAACCTGTCAAAAATGACTTCGAGCCGGTCCTCAGGGATTCCGGGTCCCTCGTCCTCAACGTAAATCTCCATATGGGGCGGCGTCGACCGCGCCCGCACCGTGATGGTGCCGGTCTTTGGCGAGAAGGAAATGGCGTTGTCCACAAGGTTGGTGAGTACCTGTCCGATGCGGCCCTCATCGCCGCTGACAATGTAGGCCCCTTCGAGCGGGGCATCCTCGATGACAAGCCGAACCTGGCGCTGATCGTCGCCGAGGATATCGCGAAAGATGGTAACAACGCCCCGCAGAACTGTCGTTATGTCGACAGGGCGCATCTCTTGACGCGCGAGTTCGGCATCGAGCCGGGAGGCGTTGGAGACATCCGTTATGAGCCGGTTCAGCCGATTAAGCTCGTTTTGAATCTGTTCGACGAGGTGGCGACGTTCCTCTTCATTCTTGGCGAGGCTCAAAGATTCGGCGATGCAGCGTGCGGCCGTCAAAGGATTCTTGAGTTCATGCGCCACGTCGGCGGCAAACTTCTCGCTTGCCTCGATGCGCCTGTAGAGCGCTTTGGTCATGGCGCGGAAGGCGGCGGCCATCTGACCAACCTCATCGCGCCGATTGGCATATTCAGGAAGCTGGGTGCGGGCGGCGATGTTGTGGCTGGCTTGCTCGGCGGCCTCCGAGAGCCGTCGCATTGGGCCTGCAACGGTGCGTGCAAGTAGAAGCGACGTTACGATCGACGCAAAAAGTGCGATCGCGGCGAGCGTGAGGATGACAGAGCGCTCTTCCGATAGAATCTCGTCGATCTCGCCGGGCCGCGTCGACAGCAACAGCACGCCCTGTACGGTCTTGAACCGGCGGATTGGAACGGCCAAGGAGACAATCTGCTCGCCCTTGTCATTGAGCAGAAGCATGCTCCTTTGATTGCCTTCGAGCGCTTGGCGAACCTCTGCGTAAGCGGTCCCGTTTGCCGATCCGATCTCTTGATAAACAGGCAGAGGCTCGTCGAAGAGGTAGCGTGTGAGGCGTGTCCAGAAGTTCTGGGTGGAGGGGGCCTTGCCGGTGTTTTCCGTTGGTTCGTTGCGCAGAGCAGCTCTCCAACGTCGCAGAGATCTCGCCGTGTCGACGATCAATGTTCCATCGCGTGCATAGATGCGTGCACGCGTATTCGTCGACTGGATGAGCTTGCGAAGGATAGGTGTGACCTCTTCGGGGCTGATCGACAGTTCGAGCGCCGCGAAACCGTCGTCGCGGTACGTGCGACTGGAGCTGCGTTGGCCGGGCAGTTCATTGGCATCGAAAACGATGCGCTCCCGCTCCACTTTGGCCTTGGAGGCAATCGCGTCAGCGATGATCTTGCCCTGGATTTTTAGCGCGTCCACCTTCGCGTCGATCAGCCAGGTGTGATACCAGCCGAGATATAGGATGCCGAGCAACAGGACGAAAAAACCGATGAGGTTGGAAACCAGAATGCGCCTTAAGAGGCTCGCGGAGACGAAGCGCACCAGCGGCTGACGATAAAACCAGCGCCGCAAGGGGTCGAGTGCCGCGGCGCCAAGCGCACGCGCCCCTTGTACAGCAGCTCGGCTATGAGTGCTCACCTCCGAGGCCGCCGACGCAGCCAGCGCCGTAACCCCGTTTGCGGTCGTCCGCGATCCTTGCAGGATGCCGTTCGCGAGTGCTGCAAGCAGGCCGACACCTTCACCCGCGAGGTTTCTCAGTCCCGCGAGGGTGCCACCGGCAAGTCTTTCGGATCGCTCGGTCTCGAGCGCCATCTCCCCTCCGCGCCTCAAGCTTCCTTGAAGCGGTATCCCACACCGTACAGCGTCTCGATCACGTCGAAGTCGTCATCGACCTGCTTGAACTTCTTTCTCAAGCGCTTGATGTGGCTGTCTATGGTGCGGTCGTCGACATAAACTTGGTCATCGTAGGCGGCATCCATGAGTGCGTCGCGAGTCTTAACGACGCCGGGCCGTGCGGCGAGCGCCTGGAGTATCAGGAACTCAGTGACCGTAAGCGTGACCGGCTTGGAGTCCCAGTGGCAGGTATGCCGTTCGGGATCGAGCTTGAGCATGCCGCGTTCCAGAACGCGCGCAGCCTCGGCCTCGCTGCCTTGACCTTCCTTTGGAGCGAAGCGCCGCAGGACGGCCTTAACGCGCTCGACCACGAGCCGCTGCGAGAACGGCTTTGCGACATAGTCGTCGGCACCCATCTTGAGGCCGAATAGCTCGTCAATCTCCTCGTCCTTGGAGGTGAGAAAGATGACAGGCATGTCCGACTTTTGGCGCACGCGCCGCAAAAGCTCCATGCCGTCCATGCGCGGCATCTTGATATCGAAGATGCCCAAATCGGCGGGATCCTCCGTGAGAGATTCGAGGGCTGAGGCTCCGTCGTTGTACGTTCGGACTTTGTAGCCCTCGGCCTCGAGCGCCATGCGCAGCGAGGTAAGAATATTGCGCTCGTCATCGACAAGCGCGATTGTGCTCTTTTCCTTCATCATTTCCCGACCCTGCGACAGAAAATCTCCCTGCCGCGCTGTATGGCCCCAAGGTGTATCAATTGTGGCGAAGCCAACTTTGTGATTTTCACCTGAACGTTATCTGAATAGTTTAAGGCCCGATAGAGGGTCCAAGACGCATGGCTGTTGACGATGACGGGGAAAAGTCCCGCTTTCCCGGAGGTTAGGCAGGTTGCAGCCGACGCCCGGGCACTTGTTCGATCGGCGCTCAAGGGGGCGCTGGCGACCGTGCACAAAGCCACCGGACACCCCTACGCCCTCGTTGGTTTTGACCGCAACGGAGCCTCATGGCACCCCCGTCTTCCTCATCTCGCGGCTGGCGCTTCATACGCAGAACCTCCAAAACGATTCGCGGGCGACCTTGCTTGTTGATGGGACGGGCGATGCCGGCGATCCAATGACTGGCGCGCGCGTCACCCTGATCGGCAACGTGCGGTTGACGCAAAGCGCCACCGCTCGGGCGCGCTTTCTTGCGCGCCACCCGTCGGCTGAGGGATATGCTGACTTTGCTGATTTCGCATTTTACGCGTTGCAGCCGGAGCAGGCGCATTTCATCGGCGGCTTTGGGCGCATTGTCGATCTGGATGCCGCCAATCTGTTGCTGTCGATACAGGGAGCCGAGCCCCTCACTGCGGCCGAGCCGGACATCGTGTCGCACATGAACGCCGACCACGCTGACGCCCTCCAGCTTTACGCGACTAAGCTTTTGGGCGCGGCCTCCGGACCGTGGCGCATGACCGGCATCGATCCGGAAGGCTGCGATCTCGTTCTCGGTGCGCGCGCGTTGCGGCTGCCGTTTGGTTCTCGCATTACGTCCGCGGCGGCCGCGCGCCAAGAGCTTGTGCGTCTCACGGAAGCCGCGCGTGGTAACGACCTCACGGCTTGAAATCAGCAAGCGTCAGGATTGGTGTCAGCGTCAGACTGGCAGCGGCAAACGCGTCTGCGGCGCCTTCGTGACGGTCAACCACGGTGACGACGCCCACGACGTCGGCGCCTTCCGAGCGAACGGTTTCGGCCGCTTTGATGGCGGATCCTCCCGTCGTCGTTACGTCTTCGACGATGACGACCTTCTTTCCCTTTAGGCTTTCGCCGTTTGCCAGGCCTTCCACGAGGCTGCGCGTCCCATGGTCCTTTGGCTGCTTGCGCACAAAGAACGCCGCGATCGGCTTGCCGTGGGTTTGGCTGACAGCGGCGACCGCAGCGGCGATCGGGACCGCGCCCATCTCCAGGCCACCGACGAGGTCGGCGTCGAGGTCACTAATGGAATCCAAAATGAGTGTTGCAATAAGATGGGCGCCCTCCGCATCCAGCATCGTTGGCTTCATATTGAAGTAGTACGTAGACGTACGTCCCGAGGCCAGCGTCACCTCCTTGCCCGACTGAAACGAGCGGGTCTTGATAATTTCGATGAGGCGTTCGCGCCTGCGCGCGGTATCTTCCAGTGTTGAGGCTGCGGCACTGTTCGGCATCTGAGCGACTCTCCGTCTTGCTCGTGTCGGCTTGCGCAATCGCCCGACTGCGCTATCAGTGTCAAGCCCGCGGGCCGTGGCCCTCTAATGGGGACCCATCGAGCGCGCTGCATGACCGAAGTTTCCCCGACTCTTGCACAAATTGAGCAGAGAAGCGCACGCGCCATAGACGCGATTGCCAAGCGGCCCTGGCTCGCTGCCGCCGTGCTCATCGCGATTGCGCTTCTTTGCTATCTGCCTGGCCTCTTGGCGCTACCGCCCCTCGACCGCACAGATGTCATTTACGCGGAGAGTTCGCGCGCCATGCTGGAGCGCGGCGATCTGCTGGATGCGCGCTTTTTGGAGCAGCAATTCGCATTTCGTCCTATTGGGATTTATTGGCTACAGATCGCTTCAGGCAAGCTCCTCGGTCAGGGCGCCTGGGATGCGATCTCGACGTACAGGTTCCCGTCACTTCTGGGCGGTCTACTGGCCGTTCTAGCCGTGTGGTGGTTGCTACGTCCGTTGCTCGGGCCGCGGGGCTCTCTGATTGCGGCCGCGTTCTACGCGGTGACACCAATCGTGGCGTTGCAAGCCCAGCTAGCGATTCCCGAAGGCCCGCTTCTGCTCGCCACCGCTGTGGCGCAACTTTCACTACTGCGCATCTATTGCGCGGCGGAGGGCGAACGCCATACGGGGCTGGCGATCATATTCTGGGCGCGCAGGGCTTCGGCATCCTGCTCAATGCGCTCGCGGTGCCGATACTGTCGCTGTCCACGATCATTGCGCTCTTCATCTTCGACCGGAAGGCCGGCTGGCTCAAACGGCTGCGTCCGCTCATGGGCGTGCCGGCGATGATTGTGATTGCTGCGCCCTGGATTTTGGTCCGCGCACATTTCGACGGCGGCGTACCCTTTAGTTCGCTGACTTGGTGGCAGCTGTTGAATGCGCTCGGCGGCGCACAAGACATGAAACTGCACGCTGCGCCGTTCACCTTCACGCTGGCGGTGATAGTGGGCTTTCTTCCAGGCGCGGTGTTGCTGGTTCCTGGAATCAAGGAGCTGTGGACTGGCCGAGCCGCTGCCCTGCAACGTTTCCTCTTCGCTTGGCTCTTTGGCTATCTCGCCTACCTGGAGCTGATTGCAAGCAAGCCGGCGCTTTACACCGTGCAGGGGGTATTCCCGGCCGCTGCCGCAGCCGCAGCACTTGCGTTGGAACGCAATGGGCACCTTGAGATTCCGCCTGGGATGCTAAGGCTGCCTTGGTGGCTCGTACTTGCGGTGATGGCGGCGCTGCTCTCAGGCGTGATGTGGATCGCTGGCGTACCGCCCAACGTCGGCATCGTGATGGGCGCGCTCATTGTCACGGCGATGATCACGTTGGCCGCGATCACGGCCAGCCAGAATCTCGTCGCGGCGTGGTTGGTTACCATCGTCGTCGGCTTTGCGCTGTTCGTTGGGTTCGTGTTCGGTGCGCTTATGCCCCATTCCGAAAAGGCCTGGCCCGCGGAGCGTATTGCTGCTGCCATCGCGCCACTGCAACGCTGCGTTTCCGGGCCGGTCAGAGTTATCGGTTTCCGTGAGCCCAGCACCATTTTTACGCTCGGCCGGCAAAGCATCGTCTTGCCGGACGACATTGACGATTGGCTTCCCAGTGGAGAGGGGGACATCACCATCGTTGAGGACCGTTGGGATGCGGAGCTTCAAGCAGCACTGCTTGCCCGTGGGGCGGACCTGGGGCGGCGCGTCGGCTGCGTGGAAGCCTTCAACATCATGCGGGGCTGCCCCTTGTCCTTCTCGATCTACGTTACGGGGAAGGCAAAGCTCGACGCCTCCTGCGCTGTTGCTCCGGCCAACGTCTGCAAGCGGTCCGTTCCGCCGCCGCAGGACAATGTCGCTGAATCGCGCTGCTATTGACGGCAAACGACCTGTTTACGCGCCGTCACATGCCTTCAATCCGCCCCCCGAATCGCGCCATGGTAGCTTGTGCAAGTCGAACCGGGGAGCACATCCATGGTTGCGCGGAATTCTGGTAGCGAAGAGACCGGCGGGGCGCCACGCGCGCGCGCGAAAAAGCGCGGTCCCTCCAAAGCGAGCTTCGACAAGAAGACGATCGCTCTTGTCTACGATTTCGACGGCACGCTTTCTCCGCGCCCTATGCAGGATTACGCCTTCCTGCCGCAGATTGGGCAGGACGCTCGCGCCTTCTGGAAAGAGTCCAACCGGCTGGCAAAAGAGCAGGGCGCTGATGCCCTCATCACCTACATGCACCTGCTCTACAAGAAGGCGAGCGAAGCCGGCGTGCGCATCGATCGCAAAGATCTCGTCGCGCAGGGGCGCAATGTCGAACTCTACCCCGGTGTCGAGAAATGGTTCGATGCCATCGGCGACTACGTCAAGGGGCGCGCGGAGACGCACGGCGTAGCGTTGCGCCACTATCTCATCTCATCGGGGCTCACCGAGATCATCGAGGGCACGCGCATTTACAAGCACTTCCACAACGTGTTCGCGTCCGAGTATTGGTTTGAGGCCTACGATGTGCCCTATCCCAAGCGGGTGATCACCGACACCGGCAAGACGCAGTATCTGTTCCGCATCAACAAGGGCATTGAGGATCTGGGCGACAACATCAACGAGCACATGCCCGAAGACGAGCGCCCCATTCCCTTCGCCAACATGATCTATTTCGGCGACGGCGACACCGACGTGCCGTCGATGGCGGTGACGCGCAAGAACGGCGGGCACGCGGTTGCCGTTTATCCGCCGGGCAAGGCGAAGAAGAAATGCGTTGATCTGTTTAAGGCCGGGCGCTGCGATTTCTTCGCGCCCGCCGATTACCGGCGTGGCTCCGAACTCTTCAAGCGCACCTGTTTGCTTATTGACCGCATCCTTGCGGACATCCGCGTGCAGGAGGAGATGTGGCGGTTGGGGCGGGGGGTGAAGTGAGGGTGGCAAGCTGATCATGTCGAAGACATGCTTCCAGCATGAAGCGCAAGCGCTCGCCTCCCCGCAACGTCATCCCGAACGCGTGGCTGCAAAGCCGGAATGAGATCCGGGACCCAGCGGAAAAGAGGCGGGACGAACACATGCTTCCACCATGAAGCGCGAGCGCCGGTCATCAACACGGCACTTGCCCGCCGGGTCGAAGACGCGCTTTCAGCACGATGCTGGAGCGAGAGATTTCCGCTTGTGTCAGTGAAGGTGGTCCGCAGTCAGGCTTCGTGCCAATAGCAGCCACCCGTGTCTGATCGCGTCTTCCAGCCAGGTTGCGACTGGATTAAGCCAGCAGCGACGCCAGCGTGCCGTCCGCAGCCAATTTGTCCTTCACTTTTTGCGGAATGGGATACAGGACGCCTTCGCCCTCAAGGACGTG
>PVMK01129040.1_pt1 | contig 17136 bp, 18 predicted proteins | sample 1853481 | NCBI WGS metagenome assembly PVMK01 (sample SAMN08533507, study PRJNA380276) | Marine sediment metagenome, whole genome shotgun sequencing project.
GACCCAACTCAGGTCTCTCGACTTACTCCGTACATCTGCCCTGGTGTCAAAACGTCGGGGAATCTTTCTCTGAGTTTACAACGGGATTCGTAGCAAAGGTGGCAGGCGTCAGCGTATCCTCGCTTGTGGGGCAACGCGTATCGCTCAACCAATTCTGCCGGACCGCCGGCAAGTAAAGGGCCAATAATTGGATGACTGTCCGGGTCATAGCCAGCCATGATTTCAGTCAGTGGCTTCTCAAGCAGGTTGCCCATCGAAATACCCTGGCAGACGTGCATATTTCCATAAACATCCACATGTACCCGTTCCGGATACCGCAATTCCTCCCATGGGCACTCTTTGAATTGTGTCCATGGCTCTGGTTCGGCGCGCATTGCAAGCTTTTCAGCTGCCCGGCCACGGTATAAAACGGCAGATTCACCGGCAGGTATCTGACCGGTTACTGCTTGTGCATTTGTCGCTTGAGTCCCGGCAACACTGATGAAACCGACCGGGATACCCAGTTGCTCAGCGGCCTGTCGGGCAATATGTGTGGAGCGTGGTGACTGCTCGCTACCGTGGTAATCATCATCGCTGATCGATAGGTCTTCGACTACACCTGCAAAAGGTTTTAACCATGTCAGGGCTTCTTTTTCAGATTTCGCCCAATAGGCATTGCTGACGATTCCGACCCTGAAGCCGGACTCCTTCGCCAGCCGAACCCCGCTACACAGCCGTTCATAATAAAGAAATGGCTCGCCACCTTCGAAATATATCCATTCAATCGTGCCGAGTTCATCTGCCTGTTTCAGGATATGCTCAATGGTCTCAACCGTCATGGTGCCGGTTTGGGAAGGTCCACTCCAGACAAAACAATGATCGCATTCGTAGTTGCACTCATAAGTCAGTAGAAGATGTAAGCCGCTAAGTGGTTTGGGCTGGACAGAGGCTGATGCAGGTCTTGTTGATTCCACGAGATTACTCACATAAAACTAATGTACAAACCGGAATAGATGAACAAGCTCAATTCCGATGGGACGGATTGTCGTAATAGGATGTTACACCACCATACGCGACGCCGGTGGGTGTTCATGTCATTTTTCCAAGCGAGATGGCGGTCAACTTATTACCGGGCATTGGCTGAGAGACCAATACCCGGGATGACTGAGGATTCCGGATTGGGAGCAATCTGTCCCTGTTTTGGTTTTTCGTTTATAACACTTAAGAGCTACCAACCATTTTAACTTCGTTGCCGATGATCTCACCGACATTGGCAGTGTCATGGAGCTTAAGCTCAACTGCAGATTCAAAAATCAGGTCTCCGTGAACCACGACATCCTGACCGATCTCCACGCGTACAGGCTTGCGTCGTTTATTCATGCTCCAGCCTTTGGATTCCCGAACCACGACGTTGCCGGATACTTCCGATCCACTCAGAATTCGAAGCTGACCATTGACGGTCTCAACATCGCCTGCAACCCTGCTGTTTTCCATTTTGATACCACCATTGACGGTTTCTATGCGACCACCCACTTCACAACCCGGCTGAAGTGTAATCGCCCCATTTACCGCATCGACACTCCTTTCAACCGTGACATCATTACCCAGCTTGATGGAGCCGTTGACCGACTCGACAGAGTGGACAAACGAATTGTTGCCGATACGAATCGAACCGTTGACCGAGTCAACATCACCGGTTGTGACGTTATCGCCGATGTGAATGCTGTTGTTCACTGTACTGTGGCTGCCGGATGCCCCGGCCACTGCCGGTAATGCAATCAAACCCGCCAATGCGACTGCGCTGAGAAACTTGAAATAAATCTTCATTGATCACTCCTGTGGATTTGGTTACAACATTTGATGGTGGAGGTCGGTGATCGGTTTAAACAACAGGTGCAGTTAACGGGGACGTCCTAATACTCTCCCACGCGCAAATTTCACGTTACACCACCATACGCAACGCCAGTGAGTTCAGCCATGTCCTTTTTGAAGGTGGTGAGGTCGTCAATGTTGAACTCACTCAAATGTCGATGACCGGTTGCACGAGCCATGACTTCCATTAACTCAACGGCGGCTCTGAAGTAGGTTGCCAGCCTTTCGGCGGCAATATCAACCGGCAGACGGGCACGAAGTTGCGGCTTTTGTGTGGCAATGCCTACCGGGCAGTTATTGGTATGACAGGCACGCATGCCCAGACAGCCGATAGCCTGTAGTGCCGAATTTGATACGGCAACGCCATCGGCGCCCAGTGCCAGTGCCTTGGCAAAATCGGCAGGTGTCCGCAGGCCGCCCGTGGTAATCAGGGTTACCCCGCTCGCGTTGCAGTTGTCCAGGTGGCGTCGGGCCCTGGCAAGGGCAGGAATCGTGGGAACCGAAATATTGTCTCTAAAAATCAAGGGAGCCGCTCCCGTTCCGCCACCACGTCCGTCAAGAATTATGTAGTCAACACCGATTTCGAGCGCAGCGTCGATGTCTTTCTCGATGTGTTGTGCAGACAGTTTGAAAGCCACAGGTATACCACCGGTTTTTTCACGAACCTCGGCTGCAAAATCTTTTATATTGGCTCAATTCCGTCCAGTCCGGAAAACGTGCAGGGGAAATCGCCGCCTGACCTTCCGCTATTTGACGAACCTCGGCAATCTTGCCCTTCACCTTTGGAGCCGGGTAGATGTCCACCGGTGCCGGTTTTTGCGCCCTGTCCCCCCTTTAAAATGAAAAGCCTGGGTTTTCTTGAGCTTTGTCCCAGGAAAAACCGAAGCGCGCGGAAGCCAGTTCATAAAAATACCGGGAGTTTGCCGATTGTTCTTCGGGCAACATACCGCCTTCACCCGAGCAGATTCCAGTACCAGCGAGCTCCGCACCTTTCGAAAGCGCTATTTTGGCCTCTTCGGATAGCGCTCCAAAACTCATGTCAGAAACAAACAATGGAATATCCAGCTTTAGCGGTTTCGCAGCGTTCGGGCCGATAACAAGATCCGTGCCGACCGGTTCTTCATCAAGCAGTGGCAAATGATGTAACTGACTCACCACAAACTGCAGATCATCCCACTTGGGCAGACTGTCCCGTGGAACACCCATTGCGGCGGAGGGTCCGTGGTGCCCAACCTTGCTGAGCCCCTCGCCCGCGAGTTTGCGTATCAATTTGACATGGGGTTCATCATTCGTGCCCACAGGGTCCTGGAACAATCCCTGGTAGGTATCACGCTGGTATGGCTGCGGGTGAGTTTTTGCCCAGGCTGCGATCTCTTCTTCATCTACAAAAACGGTGTCGTTTTCCACCCAGGCCTTAAATTTTGGCAAGGTTTCGGAGTTGTTATATTCACTGATACCGGAGTCGAGACGATAGTCCCACCCGTGCACACCACAAATCAGGTTGTCGCCATCAACCGACCCATCAGACATCAGCGCACCCCTATGTGCGCAGCGTCCATATAAAACAGAAACTTCATCATCAAATCGCACAATAACCAGGTCAACATCAGCGACTAAAGCATAGGCTGGTTTGCGGTCTTCCAATTCATTCCAGTCTTGTATCGCAGTTTTGTTCATTTTCAAGAAGCCTTTTCGGGAGTCAGGATGATCATCGATGATTGAATGATTACTATTTTCATCCTAGCATGAAGCACTTCAATAAAACTTCAATCCCGCACAGAGGTTATTTGTAAAAAGGGGCCGGATTGAACCCACTAAAATCATAACGAAAACGCGACCTGGTGTTATTCAACGTCTGCTTACATATACAATCGTCATCCATGCACCGTATCCTTTTCATGTTGACGCTGGTATTGGCAGGCGAATTAATTTTCGGGCTGCCTTTTCATACAGCCAGATTTTTCCGCCCAACCTTTCTCGAGGTATTCGGTTTTTCGAACACACAGTTGGGCGATGTTTTTGCTGTTTATGGAATTACCGCGATGCTCGCCTATTTTCCCGGTGGTGTAATCGCTGACCATTATTCACCACGTACGTTAATGACGCTTTCCCTGTTCGCCACGGCAGCGGGCGGTCTTTACATGGCTACTTTTCCGGGGGAAACACAGCTTGCTGCCCTTTATGGTTTTTTTGGTGTCAGCACCGTATTGCTGTTTTGGTCTGCGATGATCAGTGCGACGCGTGAGTGGGGAGGTGATCGCTCACAGGGTAAAGCTTTTGGGATTCTGGATGGTGGACGGGGCCTGGTTGCAGCCGCCTTTGCGGTGTTTGCGGTGGCTGTTTTGAGTGCGTACATGCCTGCAGATATGTCTCAGGACATGCAACTGATCAGCGATACCGAAAGGCGACAGGGGTTTCGTGCGGTCATTCTGCTTTACTCTGCGGCCACGGCTTTTGCCGGTTGCCTGACGTGGTTTGTGGTGCCCAAGTCAATGGGCTCGGGCAATACGCTCGTCACACCGTTGGTTGGAATGCTGGCCGTGCTGCGGCGGCCAATCGTCTGGGCACAGGCCCTGGTCGTTGTATGCGCTTATTGTGGCTTCAAGGGTTCGGATAATTATTCCCTTTACGCTGCTCAGGTTCTGGGCATGGATGAGATCGCAGCAGCCAAGTTCACCGCCTACGCATCCTATTTACGGCCCGTGGGCGCCCTGGCCGCGGGGATTGTAGCTGACCGTATCAGCACCAGCAGGGTGATAACAATTACATTCCTGGTGCTTGTTGTCTCTTATTCATTGCTGGCAGTCGCGATTCCCTCTGTCGCCTGGACAAACATCATATTTGCCAATCTGTTGATCAGTTTCTTTGCGGTTTTTGCACTTCGGGGCGTCTATTTTGCCTTGCTTCAGGAAGCCAAAACACCCAAACACCTGACCGGGTCCACCGTCGGATTGATCTCGTTGGTGGGTTACACACCAGACATATTCTTCGCACCCATTGGTGGCCGTATCCTGGATAGCGCATCTGTGCTGGTCGGGCATCAGCGTTACTTTATGTTTTTGACCGGTATCGCAATTGTCGGGGTTTTATCTGTTATATGGCTGGTTTATCTAAACCGGAGACAGTCATTCAATGGGTTCTGAGGAATATTCGGTTTTCCAGCAGCCCCCATTCAGTTTTTTTCCGGACTATCAGCCTGTTGTTCGCCTTTGTTCCCACTGCTTGAGCCAGGTTTCTGTTGGGCCTTTTTTACCCGTATTCTGCTACCACCAACATCTTTACCGTTGAGCTTTTTCATGGCCACTCTGGATTCACCCGGCCCGGGCATCTCTACAAATCCAAAGCCCTTCGATCCACCAGTTATTTTGTCGGTCACCAACGTGCATGACTGCACAGTTCCATACGCCTCAAACAATAACCGGAGCTCCTTTTCTGTAGTAGTGCGGGCGAGGTTGCGTATCAATAGTTTCATGCTGTTACCTTAATATGGGAAAAGAACTCACTGGGGGAGTATAGGTAGTATAAAGCTGTATTGTCAGAATTCCTCCGATAGCATGATTGGGGTCAGAGACAGACAAACTCAATTACGAAATCTACAACATCCCGGTTCGTCAAAAGACAATTAGCTGGAGACCACGGCCAGGTACAGGTCAGACGGGCTCGCGTTCGATCGGACAGGTCATACAATGACCGCCACCACGGCCACGCCCGAGTTCGGAAGCGGAGATGGTGATGACCTCGATGCCAGCCTTGCGTAACAGGGCATTGGTGTAGGTATTCCTGTCATATCCGACCACCACTCCCGGGGACAGAGCTACCACGTTATTACCGTCATCCCACTGTTCTCTTTCCTGCTGGAAGCGGTTGCCGCCGGTTTGAACAACTTCCAGTTTCCTGATACCCAGGCACTCCGCCGTCACCTCAATCAAGTGTCCCTTTTCAAGCCGCACATCCAGATCTCCTTCATGGTCACCGGGCCGGATACTAAAGCACCGGAGCGCGTCGCAGACATCCATGTAGGCAGTCGCTTTGTCAACGTCACACAGAGAGAATATGGTATCAAGATGCATGGCGGCGCGTGAATGAGGCATCTGGCAAGCGACGACGCGTTCTGCGGCACCCTTGGCAAACAGCGCCTGGGCCATCTGGGTGACGGCCTGGACGGTGGTGCGTTCACCCATGCCGATCAACACACAACCATTACCCACAGGCATCACGTCCCCACCTTCGACGAAGGCCAGCTTCTGGTCGACTTCTGGATCGCCCCACCAGATTTCAAACTCTTTCTCGGTGAAGAAGGGGTGATACTTGTAGATCGCAGCGGTCAAAAGTGTTTCCTGCCTGCGGGCTGGCCAGAACATGGGATTAAGCGTGACTCCGCCATAAATCCAGCAGGTGGTATCACGCGTAAATGTGCTATTGGGAAGAGGCGCCAATACAAACCCATCATCATCCAGATAGGAACTAAAGATCCCTTCATGGGGAAAATGGCAATTCACTGGGTGCAATGCCACCAATCAGGTGACTGGCGAGCAATGCGGAGGGCATTTCATCCAGCCATGGGCGCGCTTCCTTTGCCATTAGCACACCGATGTAACCCGGTATGATTCTGCGATCAAGGATATATTTGCGGCCTTCGGGCAGATCCAGCACCTGTTCAAGCAGGTCGTGCATTTCCAGCACTCTAACGCCCCGTTCTTCCATCTTTGTGACAAAATCCCGATGGTCCAGTTTTGCCTGCTCCACCCAAATCACATCATCATAAAGAAGATCTGAACAGTTACTCGGGGTGAGTCGTTCATGGGCCAATCCTGGATGACAGACCATTACTGTCTTCAATACGCCAACTTCGGAGTTCGCACCCAAAATTTTTGCCATTTCTACTTCCTCCTGTTTCCAGAATTTCCAACTCGACGGATACGGAACACACCGGGATGTGCAAACCAACCATGTTCACCAATGATAGTACAAACAACAAAGTCCAGGTCGCCGCGAATCTGAAGTTGAGCGTGAACACCCATGTCCCCGAAACAAAGGGGCCGGATACTTTTTTCGGTGTTAAGTTTTTACCCTTTCCCCAAATCATTCCAATAATTGGATTTTACACTACCCATACCCACCCATTTTATGTGATGCTCATCAATAACCGGGCACTACCAAGGTGATACCAATGATTCCATGGACCAAGCTTACAATCGCGCTTATTGTCTTTTTCACATCGGTGGGCGCGCAGGCCGGCGGTGACCGCGATAATGAACTGGCATTGATTGCAAGCTGGCTGGATGCGCAGCGGGCCTACGACCATGTCCCCGGTATTTCAGCGGCAATCGTACACGACCAGGAATTGTTGTGGAGCGGCGCCACCGGTTATGCAGATATCGAAGGCGGACAGAAGGCGCAGGCAGATACCATCTATGGCATTTGCTCCATCTCCAAGTTGTTTACCGGAATTGCGGTGATGCAACTGCGGGACCAGGGCAAGGTCGCCCTTGAAGACCCGATCGCCGACCTGCTGCCCTGGTTCAACCTGAGTCAAAGCTATGCAGGAAGCCCGGAAATTACTTTGCGGGCCACGCTGACCCATTCGGCCGGGCTACCCAGGGAATCTGATTATCCTTACTGGGTGGGGCCGGACTTTATTTTCCCGACAAGCGATCAGATCAAAGAGGAACTTGGCAGCCAATCCACGCTTTACCCCGCACAACGCTATTTCCAATACTCCAACCTGGGCCTCACCCTGGTGGGTGAAATCGTCGCTGAAAAATCCGGCGAAGACTACGATTCCTACGTGAGAAAACACATTTTGACACCGTTGAAAATGGCGGATACGGATACGGGTTTTCCGACCGACTCGCGTGAACCACGCATCGCGACGGGCTACGCCTATCCAGGCCGGGGTGATGCCCTGAAGGCCATGCCCCGCTATAACGCAAGGGGTATAACACCGGCCGCCGGATTCGCCTCGACCGCGCTCGACCTTGCGAGTTTTGCCTCCTGGCAGTTCCGCGCACGGGCCGGCGAAAGCAAGGAAGTGCTGTCTGCCAATACGTTGCGTGAAATGCAACGGGTGCAATGGATGGACTGGGACTGGAAAGTCGCCCGGGGACTGGCCTTCGGTGTTTACCGGGTGGGCGGGCGCACATTAACCGGCCACGGGGGAGACTGCCCCGGGTTCAATACGCGTCTTTTCCTGGACCCGCAGAGTCTGTACGCGGTGAGTGTGCTGGCAAATCGCAACCGCGTGGATGTGGATGGTTACGCCACGGTGCTATTTGACATTCTCGAAGCCGGCGGTTCGGTGGCTTCAGCAGAAAATAGCGGGCCGCACGACGACGGACTGGATGACTTCCCGGGCAGCTACAACCTGGCACCCTGGGATGGTGAAGACCTGGTGTTCCGCTGGAAAGATGGACTGGCCATTGTCTCGCTGCCAACCATGGAGCCGGTTAAAAACATGGTGTTGCTAAAGCACGTCGAGGGTGACCGCTTCCGAACGATTCGAAGCGATGATGAACCCGGTCACGAACTTGTATTCCGGCGTGACGACAGTGGCAAAATCACCCACCTGGATTTCCATTCCATATCGCTGCCCAGGATGTGAGATAAATACGCAAAAAAAGGGCTCTGCCTCTTTAGTATTCCTGAGTGAAGCTGAAATTCAGGTGTAGCAAATCAATCAACTAAACCATAAGGAATCCATCCCATGAAACTGCTCCGCACACCAGAAAGCCGCTTCCAAAACCTGGTGGATTACCCCTTCAAGCCTCACTACCTGGATATCAATGACCGGCAGGCAGATGTAAGTATCAGGATTCACCATATCGATGAGGGAGATGCCGCTTCACAGCCGGTTTTGATGTTGCACGGCGAGCCGTCGTGGAGTTTCCTGTATCGAAAAATGGTCAGGCCTTTCGTTGAGGCAGGCTACCGGGCCGTGGCCCCGGACCTGCCCGGTTTTGGCAAATCGGACAAACCTTCAGAGCGTACGGATTACACCTATGCCCGCCACGTGGCATGGATGCAGGACTGGTTGCGGGTCATGGATCTGAACAATATCATTTTGATCTGCCAGGATTGGGGCGGCCTGATTGGCTTGAGGCTGGTGGCCGCGGAACCGCAACGTTTCGCACGGGTGGTGACCTCCAACACCATGCTGCCGACCGGCGATCACGACCCCGGGGAGGCCTTCATGAAATGGCAGAGGTTCTCACAGGAGGTGCCCGTGTTTCCAACCGGCAAGATCATAAACGGCGGCACGGTTACGGAGTTGCCTGATGAGGTTCTCGCGGCCTATGACGCGCCCTTTCCGGATGAATCATACAAGGAAGGGGCCCGGCAGTTTCCACTGCTGGTGCCCACCACACCCGACAATCCGGAAAGCCAGGCCAACCGCGATGCATGGAAAGCACTGATGGAGTTTGAGAAACCCTGGCTGTGCGCGTTTGGCGACAGCGATCCCATCACCGGTGCTGCGGCGCCCATTATTCAAAAGCTGGTACCCGGTTGCCAGGGTCAGCCCCATACCACCTTGCGTGGTGGCGGACATTTTATCCAGGAGGATTGTGGGGAAGAGTTGGCGCGCGTGGTATTGGATTGGTTGGGGAAATGATCGGATTTCACTTTACAACTCCGCGGGGTTCACCCCGCTCGATTTGGCCGCACCTGCTGCCATCGCCGCCAGGAATCTCGAACGCAATGTATCGGTCATCAGCGCTTTTTTGACCGGGGACAAGCGCAGGAAGCCACCGACGATGCCTCGCATCGCCTTGTGGGACAGGCTGCCCGGGTCGTCAAACAACTGGTTTTGCAGGGTGCCGCGTTCAAGGCACTGCAGGATCACGCGTTCGAAGGTTGTCTCCGGGTGAATAACGTGCTGATCCCGCTTTTGCATGTCAATTGCGTCCGGGTCACACACGAGGCTGCAGACCCCGCAGCCGATGCAGAGGTCTTCATCGATCACGGGTAGGAACATCCTCTTGCGCGTTGTTTTTTTCGGCCCGGTGATCAGCAAGATCGCCGAAATATGGCAGGCCCGCGCGCACTTCTGGCAACCGTTGCAATTGGCCATGTCCACCCGCGGGACGAGCGTAGAGGAGACGATCGCATTGGGGTAACCGTGCTTGTTGATGCCGTCGAGAATTCCGCAACAGCAGCCGCAGCAATGACAGAGGAAAGATGGTTGGTTGCGCACGTTGTCAACCGAGAACACCAGTTTTAGTTCCTTGGAACGCTGCGCGATATCGTGCATCTCTGATCGGGAGATTTCGCGCCCCATGTCGTGACGCACCAGGTATTGAGCCGCCTTGCCAAAGCTGGTGCAAGTCTCGAGTGGAACCTTGCAGACTTTGCTGCCGGCATGGTGTTTCTTGTGTCGGCATGAGCAGTTGGACACGGAGAAGTAATCGGTTTCGTCGATGATCTGGTCGACCCGCTCGTAATCGAGGATTTCGACGTGGTCGCCCAGGTGTTCCAGGTGCGGTAGGGAACGGGCGATCGCTACCTGCTGCCCGTCCTTGAAATTGGCCGCGTAAAACTCACCCTCATCCATGTAATCGGTAAAGGCACGCGCGTATTTGCCGATGTCTTCATTCGCGATGTCCGTGCGCATCATCGTGAATTCGAAAAAGCCAACGACGAACGGTGCCGGCATATAGCGATAGGTGCCGCCGAGGTCCAGGTCGACGACCAGGCCCTTGTCGCACAGGCGCTCAAGAATCGGCCTGAGTTTATCCGGATTGCGGCCGGTCAGCCTCGCAATGCGCCCAAGCGTGGACAGCCCGAATGGCATCGCGACGATCAGCCCGGCCTCCTCCGTGGTGTACAACTGTCGCAACATGGCGTTGAACGCCTTGGTCTGTGGTGTACGTACCGACAGGCTGTCGATCTTCTCACCCAAAGGCCCGTAAATATCCTTCGCGACCATGTGCCCCATGAGTCTCTCCAGCGGCCGCTCACCGAGCGTGAGCTTTCAGAGTATAAGTGGTTTGAACAGTGTCGTATATTGCGATGGGCCGCTCCCACAGGGATTAAAAATGTATTCGGTCCCTTTTCGATTGACAGGGCAACACCACCGGTCAAAACTTCCTATATGACTTCTCGCGGGATAACAGAAAGAATATCGCCCCTGTGGCTGGGAATCGGCATTAGCGGATCGCTGCTTGTGGTCATGTTCGTGATGGAAACCGCCCTGGGACGCTGGTCCGGTCTTTTGGTCGGGGGTGAGTTTGATCCGCTGGCCAAGGTCTCGGAGGGCATGTTGCGTGATGTCCGAATCACGATTGTTCTTTGCCTCGTTAGCGGCTACCTGCCAGCGGCCTTGCTGCATGCTTTGCGTAGCGGCCGGCGCACGGTGCTGGCGCTGCAAAAGTCATTGGATTGCACAGTCAGTGAATGTAATTCCCTGGCGGCGTCGGTCCAACTCAGTAAACGCGGATTGCTGATCACTGGCCTGGTCGGCTTGTTGCTGGCTTTGGCCACACCCTACTTGGTACCACCCGTGCAACCCGCACCCTGGAACCCGGCAACCTGGAGCCCGGAGATTACCTGGCACCGCACCCTTGGCCCACCGGTGATGATCTGGGGGTTGTGGCTGCTTTACGCCATTGTCACTATTTCGGTGCGTATGTCGCATATAGCCAGGAACCTGGTCCGGGTTGATCTGCTCGACCTGTCACCACTGACCCCCTTCACCCAGCTGGGGCTGACCAATTCCCTGCTATCGATCGGTATGCTTTCAATCTGGAGCCTGATGATGATGGAGACGGGCTTTGGCCAGATTACGGTGATCATCGGCGGGGCCACGCTGATCGGTACGGCGTTTGCCATGCTTGTACCCGTGCATGGCGTGCACAAGAGAATCTGCCAGTCGAAGGAAGAGGCTCTCGGCTGGGTCAATGGCCAGATAGCGGAACAACAGGTCCTTTTCCAGGGCGCACAGGCCGGACAGCCGAGCGGCAGGATGGCAGACCTGGTCGCATACCGGGGCATGGTGCAGGATGTGCACGAATGGCCCTTCACGCTATCCACTTACACGCGTGTCGCCCTGTACGTGCTGTTACCCGTTGCCGTCTGGGGTTTTGGCATTGTTGCCGAGGAGATCGTGGCGCGGGTTTTGTTTTAGTTGTGAATGAAGAAAAGAAAACTAATCCAGGCGACTAACCAAAAAGAGCTGGGCACCCAAGGCATTTAATTCACCCATCCCTGACTAACGGGCCATCAACCTTTAGCGTGCCTGTAGTACGCTATCGATCAGCTTTCCCTGTACAGGCGCTATTTCACATGCACCACAGCAAGCATCGCAGTTGGCGTTACTTGACGATCGCAACCATTGTCTTTTTTCTGGGGGCGGGAATCTGGTTCTTTATTTTACCCATTCAGCAGTCCAAGCAGCTGGAACATAGCGTAATCGACCGGTTTGGTTGGGCCACCCGATACACACCGCCTGCGGACGGGGATCATTCAGCCCGATCGGCTGGAGCGTTTTATTCGGGTGAGGGAGGCAGTGCAGGCTAATTGCAGAATTTTCCAGAACATATTGGATAGCGTCATCAAGCTCGAAACGCTCGAGTCAGACCCAAACATGCCCGCCAGTCAGAAAGCCTCTGAAGGGTTCGACAGTTTGAAAAGCATGTTCAGTGCCGCTCCGACGTTCCTGGAGTTCATGGATGCCCGTAATTCAGCCCTTCTGACTGAGGAAATGGGCATAGGCGAGTATATCTACATATACCTGGCGGCCTATGGAGAGCTATTGGCGCTGGAGTCGCAGGGACGATACACCGACCAGGAGGAAGCCTACCTCAGCCCGCGTGCACGGAAGGAATATGTACAGATCCTGGGCAATCAACTGGCTGCCCTGCAATCCGCGGACCGGGATCAGGACGCCTCCTCACTCGCCCTGGCCGCCGATCTGCAAGCCGAGATGACTGCTCTTGCAGACGGTTCGCACTCCTCGCCCTGGCCCGGTGGACCGCCCGGAAAAACCGGTGAGTCCCTCGCGCCTTACCGCGATCGGTTATCAGCACTTTATTGTGAGGGCATCGTCCGGGTCGAGATTCTGCAAAAGAACAAGGGCTTCAATTTCGAAGGTTAGCAAGAAAAGGGCTCTGAGTCCTTTACACTAATGCACCAAAGTCTTTACTTTGTTTTTGCCAGTCATCAACCGTCAACCGGCTTAACTGTGCCGCCATCTGGTACCACGACCACTTTTCCGGTAAAGCCAATGGTGTGGCGTGGGGAGCCCAGCTACAAAGCAAGTTCCAGAACCATTTCAATCAACTCGTCCTTGGATATCATATTGTCGTGATTCGCATCGAACTGCTTGAATATATCGCTGCTAAAATTTAAACCCTGCTTTTGCAACAAGCTCTCTATCAGGGAAATAAACTCGCCTCTCGAAATTACGCCGTCCTTATTATCGTCAAAGACATCAAATAACTCGGCGACCAACTGTTCTGTATTCATAGTGCAAAGTATATCGCTAAAAAACACTATAGTGCCAGTTTGTGCGGTATCAGCCAAGATCGCACCAAGCAATACAAATGACAGAATAAAAAAAGGGGCCGGATACCTTTTTGTACGTTCCCTTTTTCCGGGTCTATACTTTTAAGCAGTGGGGTAACTCACAGCTTTAGCTATATGGAGACATCATATCTTGATCGAGGTCAGGGATTTACAAAAAACATACGGTGACCTGGTGGCGGTAGACCGGGTGAGTTTTTCTGCGGGTGCGGGCACGGTTTTCGGGCTGTTGGGGCCAAACGGTGCCGGCAAATCAACCACCATCAGTTGTCTGTCAGGGCTGCTAAAACCCACTGGGGGTTCCATCAGGGTGGGTGGCTTTGATATCTCCTCGGAGGCGGTCAAGGCCAAGGCCGGTTTGGGTATTGTTCCGCAGGAGTTGGCCATCTATGAAGATCTTTCCGCCCGGGAGAACCTGGCCTACTGGGGCGCGGCCTATGGTCTGAAGGGGGAAAAGTTAAAACAGCGTGTTGACCATGTTTTGGGTCGCATCGGCCTGGCCGACCGCGCCGGCGATTTGCCAAAAGAGTATTCCGGCGGTATGAAGCGCCGGCTGAATTTTGGTTGCGGATTGGTACACGAGCCTGCAGTTCTGTTACTGGATGAACCCACTGTTGGTGTTGACCCCCAATCCAGGGAGCGTCTGTTTGAGCTGGTTCGGGAGGAAAAAGCCAAGGGCACCTGTGTTCTTTATACCACCCATTACATGGAAGAGGCGGAAAAGCTCTGTGATGAACTGGTCATCATCGATCACGGCAAGATTATCGCCTCGGGCACACTCAATGAGCTGCGGGCGGAATTCGGTGGTAACGACATCATCAAGTTATCCGGGTCGTTTGATCCACCCAGCGCCGAACAGGCAGTGCTTGAATTAAACGGCAAAGTCCTGTCACTGACTACCGATACCCTGATGATTGCCATCAAGGATGGCGCGCGTAATTTGCCGGCGATATTGCAGGGCATCAGTGCCACGGGTGCAGAAATTCACGACACGCGTTTGTCGGAGCCCAATCTCGAAAGCCTGTTTCTGAAGCTCACCGGTACGGATTTGCGCGCCTGATGCGATTTGTCTTCGTCACTGTGAGGAAGGAACTGAAGCGCCGCTTCAACGATCCGGGTGGCTTGATCTCCGCCATCATGATCCCCTTTGCCATCGGTTTTTTGATTGCCTCGGTGATGGGTGGAGGCAACGGAGCATCGATAAAAGCCGGGCTGCTGGTCACTGACCTTGACGACAGTTTTATCAGCCAGGCCATACTGGGCGCACTGGGTCAGGACCAAATTGCCGAGATGATCCTGCTTGAGAAAGTCAGCCTGGATGAAGGCGACCGGCGTATCAACGAAGGTGATGGAAGCGCCCACCTGGTCATACCCCGGGGCTTTGGCAAGGCCTGGCTGGATCGCGAGGAAATTGCACTCCAGTTAACCGTTAACCCTTCCCAAAGCATCTCGCCGCGTTTGATCAGGGAAATGCTCGAGTCATTGCTTGACCTGGGTGATTACCTGCACAAGGTATTCGGGGGTGAGTTGAAGATCATCTCCCAGAGCATCGATAGTGATGGACTGGTGGGTATTACTACTGCGGAGTTTTCCGCCGATATCACTGACAAGGTATCCGGCATCGCCGACCTGGTATTTCCGCCGGTCGTGGAAGTGGAAGATGTCACGCCCCAGCCCGAGGGCTCATCTGTGAGCATGGGGCTGCTTATGTTTCCGGGCATCCTGATCATGGCGGCTTTTTTTGCCGCCAACGGCCAGTCTTCCAATTTCTGGACAGAAAAAGAAAAAGGCACGCTGGGCCGGTGGGTGGCCAGCCCCAATACTTTTTCGGCATTCTGGGTCGCACAGTGGTTTACCGCCATGCTTTTAACTGCCATCGTTGCTGCCCCAATCATGTTTTTTGGGTTTTTTTACTTCGATATCAGTTTTGAAAAATATTTCACCTCGCTGGTTTGGCTGGCTTTGACCGGCCCTGTGCTATTTGCGCTGTTATCACTCATCCAGGTGCTGGCGCCCTCAAAGAAAGCCGGCGGAATGATCTCGACCCTCATCATGTTTCCGTTGCTGATGGTTGGCGGCAGTTTTTTCCCGACCGAAACGATGCCAAAATTTATTGCCTCAATCGCACAATACACCCCGAACGGCCGTGTAATTGAACCGTTGAAGGGCTACCTGACTGGCGAATACGGTTCATCCGGTATGTTCTCAGAATTATGGAGCATCCTGCTTGTCACATTGTTGCTTGTGCTGCTGACAGGCAGCCTGTCTGCAAGGAAGGCGCTGGCATGATGGGCTATTTTACTGCAGTTACATTGCTTGCCAGGAACGATTTGAAACTGGCATTGAAGGACCGCTCAATTATCTTGTGGCTATTTATCATGCCTGCCGCTTTTTTCTACTTTATTGGTACGGTCACCCAGGGTGGTATCAATTTCGTGGATAGTGCGGTCGAGTTGGTGGTGGAAAACAATGACGGCGGATTCCTGTCAGATCATCTCGAAAGCCGGCTTGAGGAAAACCTCTTTACCATTATCCACCCGCAGGATATTCCGCCCGCGGTAGAGGGTGAGAAACCGGTAAAGTATCGAAGACTCGCCATCCCGCCGGACTTTACCGCACAGCTCATATCGCAACAGCAGGTCAGGATCGATTATGAGGGTTTGCGCGAGGGTTTCAGTAATCAATACGATTTGTTCCGGGTGCAAAAGGCGGCTTTTTCGGTGCTGGGTGACCTGGTCGTAGTCAAATCGGCCGGACAGGTTATGTCACCAGATACCCTGGCTGCCGCTACGGCGGGCAGCCGCCCGGTACAACTGCTGGTGAAACCGGCCGGGCGACAGATGCAGATCCCGTCCGGATTTGAGCAAGCTATTCCCGGCACCCTGGTGATGTTCACACTGCTGGTGTTGTTGACTTCCGGTGCTGCCATGCTGGTCGATGACCGCGAGAAACAACTGTTAAGACGCCTGGCCTCCGCACCACTGACCCGGGGCCAGGTAGTGATGGGCAAATGGGCCGGACGTATGGCACTGGCCACGGTGCAGATCGCCGTTGCTATCGGGATCTCTTTCACGCCCCTGTTTGACATGGACTGGGGGCAGGGCCTTACCGATGGTGGTGTTGATCCTGTTGGCATGGGGTGCGCTTTGTACATCGCTGGCCCTGCTGCTGGGCAGTATCGCCAAAACCGACAGTCAGGCAGGCAATTTCGGTGCTTTCGCTACCATGACACTGGCGGCACTGGGTGGCTGTTGGTGGCCAATCGAGGTGGCACCAGCATGGATGCAACAACTGCAGCTATTCATACCAACCGGCTGGACCATGGATGCACTGCATAAGCTGATCAGTTTCGGCATGCCCTGGCAAAATGTGTTGCCGCACCTGGCTATCCTGATCGTCGCCACCATCCTGGTGGGCTGGGCCGCATCCAGGCGCTTTCGTTTTGTGTGATCTCAATGGGGAAAAGGGGTCATCCAGAAAACTCATCAACCACAGTACCCCATGCCTTTATCCTCCCCTGGCTCACTAATGAGTTACTTTTGCCAAGGACGAAGTCATGCAGGTGTTTTGCCACGGCTGGATAAAAATCTGAACCAAAACGATTCTTTATCTCTGTCGAGAACCTGGAATTCAGGAATTTGAAGGGGCTCTTGATTAACTTTTCGATAACCTCCTGTTCATCCAAAAGCAAATACACTGCGGTTGTATGGTGCATCGCGTGATTGGCTTTTTCGATCTCTTCTACATAATCGTGGAGCTCATGACACA
>PVMK01115708.1_pt1 | contig 17132 bp, 12 predicted proteins | sample 1853481 | NCBI WGS metagenome assembly PVMK01 (sample SAMN08533507, study PRJNA380276) | Marine sediment metagenome, whole genome shotgun sequencing project.
CCCCATACTCCTGGCTGTACCCTCAATGATTTTCATCGCGCCATCTATATCAAAGGCGTTCAGGTCAACCATCTTCAGTTCAGCAATGTCCTTGACCTTAGCCCGGGAAACCTTGCCAACCCTTTCCAATTTTGGATTGCTGGAGCCTTTTTTCAGGCCGGCGGCCTTCATCAACAAAACCGCAGCCGGCGGTGTCTTGGTAATAAAACTGAAAGAGCGATCAGTATATACAGTTATAACCACCGGGATAATCGTATCTCCCTGCTGCTGGGTCTTGGCATTAAAAGCCTTGCAGAATTCCATGATATTCACACCATGCTGACCGAGAGCAGGCCCAACAGGTGGAGAAGGGTTAGCCTTACCAGCCGGTATCTGCAGTTTTATATATGATTGAATTTTCTTTGCCATTATTGCCTCCTAAATCAAAACCTCTAATAGACAATGGCAACCAGTTTTATGCTGATCCGCCATCCGTCAGAATCCTCTGATAAAATAAATGTTCAGTGGCCGCAATCAGTCACTGGCTACCTGTATAAACTCCAACTCCACCGGGGTGGAGCGGCCGAAAATACTAACCAAAACCCGAACCCGGCCTTTGTCGGGGTACACTTCATCCACGACGCCCTGAAAGTTGGCGAACGGTCCATCAATTACCCGGACAGAATCACCGGCTTCGTAAATCACCTTGGGTTTCGGTTTCATGGCGCCGTCCTTTATCCGGCCAATTATCTTCATGGCATCTTCATCGGATAAAGTCGGTGGATTCCTGTCGTTTCCTACAAAACCGGTGACCTTGGTGGTTGAACGGACTGTATGCCAGGTTTCATCGTTAAGCTCCATATTGACCAGAATATAGCCTGGAAAAAACTTTCTTTCCGAAGTTTTCTTGGTCCCCTTGATCATCTCCAGGACCTGCTCTTTGGGAACCAGGATCTCGCCAAAGAGATCATCCTGGCCGGCATTTTTAATCCGTTCCTGAAGGTTAATCTTAACCTTGTCCTCAAAGCCGGAATATGTATGTACGATGTACCAGTGTCTAGCCATATCTTTAAGAAAAAACCCTTTTTTTATTGCTGGTCGGAAAATTCAGCCAGCTTGATACAATCACAATATTTACTTGAGAATGTATGATATAAGTTTACCTACAAAAAGATCAACCGATCCTAAATAAATGGATACCAGAAAAACAAGAACAATGACCACACCGGTGGAACCGATGGTCGCCTTCCTGTCCGGCCAGACAATTTTTTTGAATTCCGATTTCACCTCACCGAAAAACTCTTTTGCCCGTGCAGGTGAAAAAGATTTTGCAACTGGCTTGTCTTGCGATACCGGCTTATTTTTTTGCGAATGAGCCTTTTTTTTTGCTGTCATATTGTAATCCAATCAACCTAATCAAGGTTGCTCTGGAAGTCATACCATTTATTGTCCGGACTCAATTTCAATTTTTGAACCGCTGTTATTGGCAGGCCAGGAGGGACTCGAACCCCCAACACCCGGATTTGGAGTCCGGTGCTCTACCAATTAGAGCTACTGGCCTACCCGCATTTACTTTGTCTCTTTATGCAAAGTATGAGATCGGCAAAAACGGCAATATTTTTTAAATTCTAACTTCTGCGGTGTAGTTCTTTTATTTTTTGTGGTGGTGTAATTCCGGTTCTTGCATTCGGTACACCCCAATGTGACTATATTTCTCATACCTGCACCTATAACCATCAAATCGAATCAACCAGCTAAAACAGACTGTTCCTGCCGGTCCATTCACTTCATTTTATATTTAATTAAACCTATTCAATAATTTCGCTGATGACACCGGCACCAACTGTCCGGCCGCCTTCACGGATGGCAAAGCGCAACTCTTTTTCCATGGCGATCGGCGTGATCAATACACCTTCAACGGTCACGTTGTCACCCGGCATTACCATTTCAACTCCCTCGGGAAGGGTGACCACACCGGTCACATCCGTGGTCCGGAAGTAGAACTGTGGACGATAACCGTTAAAGAACGGCGTATGACGCCCACCCTCTTCCTTGCTCAAAATATAACACTCAGCCTTGAACTTCGTATGCGGCGTGATTGAACCCGGCGCCGCAAGTACCTGGCCACGCTCGACATCTTCACGCTTGACGCCGCGCAACAACGCCCCGATATTGTCGCCGGCCCTCCCTTCGTCAAGCAGCTTACGGAACATCTCGACACCCGTTACCGTCGTCTTCTGGGTATCCTTGATACCGACGATCTCTACTTCCTCGCCTACCTTGATGATACCGCGCTCTACACGACCAGTGGCTACCGTACCACGACCGGAAATAGAGAAAACATCCTCCACCGGCATCAGAAACGGCTTCTCTATATCGCGCTTTGGCTCAGGAATAAAGTTGTCGACAGCGTCCATCAACTCCCAGATGCACTTGGTCTTCGACTCGTCATCCGGATTTTCCAGAGCCTGCAATGCACTGCCCTGGATGATCGGCGTGTCGTCACCCGGGAAATCATACTTGTCCAACAGCTCGCGAAGCTCCATGTCCACCAGCTCGATCAGCTCAGGATCATCAACCATGTCGCATTTGTTCAAAAATATGACAATCGATGGTACGCCTACCTGACGGGCAAGAAGGATATGCTCACGGGTCTGCGGCATCGGACCGTCGTCCGCACCAACCACCAGGATCGCGCCGTCCATCTGCGCGGCGCCGGTGATCATGTTCTTGATGTAGTCAGCATGACCAGGACAGTCAACATGCGCATAATGACGCTTGTCTGTCTCGTACTCGACGTGCGCCGTTGCTATGGTAATGCCGCGCTCCTTCTCCTCAGGTGCCTTGTCGATCTCATCAAAGGCCGTATACGTCGCCTGACCCTTGGACGACAATACACGGGTGATCGCTGCTGTTAATGTCGTCTTGCCATGATCGATGTGACCAATCGTTCCTACATTGACATGCGGCTTCGTACGCTCAAATTTTTCCTTTGCCATTTTTACACCCCCAATTAAAAATCTAAGATCATTAACTGTGTTTGAATATTTCTATTATCCGTTAAAATTGTTGTCTTTATGTCAAATCCCTCTGATCCGGGAGATAATTTTTGCCGCCAAACGGTCCGGCACCTGGTCATAGGCAGTAAACTGCATGGTAAAAGTTGCCCTGCCCTGGGTTGCCGACCGTAAATCGGTTGCATATCCAAACATTTCAGCAAGCGGGACATGGGCTCCAACAACCTGGGCATTGTGTCGGATCTCAACGCCGTTAATCTTGGCTCGCTTACCGGTGAGATCGCTCATTACATCACCTAAATACTCTTCCGGCACAATGACCTCCAGCTCCATAATCGGTTCAAGCAGTATCGGGCTGGCTTCTGCCGCCCCCTTTCGCATGGCCATGGTAGCTGCCACCCCAAAGGCCATTTCGGTGGAATCCTCCTCGTGGTATGAGCCATCCACCAAGGAAACTTTTAAATCCACCAGCGGGAAACCGATCAGGGGACCTGCATCAAGACTGTCTCTAATCCCCTGTTCAATGGCCTCCAGAAACTGTGCCGGGACCTGCTCGCCGCTTATCCGGCTTTCAAAGGTGAACCCTGAACCGCGTGGACCGGATTCAAGTTCGAGCCAGACATGACCGTACTGGTTCTTTCCTCCTGCCGGATGTTCAAATTTTCCTTCGGCCTTGGCAGAGCCCCCAATGGACTCTTTATAGGCCACCTGCGGTTTACCGATATTGGCCGCCGCCTTAAATTCCCGGACCAGACGGTCAACGATTACTTCGAGATGCAACTCACCCATCCCGGAAATCAGGGTCTGACCTGTATCCTCGTCTATTTTTACCTGAAACGAGGGGTCTTCCTTTGTTATCTTTGCAAGGCTTTCAGAAAGCTTGTCTTCGTCGGCCTTGCTTTTCGGTTCAATCGCTATGGAAATAACCGGTTCGGGAAAATCCATGGATTCCAACCGTATGGAATCTCCGGACTTGCAGAGCGTATCCCCGGTGGTGGTGAACCGTAATCCGACCAGGGCACCTATGTCACCGGCCTTTAATTCCTGTACCTCTTCACGTTTGTTGGCATGCAGCTTGACAATGCGGCCGATCTTTTCTTTTTTCCTTTTGATCGGATTATAAACCTGAGTGCCAACTTTCAGCTTCCCGGAATAAACCCTGACAAAGGCCAGGTTGCCCACAAAGGGATCCGAGACTAATTTAAAAGCCAATCCGCAGAAATTTTCAGAATCACTTGCCTTGCGGGTCTCAACCTCATCATTGCTGTTGAGTCCTTCCACCGGCGGTACATCTAAAGGCGACGGCAGATAGGAAATCACCGCATCAAGCAGTGGCTGCACTCCCTTATTTTTAAAAGCACTGCCACAGAGCACGGGGACCACTTGAAGCTTAAGGGTAGCATCCCTGATCGCTCTGTGAATCGTTTCGGCAGCTATGGGCTGCTCTTCCAAGTATTTTTCCATGACCTCCTCATCGAAGTCGGCCAACTTCTCGAGAAGCGTCATACGGACGGCCGAAGATTTCTCGGTGAATTCTTCCGGAATATCCTCTTCAGTATAGTGCGATCCCTTCGATTCCTCGTCAAAAACCAGCATCTTTTCCTTGATGAGGTCAATGACTCCTCGAAAGTTATCCTCGCTGCCAACCGGGATCTGGATTGGTAGCGGGTTGGCGCCGAGCCTGTCCTTAATCATCTCCACACAGTGCCAGAAATCAGCGCCAATGCGGTCCATCTTGTTGACAAAGGCGATGCGCGGAATGTGATAATGATCAGCCTGCCGCCATACGGTTTCGGACTGGGGCTCAACCCCGCCGACCGCACAAAAGATGGCTATCGAACCATCCAGCACCCTGAGACTGCGTTCCACCTCAATGGTGAAATCCACATGCCCCGGGGTATCTATTATATTTATTTTATGGTCATGCCAGGTGCAGGTCGTCGTTGCTGAGGTAATTGTTATGCCGCGTTCCTGTTCCTGTTCCATCCAGTCCATGACTGCAGTGCCGTCATGAACCTCGCCCATCTTATATGAGCGACCGGTATAGTATAATATCCTCTCTGTTGTAGTCGTCTTGCCGGCATCGATGTGGGCCATAATGCCAATATTTCGAAGCCTGGCAAGCGGGAAATCGGCTGTCACGGATTTTCACTTTCCTCAATTAGAAGCCCTTTCTTAAATTGATTATTTTTACCGAGACACCGCTCCCAAATCTGTCAACAAAGGTGGACTTATTTACTCCAAGCCAAGTTTTTTGTCAATTACGAAAACCACACATTACATACAGGGTTTCTTTTACCACCGATAATGGGCGAATGCCTTGTTAGCCTCAGCCATGCGATGCGTATCATCACGCTTCTTAACCGAAGCGCCTCTGTCGTTATAAGCATCCATCAGTTCAGCCGCCAATTTCTCAGACATCGACTTACCTGAACGGCTCTTTGCAAAACCGATGATCCACCTGATTGCCAGAGCATTTCTCCTCTCCGGCCGTACTTCAACCGGCACCTGATAGGTTGCACCACCAACGCGCCGGGATTTAACCTCAACTTTCGGCCGTACTTTTTCCATCGCCTTGTCAAAAACGGCGATGGGCTCCTGGTCGGCAATCTGTTGCTCAATAATATCCATGGCTCCGTAAAAAATCCGCTGAGCCAGGCTTTTTTTGCCCTTCTCCATGATCCCGTGGGTAAACTTGGTTACCAACATGCTGTTGTAGCGGGGATCCGGGTTAATGGTATGCTTTTCTGTAATTTTTCGCCTGGGCATTTATTGCAAACCTCCGAGATTCATTATTTGGGCCGTTTGGCGCCATACTTGGAACGACCCTGCCGCCGGTCCGAAACACCGAGGGCATCGAGTGTACCACGAACAACGTGGTAACGGACACCTGGTAAATCTTTGACCCTACCGCCCCTGATCAGGACAACGGAGTGTTCCTGCAGATTGTGCCCAATCCCCGGGATATAAGAGGTCACCTCCATACCGTTGGTCAATCGAACCCTGGCAACTTTCCGAAGAGCCGAGTTCGGTTTCTTGGGGGTGGTGGTATAAACACGGACACACACCCCTCTCTTCTGGGGAGCCCCTTTCAATGCAGGTGTATTGCTTCTCTTTTCAGCCTTTTTACGGCCATGTCGTATCAGTTGATTAATGGTTGGCATCGATTCCAACTCCCTTAAATAATCTGTTGTTTATCAATAATCTCTGTTCAAATTGCAACTTCTTGCAAAAGCGGAAAAAAATACTCTACGCAGACTTTCTTGTCAAGAATAATCTTGCTTCCTTTCACTCACCTTTTATACGGTATCTTGCCAGTCCCGTACCGGCAGGAACCAGGCGGCCCATGATGACATTTTCCTTCAGGCCCAGTAGACGATCAATACGGCCGGCCATGGCTGCATTGGTCAGCACCTTGGTGGTTTCCTGGAACGACGCGGCGGAGATGAAACTGCCTGTACTAAGAGAAGCCTTGGTAACCCCGAGAAGCAATGGTTCGGCAACCGCCGGTTGCTTGCCGGCCTCGATCATCTTCTCATTCTCTTCCTCAAACACCCACCATTCTACCAGCTCACTGAGCATGAAAGAGGAGTCGCCGGGATCGACGATCTGGACACGCCGCAGCATCTGCCGCACGATTACCTCTATGTGCTTGTCATTGATCTTCACACCCTGCAGTCTGTAAACTTCCTGGATCTCGTTCACCAGGAAGCGGGCCAGTTCCTTGACACCCAGTACCCGCAAAATGTCATTGGGAATGGGAGAACCGTCCATCAGCGGTTCACCCGCCCTGACATAGTCGCTCTCATGCACACTGACATGCTTGGCCTTGGGGATCAGATACTCTTTCGACTCACCGATCTCCGGGGTAACAATAACTCGCCGCTTGCCTTTAAGGTCTTTGCCAAATGAAACCCGTCCGTCAATCTCGGAAATAATGGCATGCTCTTTCGGCTTACGGACTTCAAAGAGTTCTGCAACCCTGGGCAGACCACCGGTAATATCCTTGGTCTTGGTGGTTTCCCGTGGGATTTTTCCGATCACGGTGCCGGGCTCGATGGTGCTGCCCTCATTTACTGCAAGAATAGACCCCACCGGCATTGAATAACGGGCTGGAGAGCCTGTGTCAGGCAGCTTCAGGGTCTTGTTCTTTGTATCCTTGATGGTGATACGGGGATTCATGTCTCCGCTTAAACGTGACTGGATGATTACCTTGCTTGCCTTACCGGTAACCGGATCAACACGTTCCTGCATGGTGGTTCCTTCCACCACGTCACCGTACTTGACAACACCGCCGACCTCACAGACAATCGGGATTGTATACGGATCCCAGTCGGCCAGGATGGTGCCTGGTTCAACCTGTGCACCATCTTCCACCAGAAGCTGGGCGCCGTAGTTCACCGGATAACGTTCGCGGTCCCTGCCTTCCAGGCCCAGAATGCAGATTTCTCCGTTCCTGTTCATTACCACCATTTTGCCCTGTGCATTCCTTACAAAATGGATATCCTGGAACCGTATGGTGCCGCCATGCTGGGTGCGGATTTCAGCCTGTTCCACCCGCCGGCTGGCTGTACCGCCGATATGGAAGGTCCGCATGGTCAGCTGGGTGCCCGGCTCACCAATGGACTGGGCAGCGATGATACCGATAGCCTCGCCGATATTAACCATATGTCCACGGCCGAGGTCACGTCCGTAGCATTTTGCACATACACCACGCTTGGCGCGGCAGGTCAAAACAGAGCGGATCAAAACCCGGTCGAGGCCGGCCGCCTCAATGGCCTCCACCTTTTCTTCGGTAATCTGCTCATTGGCTGGGACCAGCAATTCATCGTTAAACGGGTCATATATATCCTCAAGGCTGACGCGCCCCAGAATACGTTCACCTACCCGCTGGATCACCTCGCCGCCTTCCATGAGCGGTTCCGCCCAGATACCGTCAAGGGTCTGGCAGTCTATTTCGACAATGGTCGAATCCTGCGCCACGTCGACCAGCCTCCTGGTAAGATAACCGGAGTTGGCTGTCTTGAGAGCTGTATCAGCGAGACCTTTACGGGCACCGTGGGTTGAAATGAAATACTCCAGAACCCCTAATCCCTCTCTAAAGTTCGCCTTGATGGGTGACTCAATAATGGCCCCGGAAGGTTTAGCCATCAGGACACGCATACCGGCCAACTGGCGAATCTGATCCTTGCTGCCTCTGGCACCGGAGTCGGCCATGATAAAAATGGGATTAAAACTGGGTACATCCACACTGGTCCTGGTTTTCTTATCACTCCCACATTCGTGGTTCGGGCAACCATCCATATCCGTACTGTATTCCAGGCCGCATTTCTTGCATTTGTTGGCCTGCATGTATTCAACGCTCATCTCGTCCATCATTTCCTGGGCTACCGCTTCGGTGGCCTTTGACCAGACGTCGATTACCTTGTTATACTTTTCACCCACCGTGATCAGGCCGTCGGTGTACTGTTTCTCAACATCCAGCACCTCGTTTTCAGCCTCACCGAGGATATTCTCCTTGTTAACCGGGATCAGCATGTCATTGACGCAGATGGAAATTCCAGCACGGGTGGCGTACTCATACCCGAGGTCCTTGAGCCGGTCAGCCAGGAGAACGGTTTCCTTGGTGCCGGCATTCCGGTAGGTATAGTCAATCAACCAGGCCAGTTCCTTCTTGGTCATTAATTTGTTAATCACGCTGTATGGCACCTTGGCCGGCAGCAGATCACTCAACAGCATCCGGCCGATGGTGGTATCCACTATTTCGCCGTTGATCCGGATCTTGACCATGGCATGCAGCTCTGCAGCACCCTGGTCGTAGGCAATCCTTGCCTCCTCGGTGGAGGAAAAACGTTTCCCTTCACCCTTGGCAAACTTCCGTTCCCTGGTCATATAATAAAGACCGAGCACGATATCCTGGGTCGGGATGATCACCGGTCCGCCATTGGCCGGCGACAGAATATTATTGGTGGACATCATCAGGACTCTGGCCTCTGCCTGTGCTTCTACGGATAGTGGCACATGCACCGCCATCTGGTCGCCGTCAAAGTCAGCATTAAAAGCCATACAGACCAACGGATGCAGTTGGATCGCCTTGCCCTCGATCAGCACGGCCTCAAAAGCCTGCATGCCGAGGCGATGCAAGGTGGGAGCCCTGTTCAGAATAACCGGGTATTCGGTTACCACATCTTCCAGCACATCCCAGACCTCTTTGCTGCCCTTCTCCACCATCTTACGGGCGCTCTTAATGGTTGTCACATAACCGAGTGACTCCAACTTGTTGTAGATAAACGGCTTGAACAGTTCCAGGGCCATTTTCTTGGGGATACCACACTGGTGCAGCCGCAGATGCGGGCCTGCGACGATAACCGAACGGCCTGAGTAGTCCACCCTTTTACCGAGAAGGTTCTGACGAAAGCGTCCCTGCTTGCCTTTCAGCATATCACTGAACGACTTGAGCGGCCGCTTGTTGGGCCCGGTGATGACCCGGCCGCGCCGGCCGTTGTCAAAAAGCACATCAACCGCTTCCTGCAACATCCTTTTTTCGTTGCGGACTATGATGTCCGGAGCATCAAGCTCCAGCAGCCTTTTCAAACGGTTATTCCTGTTGATCACCCGCCGGTACAGGTCATTCAGGTCGGAGGTGGCAAAACGCCCGCCTTCCAAGGGCACCAGGGGACGCAGATCCGGCGGCAGAACGGGAATCACTTCAAGGATCATCCATTCCGGCCGGTTGCCGGAATCACGGAACGCCTCAACAACTTTCAACCGCTTGCCCAGCCGGGTTCTCTTGGTTTCAGACCCGGTGCTGCGTATCTCCTCACGAATGATGACGGAAAGCGATTTAAGATCTATGTCCTTGAGCAGAACCCTGATCGCCTCGGCACCGATGCCAACGGTAAACTGGCCATCGAACTCTCCCAGCAGCTGGCGGTATTGCTCTTCGTTCAAGAGCGTGCCGATCTTTATGGATGCTTCCTCCGAAGCAGTCACCACATAGGCTTCAAAGTAAAGTATTCTCTCAAGCTCCTTGAGGGTCATATCCAGCAGGTTGCCGATCTTCGTCGGCAGACTCTTCAAAAACCAGATATGCGCCACCGGGGCGGCCAACTCTATATGTCCAAGCCGCTCGCGGCGCACCTTGGACTGAATGACCTCAACACCGCATTTTTCACAGACGACACCGCGGTGCTTCATGCGTTTGTATTTACCGCAGTTACATTCGTAATCCTTTACCGGGCCAAATATCTTGGCGCAGAAAAGGCCGTCTCTTTCCGGCTTGAATGTACGGTAATTGATGGTCTCCGGTTTCTTCACTTCACCATGGGACCAGTCTCGTATCTTGCCTGGTGAGGCAAGGGATATTTTCACAGCATTGAAACTTACAGGTTTCTTGGCTTTGGCAAAAAAGCTAAACAGTTCTTCCACTTCAGCACCTTTTGTATTGGGTAAAAAGCAAAAAGGATAATTAATCCTATTCCTGATTGATCTATTCGTTTAACAACTCAACATCGAGGCACAGGCCCTGCAGTTCCTTGACCAGAACATGAAATGATTCCGGCAGGCCTGTTTCCAGAAAATTTTTCCCTTTGACAAGGTTTTCATACATGGTTGTCCGTCCCTCAACATCATCCGACTTGACAGTCAAGAATTCCTTCAGGGTATAGGCGGCGCCATATGCCTCCATGGCCCAGACTTCCATTTCACCAAGCCGCTGTCCACCGAACTGTGCCTTGCCGCCCAACGGCTGCTGGGTCACCAGGGAATAGGGCCCGGTTGAACGGGCATGAATCTTATTGTCAACCAGATGATGAAGTTTCAAAATGTACATGATGCCTACCGTTATCGCCGTATCAAAAGGTTCCCGGTAAAGCCGTCGTACAGGATAACCTGACCGGTCTCATCCATTCCAGCTTCAACCAGCAGGCTGCGGATTTCACTCTCAGTTGCTCCATCAAAGACCGGTGTTGCTATATGAATGCCTTCGCCGTATTTCCTTGCCCTGTCCAGAAGCTCCTCATCCGAAAGACCATCAACTATTTCTTTGTATTCCTCGGCTGAATAGATCACCTGCATCTTTTTCTTTAATGCCTTAATCTCCCGGTTCTCAGCGAACTGCTGCAGCTGCTCACCGAGTTTCTTGGCAGCCATGCCCAGGTGCGTCTCAAGCACCTGTCCGACATTCATACGGGAGGGAACACCGAGGGGATTCAAGACGATGTCCACCGGCGTCCCATCGGCAAAATAGGGCATATCCTCCACCGGCAGAATACGGGAGACAACACCCTTGTTGCCATGCCGGCCGGCCATCTTGTCACCGACAGCCAGTTTCCTTTTCACCGCCACATAGATCTTGACCATCCTGATAACACCTGGCGGCAGGTCGTCGCCCTTGCGCAGGCGGGTTATAATGCCTTCGTATCTGGAGCGGACCACCGTGGCCTGCTCACGGTACTGACCAAAAAGATCTTCCGCCTTGGGGGCCAGTTTCTTCCAACCCGAAAAATCGAACTCACGCAGGCTGGGAAAACCGGCCTGGTCAATAATTTCCCTGGTGTACTTCTTGCCCTTGGCAAGCAATACCTCACCACCCTTACCTGTAAGGGGGGCTTTAGAAACCTTGCCCACCAGCAGGTCTGCCAGGCCGTTACGAACCGCCTTTTTCAGGCAGTTCAACTCATCTTCCATATCCTGGGTGAGCCGCTCAACTTCATTATCTTCGATAGTCAGAGTGCGTTCATCCTTGTCGACGCCTTTTCTGGAGAAGACCTTGGCATCGATAACCACTCCCTCAACGCCGGGCGGCACCCGCAATGAAGAGTCCTTGACATCACCGGCCTTGTCTCCAAAAATTGCCCGCAGCAATTTTTCTTCCGGCGACAGCATCGTCTCTCCCTTGGGCGTAACCTTACCGACCAGGGGGTCACCCGGCTTCACCTCAGCGCCTATTCTGATAATGCCGCTTTCGTCGAGATTGCGCAGGGCTTCTTCGCCGACGTTGGGGATATCCCTGGTAATCTCTTCTTTGCCCAGTTTGGTATCCCTGGCCATGGTTTCGAAAACTTCGACATGCACGGAGGTATAGGTATCATCTTTTAAGAGCCTTTCGCTTAACAGGATAGAGTCCTCAAAGTTATAGCCCCGCCAAGTCATAAAGGCGATTGTCACGTTCTTGCCCAGGGCCAGTTCACCTTGGTCGCATGACGGACCGTCAGCCAGCACCGTACCTTTTTCGACACGCTGCCCCGGCAGCACCAGGGTTTTTTGGGTAAAGCAGGTATTCTGGTTTGATTTCTTGAATTTGCTTAACCGGTAAATCCCGACTCCGGTGGTGAATCCATCGGTGCCCGGCTCATCATAGTTAACTACGATCCGCCGCGCATCCACTTCCTCGACAACGCCATCGCCACCAGCCAGCAGACATACGCCGGAATCCTTGGCAACAATTTTCTCAAGACCTGTACCAATCAGCGGCGTGGCAGTGCGGAGCAGGGGTACTGCCTGGCGCTGCATGTTGGAACCCATCAGGGCACGGTTGGCGTCATCATTTTCCAGAAAGGGGATCAGGGCCGTGGCGACACTGACCAACTGGTTCGGCGCCACATCAATATAGGTAATCTGGTCTCCACTGGTAATGACAACCTCACCTTCCTCGCGGGCAATCAGGCTGCCATCGATGATTTTACCCTTACCATCCAACTCAACCTTGCTGGGGGCGATCAGTTCGTTCTTTTCCGCCATGGCATTCAAATAAACAACCTCATCGGTTATTTCTCGATTAACGACACGGCGGTAGGGGGTTTCAATAAAGCCGTACTGGTTGACCCTGGCATAGGCGGCCAATGAAACGATCAGCCCGATATTCGGTCCTTCAGGGGTCTCAACCGGACAGATCCTGCCATAGTGGGTGGGATGCACGTCCCTGACTTCAAAACCAGCCCTCTCCCTGGACAAACCACCCGGCCCCAAGGCACTCAGCCTACGTTTATGGGTAACCTCGGAAAGGGGGTTGGTCTGATCCATAAACTGCGACAGCTGGCTGGTCCCAAAAAATTCTTTAATCGCCGAGGTAATCGGTTTCGGGTTGACCAGATCGTGGGGCATAAGGGTTTCCACCTCCTGCAGCGTCATGCGCTCACGGATAGCTCTTTCCATGCGGACCAGGCCGATACGGTACTGGTTTTCGACCAGTTCACCAACGGTCCGTACCCGCCGGTTACCGAGATGGTCAATGTCATCAACCTTGCCCTGCTCATCTTTCAAGCGGACCAGATAGCGGACCGCCTCGACAATGTCTTCCTTGGTCAGGGTTTTGACCGAAATATCAGTTTCTACATTGAGCCGGGCGTTGATCTTGAACCTGCCCACTTCGGAAAGGTCATACGTGGAAGGATTAAAAAACAGGTTATTGAAAAAAGAAGCGGCCACTTCCGGGGTTGGCGGACTGCTGGGCCGCAAGCGCCGGTAAATCTCCAGCAAAGCCTCATCGGTATCGGCAACCTTATCAAGAGCCAGTGTCTTTCTGAATGAATCGGTTACATGGGTACCGTCAATAAAAAGGGTCTCAAAGGATTTGACTTTGGCATCGAGGATGGAATCCAGGATAGAATCGGTTATCTCGGTATTGGATAAAACAATGACCTCTCCTGATGAATCGACAATGTCATGGACCAGGTATTTGCCAATCAGGTCTTCCCTTTCAACATCAAATTCCTTTATCTTGGCCTCCACCAGCCGTTTGAGGAGGGCTTTGCCTATTTTCCTGTCCTTTTTGGCCAGTACCTCACCGGTCTTCGGGTCAACCATTTCATGGGAGGCCCGCTGGCCCAGCAGGATTTCAGGATCAAAATCTTTTTTAAACTTCTTCCGTTTAATGCTAATCTTTTCGGACCTGTAAAAGAGCCTCAACAACTCTTCAGCCGTATAGCCGAGGGCCTTAAGCAGGGTGGTGACCGGAAACTTCCGCCGCCGGTCGATACGCACGTAGAGTACATCCTTGACATCAAACTCAAGATCGATCCATGAGCCCCGCACCGGAATAATTCGTGCCGAGTAAAGCAGCTTGCCGCTGGCATGGGACTTGCCATTGTCATGGGCATAAAAAAGACCGGGGGAACGCTGCAGCTGGCTGACAATAACCCGCTCTGTCCCATTCACTACAAAAACACCGTCCCTGGTCATGAGGGGAACTGAGCCCAGGTAGACTTCCTGCTCCTTGATATCCCTGATGTTCTTAACACCTGTTGTAGTATCAATATCATAGGTTACCAGTCGAACAGTTATTTTGATCGGCACTTCAAAGGTCATCCCTCTTTCCACACACTCTTCCACCGTATATTTCGGTTCACCGAAATTAAAACGGACGAACTCGAGAAAGCAGGTACCGTTAAAATCCGCAATCGGGAAAATACTTTTAAATATGTGCTGCAGGCCAATATCCTCTCTTTGGTCCGGCTCAACATCGAACTGCAGGAATTTTTCATAGGTGAGCCTCTGCATCTCGATGAGATGCGGAGTTTCAACAATACTTGTGGTCTTGGCAAAATTCTTTCTGACTCTGTTCATCGTCTCCATCGAGCAATGCCCTCGCCTTGTGTAACCGGTTTTAGCCACAAAAAATTATTCCTGCGACTCTGGTATGTAATATTAATTTCGTTTTTTTATAGAACAAACTTTGGCAGCATTTGGTGCGGACTGGCAGCAACAGCCAGTCACAGCCAATTCATCATCTGCAATAGTTTCACATTCCTTAAGAAGGCAATAACGCTACGAAGATTTTTTCTCCGTAGCGTCTGACTCAGCCACACCAGCCATTTATTTTTGGCTGCTTCTCCGCCGTCCATAAAACCGGCAGAGCAAAGTGCGACAATAGCTTTCTAAATTATGCAACTATGCGCCAATTTACTTGACTTCAACTGAACCGCCAACGGCCTCAACTTTTTCCTTGATTTCCGCGGCTTCTTCCTTGGACACACCTTCTTTAATGGGCTGCGGCACAGACTCAACCAGTTCCTTGGCCTCTTTCAAACCAAGAGAGGTTATCGCACGGACTTCTTTAATAACCTTGATCTTCTGATCTCCTATTGCGGTGAGCACAGCATCAAATTCAGTCTTTTCTTCAGCGGCGGCAGCACCTTCAGCCGGAGCAGCACCTGCTGCAGCAACTGCCACAGGAGCGGCGGCGGAAACACCAAATTTCTCCTCAAGCTCTGTGATGAACTCAGAGAGTTCCAGAACGCTCATACTTGAAATAAACTCTACTACATCTTCTTTTGTTACAGCCATTTTCATATCCTCCTGGCGACAATATATTTAATGATTAATTAGTAGCCTGTTCCTTCTGTTCTTTGATAGCTTGCAGTGCATACAGGAAAGTTCTCGGAACGCCGCTGAGTACCCGGACGAGGCCGGTGGGTACAGCGTTCATCACTGACAGCATTTGACCGAGCAGCACCTCTTTGCTCGGCAGCTTAGACAATGCTGTAAGCTCGTCCGCGGACAGCATCTTGCCGTCAAGAAATGCAGTCCTTATTTTCAACTCAGGATGATCTTTGCTAAATTCGGCGATAATCTTTGCAGATGCTACCGGATCTCCATAGGACACAGTCACGGCTGTGGTACCTACAAAATGCTCCTGTAACCCAGCATATTCAGTTTCTTCAACCGCTCTGATAAGCAGAGTATTTTTAGCAACCCTGAATTCGGCATCATTTCTGCGCAGATTATGCCGCAATTCCTGTAGAACCGTTACTGTAAGGCCTTTGTAGTCGGTAACAATGGCAATATTTGCTTTTTCAAATTTGCCACTCAGTTCCACGACTTCATTTGCCTTTTCTTCGCGATTCACTCTTTTGTCCTCCTTTGGTATGGTCCAGCATGCTCTATACTGGCCCGATAAGGGTTACCAGCAGGTACAGGCTTTCTTGTCGCCGAGCGTTCAAAACTGTTTCAACGTCATTTCTCAAAAGGTTTGTTACAACAAACGTCATTTGACTGGCAAACGCTTCACATCTTCTGTCTCGGCAGGACCCCATTACAATGGGATTAAACAAGGTAGTACCTGCTGTCTTCGACATCAAAACCAGGGGTCGAAAAACTCCTGGCAATCTAAACTGCAAGCGTGCCCATAAATCCGGACTCCGCCTGTTATCATTAATGGAACTCTATAAATAAAATAAAGTGTCCTCATTTCCGGACAGACACTCGTTAGTAACTGCAAAAGTATATCTGCAATCAGGTCAAGCGCAGATACACATCAACGGATCAACCTGTCAGGCAGTTTGTGCCTGCTTGACCAGGGTACGGACCTCCAAGGGATCAATTTTTATTCCAGGTCCCATGGTTGTTGAAAGACTGATATTTTTCAGGTAAATGCCTTTACTGGAAGCAGGCTTCAGTTGGATGATCTTATCCATAAAGGTCATAATATTTTCCATAAGCTTCTGGGAGCCGAAAGAAGCCTTGCCCAGCATGGCATGCACAACACCGGCCTTGTCAACCTTGAAGTCAACCTTTCCGGACTTGATTTCGCCAACCACCCTGGCCACATCAAAGGTAACAGTACCCAGCTTGGCATTGGGCATCATGTTCCGGGGCCCGAGAATCCTGCCTATCTTGCCCACCGTGGCCATCATGTCAGGTGTGGCAATGGTCCGGTCAAATTCGAGCCAGCCCTTTTTGATCTTTTCAACGAATTCATCGCCACCGGCATAGTCCGCACCGGCATCAAGGGCTTCTTTTTCCTTGTCACCCTTGGCAAACACCAGGACACGAATTTCCTTGCCGGTGCCATTCGGGAGTACGACGCTGCTTCTTACCATCTGGTCAGCATGCCGAGGATCAACCCCAAGCCGTATGGCTATATCTACCGATTCATCAAACTTGGTATACCGATCCTTTATGGCAAGCTCTATGCCCTCCTCAAGACTGTACGCCTTGGATCTATCCAGGTCCTCAGTAACCCTTCTGTAATTTTTGCCTCTTTTAGCCATACCGTTAATCTCCGTCTATTAGTACAATCAAACTTCATTCAATAGTAATCAATTTACGGGCTGCACAGTTCCTGCAGTCCTGATCATTTCCGCAAATGATCCGCCCGGTTACTGGTTACAGTAACTAATCAATAACCGTCAGCCC
>PVMK01119283.1_pt1 | contig 17132 bp, 15 predicted proteins | sample 1853481 | NCBI WGS metagenome assembly PVMK01 (sample SAMN08533507, study PRJNA380276) | Marine sediment metagenome, whole genome shotgun sequencing project.
TCACCTTCGGCGGCGTGAACGTCGATGCCGATGCGCAGGTGATCGACGAAGCCGGCGAACCCATTCCGGGTTTGTATGCCGCCGGAGAGCTGGTCGGTGGGTTGTTTTACTTCAACTACCCGGGCGGCTCTGGCCTGACATCCGGCGCGGTGTTCGGCCGCATCGCCGGCGCGAACGCCGCTGCGCATGTTGCGGGGCAGTCTACGGGCACGGTATAAATCAGCCCCGATCTGTTCGTGTACAGCGCCCCGAGAGGAACCCAGTGAGCATCGGACCCAGCCTCGACCACGTCTACCAGAATCATCATCTGGATTCGACCCGGTGGGACGTGGTGAAGCCGCGCGACGACGACATCGTCATCACGACGTCGTACAAGTCCGGCACGACCTGGACCCAGTGGATCGTCTACAACCTGATTTTCCTGGGCGAGCCTGAGCCGCCGCCGTTCGACGGGATCTCGCCATGGATCGATGCCCGGTTCGTGCCGTTTCCGCTGGAGCAACTCGGCGAGATGATTGAGCATCAGACTCACCGGCGCTTTCTCAAAGCACACCTGCCCGCCGACGGCCTGCCGTTCCATTCCAACGTGAAGTACGTGGTCGTGGCCCGCGACGCGCGCGACGTGTTCATGTCGCTGGTCAATCACTACGCCGCCTATACCGACGGGCTATATACCATGATGAACGACTCGCCTGATCTGGTGGGCGATCCCATGCCCCGATTCGACGGCGACATCCGCAGGCTGTGGCAGTCCTGGATCACCCGCGGCTGGTTCGGGTGGGAGTCCGAAGGCTATCCCATGTTCTCCAACATGCATCACACCGAAACCTGGTGGCCCCATCGCGACCTCGACAATGTGTTGCTCGTCCACTACAACGACTTGAAACGCGATCTGCCAGGTCAGATCCAGCGGTTAGGCGCATTTCTCGACATTGCCGTGAGCGATGCCGAGGCTCAGGAAGTGGCGGCCGCATCCGATATCGATGCGATGCGCAAGCGCGCGGTCGAGGGCGGCGACGGCATGCAGGCCGGATTCAAAGGAGGTGCAACGACGTTCTTCTACAAAGGCACCAACGAGCGCTGGCGCGGCGTCCTGACGGACGACGACCTCGAGCTGTACGAACAGGCAAAACAGCGCGTGCTGAGCCCGGACTGTGCGCAGTGGCTGGAGAACGGTTGGTTGGGATTGCCCACCACGACGTGATGGATGCGAGGGATGCGTGACTGATCTGCCAGGCAATCCGTTCCGGCCCGAACTCGAAGCGCTGGAACAGAACGGAATCACCAAACTCGCCTTTCCCCGGATGGACGATCCGGATGTGATTCCACTGTGGTTCGGCGAGGGTGACATGGTGACCCCGGCGTTCATCCGGGAAGCCGCAATGCAGGCGCTGGACGAAGGTGACACCTTCTATACGCACACCCGGGGCAAGCCGGAGCTGCGCACCGCCATCAAACACTACCTCGACTCCCTCTATGGCATCGACGTCGACCCCGATCGCATCTCGGTCCCGGGCTCGGCCATGCTGGGCATCTCCATCGCGGCGCAGATGGTGGCGGGCCCGGACAGCCGCGGCCTGATCGTGAGTCCCAACTGGCCCAACATCGAGACCGCATTCCGGGTGGCCGGCGTCGAGGTGGACTTCATCCGACAACGTGAGACGCCGGATGGCTGGACGCTGGACGTCGCTGAGATCATTGCCGCCGTGCAACCCGAAACCCGGGCCATTTTCGTCAACACACCCTGCAATCCCACGGGCTGGATGATGCCGCGCGAGGACCAGCAGGAACTGCTCGCGTTCTGTCGGGAACGTGGCGTGCTGCTGATCGCCGACGAGGTCTACCACCGTACGGTGTACGACGCGCGGGTCGCGCCTTCGTTCCTGGAGCTTGCCGGCGACGACGACCCGGTGATCGTGGTCAACGGATTCTCCAAAGCCTGGGCGATGACCGGCTGGCGCATCGGCTGGGTGGTGGCGCCGAAACGCCACGCCGTTCAGTGGGCATTGCTGTCGGAGTGCTTCAACACCGGGGCCACGGTATTCGGCCAGCAGGGAGCGATCGCCGCCCTGGAGCACGGCGAGGACACCATCAAAAGCCTGCAGCGGCGCTATCAGGAAAACCGCGCCCGGGTGATCCAGGCGTTCTCCAACCACTCCGAGATCGAGCTGACCGCGCCGGCCGGAGCGTTCTACGCCTTTCCCCGAGTGCCCGCGATCCAATCCAGTTGGGATTTCGCGCAAGCACTGCTCGATGAAACGAACGTCGGGGTCTCCCCCGGCTACACCTTCGGCCCGGGTAACGATCAACACTTCCGCTTGTGCTTTGCGCAATCGGAGCAGCGCCTGCAACTGGGACTGCAGCGCATCCTGGACTTCCTCGATCGCGGGCGACACCGCGCGACTTGAGATCAGGCGAGCGTTTCGCGCGGCAAGCCGAGCCCGGCAGGCGAGGGATTTGCCGTAGAATTCGCGCCATGACAAACGCGACACTCCAAGCCTCGCTCGTTCCCGACGCACCCGCAAAGGTGGGATGGTGGGACAGCTTGAGCCAGAATCGCAATCAGCAATTCTGGTTGCTGCAGCTACTGGGCTGGGCCGGTTGGGGATTCGGCGGAGCGCTGTCGTGGATGTACTGGGACGCACCCGCCGTTGAGTTGTGGCTGTTTGCGCCCAGCGCGGTCGCCGGCCTGGTGGTCAGCACCGGACTGCGCTACGCCTACCGTGCCATCTGGGAGAAGCCCCCATTACCGCGAATCATGGCGGTGATGGTGCTGTCCTACCTTGCTGCCGCCGTCTGGCAGTTCAGCAAGAACGGGTTCAACGCCTATATGTCGGGCCACGCGTTCGGCACCGACATCGGTTATTTCCAGGGCATCCTGATGGCGGGGTTCTACCCCATGCTCTGCTGGTCCGGGTTGTACTTCGGCATCAAGTATTACCAGATGCTGCAGGAGGAGACGGCCAAAGTGCTGCGCGTGTCCGCCATGGCCCATCAGGCGCAGCTGAAGATGCTGCGCTATCAGCTGAACCCGCATTTCCTGTTCAACACGCTGAACGCGATCTCCACCTTGATACTCGAATCGGATACCCGAACCGCCAACCTGATGGTCGGCCGGCTGTCCAACTTTCTGCGTTACTCCCTGGACAGCGATCCCATGCAGAAGGTCACGCTCGAACAGGAAGTGACGGCACTGCGGCTGTACCTGGACATCGAGCAGGTCCGCTTCGAAGACCGCCTGCGCCTGGATTTCGAGATCGAACCCGCTGCCGGGAAGGCGTTGATTCCAAGCCTCATTCTGCAACCGCTGGTGGAAAATGCGATCAAGTACGCGATCGCGCCGAGTGAAGAGGGCGGGACCATCCGATTGGTCGCCCGGGTGTTCGCCCGGGAGCTTCTGCTGGAACTGTCAGACGACGGTCCCGGCATCGCTGACCCGAGCCACCCCGAGAGCACAAACGGCGGCGTGGGCTTGACCAACACCCGGGATCGGCTGCGGGAAGTGTATGGCAGCGACCACAGCTTCAAGCTCGAGAATCTTCCCCCGCACGGCCTGAAGGTGTGCATCAGGATTCCCTGCGAGACGGCCTGAACCGATGCCAAGGAACATCACCACCGTCATTGTCGATGACGAATCGCTGGCCCGGCGTGGTTTGAAGCTACGCCTCGCCGAGCTGGATGACGTCGAGGTCGTGGCCGAATGCAAGAACGGACGCGAGGCGCTCAGCGCGATTCGTGAACTCGAACCTGATCTGGTCTTTCTGGACATCCAGATGCCGGGGCTCGACGGTTTCGATGTGGTCCGTGAATTGCAGGGCGACAACATGCCACTGATCGTGTTCGTCACCGCCTTCGACCAATACGCGTTAAACGCCTTCGACATCCACGCGGTGGATTACGTGTTGAAGCCCGTCGAAGAAGCCCGCCTGGCGGAAGCGGTCGAGCGTGCCCGCGAGCGACTGGCCGGAACCGCCACCGATGATCAGAAGCAACGCCTGCTGGAGGTCATCGTCGACCTGACGGGCAAGAGCGAATCCGCGATCGAGGAGATGCTGCATACCGATGAGGAAAGCTATCCCGACAAGCTGACCATCAAAGACGGCAGCGAAGTGACCCTGGTGCCGACCCACGACATCGAGTGGGTCGACGCCGCCGGAGACTACATGTGCGTTCATGCCCAGGGCGAAACCCACGTCATGCGCAGCACCCTGAACGACCTCGAAGCCCAGCTCGACCCCGGCACGTTCCAACGCATTCACCGCTCGACCCTGGTCAACCTGAAACGGGTCGTAAAGCTGTCCTCGCACATCAACGGCGAGTTCTTCCTGACCCTCGACTGCGGGGCCCGGTTGAAGATGAGCCGGACCTACAAGGACAAGGTCGCCCACTTCCTCTAATTTGGACATCCATCAAAGTTTTGGACATCCATCAACTTTGATGGATGTCCAATTTCCTGCCCCGCCCTGCATCCCACCAACGGTTCGGCGCAACCATCCGTCGGTCTGCCGCATCCAAGCACTACAGCCAGGTTGATTCTCTTAACCTGCACGCTCATTACGAACCGACCCACTCAACCATGCTGACTGAAAGTGCCCTAAAGAATCCCGCAGGCGTGGCGGCCGCCGTCGCGCTGGTCGTGCTGCTCGGCGCAATGAGCCTCAATCGTTTGCCCATCCAGCTGTTTCCGGATCTGTCCAAGCCTCAGATCACCATTCAGAACGTCTGGCGGACGGCATCGCCGAAGGAAATCGAGTCCGAGATCGTCGAACCCATCGAAGATGTCCTCCAGGGCGTTCCCGGACTGAGCGACATGTCCACGTTCGTCAATCCCGGGACGGCCTGGATCAATCTCACCTTCGGCCTCGACACGGACATGCAGCAGACCCTGGTGGACGTCATCGCCCGGATGAACCGCCTGCCGCCTTTGCCCAGAGACGCGAATCCGCCCGTGATCATGCTCGGCGGGGGCGGCGACGCGACACCCGCGCTGACCTACTTTTTCGTCCAGATCCTGCCCGGCACCCTCGGTGATACCGGCGACCACCTGCAATACATCGAAGACGTCATTCGGCCGGCCATCGAAGCCGTTCCTGGTGTTTCCAACGTCAGCGTATCCAACGGCAGTGGCGGCCCCGAAGAGCTGCAGATTCTGTTCGACCCGTATCGGGCCGCCGAGCTTGGGGTGCAACTGCCCGACATCGCCCGCAAGGTCTCCGGCGCCAACGACGTGTCCGGCGGCTTCATCGACGTCGGCAGACGCCAGTACACGTTGCGTTTCACGGGCCGATACGCCCCGCACGAACTGGCCGACATGATCCTCGAGTGGCGCGACGGACGTCCCGTGCGCCTGGGCGACATCGCGGAAATTACCGAAACGCGCGGCGATCGCAACGCCGTGGTCACGCAGAACGGCAATCCGGCAATCTCGTTGCGCATCGACCGAGAGAACGGGGCCAACGCGCTGGCAACGCTGAACCGGGTCAAGGCGGCGGTCGAAGAACTGAAGGCAGGACCACTCCAGGAAAGGGGCCTGACGATGGAACAGTCCTTCGACGCTTCGGTGTTCATCTACCGCGCCCTCAATCTGGTGTTCAGCAATCTCGTCATCGGCACGCTGCTTGCCGTCGGTGTGCTCTGGTGGTTTCTGCGACGCTTCCGGGCCACGCTGGTGGTCGCCACTGCAATTCCCATTTCACTGCTGTCCACATTCGTGGTGCTGGATGTCACCGGGCGGACCCTGAACATCATTTCCCTGGCCGGGCTGGCGTTCGCCGTCGGCATGGTGCTGGATGCGGCGATTGTCGTGCTGGAGAACATCATCCGGTTGCGTGAGCGAGGCGAAGACAATCTGCGGAGTTCGCTCGACGGCACCCGGCAGGTGTGGGGCGCACTGATTGCGTCCACGGCAACCACGGTGGCGATATTCATGCCGATATTTTTTCTGAAAGGCATCGAAGGCCAGTTGTTCGGCGACCTCGCGCTGACCATCGCAATCGCTGTGGTCATGTCATTGATCGTGGCCGTCACGGTGTTGCCGCTGGCGACCCGGTTGTGGATCCGCGAGCGCACGCTGCGCGATCCGCACGCGCAACTCTGGGATCGAATCACTGGCGCCATCATGACACTCACCGGCAGCCCCAGACGCCGCGCCACGGTCATTACCGCACTGCTGACCGTTCCCGTCGTCCTCGCCTGGGCGCTACTGCCGGAGCTGGATTATCTGCCGCCGGTGAAGCGCGACGCCGTCGACACCTTTTTCGTAGTCCCCACTGGCGCGAACTGGGACACCATCGACCGTGAAGTCGTGCAGGTCATCGACAAACGCATGGCGCCCTACATGCGTGGCGAGCGCGAACCTGCGCTGAAGAACTACTACGTGCTGACCTGGCCTGGCGGCGGCGGGATGGGAGCCCGCGCGCTGGACCAGAACAAGGTCAAAGATCTGGAGCGGCTCATCAAGGAGGAGATCATGATCGACCTCCCCGACCTGCAGGCCTACCCGCAGCAGGTCAATCTGTTCGGCGACTATGGCGGCAGTCGCACCGTCGAACTGCATCTGCAATCACGCGATGAAAGCGCTCTGATGCGGACCGCGGAGCTGGGGCTCACGCTGATCAGAGAAGCGCTGCCCGAAGCCAGCGTTCGGCCCCAGGGCAGCCTGCAACTCGCGGAGCCCGAGCTACGGGTCACGCCCAACGACCGGGCGCTGAGCGAACTCGGCTGGGATCGCAGCACGCTGGGCGGCATCGTCCGGGCGCTCGGCGACGGTCAGTACGTGGGCGAATATTTCAACGGCGAGAAGCGGCTGGACATCTACCTGCGGGCGCAACCATGGCATGACCCCGAAGCGCTGGCGAACACGCCGCTGTACACGCCATCCGGCGTGGTTGCGCCGCTGTCGCGCATGGCGCAGATCGAACGCACTGTCGGCCCAACCAGCCTGAAACGTGTCGACCGTCGCCGAACGGTGACCCTGGAAGTGCGGCCGCCGGAGAACGTGTCGCTGGAACACGGACTCGACGTCTTGAGACGCGAAGTCGAACCTGCGCTGAAGGCAGCGTTGCCCCCGGACGGCAACATCGTGTACGCCGGGAGCGCCGATAACCTACGCAAAGCGATCAGCACGATGAGCGAGAACTTCGGCATGGCGCTGATCATTCTGTTCCTGCTGATGGCTGCGCTGTTCCGCTCCATTCGAGACGCCGTGCTGGCGTTGCTGGCGATGCCCCTGGCGATGGTCGGCGGCGTGCTCGCTCTGCGCCTGCTCAATCTGATGGCCTTTCAGCCACTGGATCTGCTGACCATGATTGGCTTCGTGATACTGCTCGGGCTGGTTGTGAACAACGCCATCCTGCTGGTCCACCAGACCCGCAGCGCCGAACGAGAGGGCATGGGGCGCCGCGCCGCGGTCGAAGCAGCGCTGCGCACCCGGCTGCGGCCGATCTTCATGAGCACGCTGACCAGCGTGTTCGGCATGCTCCCGCTGCTGTTGATGCCCGGCGACGGGAGCGTGATCTATCGCGGGCTGGCGGCCGTCATCGTTGGCGGCATGAGCGTATCGACGCTGTTCACCCTGGTGCTGCTACCGGCGCTGCTGCGCATCGGCAGCCAGCAACTATCAAGAACCACTTCCAACCATCAACTGGAGGCTTCCACATGATGCGAGTCAGCGCGTCCATCGCGATCATCCTGGGCTTGCTGGCGAACGCCGGCTACGCTCAAACCGAGGTATCCGACGGCATTGTCGTACGGATCGCGACCGTACAGGAGCAGCTTCTGAGCCCGGAACAATGGGTGCCCGGAACCGTCGTCAGTCGGTTCGATTCGGAGATTGCCGCGGAGGTCGAGGGCGTCTTGCTGAGCGTCGTGGAGGTGGGCGAGCGTGTCAGCGAAGGCCAACCCCTCGGCCAGATCAACGACGAGTTGCGCCAGATCCAGCTGCGCAACGACGAGTCCCGGCTCCGCCGGCTGGAAGCCAACATCACGTTTCTCGATCGCCAGCTGGAGCGTTTTGCGGAGCTGGTGGCCAACAACAGCTCCGCGGAACTGGAGTTCGACCGGGTGCGCATGCAGCGGGAGATGGTGGTTCAGGAACTGGCCTCCGCTGAAGCCCAGCGCGATCAGACGCGCTATCAGATCGAACGAACCCGGATCGTCGCCCCCTTCGCCGGGGTTATCGCCAAGCGCATGCGCCAGCCGGGAGAGTTCATTGGTGCCGGAGCGCCTCTGGTACGGCTGGTCAATGACACCCTTTTAGAAGCACGGGTGCAGGCGCCGATCAATGCGGTCCGGTATGTCAGCCCGGGCGCGCAGATCGCGGTGGAGACGGAGTTCCTGGCAAGCCGCGCATCGATCCGCGCAATAGTCCCGGTCGGGGACGAACGTTCCCGGATGGTTGAGCTGCGCATCGCGCTTCGACCGATCGGCTGGGTAATCGGCGAAGCAATCCGGGCATCGGTTCCCAGCGCCGCGCCGACCCATGCCGTCACGGTGCCTCGCGACGCACTGGTGCTGCGCGACAGCCAGGTCTATGTCTTCAAGATCGGCCAGGACGGAACCGCGCAGCGGATCAACGTCGTGACCGGCGACGGCAGCGCCGATCTGATCGGCGTGCGCGGCGCGCTGCGCGCCGGCGACCGGGTCGTGATCCGCGGCGCCGAACGGCTCCAGCACGGCCAACTCGTGAAGGTATTGTCGACGCCTTCGCGTAGCGAGGCCGCCGCCGCGGCCTGAACCTGATTCAGGGTGGACGGCGCCGAAGGCCGCTGAATCTGCACGTCAGGCAAGCACGGAGCCGAGCCACGTTCCCAACAGGTACGTCAGCACGCCGGCGCCGGCGCCGATGGAGAGCATGCGCATCCCGCCGCGCAGGGCATGACGTCCGGTAAACAGACTCAGCACGGCCCCGACGCTGAACAATCCGATCGCGGCCACCAACGCGGCCACCGGCACGGATGGGCGTCCCAGCAGAAACGGCAGCAACGGCAGCACCGCGCCGGCCGAGAACGCACCGAAGGAGAACGTGGCGGCACCTGCCGCCGATCCGAGATCATCGGGGTTGAGGCCGAGTTCTTCCCGGGCCAGCACATCCAACGCGTGATCCGGATCTTCGAGCATCGTGCGCGCAACGCCGCGCGCCTCGTCCAGATCCATGCCGCGGGCCGCATAGATCAGCGCCAGTTCTTCCGCCTCTTCTTCCGGATAAGCCTCCAGCTCTTTACGTTCCAGCTCGATCTGATGCTCGTACAGCTCGCGTTGGGATCGGACCGAGACATACTCGCCCGCCGCCATCGACAGCGCTCCAGCAAGCAACCCCGCGCAGCCGCTGAGCAGGATGAAGCCGGCGTCGCCGGTTGCCCCCGCCACCCCATGACCAGGCTGGTGTTGGAAACCAGCCCATCGTTGACGCCAAACACCGCCGCCCGGAGATTGCCTCCTCCCAGGCCGCGGTGACGCAATCCGATGTCTTCCACGGACAGCGGCATCACGTGTCCACCCGCTCCGTCCGCGCCGCCGGTATAAAGGAGCGGTTCGTAGCTGGACATGCCACGCACCTTCATCGCCGCAAGCACCTGGCGCAACGGCCTGGGACCGAACCATCGCAACAGCCTCGCCACGGCCCGGGCCCGGGTGCTCGGCGCGAACTCGGGAATGTTCGAACCGGCGTGCGCCGCCCAGATCAGCGCCTGCTCGTCCGCTTCCCGGGCGAGATCCGCGAACAGCCGTGCGCGCACCGGCTCTGCTTCACAGTCGGTCAGCCGCCGATACAGCCAGGCCGACTGCTTCTCTTCGCGCCAACTGATCAGCGCTGACTGCTGGTCTGTCTGCATAACTGCCAGCATAGCAGGGGCCCCGGCTTTCGATTGCAAAACCGCCGGACTCCGGCCACCATGAACCGATGTCAACCACCAGCCCCGCCGCCTCCGGCGCAACAGACGCCGATCCGGCCGCCGCTGGACCACTTGCGGAAAAGCCACTCCCGCTGCGCATCAAGCTCTCCTACGGAGCACCCTCCTTCGCCGGCGCCGCGTTGGCCATTCCGATCGGCATTCACCTGACGATTTTCTATTCCGACACCATCCTCGTACCCCTGGGCTTCATTGCCATCGTCAAAGCCGTGGCCCGGGCAATGGACGCCATTACCGATCCGTTGATGGGGTGGCTGAGCGACCGCACCCGCACTCGCTGGGGACGTCGGCGTCCGTGGATCGCAGTTGGCGCGCCGTTGGCGGCGCTCGCTTTCTACGCCATGTTCACGCCGCCGGAGCAATTCAGCGGCATCCAGGCCGCGTTCTGGTTCGCGGCGACCTACACGCTGTACTACATATTCCACACCATCTACGTCATTCCACATTACGGGCTCGGACCGGAACTCACCCTGGGTTATCACGAACGAACTGCACTGTTCGGCATTCGGGAGGGATTCGTGGTTTTCGGTACCCTGACCGCAGCGGTCCTGCCACCGATCCTGATCAACAATCTAGGCGGTGAGCGAGCCGGCTACTCGGCATTCGCGATTCTGTTCGGCGCGCTGCTCACCATCCTCTATCTGAACCTCGTCGTGCAGGTTCGCGAGCGCCCCGAGTTCGCAACCCGCGAGTCCAATCCGCTGGTGCCCGGCGTTCGCCGGGTACTGCGCAACCGTGCGTTCCGCGTGCTGCTGGCCGTCTACCTGACCGGCTCGATTACCGGCGCGATACCCGGTCTGATGATGCCGTACTTCACGAAGTATGTGCTGCAACCCGACGACCCCGGCGTGTGGCTGGCAATATTTCTTGCCACCTACTTCGGCGCCGGATTCCTTTTCCTGCCTTTGTGGGTCTGGGCGGCGCGTCGGTTCGAGAAGAAACCCGTCTGGCTGGCAAGCTTCATTCCCGGTTTCACGGCCTCGCTGGGCATGTTCTTTCTCGGTAAAGGCGATCTGATCGAAACGCTGGTGGTGCTGGTCTGGGCGGGTGCTGCGTTCGGCGCAGGCCTGTTTCTCGCGCCATCGATGCAAGCCGACGTGATCGACTACGACGAGCTCCACACCGGCAAACGCCGGGAAGCGCAGTACGGCGCCATGTGGTCGATCATGTCGAAGTTCATGGTCATTCCCAGCATGTCGATGCCGTTGGCGATTCTGGCGTCGATGGGGTACGTCCCCAACATCGAGCAAACCGACGCGGTACAGTTCACGATCCGGGCAATCTTCGGCCTGGCGCCTGCAACCACCGCGGTGATCGCGTTCGTCATTGCCTGGCGCTACCCGATCTCGCGCCGGGTTCACGAGCAGATCTGGCAGGGCATCGAAGCGCACAAGCGGGGCGAAGCAGCCCGGGATCCCATCACCGGGCGTTCCCTGCCGCCCATGGCCCAACGCGGCGTCACTGAAACGCTAGGCTGGCACCTCGATCATTTCTCGAGTGCGGAGCTGCGCACCTGGTTACAGGCGGGACCCAACGCGCTCAAACAGCGAATCCGGATCCATCTGGGACTGTCGTTGGTGCTGTTCCTGGGCGCCTGCGCCGGGACCGCCGGCGAGGTCAATCTGGTGACCGAACCCGGCCTGCTGGCCGTGCTGTATGTCGTTGCCGCGGGGGTGTCGCTGACCGCGTTCTGCTACCACATGATCCGCTTGCACGCGACACGCACCCTCGCCAGCATCACTGACGAGGACGTCGAGTCACATCTGCGTTACCTGCAGCAGCTCCGGGGAGTCAGCGAGCCGTAATTCGCGCAGCTACTTCTTCTTGCCGCGACACTTTTTGTCGATCTGTCTGGCCCGGGCTTTAGGGTCGTTGATGACCTCGTAGAAGCCGCCAACCCACTTCATCGCCTTTCTTCGGGTCTTTTCAGACAGGCCCGGCTGCGAACTCACGAGCTGTTCGATAGCCTCCCGCTGCGCATTGAAGTTCGCGTAGGTCTGCTCCTGGAAGGACGGATCCCGACACCAACCGCGATACAGGCGGTTCTTCACCGTGCGAATCCCCAGATCCTCGTTCACTTCCGAATACGACGGATTGACGAAACCGGTCTGATCGAAATCGTATGCGATGGGAACGACCGTCCCCTCGGCAACGCCAGCCCCTTTCGGGGCAAACAGATGAACATTGTGGCAGCAGTTCTCGCCGTCCGGTCCACGGATCGCAGACCAGTCGGTATTGCCGATCATGAAGGAGAACATCTCCAGCAGGCTCGCCGTCACGGGGTTCTGGTCAGTCGCCTTGATTCTCTCGACGTCGATGGTCTCGAAATCGAGGCGTTTGTTGAGCAGTCGTTTATGCTCGAGCAGCACCGAGAATCTCGGCTCGGTGGCTTTGCCATTCTTCGATTCGACGTAGACGACCTGCGCCGGCCGTACCCGGTAACTCTGCGCCGTGAGCAGGTTGTAAATCCGGTACACCAGATACTCCAGCACGACGTACTCTTCGTACTTCTCGGAATCTCGGCAGAACGGCACCAGCTTGAGACGTCGCTGACCCTCGAACACCGTTCCCTTGACCTGCTCCTTGTCGAATTTGACCCACAGCGGCGGCATACGGCACAGGTCGAGCCGGAACTTGCCCCGCGCCCGGTACTCCACGTCGAAGTCGGTTCCCGCATGGCTGAGTTTGCCTAGAAACCACGTTTCCTTGTCCGCCTTGCGCAGCTCTTTGACCGGCACCTCGAGACGAATCTCCAACGGATCTTGAGAGGCGAACAACGGAACATCGCCGAATGCCGCCGGGGCACTCGCCGCCGCCAGCAACACCATCAACCCAATCGTAATCTGCTTACTCAATGTGCACCTCCTCGTTCCCACCCGTTACGGGATCCCCCACCATGGCTTGCGCGACCTCGTCGACCGCCCGCGCGTTTTCCAGAACTAACAGCCACGCCACTTTCGCTTCCGGCAGAATCCGCCTGAATCGCTTGACGAACCGATCTGTCAGTTTGACGCGGCTGGCCTCGTTGTCCAGCCACCCGTCGATCCATTCCCGCGCCTGGGCGACGCTCAATGCAGCACCGTGCGTGCCGAAATCGTCCAGCAACTGCTGCCGGGCATGGTTGAGCTTGGCCAACTCGTAGCGATACTCCCTGAAGATCGGCCAGAACTTTCGTTCCTGGCCTTCATCCATCGCAAGCGCCTCTGCAATGGTGGCGTCATGGGCCGCATCGTCCGTCGACATCACCCAGGCGTTGGGACACAGCAAGGTCAGAATCAGTGCGGCTGAAAGCCGCGCGCGTTTCAGTCTCGCCACTCGATCGGCCGCGCCCACGCATCAGGCTCCGAGGACCCCCAAGCGCCGATCATAGAGAAACCCCAGGAAGCTGGCCATCGCACGGCTGGCTAGGCCGGATCGCGCGTTCTACAATTCCGATTCGCAAAGGATAGGACGATCATGCTCAAGGGACCCGACCGCCACGCTGTCCCCCTCCCTGATCGTGCCGCATGAGCAAAGTCGTCAGCAGCCCCGCCGCGCCCGCCAGTTTCGAAATCGCCACCGAGGCCGGAAAGACGCACATTACGTTCCACGGCGACTGGACCCTTGCCACCGGCGCGGCGCCCGAGCAGGACATGCTCGCCCAACTGGAGTTGCAGGTTGCGCCGCTGGTGCTGGTGCCCGGGGTGGACCTCGTCTGGGATTCCAGACTGATGAGCATCATCTATCGGATGGTTGGGCAGGATACGCAGATCGACCTCACTGCCATGCCGGAGGGTGTACGCACGCTCTACGGGCTCGCGACGGCCGTCCCGCCTTTGCCCGAACGACCGCCAACGCCGCCCCGCGGCCTCCTGGAAATTCTCGGCAACGGGATCGCGGGAGTCCGGGATCTGTTGGCGTTCATCGGTGATCTCACGGTCGCGTTGGGCCGCCTCGTCAGCGGCCGCGCGAACACGCGACGCATCGACTTCTTCGAGTTCTTCGAACTTTCCGGACCCAGCGCGTTCGGCATCATTACCCTGGTGAGCGTACTCGTGGGAATGATCCTCGCCTACCTCGGCGCCGTGCAGTTGCGCCAGTTCGGCGCCCAGATATTCGTCGCCAATCTGGTCAGTCTCGGCATGGTCCGGGAAATGGGGGCGTTGATGACCGCGGTCATCATGGCCGGTCGCACCGGCGCCGCCTACGCCGCTCAGCTGGGCACCATGCAGACCCGCGAAGAGATCGACGCGATTGTCACGCTGGGTGTGTCGCCAATGGAATTCCTGGTCATTCCCCGCGTGTTGGCGCTGCTGGTGGTGATGCCCATGCTGGTGATGTACAGCAACATTCTCGGCATGCTCGGTGGCGCGATTGTCGCCCTGGGCATGGACATCACCTTCATCCAATACATGAACCAGACGCAGGGGTCGGTCGGCTTCGCGGACTTCGCCACAGGCCTCTTCAAAAGCGTGGTGTTCGCACTCCTGATCGGCATTGCGGGTTGCCAGGCCGGCCTTGCCTGCGGGCGTTCGTCCGCCGCCGTTGGACAGGCGACGACCAAGGCCGTGGTCACCGGGCTGGTGTACCTGATTGTCGCCGATGCGGCGCTGAACATTCTCTACCAGCGATTGGGCATCTGATGGGAGCGGCGGTTCACATCGAGGTACGCGATCTGAAAATGTCGTACGGTTCGCTGCTGATCCAGGAACATCTCAGCTTTCCCGTTTATCGCGGCGACATCTTTGTCATCATGGGCGGCAGCGGCTGCGGCAAGAGCACCCTGTTGAAACACATGATCGGACTGTACGAACCGGTCGCGGGGGACATTCTGTTCAACGGCGCCAGCTTTTTTGGCGCGGATTCCGAACAGCAATTGAACCTGCGACGCAGTTGGGGAATCACCTATCAGACGGGTGGCCTGTTCAGCGCCATGACCCTCGGCGAAAACGTCGCGATGCCGCTGGAACAGTACACGGAGCTGGGTCGAGGCGAGATATCAGATCTCGTTGCATACAAACTCGCGCTCGTTGGCCTGGCCGGCTATCAGGACTTCTACCCGTCGGAGATCAGCGGCGGGATGCAGAAACGCGCCGGGCTCGCGCGCGCCATTGCACTGGATCCCGAGGTGCTGTTTTTCGATGAGCCTTCCGCCGGGTTGGACCCCATCAGCTCGCAACTGCTCGACGAACTGATTGTCGAGATCCGAAACTCGCTGGGCGCAACCGTGGTGATCGTCACCCACGAACTGGCGAGTATTTTCGCAATCGCCAACAATAGCGTCTTCCTGGATGCGCAGACCAAGACCATGCTCGCGACGGGCGATCCGCGCCAACTGGTGCACACCAGCGAGCATGACCAGGTGCGCGCACTCCTCGCCCGCGGGCCAACCTCCAGCGCCGCGCAACCGACGCACCCGCAAGGAACCCAAGGAGCACCAACATGAAAGTGAGTTCCACCACGATCGGTGCGTTCGTGGTCGGCACGCTGTTGTTCATCGTGGCGGCGGCGGTGTTTTTCTCCGAGGGCCGCCTGTTCAGCGACAAAGTACGCTACGTGATGTTCTTCGACACTTCCATTCAGGGATTGCAGCTGGGCGCGCCGGTGAAGCTGAAAGGCGTCACGATTGGCGAGGTGGTGGGCATCTCCGCCTACTACGACCCGAGCGATTTGAGCATTGTCAACGCCATCTACATGGACATCGACGCTACACACATCAGCCGCGACGACGAGATCCGCGCGACCCTCGAGGATCTGATCGCCGCCGGCACGCGGGCGCAGCTGAAGACGCAGAGCTTCCTCACCGGGCTGCTCTATGTGGAAGTGGATTTTCATCCGGACGCGGAGCTTGTCTACAAGGGCCTCGACCCCCGTTACGTGGAAATTCCCACCGCGCTCACGAGCCTCGAAGAGCTGTCCCGGAATCTGGAGCAAATCGATTTCAAGGCGATCGCCAGAACATCGAGGACATCAGTGCCGCCGTGAACAAGTTTGTCGGCGACGACGAGTTCCAGCAACTCGCCGGCAACCTCAACAGTGCGCTGGCCAGCGTCGACCAGCTTGCCGCGACGCTCGAACAATCGGTTGCCCGGCTGACTCCGGAAGCTGACGCGAGCCTGGCCGCAGTCAGGCGCCTGGCGAGCGCGCTCAGCGACGCAGTGCCGGGCGCGACTCAGGATCTGAAAACCGCCGTGGCGCAGATCGAGGCCATGGTCCACAACATGAACGTGGCTGTTGCGGATATTTCGTACTCCGTGTCCGATGATTCGCCTTTCTTCCACGAGTTGACGCGCGCGGCCGAGGAAGTCAGGCGCGCCGCCACAGCGGTACAGGTCCTGGCTACCACGCTGGAAGCGCGTCCCGAGTCACTGGTGAGAGGGAAGTAACATGACCCTGAACACAACTCTGGGCAGAGCCGCGCTTGCGGGATTGCTAACCGTGTTCCTGAGCGGCTGCGGTTCAAGCCCGATTCCGAACTACTACCTGCTGACGGCCAACGCACAACCATCGGCCAGCGCGCGTTCGGAGCTGATCATCGGCGTGGGTCCGATCGAAGTCTCAGACTTTCTCGAACGGCCTCAGATCTCGATTCACGGTGGCACCAATCGGCTCGAGATCGATGAACTCAACCGCTGGGCAGAACCTCTCGACCGGGCCGTAGTCCGCGTCATGGCGTTGAACCTTGCCGCGCTGCTGGGTACCCGGAAGATCACCGGTTTCCCCTGGCGCCGCGACGACCGGCCGGACATCGCCGTCCGCATCGCCATCCTGGCGTTGGACCGTCGTCAGGGGCAGGCCGTGCTGGGTGTGCGCTGGGTGCTGGTCGATATCGCGTCAGAGCGGGTGGTTCATCAGGCGCTGGATCGCTACGAGCAACCCTCGGCCAGCAAGCCCGAGTTGCTGGCGGCCGCGTACAGCGATCTGCTCGCCACGCTGGCGGCGGACATCGTCAGCCAGATTCACACGCTTGCTACCGCGTCCGACGATTCCGGCTGAGCCCTTGACTTTACCGACCCAGCCCAGACAATCGATCTCCTTCTGGAGGGGAATCCTATGATCTACGACAGCATTCTCGACACGATCGGGAACACACCTATTGTCCGACTCCAACACACCGGGCCCGATGAGGTCGATATCTTCGTGAAGATCGAATCGTTCAACCCGATGGGGTCGGTGAAGGATCGATTGGCCTACGCAATCATTCGCGACGCCACCGATTCCGGCGAGCTGCAACCCGGGCAAACA
>PVMK01126085.1_pt1 | contig 17130 bp, 20 predicted proteins | sample 1853481 | NCBI WGS metagenome assembly PVMK01 (sample SAMN08533507, study PRJNA380276) | Marine sediment metagenome, whole genome shotgun sequencing project.
GATGTCGTTTCTCACGAGCGTTATCAACCTGGTTGCGGCTGGGGCTGAAGAACACCCCGGGCGCATGGAGCAGCTTCGAAAACGGGAAAATGAACATCAATACCAGCACCAGTCCCAGGTGGGTCAACAGCACCGGGTCGGCCGGAATCGGCTGCCAGTCGAACCGGATCAAACCAAGGACGAAGGCTTTGAGTGAAACGATGTCGGTGTGCGCCACGAACTTCATCAGCAGCCCGCTGGCCGCGATTGCAATCAGCAGCAATAACATCAGGTGATCGGATGGTGAAGAAATATAACGTATCCGTTCGACCGCGATGCGCCGCACCCACAGCGCAACCAGGCCGGCAAGCATCGCAAACCCGGCATACAACCCGATTGGCTGGACCCATTTCACCCAGAACCAGACAGGCTCAGTGAAATAGCGCAGATGCCGCAACAACACCAGCAACAACGCAGCATGGAAAACCCAGCCAAATAACCACGTCCACTTGTTGGACTTGAACAGGCTTTCGAAAAAGACTACTTCCTTCGCCATGCGCACGACCACGCCCGATTGTGTCACGGGCGCGGGAGTCGTCGGAATTTTCAATGGCGCGGGGGTTTTGGCATAGAGCCGGATTTTGTATACCAGGCCGACGGTAAAAACCGCCGTCGCAATGTAAAACAGTATTGCGTAAATTGTGCTCAGCACCAGGCCCTTTACCCTTCCTTTTCGCGGGTCAGCCGCTTTGCGCGTAGACCCGCAGGTTTACTTAGATACAGCCCGTCGGTTTGGGCAAACCGGCAATTTTGCAGGCTTGTTTGGCCGGGCCATACGGGAATAATTCGTAGAGGTATTTACTGTTGCCCTTTTCGGGCCCCAGCGTTCTCTTGATCGCCTTGGTCAGAACCCGGACGGCGGGGGCAATCTGGTATTCCTCGTAGTAATTGCGCAGGAAGTTCACAACCTCCCAGTGATCATCTTCCATATCAATATTCTCGGCCTCGGCAATCATACCCGCCAGTTCCGGGTTCCACAGGCTGATATCAATGATATAGCCCTCCTCATCGGCTTCAATCGTTGCGCCGTTACATTCATAAGCCATGGCTTACCTCTTCATCAAAAATAAATCTATAACCAGGACTGGGTGACATCGTGTTCCGCCACCAAATCCACGAATCCTTCGTAATCGACGACGGTCAGGCCCTCGATCAAAGGAGTGTCAGTCAGGCCCCGCGCAGCGACATCGGGACCGAGGACATAAAAAGAAAAATCTTCCATCCGCCCGGCAATTTTTTCAGCGTGGGCGGCATTTTCCAGCGCCGCGTAGACGCCATCCTCTATCAGCAGGATCGAACTCCCCGGTTTTGCCAGGCGCAGGCAACTGTCCAGGGCCGTTCTCTCAAACGGTGACTTATTGATTAAATGCAACATATTGCTCATGAGCTGATCACCACATCCTGCTGCGCCATGATTTCACGCAAATCATCTGCCGCCATCACCTCAACCGGGATCACCAGGTCTTCGGCGCTCAGGCCCCGCGCATCGAGTGATTCTTTTTCGACGTAGATTTTCTCAACGTCGTAATCATCAAGCGCACCATAGGTTTTCGAAAAGTTCTTCATGCCGATGCCGGTCGTGTCCTGGTTTTTCTTCAACTGGCAGACACCATCGTCCATGAAGACCACGCTGACGTCCTGATCGAACGCGGCGGCAACCAGCACCACTTCGAAGCATTCCAGAGCGTAGATCGTGCCATAAGGCGCCCTGCGATTGACTTACATGAAACGCTTGACTACTTCAGTACCGGATTCTTCCCATTCTTCCATTTCTTATCTCTCCATCAGTCGCCAAACACGACCAGCCGGTCGGACTGGATGCCCGCTTCAACCAGTTGGCCGAGCCCGGAAATTCGAAACCCCTCCGCCAGTACTTCATCCTTGATGCCACGGCGCAGAGCGGCGGCAATACACACCACCAGATCAATACCGTGCTCTGTGCCCAGCTTCGACCACAAGGCAACCAGGTTACGATCATCGGTCTGGGGTTCTGACAGTTTGTTGCAGTTGTACACGCCATCGTTGTAGAAAAACACGCGATAGATTTCGTGTCCCCTGGCCAGCACGGCCTCGGCAAAACGATAGGCGCTGTCAGAGGCCTGGTGCGTAAAGGGGCCTTCGTTAATCAAAATTCCAAATTTCATAGCATTGGTTTCATAAATAGGCCAAAAAAAGTATCTGTATCAGAAATGAATGTGGGCTGATGCGTTCAGGCTGTCGCGTCCACCGTGCCAGTCATCAATGTGGTGCCGGGTAAAGGCCAGCCCGGTCATTTCGAAAAAACGTGGCCAGCCAATACGATCAATCCACTCACCCATGCGCTCCCAGGCCCGCCCATCATCCTTGTAGGCGTACAGGATCGATTTCACCACCTCCGCCACTTCAGGCCAACGCGGTGGATTGTTCGGCAAGCCGGCTACCACCAGTTTGTGGAAAGTCGGCTTGCTGCGCGCATTCGAATGTTTGCCCCCCACCCAGATGGCCAGCTTGGTTGATTCCGGCCCATTGATCTGCATGGGGGGGCAGGGTGGATAACAGGCGCCGCAGCACATGCATTTTTTCTCGTCGATTTCGAGTGACGGCTTGCCGTTAACCATGGCCGGGCGGATCGCCGCCACCGGACAGCGGGCCACTACCGCCGGACGCTCGCAGACATTGGCAATCAAATCGTGGTTGATCTTGGGTGGCTTTGTATATTGCACGTTGATCGCGATATCGCCCTGGCCTCCGCAATTGATCTGGCAGCACGATGTGGTCATGCGTACCCGGTTGGGCATTTCTTCATGCGTGAATTCGTGGTGCAATTCATCCATCAAAGCCTTGACCACACCGGATGCATCGGTCCCGGGAATATCGCAATGCAGCCATCCCTGGGTATGGGAGATCATCGACAGTGAGTTGCCGGTGCCGCCGACCGGAAAACCCGCTTCGTTCAGAGAGCTGATCAGGGGTCCGGTTTTGTCTGCCGCCGTGACCATGAACTCGACATTGCTGCGGGTGGTAAAACGCATAAATCCATCGGCAAATTCGTCCGCAATATCACACAGTTTACGGATCGTATGCACGCCCATCTGGCGCTGCGTGCCGGCCCGCACGGTCCACACTTCATCGCCGCTCTTGGCGACATGGTGCAAAACGCCAGGGCGCGGCCGGTCATGCCAGTCCCAATTCCCATAGTTCTGTTTCAGCAAGGGATGCATATGCGGAAATGGGTCTGGAACCCCGTGCTCGTCCGCTCTGCGGGGTAGTGGCGCTTGACTCATGGGCTGCAACTCCTTTGCGTTCGAACCATTTTTGAGCTTCTTCATCCCAGTCGTCGGTGCGAACATACGAACTGGTGCGCGGGTGATTGACCATATTGGGATCGACATCGACACCGATCGCTCCAAGGAAATTGGCCAGGCCGATGCGAGTGATGGTTTCACCGACGCGCTCGTGTTCAAGCGCATTTTCGGCAAAGAAATCGATCACTGTTTCGGCCAGTTCATTTAACTCTTCGAAATCCTCGTCGGTCTCAAGCGGCATGAACGGAATGATGACCGTGCCGATCTGGTCACCGATTTTCAGCGAGCGCTTGCCGCCCATCAGGATGGTGACACCACAATCTTTGCCCGGTGACAGGGCTTTGGTCATGACATTGATGCAGTGCATGCAGCGCACGCAGCTTTTGTTGTCGACATCCAGGGTATCGTCGTCGTTCAGGCTGAGTGCGCGCGTCGGGCAATGGGCGATCACCGTATCGATCATCTGTTTGCGGCCTACCCTGGCCACGTGCTCTTTGACCTTCTCCTGATCGACCTGCATATCATCGCGCCAGGTGCCGATAACCGCAAAATCCGAACGATGGATGGAATTGACACAGTCGTTCGGGCAGCCCGAGAACTTGAATTTGAACTTGTAGGGCAGGGCTGGGCGGTGCATTTCGTCCAGCAATCCGTTGATAATCATGCGATGTGCACGCACCTCGTCATAACAGGACTGTTCGCAGCGGGCATGGCCAACGCAACTCATCGACGTCCTCAAAGCCGGCCCTGCCCCGCCCATGTCCAGGCCGATTTTATTCAAATCATCAAAAGCTTTTTGCACGTTTTCCGTGGTACAGCCCTGGAACATGATGTCCCCCGACTGACCGTGGAGGGCAATCAGGCCCGAGCCATGCTCTTCCCAGATGTCACACATCTTGCGCAGCAGGTCTGTTGAATAGTGCATGCCTGCAGGTGGTTGTACCCGTAGCGTGTGAAACTCTGACGAGTCGGGATAATCTTCGGCCACTTCCGAAAAGCGGGGAATAACGCCCCCACCGTAGCCAAAGACACTGACCGTGCCGCCTTTCCAGTAACCCGTACGGGTCTCGTAGGAATGTTCAAGCTGACCCAGCAGATCTGTCATCATGTTGGCGTACGGCTTGCCTTCATCAGTCGCCAGGTGTTTGAGCCCGGTAACGAAGCTCGGCCAGGGGCCATGTTCCAGTTCGTCCAACAGCGGTGTGTCGTGTTGCTTCTTTGACATAATAGTTTTCACCGAATCCAACTAATTGATGCGAAAAACCGCATGAATTCAATAGGTTAATTATTATTATATTAAGAAGTCATGATATATAATTTCCAGTCTCAATTCCAGTGGGGTCTCTCTGAAGCGATGTAATGATGAACGAAGCAAGCTACCAGGTATGGCGAAACGCCAAGCTCAACAATTGCCCGCAAAGCACAGATGAACTCTTTGTAGAAATAGGAGGGCTGATCGATTTGAGCCCCGCGGAGAAAGCAGCAATCACAGCAAGCTGCAGGCGCTCCAACATGGCCATCTACAAATGTCGCGACGATTTTGTCGATCGGGACGCAGTCCGTGCCTTCGCTTCACATTTTGATTTACAGCGGCTCGACCATCACCTGTGTGCAAACGAAGACGGCGTTTCGGAGCTGTCCATGGCGTCCGGGGGGATTCGGACCGGGTATGTACCCTACTCCAGTCGCAGCCTGAGTTGGCACACGGATGGTTACTACAATGACCCGTCCAGGCAGGTGCACGCGGTCGTGCTGCATTGCGCGACCCCTGCCGCATCAGGCGGGGAAAATGCCCTGTTCGATCCGGAAATCGCTTACATCCGCTTACGTGACGAGAACCCCGATTTCATCACCGCCTTCGAGCATCGAGAATGCATGCTCATTCCCGCGAACACAGAGGCACAGGGTGAAATCCGGCCCGCGGTCTGTGGGCCGGTGTTCTCGCGCGATATTCGCAGCGGCGCGATCCACATGCGCTACAGCGCCCGCAAGAAGAACATCCAATGGCGTGATGACGTACTAACCAGGGCTGCCCGGGAATTTCTGACAGAAATCCTCGCTGATGAAAGCGGGCCGGTTTTCCGCTATCGCCTGCAAGCAGGCGAGGGACTCATCTCCAACAACGTATTGCATAACCGGACGGCTTTTGAAGATGCTCCTGGCCACGGGCGCCTGATTTATCGTGCCCGCTTTTACGATCGTATGGATTCAAGGTAGAGTTAGACGATGAAAACCATCGAGGTCAAACTCAGCGACATCATCATCCAGCATCCAGAGATCAATTCCTTCAATGAATTGATGGCTGCGGTTCGGGGCATTACGTCGGATGATGTGCTGTTCCTCAATTTTGACGTCAAGCCCGATTACCGGGACACACCACGTAACTGGCAATGGCGACTGGAAACCGTATTTGGCGAAGGTGAACCATGAGCGAAGAGATCGTCACGCCGCTGGATGAATTCGAAGCCCCTTACGGGCGTAAAATCAAGCTGGAAGCCGTCGAGCACGAAAGCGGTATGCGTATATTGCGACTGCGAATCCGCGAGGGCAACCGTTTCACCATTCTGGATTTGGATGAGAATACAGCCAGGCACTGGGGCGCGGCCATGTGCGCGTGGGCTGGAACACGGGACTCATAAATGGACCAACTACCCATCTTCCTCAATGTGAAGGGAACGCGCTCGCTGGTGGTCGGCAGCGGCTTCCTGGCTGCGCGCAAAGCGGACCTTTTGCTGCGGGCCGGATGCAAGCTGACTGTGCTTGCACCAGCGCTGGGCGAGGAGCTGGCGCAACTCGCAGCAACACACGAATTTAATCACAAAACGGGTGAACTTACTGCGGAAGACCTGGCAGGCTGCAAGGTCGTCTTTGGCTGTTCGCACGACAATGCGATCAACCAGCAACTGTGTGAGCTGGCTGCTGCGGCAGGAATACTGGTCAATGTCAGCGACCAGCCTGAAAACTGTGACTTCATCATGCCTGCAGTGCTTGACCGCACACCTTTGCTGGTGGCGATCGCCAGTGGTGGCACCTCTCCATTGTTGACCCGGATGCTCAAGGCCCGATTCGAGACAACGATTCCGGCGGCATATGGCCGCCTGGCCGAATTCGCCGGAAGCTACCGTGAGAGGATAAAGGAGCTTATTCCCAACGGCACGCGGCGGCGGCGTTTCTGGGAAACCATGATTGACGGACCCGTCGCCGAGCACCTGTTTTCCGGCCAGCTTGAGCAGGCGGAATCGCTGATGGACAGTATGCTGGATGAAGCCTTAGCAGACGGTGACAAACCGCCGCTTGGCGAAGTCTACCTGGTTGGCACCGGCCCTGGTGACCCCGATCTTCTGACCTTCCGCGCGCTTCGCCTGATGCAGCAAGCCGACGTTGTGCTTTACGACCGGCTGATCGGAGAGGGCATTCTCAATCTCGTGCGCCGCGACGCCAGGCGAATCTACGTTGGAAAATGCCCCAAAGACCACACTGTGCCGCAGGAAGAGATTGGAAAGATGTTGATTCGCCTGGCGCAGGAAGGGAACCGTGTGCTTCGATTAAAAGGTGGCGATCCCTTCGTTTTCGGGCGCGGTGGCGAGGAAATTGAGGCCCTGTCGGAAAACGGGATCACTTTCCAGGTCATTCCGGGTGTGACCGCGGCCTGTGGCTGCGCCGCCTATTCCGGAATACCGCTAACCCACCGCGACCATGCCCAGGGCTGCATCTTCGTCACCGGGCACGAAAAAGATGGCGAGCTTAACCTGAACTGGGACAGCCTGATCCAGCCCCGCCAGACCGTCGTGGTTTACATGGGACTTTCCTCTCTGGAGCTAATCACCGAGGGCTTCGTGAAACATGGCGCAGACCCTGAAACCCCTGCTGCAGTGATAGAAAACGGGACTCGTGAGGGTCAACGGGTTATTACCGGAACGCTTGCCTCTTTGCCAGGCAAGACCGTCGCGGCTCAAATTAAGAGTCCCGCCCTGATCATTGTCGGCAGCGTGGTCACGCTCAGGGACAAGCTATCCTGGTTTGCCGACAACAACCAGGAGCAATCGATATGAGTGATGCACTGAATTACCTGATCAAAGCCCGCCCGGAGGCGATGAAGGCCTATTTCACTTTTTTGAAGGAATCGGGGAAACACCTCGACCCCAAGACCCGTTCGCTGATATCCGTCATCACCAAGATAGACAGCCAGACTGAACGTGGCTTACGGCAGTACCTGCCGCGGGCCCTGCGCGATGGCGCAAGCCCCCACGAGATACTGGATGCCATACTTATGGCATTTCCGACCCTGGGCCTGGCCAAAATCGTCTGGGCTATCGATATTCTGCTGGACATGGACATCCCTGAATTTCGAATAGACCTGCTGGATGCTGAGCCTGGATGGCACGATCTGATCGATTGGGATGAAATCGGTGACGGTGATATTACCTACGTGGAAGACTGCGATGGAAGGAGTGTCTTTATCTATCGTTCCGGCAACGACTGCCGTGTGTACGACAGCCGCTGCCCTCACCAGGTGACAGATATTCCACATCTGGCCTTGTCAGGGACGCAGCTGACCTGCCCGAAACACCAATGGGCCTTTGACGTTTCAAGCGGAGAGTGTGTGGCCAAAGGCAGCCGTCCATTGAAGCTATTCGACAGCAAGGTCAAGCAGGGGCGTCTGTTGGCGTACTGGTAACGCACGAATCAGATGATATGCGTACCACCCATAGTCCTGATACAGTAACGCGCATCAGGTAGCACCCATTTCCGAACGCCCCCTGGCAATTGCTGCCTGCAGGACATCTTCTTTCATGTTGATGGTCTGTTCGTTGAAAAGCACATTCTTGAGCCAGTCGAAACCCAGTTGCAGCAGTGCAATATCATCCGTTTTCAGCATCTCAACGGTATCCGGATCAATCGCATAGGTGTCGAGGAACCGGGTTTCGAAAACAAAGCGGCGGAATGCGTCCACATCTGTTGAGACCATGAAGAACATCTTTTTCGCCTGTGTGCTTACTTGCTTGGCATTGGGGCCGCCGACGGATCGCCAGGAGGTCATTTTCATCATGATATCGATCCAGCCCCGGTTGATTTCATCGAGAGCCTCGACATCCTGTTCAGCGCGAAATTCAGCAACGGTTTGGCTTTTCTCTTCCGCGTGGCCACGGCAATGGGATTCCTTGACCAGGAAATAGAAATCTTCCTTGTGCTCCGCCCCCATCATTTTTATCGACGCCAGGCCCATCGGGTAATAACGGCAGGTTGCGGGCCGGGCGTCATACACGCCGCAACCCTCGTCGCCGGCGAGAAATACACAGGCACCCGAATCAATTTTGTCATCCGTGCGAAGCTTGGCGACCGGCATGTCGGATTTTTCCCATAGGGCGGGAACGGTGTATTGCGCCAGGAATTGGGCCGGCTGGAGGCCCAGCTTTTTGGTCAGCATCAGGATGTCTGCCGGTGTCAGCGTGACATCCGCTCCATGGCAGCAGCGATTCCAGCAGCTTATTGATTTGTGACAGGAAAAGCAGAAGCTGTCGCTGGCTTTCAAGCGGACCGGTTCGACCGGGTTACCATCGGTCTGGCGAACTCCTTCAAATATTTCGACTTCAATATCCCGTTCAGCCCCAGGTCGCTGAAATCCTGCCTCGTCTTTTTGCGACCTGTCCCTCTTGAACTGAGTGTGGGTGGAGTCCTTGTTTTGATCAGTCATGGTTGCTGCTTTTGTGTTTTCGAATCGAGGGAGTTTGCCAGACTATGATACCCGCTTCCCGCCATCACAGGCCTGCAACGCGCCGCACGAAGACTCTCAGTAACTACGCTCTGACGATACTAAACAAAAGGGCACCGCAACATGCGGCGCCCCAGAGTTTAGCCAAAGAGCCTAGCCGTAGTGTTTCTCGACCAGGTCCATATGCGGAACCTTCTTCATTTCCCACTCGCCGGTTTCAGGATCCATCCGCGAGTTGACGAATACCTTCCAGTTTTCATCGTCGAGATCAGGAAAGTCCACCCGGTAGAAAAAGCCGGGATAACGCGTTTCCTTTCGGAACATGATGTGACGCAAATGCGCTTCAGCCGTTCGCGTACGATGATAATTTTCCCATGCACGCAACAGTTCATGCAGGTCCTTCGCCCGCAGATGTTTGCTGTCTTCCTTCAGCATTTCCAGGTACATCAGGCCCATGTCGAGCAGTTTGCCGTTGGTGTTGTAGTAGGTGGAAACACCGGCGACATACTCGTCCATGATTTTCTGCAGCCGCTGTTGGTACATTTGCGGCAAGATATAGTTCGGATTGATATCCTCGGCCGTGGTCTTGTCCTTGTGCTCCAGGTAGGTGCGAACAGGACGGTAGATTTCCTCGGTGATCGAGGTGATGTCGCTCTTAAGTTCCGGGCTAGAATCCGCGTGGTCACGCACGTAGCGAACCATGTTCTTGGCGGCGATACGGCCTTCGGCAAATGACCCGGACGAGAACTTGTGGCCGGAAGCACCGACCCCGTCACCTGCGGTGAACAACCCGTTGACTGTCGCCATCCGGTTGTATCCCCACTGCCATTCCTCGGGTGCAATATCCGCTGGACCAGAAACCCAGATTCCGCAACAGCCGGAGTGGGAGCCCAGTAAATACGGTTCGGTCGGCATCAGCTCTGAAGCTGTTTCTTCCGGCCGGATATTCAGGCCAGCCCACACGCCGGCCTGACCGATGCACATATCAAGGAAGTCTTCCCAGGCCTCCGCTTCAAGGTGCTTGACCTCTTTCGGCGTCATGCTCTCGGCCAGTTTGGCCATCGCCGCGGGCGTCTCCATCATGATCGGGCCCATGCCATCCTTCATTTCCTTCAGCATGGCGTGGTTACGCAGGCAGGTTGGAATCACGGTTGCCGTGTCGTAGGGGGCAAAGTCCTTCAGCATGTCGGCGTTCTTGACCATGTAGTTCTCACCGAAACCATTGACCGCCTGCGATTTGAACAGCAGAAACCAAGCGCCCACCGGGCCATAACCGTCTTTGAAGCGACAGGGCACGAAGCGGTTTTCCATCATCGTCATCTCGGCGCCGGCCTCGATCGCCATCGCATAGGTCGAGCCGGCATTCCAGACCGGATACCACGTGCGGCCCATGCCTTCGCCGGTGGAGCGTGGCCGGAACAAATTGACGGCTCCGCCAGCCGCCAGCAGACAGGTCTTGCAACGGAAAATATAGAGTTTGTGGTCGCGCACCGAAAAGCCGACTGCTCCGGCGATCTGGTTTTCATTGTTGGCGTCGAGTATCAGCTTGACGATAAATACCCGTTCATAAATGTTTTCAATTCCGAGGGCTTTTTTCGCGCCTTCTGCGACGATTGGTTTGTAGCTCTCGCCATTGATCATGATCTGCCATCTGCCGGAACGGACCGGTTTACCGCCGTCCTTCAGGGGCACACCTTCAGTGCTTTTATCCTTCCAGATCGGCAGGCCCCACTCCTCAAACAGGTGTACCGTTTCATCAACGTGGCGGCCAACATCAAACACCAGGTCATCCCGGGTAATGCCCATCAAATCCGCCGACACCATACGGCAAAAATCTTCAGGAGAGTTCTCCCCAAGATAAGTATTGATTGCGGAAAGCCCCTGGGCGACTGCGCCCGAGCGATCCAGTGCAGCTTTGTCCACCATGGTGATGCGTACGTCATCACCGGCCCAGCGCACTGCCTCGTAGGCGGCGCCGCAGGCAGCCATGCCGCCACCCACGATGAGAATATCTGTTTCAACCTCAACGATTTCGGGATTGCCGAAAGTACCTTCACTCATATTTAAATCCTCCTGCCGGGCGGATATTCATCTGACATTCCGTCCGTTTGCAAACTAAAAACTCTGCTTACGCCGTGATCACGGGCATTACCTTACCCGCCTCGGTGAACAACAGTTCGTCGTTGATGTCACCCGCCTCCGGCTTGCCACCATAAGGGTCGATGGTTCCCACCGGCGTTGTTCTGATTGGAAACTTGAAGCGCTTCAATCCACCATCGCGGAACTTGATCGTCCACATGATTGCGGTATCAGTACGCAACGGGATAACCGCTCCGCCCATCGGCACCCAATCCTGGAAGGAGCGGACTTCGATCGCCTGCTGTGGGCAGGCCTTGACGCAGCACTGGCATTCCCAGCATTGCTCGGGTTCCTGGTTGAAGGCTTTCATGCGCTCGGTATCGAGCTTCATCAGATCATGCGGACAGATATACTCGCAAACTGTGACATCACCACCTTTGCAGCCATCGCATTTTTCGGTATGAACGAATGTTGGCATACGGTTACTCCCTGAGGTTCGTCGCGGATTGGCCTGTTACTCCACCAATTTAGCATCTTAAATGAGCTTCAGGGTCAAGCCCTTGACTTGAGACAGATTAATCGGGATTAACATATATGATATTCTTGTAATGTAAGCCCAAATCGGTTATGGGCCTCTCTATCACTGTTTGCGGCGCAAGCAGAGCGTTCAATCCATCGTCGCCATGTGGCTCCACTAACTTTGACACGTCCTTTTTCCTTTCTGCTTCATTTTGTATCGATTATATGATGTAAATTGAATATATTATCACTCAAGCGATATACTCGACTATGGCATAGTGGGCAAACGGAGAAATGAGTTGAGCAACGGACCAACGAGCCAAACCATCCTGGTCGTAGGAGGCGGTATTGCAGGAATCACCGCTGCCGTGGAGACCGCAGAAACTGGCTATGACGTCATTCTGCTGGAAAAAAGCCCCGCACTGGGCGGGCGTGTTACCCGCTTCAGCCGATATTTTCCCAAGCTTTGCCACCCCACCTGCGGCCTGGAAATCAACTACCAAAGAATCAGAAAGAACCCGCGCATCAAGGTCATCACCATGGCCAGGGTTGAATCGCTGAGCGGCCAGGCGGGCGACTATTCCGTCTCGGTGAAGACCCAACCACGTTATGTCAATGAAAAATGCACGGCTTGCGGTGACTGTGCAAAGGCGACCGATGTGGAAGTTTCCAATGACTTCAATTATGGAATGGACAAAGTGAGTGCCGCGTATCTACCGCATGAACACGCTTATCCACAACGCTATGTAATCGCGCCCGAGGTGATCGGTACGCCGGATGCAGAAAAAATCAGGGATGCCTGCAGGTATGGCGCAGTTGACCTGGAGGAAACTGAATCCGTATTTGAGCTCAAGGTCGGTGCGGTAATCTGGGCAACCGGCTGGAAGCCCTATGACGCATCCAAAATCACGCCTTATTCCTATGACCTGAGTCCCGGACATCATCAACAACGTGGAGATGGAACGCCTTGCTGCACACGATGGGCCAACCCAGGGCAAGATTCTGCGGCCCTCCAACGGGGAGCCAGCCAAACGGGTCGCATTGATCCAGTGCGCCGGATCCCGCGATACAAATCATCTTCCCTATTGCTCACGGATTTGCTGCCTCGGCTCGATGAAACATGCGGCCTATGTGCGCGAGCAGTATGAAGACGCGGTGGTCGATATTTACTACATAGACTTGCGCGCACACGACAAGCTGGAAGCGTTTTACCAGCGCATCAGCACCGACCCGCAAGTGAATTTCATCAAATCCAAACCAGGCCAGATTGAGGTTGAAAAAGATGGTACGCCGGTGGTTTGCGGCGAAGATACCCAAAGCCGCGAAATCTACGCGAGATCATATGATCTGGTGGTGCTGGCGCTTGGTATGGAGCCCAGCGCGCTGTCGGACAGCAACGCCCCACGCATGGGAAACCAGGATGACTACGGTTTTATCGTGCCGCTGCCTGGTGATGAGCCCGGCATGCCTGCGGCCGGCGTTGCCGGTGCGCCGCTGGATGTTTCCATGTCGGTTCAATCAGCTACCGCAGCAGCACTCAGCGCGATCCAGGCTATCCGCAATGCTGACACACAGGGAGTTCAACCAGGATGAATGTTCAAGCCATGAAACCCGGTGTGTATTTATGCAAGGGTTGTGGAATCGGCGACGCAATTTCCGTTGATGCGCTCGAGCACATAGCCGCCACCGATTACAAAGTACCAGTATGTCGTCAGCATGACATGCTGTGCGGTGACGAGGGGCGGGCTCTGATCGATGCCGACCTGGCCGATGGAAGTGTGAATCAACCGATTATTGCCGCCTGTTCCCCGCGCGTCATGACCGATCGCTTCACTTATCATGGCGCAACAGCCATACGCGCCAACCTGCGCGAGCAGGTGGCCTGGTCGAAACCAGCAGGTGAGGAAGACACCCAGATGCTGGCCGACGACTACCTGCGCATGGCCATCGCCCAGGCGGCTCAAACTTCAGCCACAGTAGCTGCACCTGAAGGCGAATACAGCCGGACTATCCTGGTTCTTGGCGGCGGCACAACCGGTTTGACGGCCGCGCTGGAGGCTGCCAGGACTGGCTATGAAGTTTTACTGGTGGAGCGTGAAGATCAGGGTGGGCGGCTGGGCCGGAAAATGGTCAAAAACCATGCCGCACCTGCCGCCGTATCGCGACCCCCAGCCCAATGACCTGGATGAATTGATCGCACAGGTCGAGGCGGAATCGGCCATCACGATCCTCACCAATACCCTGGTAACAAAAACCGAGGGCGGTCCGGGAAAATTCACCGTCAGCATGAATCATGGTGGTGAGCTACGTACAGAGTACATTGGCGCCATTGTGGTGGCCACCGGCTGGCGTCCTTATGATGCCAACAAGCTGGGGCACCTGGGTTACGGACTGAGCACGGATGTGGTGACCGGCATCGAGCTTGAAGAAATGCTCGGTGACAGCCCGCTACAGCGCAAGTCCGATAGCAAGCCGGCAAAAACCATTATGTTTGTACAGTGCGCCGGTTCCCGCGATCCCGATCACCTGCCTTACTGTTCCTCTGTTTGCTGCGGTGTTTCGATCAAGCAGGCGCTGCAGATCACCCAGACAGATCCTGGCGCCAACGTCTACATTCTGTTTGACGAATTGCGCACCCCCGGCACCGCGGAAGAATTTTACCGCCAGGCGCAGGAAGCTGGAATTATCTTTATCAAGGGCAAAGTCAAGAGTGTATCCGCCGACCTTGGACTGGTCTATGACGATGTCCTTCTTGGAGAAGAAGTGACCCTGCAAGGCCTGGACATGGTGGTACTGGCCACCGGCATGGTGCCCAACTCGACCAATCCCGAACTCGAACCGGCCGCGGAAGGCGCTGAGCAATTGGCCAACGATATCAATCCAAATGCACCGTTTCCGCTGGCCATTCGAGTTATTGACAACGGCGGTGATGATACCGAGCCCGCCCCGGTCGAAATTCCAGCGACCAGTGGAGTAGATGCTGAGGTTAAAATTGAGATTGAACCCGCTCTGCCGGGCGGGCCTATACTCAATCTGCAGTATGTGCAGGGACCGCATATCCCGGTCCTGGCCGACGGTTTTTCCGATTCGCACTATATTTGCTTCCCTTATGAGACCCGCAGAACGGGGATTTATACCTGTGGGCCGGTGCGTCGGCCAATGGACATGAGGGAAGCTGCTGAAGACGCAGCGGGAGCCACGCTCAAGGCCATTCAGTCTATTGAAAATGCCGCAAGGGGAGCAGCCATGCACCCCCGTGTTGGCGACCTGTCTTTTCCAAAAATCAGCCTGAATTCCCTGTACCAAGTGCCGCCGTTGCACCATCGAATGCCCGTTTGGTGCGATCGAAGAGGACGAAAACCAATTCCCCAGATTGATTGAGTCGCGTTGCCGGCGCTGCGGTACCTGCATGGGCGCCTGCCCGGTGCGGGTCATCAGTTTTGATAATTACAGCCCCAACATGGTTATCGGGATGATCGACGCCATCGAGGTGCCGGATGAGTTTGACGAAAAACCCGCGGATCCTGATTTTTGCTTGCGAGAACGATGCCTACCCGGCGCTGGATATGGCCGGCCTGAACCGTTATCAATACAGCGCTTTTGTACGCATTATCCCGGTTCGCTGCCTGGGTTCGGTCAATTTGTTGTGGGATATCGACCGCACTGGAGAAGGGCTTCGACGGCATCATGCTAATGGGCTGCAAGTCCGGTGACGACTACCAGTGCCATTACATTAAAGGGCAGCGCTCTTGCCCAGGAGCGCCTGTTTAAAATCGGTGAAACACTTAAAAGCCTGATGCTGGAAGAAGAGAGGGCGACGATGGAAGAAATCTCAATCGCCGATTCAGGGCAGCATTCCGAATGTCATCAACAACTTCGTAGAAACAATCGAAGAAATTGGCTTTAACCCATTCAAGGGATTTTAGAAGTGGCTACTCCTTTATCCGACAGCAGTCAGAAATACGACCTGGGTTTTGCCCGGTGGGTTTATGAAAACGTCAAAGGCGGCGACCAGCTATCCATGTGCATGCAATGCGGAGCATGCTCCGGGTCCTGCCCGATTGGTACCGAGATGGATTATGGGCCACGCAAGCTGATCATGATGGTCAGGGCCGGAATGAAAGAAGCGGTGCTCACGTCCAACACGCTGTGGAACTGCACCCACTGTTACCGCTGCACTGTCCGCTGCCCCCGTGGCATCCCGGTTACCAACATCATCCAGGGCCTGGGGGCCACGGCGGTTGACCTGGGCTACGCCCGTGAAGAGGACACCACCCGTTTTGCCCGCTCATTCTGGTGGAGCGTGGTGCACTTTGGCCGCACCGACGAAAGGCTGGTGACCGCGAAGTATTATTTTTCCTTTGGTCTCAAAACAGGGATCAGGAAGGGTCTGGAAAACCTGAAGATCGCCCTGGGCATGATCATGAAAGGACGCATGCACCTGGGCCTGCCGCACAAGGTTGCAGACAAAAAGGGCCTGAAGGCGATACTGGAAAAGGCCGCCGAAATTGAAGCGCGCGATAAGCAGGGACTGGACCGAATCATGAATGACCAAGGCGCAAAGAAAAAATTCGTCTATTACCCCGGCTGCAGTTCCCAGGGCAGCTCAAAGCATCTTGATGAATCTCTGCGCGCCGTGGTCCCGGCACTCGGGCTCGAAATGGAGGAAATTGACGACTGGAACTGTTGTGGCGCTTCGGTCGGCGATATTGGCGGAGGATCCCTTGCCAACGACGGTTCTGTCGGGGCGCAACCTGGCAAAAGCCGAAGAGCAGAAAGCTACTGAAGTCATCACAGGGCTGCGCGGCCTGCTATCTGAATACCCATGGGGCGAATGAGCGAATCAAGGCCGACATCGCTTTGCGCGGCAAAGTGAATGAGTCCTTGTCCGCCGCTGATATGTCGTATGAAGCGAACCTGCAGGTCCGCCACGCATGCGAGGTCATTGTCAACGAAGTCGGAATCGAAAAGATAAAGGAGCGGGTCACCAACCCCCTGGAAGGCCTGAAGGTGGCGGGTTACGTTGGCTGCCAGACGGTACGGCCGTTTGCCAACACGGAATCCGGCGGCAATTACGATACCTTTGACGACCCGGAATTCCTCGACCAGTTTACCGAAGCCTGTGGCGCCGAGGCAGTAGATTATGACGTCAAGACCAGTTGCTGTGGTGGTTCAGTTTCAGTCATCTCGCCGGAGAAGACCCTCCATCTGATCAAGGAAATCCTGCAGGCTGCTGAAGATGCGGGGGCCGATGTCATTTCCACCCCCTGTCCCGCTGTGTCAAACCAACGTGGAAATGTATCAGCCCACGATCAACAAGAAATTCGGAACGAATTTCAACATTCCAGTGGTGTTTTACAGCCAGCTCATGGCAAAAGCTTTCGGCCTGGATGGGAAGAAAGATGCCGGCTTGCACCGGAACACGATCCGCTCTGAGAAACTGGATATCCTGGTAAAAAACTCCTAGGCAAAAACCTGACCTGCCGTGAAAACCTT
>PVMK01125253.1_pt1 | contig 17125 bp, 17 predicted proteins | sample 1853481 | NCBI WGS metagenome assembly PVMK01 (sample SAMN08533507, study PRJNA380276) | Marine sediment metagenome, whole genome shotgun sequencing project.
GGCCTCCTCCGGGTGATCATGGCTGATCCGGCCGATGTGGACACTGTCGACGCCATCCGCATGTACGCCGGCTGTGAGGTGGAGCCGGTCGTCGGTGAGGAGGTGGAGATCCTCGAGGCCGTGGAGCGTCTTTACGGCAGCGGCGCCGCCACGGTTCGCAAGATTATCGAGGAGTTCGGCGAAGGCGGGATGGAAGTCCTCACCGGCCCGGCCGAAGAGGATGAAGAGCACCTGCGCGACATGGCTTCCGAGGCGCCGGTGATTCGTCTCGTCAACCTTCTCATCACCAGGGCGGCCGACGTGGGGGCGAGCGACATCCACTTCGAGCCTTTCGAAGACCGGCTGGTGGTACGGTACCGCATTGACGGAGTTCTCCGCGAGGAAGACTCTCCGCCCAAGAGCCTGCAGCCGGCGATTATTTCCCGGCTGAAGCTGATGGCCAAGATGGACATAGCCGAAAGGCGGCTCCCCCAGGACGGGAAAGTGAGGGTCCGGGTTGCCGACCGCAGCATTGACATTCGCGTGTCTACGGTGCCGACGGTTTTCGGGGAGAGCCTCGTCATGCGCCTTCTCGACCGCACGTCGAACATCATAAGCCTGGAGGCCATCGGTTTCAACCGTCGGGAACTGGACCGCTTCGAGTCGATGATTAACAGGCCCCACGGGATGATCCTGGTGACCGGACCCACGGGAAGCGGGAAGACGACCACTCTCTACGCCGCTCTCGACCGGATCCGGTCGAGTGAAAAGAAAATCATCACCATCGAGGACCCCGTCGAGTATCAGGTTGCAGGCGTCAACCAGATTCACGTCATGCCGAAGATCGGGCTGACCTTCGCCAACGGTTTGCGCTCAATCGTCCGGCAGGACCCCGACATCATCATGGTGGGAGAGATTCGTGACCGGGAAACGGCGGACATTGCCGTTCACGCCGCTCTCACCGGGCACCTGGTTTTCTCGACAGTGCACACCAACGACGCTCCCGGCGCGGTGACCCGCCTGGCCGACATGGGGCTGGAGGGTTTTCTCATCGCCTCCTCGGTGGTGGGGATCCTCGCGCAGCGGCTCGTCCGAAGGGTGTGCCGGGAGTGTTCGGTCTCTGTTCCGTCCGACCCGGCGCTCCTGGAAAGGCTGGGATCGAAGGCGGAGGCGGGCGACTCCTTCGCCGTCGGTGATGGCTGCGCCGCCTGTAACATGACGGGCTACCGGGGGCGAACGGGCATCTTTGAGCTCATGACTATCAGTGAAGAGGTCAAGAATCTGATCCTTCAGCAGACGAGCTCCGGCGTGATTCGCGAGGCGGCGGTGCGAGGCGGCATGAAGGTTCTCAGGGAAGACGGCCTGGAGAAAGCGAGAAAGGGCATAACCACCCTCAGCGAAGTTATCCGCGTGTCCGAGGAAGAGTAGAGCGGTCGGCCGATGGCGTTTTTTTCCTATCGGGGCACTGATCATTCCGGCAAAACCGTGGAAGGGAGAATGGAGGCTCAGGATGCCGGAGCGGTTGCGACCCGGCTCCAGGAACTCGGGTTTTTCCCCCTCGGCATCATTCCGGCCGTTGAGACGGAGGAGGCCGAGGGCGCCTCCGCCGGTTCATCCGCGGCAAAGGGCAGGACCGGATACACTTCACCCGTCAACTTGCCGTCCTCCTGGGCGCGGGGCTTCCTCTCGACCGGTCTCTCGCGATTTCCGCGGAGTTGGTCGATGATGAGTCCTTCCGGGGCGTGATTGCCCGTGTCCGCCGGAATGTAGTCGAGGGAGGAAGTCTCGGCGAGGCGCTGGCGCGGCACCCCCGCTACTTCTCCGATCTCTTCGTGAGCATGGTGAAGGCGGGGGAAGTGAGCGGTTCCCTGGGCAGGATACTGACGAGGCTGGCCGATTTTCTCGAGGAGTGGCAGCGCTTCCGGGACATCATCATTACGGCCCTTCTCTATCCGCTTTTCCTGATGTTCTTCGCCGCGTCTGCGGTCGTGGCAATCCTCCTCTTCGTCGTCCCGCGCTTCGCCGTCGTCTTCGCCGACATGGGGCGTGATCTGCCCGCTCCGACGAGGGTCCTCATCGGAACCAGTGCGGTTTTCAGAAACTACTGGTGGGTTTTCGCCGCTGCTCTGGCCCTGCTGGTGGCAGCGGGCACGGTCTTCCTGCGCTCCCGCCGGGGCAGGTTCTGGTGGGACCGTACCGTTCTGACCCTGCCGCTGATCGGTGAACTCGTGCGCAAGGTCCAGGTCTCGCGCTTCGCCCGGGTGCTCGGCACCCTCGTGAAGGGTGGAGTCCCGATCCTCAAGGCGCTTGAAATAGTGATCGCCACGCTGACGAACACGGTCTTCTCCCGTTCCGTGGCCCGAGTGCAGACCGGTCTCAAGGAAGGACAGGGGGTCGCTGAGCCTTTGCGGCGGTCGGGAGTATTCCCGCCTCTCTTCATCCACATGGTGACCGTCGGGGAAGAAACCGGCAAGCTCGAGGAGATGCTCCTTTCCATTGCTTCGACCTATGACGAAGAGGTCGAGCGGGGATCGAAAAGATTGCTTTCCCTTTTTGAGCCGGTTATCATTCTGGCTATGGGCGTCGTTGTCGGTACGATCGTCCTTTCTATCCTCTGGGCCATATTCAGCGTCAACCAGATGGTTTTTTAATGGAAAGATATTGAGAATGCGATACCTCGACAATCAAAAGGGGCTCACTTTTATCGAGCTCATGGTCGTTCTCTTCATACTGGCTCTCTTTTCCACCCTGGTAGTGCAGACTATAGGCCCCAAGGTGAAGAAAGCCGAGATCGAAACCTCCCGTCATCAGATGCAGATCCTGGCCGTGGCCCTCGACACCTACCGCCTCGACGTCGGTGAATATCCCCTCTCGCTCGAGGACCTCGTCCGGTCCTCGTCGCCGAAGTGGAATGGTCCCTACCTCAGGCCGGAGAGGATTCCCAAAGATCCGTGGGGTGACGAATATGTCTATCAGGCCCTCGACGGCGGGGATAAGTTCGACCTGTACTCGATTGGCAGGGGCCATGGTGAAATTCGCTTCGGAGGGGAAGATTAGCCTCCTTGTCGCCGGCGCCGGTGACCGACCAGCCGGCCGAGGGTGGAAGAAGGGCGGCTTCACGCTGGTCGAGATGTCTCTCGTCCTGCTCCTCCTCTCCTTTACCGTCCTGCTCGTCCTCCCGCGGATGCAGCCTCTCCTGCAGTCGACGAGGAAGGAGGCGTCCATGAGAAGGATCGCCGGATTCCTCGACGGGGTGAGAACCCGGGCCGTCTCTACCGGAAAGACACTGACCTTGACCCATGACGAGGAGAATAATCGCCTCGTCGCCCGGGAAGGAGAAGGGGGGGAGGGGAGTGTCGATTTCATCGAGGTGCCGGGCGCAGTGGGAAGTTTAACGCTGGAACCCGAGGCCGTCCGGTATTTCCCCCAGGGTCATTCGAGCGGGCTGGTCATAACCTTTCTCGATGAAGAACAGCGAAGTTCCCGCATCGAGGTCGGTTCCTTCACGGGTCTCTCACGCATCAGCCGCTGACAGGGCCTGAGGGGGGCGCCAGGAGATGAAACCGAGAGTCATATCACGTCCCTGCCGCTATCCGGTGCCGGAGGCTCTCCTCGACCGGATCATCGACGAACTGGCTCCCCCCTTGGAGGGAAAGCGGGTACTGATCAAGCCGAACTGCCTCACCGCCGTCCCCCCCGAACGGGGAGTGACGACCCATCCCAGCGTGGTGAGCGCCCTCGTGGCGGGACTGAAGAGACGAGGCGCCCGGGTCTGGGTCGGTGACAATCCGGGCGCGAGGGAATACGGCTCGGGGAAGCACTGTTTCCGGGTTTCCGGTCTTCTCGAGGCGGCCGGGGAAGCCTTCGTCGATTTTGGGCGGGCCAATGTCAGCGTCGAACTGTCGTCCCGTTTTATGAGAAAGGTTGTCGTCTCCAGACATGTGATGGAGGCCGATCTGGTCATCTCCGTCCCGAAGATGAAGACCCACTGCCTGACCCTGCTCACCGGCGGGATCAAGAACATGTACGGCATTCTCGCCGGGGGGGAGAAGGCGAGGCTGCACTACGTGGCGAGGAAGAAGGCCGCTTTCAGCGAGGCCCTGATAGATGTCTATTCCATTCGCCCGCCCGATCTGGTGGTGATGGATGCCGTGGTGGCGATGGAGGGTGACGGACCGTCGCACGGAGTTCTCCGCCCGGTGGGAAGAATTCTCGCTTCCGACAACGCCGTCGCCCTCGACGCCGCCGCCGCCAGGATCATGGGGGTCTCGCCCGGGAAGGTGGGACATCTGGCCGTGGCCGAAGGGCGGGGACTTGGTCCCCTCGAGGAAAAAGAGATGGAAGTCGATGGGGACATCGCGGCGGTGGCGGGTTTTGCCTTGCCTTCGACTTTCCGGCGCGGCTTCATGACAGTGCTCTCCAACTGGGCGGTGTTCAATATGCTGCATCGCTCCATGATCCAGGTGAACAGTGAGGAGTGCTCCGGGTGCGGCGAGTGTCAGGCCGCCTGTCCGGCGGGAGCCATTGAAGAGAATAACGGGGTGTGCCGGATCGACGGCGACCGGTGTCACCAGTGTTTCTGCTGCTACGAGCTCTGTCCGGCAGGCGCCATAAAGGTTCGCGGCGCCCTGGGAGCGCTGTTGCGGCGAAACGACAAGTAGAGAGCGGGAGGCGAGAGAGATGGGAAGGGTGCGGAAGAAAAAGCTGGTTGTTTCGACGACCGCCCGCAGCGAGATGGTCGACGTCACCGGGAGGCTTCGCCGGTTTGTCGGCGAGGAAGGTGTCGCGGAGGGGAGGTTGACGGTCTTTGTTCCCCACACCACCGCCGGCGTCACCATTAACGAGCACGCCGATCCGGCGGTGGCGGAGGATATGCTCGACCACCTCGAAACGATGGTTCCGTGGGAAAGGGGCTGGAGACACGCCGAGGGCAATTCGGCCGCCCACATCAAGGCCTCTCTCTGCGGGAGCTCGGTGGTGGTCATCGTGTCGGGGGGGGACCTCGAGCTCGGCACTTGGCAGGGGGTCTTCCTCTGCGAGTTCGATGGCCCCAGGAAGCGCCATCTCTGGATAAGCTGTGAGAGTTTCTGAGAGGGACGAAAAGCCCGGGCAGGGGGGGAAGGTTGCAAAATATAATCTGGGGTTTATCCTAGAGAGATAAGGGGAGACATGAGTGGCTTAGAGGACGATCTGGCCAGACTGGAGCAGCTGCTTCGCAAACTGGAGCACGAATACGACCAGTTCTTCAGCGGGGCTGTGCGTGCCGAGCCGCAGCGGACCGATGCCGATCTCCAGCGGATCATCAAGATTTACAGCAGTCGGGCGATCCAGAATCCGTCGCTGCGGTTCAGGTACTCCAACACCGTCGCCCGGTATAATTCCTTTCGGAACGTCTGGACGAGAAAAGTGCGCGAGATGGAGGAGGGGAGGGTCTTCGGCCGGCCGGTGCGAGTGGCCGCTCCGCCTCCGTCGCGCCGGTCGTCCTCTCCCGCCGGTTCCCGCCGGAAGTTTGTCACTGCCGATCTCAAGAGTGGCGGGGAAGACATGAAAGAGATTTACCGGACCTACAAAGAGCTGCGGGAATCCTGCGGTGAGTCGACGGAACGGCTCCGGCTGGAGAGCTTCACCAGAATCCTGGCGGACAAAGTCTCCAAGGTCAAGGATTTGCGGAAGTGCGAGCAGGTGGAGATCCGCCTGAGCCGCGACCATGACAAGACCCGGATTCTCGTCCGTCCCTACCGGGAGGAGAGTTGACACGCAGACTGACCGTTCCAGGCGGACGCCGGTGTGTTCTTCCTGACACTGCAAGAAGAAAAGCGTGTTGTTCTTGACACGATTATGGGTGGGAAGAACGAACTGCTCTCCCGGATACGAGTGCTTTGACAATTCATAATATATTGATAGAACAGGAATTTTTTTTACTGGAAGATATCAGGCTTGTATGGTATAGTTATTGCTCAATTAATCACAAGTGCAGGAAAAAAATAGGGGGCAGCGCGGCCATGCTGCGAAAACAGAGAACACTTAAGCAGTCAATCAGCTGTTACGGGATGGGACTGCATACCGGTATGATCGTCAATATGACGATCCATCCCCTCCCGGCCGGGTCGGGTGTTGTCTTTCAGAGACTCGATGTCGAGGGGCATCCGCGGGTCAAGGCCACCTACAAGAATATCTCCGGCACTCGCCTGGCGACGACCCTCTCCTCCGGCGGGGCTGAGGTAAAGACCGTCGAGCATCTCCTGGCTGTATTTGCCGGGATGGGGATCGACAATGTCCTCGTCCAGCTCGACGCCCCGGAAGTGCCGATACTCGACGGAAGCGCAGCGACGTTCATTTACCTCATCAGGCACGCCGGCGTGGTCGATCAGAAGGAAATTCAGCCCTGCGTGCTGGTGCGGAAGACCGTGAGGGTGGAGGACGACGGGCGGAGCGCCGAAATTTCGCCGGCTCCCCAGACGGAGATATACTGCTCCATCGATTTCGATCACCCTCTCATCGGCAAGCAGAAGACGGCGTACATCCACTCCGTGGAGAGCTTCTGCCGGGAGATCGGGCCGGCGCGGACCTTTGGCTTCAAGAGTGATGTCGAACACCTTCATCGGAACGGACTGGCTCGGGGAGGATCCCTGGACAATGCCATCGTGGTCGACGACTACCGGGTCCTGAACGATGACGGGCTGCGATACGGGGACGAGTTTGTCCGCCACAAAATACTCGACAGCCTCGGTGATCTCTTTCTCGCCGGCTTCCCCCTGCACGGGCGCTTTGTCGGTGTGAAATCGGGGCACCACCTCAACTATCAGCTCATTCAGAAGTTGATGGCCGATGCCGAGGCCTGGGAGGTGATTACCGGAGAGGAGCTCCTGGCGACGGAATCTCTCTCCGGGGCGGCGGGGGCTCTCCCCGTCACTACTTAATTCACGGGGATCTCTTGCTCCGTTGACTGCGTTGCCTCCTTGTTGCCTTGGGCACGTATGACGTGAGGGGCAACGGCGGGGGTGTCCCCGTCACTTCGGATCGCCCCGCATGCTTTTGCCGCCAGCCGCTCCTCGAGATAGGCGATCCTGCCCGTTCGGCCTCCCAGGATATGCAGCCCTCTGTGGGGGGAGGCCTCTCGATGGCCGTGCCAGTGACACCCCCGCCGATGCCCCTGGAAACGTGTCTTATGACGGCAACCCATAAAATTCCCTGCCCATTGTCATCAGGCGGGCGGTGCATTGCGGAGTCAACATAGCGAAGTGACCGGGGCCCCGCCTGTGCGGACCACGCCGTTCCCGAAGGGACGCGGCATGCTGTCTGAGCCCCGCAGGGGCGAGTTCATGCCGCGAGGCGAGGGCTGCGCAAAGGCGGGTCGGGCGCGCAGCGTGGTTGACGTAGGAAAGCACCGTCCTCCTGATGGCACGTTACGTACGGGAGTCTCTGGGATAGAAACGGCGGTGAGGCTGTTGAGAGGAGCAGCCGGTTTACTGAATGGCCACCACGAGCGTGTGAAGGCCCTCTCGCTGGAGTTTGGCGGCCGTCCCGACGGTCACCTCACGGGAGGGGAAGCGGCCGACGCGGACCTGGTACCAGGTGTTCCTGTTGTCTTTGAAGGTGGTGACGGAGACGTCGGAAAATCGGTGCCGGAGATCGGTGCCGAGTCTTTCCGCGTTATCGCGGATCAGGAACGATCCGACCTGGACGGAGAAGGTGATTTTCCCGCTCGGAGGCTTTCCCGTCTCCGCTCCGCCGTAGACCTCCACGATCACCGGGGCCACTCCTTCCTTCACCATCCCGAGGCGCTTCGCCGCCCCGTAGGAGAGGTCGATGATCCGATCATCAACGAAGGGACCGCGGTCGTTGATCCGCACCGTCACCTTCCGCCCGCTACGGACATGGGTGACCCGTACGATCGTGCCCAGGGGAAGGGTGCGGTGGGCGGCGGATATGCCGTACATGTTGTAGCGCTCGCCGCTGGAAGTCTTCCGGCCATGAAATTTTCTGCCGTACCAGCTGGCGATCCCTTCCTCGCGGGCAATCACCTTCTGTGTCGGTGCCCGGTAGGCACGGGGAGCGCACGAACATGCGAAAGCAGTGACGGTGATCACGGCGGCTACGACGCGTGTGACGGAGAATATTCGGCTCATTGCTTTTTGTAGTTTTTAATTTATTATATGCAATCAGTCAAGTAGATGAAATGCTTTTTGGGGAGGGATGGATTTGCGTGCTTCGTTGGGTGAAAAGTGTGGTGTTTTCGGCATATTCCGTCATCCTGAGGCCTCGAACATGGCCTACCTTGGGCTTCATGCCCTGCAGCACAGGGGACAGGAGAGTTCCGGTATAGTTTCCTCGGACCGCCGCGATCTCTATTCTCACCGGGAAATGGGGCTGGTGGCCGACATCTTCGATCTCGACACCCTCAAGAAGCTTCCCGGAGATATCGCCATCGGGCACAACCGGTATTCGACTTCCGGGGAAAGTGAATTCAAGAACGCGCAACCCTTTGTCGTCGAGACGGGATTTGGCTCTCTCGCCGTCGCCCACAACGGCAACCTCGTCAACGCCTTGGAGGTGCGCCGGGAACTGGAGAAGGACGGGGCCATATTCCAGTCCACCATGGACACAGAAGTGATCGTCCACCTCATGGCCCGGGCCGAGGCAGGTGATCTCCCCGACAGGCTGGTCGCGGCTCTGGGGAGAGTGAAGGGGGCGTACTCGCTGCTCCTTCTCTCCGCCGATCTCCTGGTTGCCGCCCGGGACCCGAATGGATTTCGCCCCCTGGTGCTCGGGCGTCTCGACGGAGCCCCTGTCTTTGCCTCGGAGACTTGTGCCCTCGACCTCATCGGGGCTTCTTTCGAGCGCGAAATCGACCCGGGTGAAGTCGTGGTCGTCCGGGAGGAGGGAATGACCAGTTATCACCCCTTCAAGGAGAAGACGATCTCCCACTGCGTCTTCGAGCTAATCTACTTCTCCCGTCCCGACAGCCTCATCTTCGGCCAGGACGTCCACGAGGTGCGCAAGCGGCTGGGACGGAGACTGGCGAAGGAGAGCGGCGTGGAGGCTGACGTGGTGGTGCCGGTGCCCGACTCGGGTGTGCCGGCGGCAATAGGATATGCCGAAGCGGCCGGGCTCCCTTTCGAGACGGGACTCATCCGCAATCACTACGTCGGGCGGACCTTTATTGAGCCGCGCCAGTCGATTCGGCACTTCGGCGTCAAGCTGAAGCTGAATCCCGTCCGGTCCGTGATCCAGGGCAGAAGGGTGGTTGTCGTCGACGATTCCATCGTGCGGGGTACGACGAGCCGGAAGATCGTCTCGATGCTCCAGGAAGCGGGCGCGAAAGAAATTCACGTTCGCATCAGCAGTCCCCAGACGACTCATCCCTGCTATTACGGCATCGATACGCCCACGCGCCAGGAACTGGTGGCCTCGACGCATACCCTGGAGCAGATCAAGAATTATATCACCGCCGATTCTCTCGAGTATCTCAGCATCGAAGGCCTCTGCTCGGCCGTGACCGGTGACCATGGAAAGTTCTGCTACGCCTGCTTCAACGGCAACTACCCGATAGATTTCCCCTCTGAGGAAATCACCCAGATGCGCCTCTTCGATCCGAAACCGGCTTCGAGAGTGTACAGCGTCTCCCGCTAGGCGTGGCTTCCCGGGCCGTCTCTTTCTTCCGGACTGCCGGAAAGATCCTCGCGTGGATGGTTCTGGTCCTCTTCACCCTGGGTGTTCTCGGGGCGGCCGGCGGCCTCGGACTTCTTTTCCGTTTCGCGACGGAACTTCCTCCCGTCGAGACTCTGCAGAGTTACAACCCGAACCTGGTGACAAAGGTCTACGCCGCCGACGACACTCTCCTCGCCGAGTTCTTCGTGGAGAGGAGGATCATTCTTCCCCTTTCGCAGATGCCCGAGGACCTTCGGAACGCCGTCCTCGCCGTTGAGGATGCGGGTTTTTACTTTCATCGCGGCTTTGACATGAAGGCCATCGCCCGGGCTTTCGTGAAAAACATCGAGGCGGGCGGTATCGTTCAGGGGGGCAGTACCATCACCCAGCAGGTGGCGCGGGCAATGTTTCTCAGCCCCGAGAAGAAGTGGACTCGAAAAATTAAAGAGGCCATGCTCGCTTACCGCATCGAGCAGTATTTCTCGAAGGAGGACATCCTCGGACTCTACCTGAACCACATCTATCTGGGGCATGGTTCATACGGCGTGCAGGCGGCGGCCCTGACATATTTCGGGAAGTCCGTTGAGGATCTCAGCCTCCTTGAGTGCGCCGTCATGGCCGGTCTCCCCAAGGCGCCGAACAGTTACTCCCCTCTTGCCCACCCGGAGCGCGCACTGAGAAGGGCCAAGCACGTAATCACCCGGATGGTCGGAGAGAAGCACATCACTCGCGAGGAGGCCGAGTCGGCTCTTCTCGCGCCCCTGCAGGTCAAGGGAGAGAAGAAGACAGTGGGATTGGCCCCCTACTTCGTGGAGCACGTCCGCAAGTACATCATCAAGACGTACGGGTATGACGGTCTTTACCGGAGCGGCCTTCAGGTCCATACCACTCTTGATCCGGAGCTTCAGAGGTCAGCGGAAAAGGCGGTCCGAAGGGGGCTGCTCGAGCTCGACAAACGGAGGGGATATCGCGGGCCCCTTTTCAGGCTGGGAGAGGCGCAGCTGGAGAACCTGGAGGAATTCACGGGGAGCCACGAGTCGTGGCCGGAGAGCCTGGAAGTCGACGACGTGACCCCTGGTATCGTCCTCTCGGCCGGGGGGAAGACCGCCACCGTCAGGGCTGGTCCCGAGAGAGGCGAACTCCCTCTCGAGCAGATGCGCTGGGTTCTCGGTAAAGGAAAGGAAAAAAAGGTGCGGTCTGTCGCGGACTTCCTTCACCGCGGGGACATGATCATGGTTCGTCTTCTGGAGAAGGCCGAGGGTGAAGAGGGGCGATCGATCTTTGCCCTCGAGCAGGAGCCGGAGGTGGAGGGATCGCTCATCAGCCAGGACGTTCGAACGGGAGCCATCCTGGCCATGGTGGGGGGCTACGACTTCTCCCGCAGCGAGTTCAACCGCGCGACCCAGTCAAGGCGGCAGCCGGGGTCGGCATTCAAGCCTCTGGTCTACGCCGCCGCCATCGAAAAGGGGTATACCCCGGCAACCATCATGATCGATTCTCCCATCGTCTACAAAAACAAGGAAGAAGAAGCGAGGCTCAAAGTCTGGAAGCCCGAAAACTACGAGGAACATTTTTTTGGTCCGACCCGCCTGCGCATTGCCCTGAATCACTCGCGAAACGTTGTGACGGTGAAGCTCCTCCGGGACGTGGGGATCCAGACGGTCATCGATCTGGCGCGGAGAATGGGGATAAATTCCCCTCTCACATACGATCTCACGTTGGCCCTCGGTTCTTCGGGACTCACCCTTCAGGAGCTCACTACGGCCTTCGGGACACTGGCCAACCAGGGTGTGCGCCTGTCGTCATTTCCCATTATTTCCGTGACCGAACGCGGCGGACGGCCGCTGGAGTCGCATCACCCCGAGGCGCTGCGGGTGCTCGACCGGGAGACGGCCTACATCATTACGAGCATGCTGCAGACGGTTGTCACCGACGGCACCGGCTGGCGCGTGAAAGTGCTTGGAAGGCCGATCGCCGGCAAGACCGGCACGACGAATAACTACGTTGACGCCTGGTTTCTCGGCTACTCGCCCGAGCTTGTGACGGGGGTCTGGGTCGGTCTCGACCAGAAAGACACTCTCGGCCGGAGCGAGACAGGGTCGCGGGCGGCGATACCGATATGGCTCCAGTTCATGAAGAGCGCCCTCAAGGACAAGCCGGCGACGATGTTTCCAGTGCCGGCCGACATCGTCAGCATGAAGATCGACCCCCGCACCGGTCTCCTCGCCGGAGATGAGTCGACGAACGGCATCTTCGAGATCTTCAAGGAAGGGATGGAGCCGAAAGAGATCTCCCGTCCCCGGGAGCCGCGGCCGGCGGACTTCTATCGCTTCGACATGTAGCGCCTCCACCGGGCCATTCTCGAGGATCTCTTGCTCCCTGGACTGCGTTGCCTCCTCATTCGTTCGTGCGGCGTACGGACGTACGCCTCCTCACTCACCTCGGTCGGCGCCTTGCCAGGAAACAAGATCTCTCTCGAGAATAGCCCGGCCGGGGGGTGGGTGGCAGCCTCTTCTTTTCGCAACGGTGAACGAGAAAGTGTGGCTCACGCCTGATCAGCCCGTGATTCCCGCCGGCTAGAAGGTCCCGATTACCGATACCAGCATGTATTGATCGGGGGTGGAGGCTATCTTTTCCCGCAGGGCGTCGCTGATGTCGTGGGTCCCCTCGACGAGATTGAAGAAGAAACTGTCGATTCCAAAGAAGCCGTCGAGGAGATGGGTGACCGCGTGGAGAGTGTTGGTGAGGTGCCCCTGGGAGAGATCGCCGAGGTCGCCCACCTTTTCGACACCTTCCCGGCGGAGCTCATCGAGAAGGGAGCGCACGCGACGGTGGTTTTCGGTCATGCTCCTCTCAAGATGGCCCTGGAAAGCGGGATCGGTTGCTTGCAGAGGGGGAGTGTCCCCGATCTCGACACGGGAGTAACGCAGCAGGTCGTAGGTAGAAAAATAATGGCGGATTCTCTCGAGGCACTCACCGCTGTCGGCACCCTGGAGAAGGAAAACGTGTCTTCCCTCGATTCCCCGTGCTTCCTGCCGCTTCCTGATTTCCTGGTAGATGTTTTCCGTCATCATTCAACTCCCGGACCAGAGACGGGCATCATTGCGGCCGGTCGCCGGCCCTTTCTCCCGGCATCAGCACCAGGGTGATGAGCAGAAGCGTGGTGCCGACGGTGATGCCGCTGTCGGCGATGTTGAACGTCGGCCAGTGGTGGTCGTACCAGTGCCAGTCGATGAAGTCTATTACTTCGCCATAGAGGACGCGGTCGATGAGGTTTCCGATGGCTCCTCCACTTATGAGGGAGAGGCCAACGAGCGCCGGGAGGCTCTCGCCGCCGAACTCTCTCACGTAGTAGACAATGAGGGCCAGCGCGAGGACGGTGGCGGCGATGAAAAAGATCCTCTTCTCCATGAAAGTCGAGCCGGCAAAAAGGCCGAAGACGCCACCGGCGTTCCGATGGTGAGTGAAGTGAAAGAAGTTCTCGACGATCGTCATCGGGAGCTGCCCGGCGAGGGACCGGACCGCCCAGAGTTTGCTCGCCTGATCGAGGACGACAACCGACAGGGCGATGGTGGCGGCGAGGGTTATCCGGGCCGGCGTGAGTCCTTTCCGCGCCCGGCTGACCGGGGATGACGGGGCGTCGCTCACTGCCAGTACTTGTCAAGAATGAGGCTGAGGCGCTGCGCGGCGGCCGGCGTGACGTCCTTCCGGTTCGTGAGGACGGCGTTCTCCAGGGCTCGGGAGCAGCTGCAGGTGCGCTGACTGGGAATATGGTCGACGGCACGTCGGATTATCTCCTGGGCCACGCGCACATTCTGGCTGATGATCTTGAGGATCTGCTCGACCGAAACCTCGTCCTCATCATGCCAGCAGTCGTAGTCGGTCGCCAGGGCGAGGGTGGCGTAGCAGATCTGTGCCTCCCGGGCGAGACGGGCCTCCGGCATGTTCGTCATCCCGATGACGTCGACTCCCCAGGAACGGTAGAGAAGGGACTCGGCGAGGGTGGAGAACTGAGGTCCCTCGATGCAGACATAGGTCCCTCCCCGGTGGATGTCGGCGCCGGATTCTTTCCCCTCCCGGAAAAGGATGTCGCTCAGGGCCGAGCAGACCGGCTTGTCAAAGGGGATGTGGCCGACGATTCCGTCGCCGAAGAAGGTGGAGGGCCGTCCCTTGGTCAGATCAATGAACTGGTCCGGGAGCACGAGGTGACCGGGGACGATCTTCTCCTTCATGCTCCCGACGGCGGAGACGGAAATGAGGAATTCCACGCCGAGCTGGCGGAAGCCGTGAATATTGGCGCGGAAGGGAAGCTCAGTCGGCATGAGCCGGTGGCCGGCGGCGTGGCGGGGCAGGAAGGCGACCCGGCGTCCCCGAAGGGTTCCGACGTGGTAGTCGTCCGAAGGTTTCCCGAACGGCGTGTCGAGGGAAACGGTCTCGTGGTCTTCGAGATCCTTCATCCGGTAGAGCCCGCTCCCCCCGATGACACCGATCTGAATCTTTTGCATTCCTTCTCTCCTTCTCTGGTTCGTAACGCTCACAGAAGATGATGCATGTTAGCATTTTCCTTTTAGAATGGCAAGTTAGGAGGATCAATATAGTGATGGGTAAGGACTCTTGGCAGCGGTGGTTGACCGATGGCGCCGCCAGAGCGTATCATTCACGGTCAACTGAAGGGGAGCCATGTCTATGTCAGAACCAGCGGGAGAGAAGGCCGCGAGCGAGAATGGCGGCCGCCTGATCGGCTACGCCGAGTGCCACTTCTGCAGCGTCAGGAAGAAGCGGCGTTCGCTGCGATGCCTTCGCTGTGTCGGCCGACTCACCCTGCGGGAGAGGACCGTCCGGGACGCCGAGGCGCCGGCGAGGAGACGGCTGGCCGCGATCATCTCGCTGTTCGTTCCGGGCCTTGGTCATGCCTACCGGACCAGTCCGGGAACCGGTCTGTTCTACTTCGCCATCATCGCCATCGCGGCGGCATACTTCATCATCGTCAAGGGTGAAATGACGTCGGGCCGCTGGGTTACGGTCGGGGCCCTCTTTCTCGTCTACGTCGTCACCGCCGTCGACGCCGGCCGACAGAAGAGGGAGTCGAAACCTCCCTGCCAGGAAGCCTGTCCCGCCGGCCTGGCCTGCTCCCTGTACGCCGGCCTGGCCAGGGAGGGAAAATTCCGCGAGGCCCTCGAGCTGATTCAGAGCCTCTGCCCCTTTCCAGGAACGGTCGGTCGCGTGTGTCACCATCCCTGCGAGCAGAGCTGCCGGCGGGGGGAGACGGGCGACCCCATCGCCATCTGCGCCCTCAAGAGATTTCTCGCCGACGAGTCGACCGGGGAAGCGGAGACCTTCACCCTCGAGTCGGAGCAGAGAGAGGTTCGAAGAGAAAGTGGCCGTCGTGGGCGGCGGGCCTTCGGGCCTCAGCGCGGCTCTCTACCTTCACCTCCTGGGATTTCAGGTGACCCTCTTCGAGGCGGGGAAGGAACTCGGGGGGATGCCCCAGGCGGTTATCCCGGACTACCGTCTGCCGGCCTTCATCTATCGCGAGGAAATCAAGAACGTTCTCGCCCTCGGCATCGAGGTGCGTACGGAGAAACGGCTCGGGGAAGACTTCTCCTTTCGTGACCTCGAGGGGGAGGGATTTTCGGCACTTTACCTCGCTCTCGGTGCGCAGCGTACCGTCCGTCTCCCCCACTGCGGGACAAGGGAAGAAGGGTTCCTCGACGGCATCGAGTTTCTTCGGGAGGCGAAATCAGGAAAGGCGGAAAGGCTTCACGGTCATGTCATCGTGATCGGCGGGGGAAACGTCGCCGTCGATGTCGCCAAGACGGCGGTTCGCCTCGGCGGCGAAAAGGTGAGCAAAGTATTCCTCGAAACAAAAGAGACTATGCCCGCCCACCACTGGGAGTGCGAAGAGGCGGTGGAAGAAGGGGTGAATCTCGTGCCGGCGAGTTCGACGATCTCCTTCGAGAAGAAGGACGGGCGCGTCGTCAGCGCCCTTTGCCGCAAGGTGGAGAGGATCGAGTTCGACGAGAACAGGAGAATACGCCCGGTCTTCGAGGAGGGCTCTGATTTCACTCTCCAGGCAGACTGGGTTATCACCGCCGTGGGCACGGGCCCCGACTACAGCATCCTCCCCGAAGCACCGAAGCTGAAGCCGGTTCGCCAGGGCGCTCGGGCCGGCCGGTTCCGCCATCCCGACCTGCCCGCCTTCCCGATCGTGATCGGCGGCGACTATTTCGCGGGCCCGGCCTCGGTGATCGAGGCGATCGCTGCCGGCTACGAGGGCTCCCTGGACATTTATCGCCTGCTGCACAAGTTCTCCTTCTTCCGTCTTCCCGTCTGGAACCGCATAAAGCCTATCCGCTACCCCGGTTACCTCGATGATTCGGAAAAGGCCCGGCGCATTGGCATGACGAAGGTGGATCCCGAAGTGCGCTGCGAAAGCTTCTGCGAAGTCTGCGAGGCGTACAGCGGCAAGGCCGCGGAGAATGAGGCCGCCCGCTGCCTGCGCTGCAACTGGCCGATGTTTCCCGTGACAGTTCGGCGGAGACATCCGGAGGTGACGCTGCCCGTCGAGGAGCCGGCGGTGCCGGAGACGGGACGTTTTGTGTAATAAGTTGAAAATGTGCAGGAAAGTGGCGTAGAATAGGGATCGTGAGCAGTTCACCAGGATCCAGAAAACTTCCGCCGCGAGCTTCCTCGCCGAGGAAGAGGCGGAAACCTTATCTCCGCCGGAGCGAGATTGCCCTGATTGGTTCCTGGCGTCAGCGTAAGATGATGGTCTTCTGTGTCTTCCTTGGATGCTTCACCCTGGTGGTTCTGATGGCGGCCGTCTTCGGTGACCAGGGAATGCTGAAAATTCGTTATCTGGCCCGCGAGCGCACCGCGATGCTGGATCGGGTGGCCGCCCTCGAAGAGGAAACGACCAACCTGCGCCACCAGGTGGTGGGCATGCAGACCGACCCCTTCTTCTACGAAAAAGCCGCCCGGGAGCGCCTGGGACTCGTGAAGAGGGGAGAGGTGATCTATGATTTTCGCGCCGATCCTCTGGCGCGTGTCCCCTGAGCCTTAGCCTTTCCGCGACACTTCTCATCCTTGCCTGCGCCGGGCTCAACCGCTCCGGGCGGGGATGAGAGGAGGTCCTGCATTCCCTTGATCGAGCAGTAAGGGCCGCACATCGTGCACACTTCACCTTCAGGAAGACCTCCCCGGCGCCGAAAGGAAGCGATGGTTTCCGGGTCGATGGCGCACTCTTCCTGGCCTTTCCAGTTCAGGGCGTGACGGTGCCGGGCCATGCGCCGGTCCCGATCCCAGGCTGACGGCCTGCCTCGGGCGAGGTCGGCGGCATGAGCGGCGATCCTGGCGGCGATGACCCCCTCGCGGACATCGCTGATCTCAGGGAGGCCCAGGTGCTCCGACGGCGTGACGTAGCAGAGAAAGTCAGCGCCCGCCCAGGCGGCGATGGCTCCCCCGATGGCGGCGGTGATATGGTCATATCCTGGGG
>PVMK01124532.1_pt1 | contig 17117 bp, 17 predicted proteins | sample 1853481 | NCBI WGS metagenome assembly PVMK01 (sample SAMN08533507, study PRJNA380276) | Marine sediment metagenome, whole genome shotgun sequencing project.
TGCCCTGGTGGCTCTATTCCTGCGTTCCGCCGCTCGCGATGTTCGGGGGGCATGGCGGGAATAGAACCACCAGGGCAGCGGCGCTGAAAATATCGGGCCAGCCCGACGCAAAAGCCCATACGGAGATGGCGGCAGCGATCACCGCAAACCCTTCCATGACATCGTTGCGAGAACACTCCCAAACGGAAGACATGTTCACGTCACTGTTCCGATACGGGTAGAGCAACCGCAAACACAGTAGATTCGCAGCTAAGTTGAGAACCGCGGCAATACCCATCGTTTCAACAACGGGCGTTTCGACGTTCATTATCCGCCAACCGATCTGGCCAGCTACGGCGAGAGCCGCGCCAAAAATCAGCAGCCCTTTGAACAGCGCCACCCGCGCTTTTGCCGCGTAGGTCGCGCCGATGACGGCCAAACTCAGTGCGTAGGTCAGCGCATCGCCGAGATTGTCCAATGCGCCGGACAGTATGGAGGACGAACCGCTGGACATCGCTGCGGCGACCATCATGATGAAGGTCGCAGCGTTGATGATGAGCACCTGGATCAGCACGCGGCGCTGCCGGGTTTCTAATGCACCCGCATCAATCTCATTCTCGCAACAACTATCACCCACTGAGCGGCGTCCGAGGTTTGAGCCTGCGCGCATTATACCGCGGAGGAATGCGGTGCACGTCAGCGTCGATGGCTTGCGTAGATCTCGGCCGTCAGCCGCTCACGCAAGGCGTCGATTTCCACGGGACGGTTCGACCGATAACGACCCACCTCGGCCGCTTCGTATGGCTTGAAATCGGGCGGCATCGATTCACCAGCGAAGTACTCGACAATCCAGTTCAGCACCGCGGCCAGCGCGCGATCATCCAGCGGCGAGTCGGCAGCACCCGGTACCTGCGCAAGGTAGGCCCGGCCCTCGGCGGTGTCCAGGTAATAGCCGATCCGGCCGGCGAATCGCGGAATACCGGCGCTGGGCGCACCGGCGCCGTCGGCTAGATGGCAGCCCATGCAATTCAGCATGTAGTCACTGTGGGGGCTCGCCGATCCTGTGGTCGCGCTGAGTAGCAGCACCACCGTCGCGATTGCAGTGGGTCTGCTAGGCGTCGAGCGCAAGACCGACGACCACGGCGGTAGAACAGTGGTAGATGTTCGAGCGCGTTCCCAGGCACCAATCAATATCGTTGCTTCTGGCCGGGATGTAGACGGGCTTGTCGCCTTCGTTGCGTGCGCAATAACAACGCCCGCAGGCGCTTTTGCCGCAACAGTCGTTGTAGGAAATGATGTAGTCCTTATCGTCCACCGGGTTGCGGCAGGTGCCAATCCAGGTCACCGGCGAGGCTTCGGTGCCGGGCGGGCACGAGTTTGCTGACCCACCACAACAGCCGCAAAGATAGCCGTCAATTGCGCAGTGTCGCCAGTAATCGCAACTCGCCGGGTCGCCCTGCTCCTGGGGTTGCGGGGCGCGAGCGTGTTCCGCGGCACTGGCACGCGCCACCGGCAGCAACGGCAACGCTGCACCACCGGCGATGGTCATGCCAACACGGCTCAGAAAGTGCCGCCGTGACGTGTTGCGCGCCAACCGGCGAAACAGTCGCGTCGAGTATCCGTCCAGCCAGTTCATGCGCTCACCTCGCGTTGTTCTCCATCGGCGGTACCGGAAGCCTCGATCCCAGTTTCGCGATTCTCCGACATGTATTCGTTAATGCTCGCCACTCCGAGTCGGCGCGCCTCGAGCAGGCTTTCAAGATGCTCGCGCGAATTGACCAGGCCCTGGGCCACAAGAATTCCGGCCTCATCGACCAGCACCGCGTAGGGCAGCTTCGACACCTGAAAGGTCAACCCCAACTCCTGTGACAATACGTAGGGGATACCGTCGAGTCCGTGTTCGTTCACGTAGCTCTGATGCTCGCGCTGCTCGCCCCCGTCACTGGCCAACACCAGTTCCAGCCAGGGTTCCTCACGCGCGATTCGCTGGACGACCGGCAGCAACGACTTGCAAACCGGACAGGTGGGCGACAGGAAGAACAGCAGCACACCGTGCTGACGCTTCGAGAACTCATCCAACGTCAGGTCGCCATGGGCCAGGCTAGACAGCGCTAATGGAGGTACCGTTTCGCCCGCCTTCAATCCGCCCGACAACGACAACGCACCCGCCGGCGCGATGCGTTCGTGGAGCACACCAATCTGCCGCGCCAGTGCAAGCACTACCAGCGCCAGACCGATGACCAGCACCCAGAGCAGCGCGTTTGATACCAGCAGCGGCTCCATCACAGCTCCGGTTCGTCGAGCATGGCGCGCAGCATCAGAATGTGGTTGACCGCAGCGTACAGCAGCAACCCGGTCAACGCGGCGGCCACCACGGTAAATGCGCCAAGCGCACCGACCGATACCGCCGCAGGCGCCGTCAGCAGACATATACCCATGAGCACCGCGTTGCGTACCACCAGTGCGTAGGAAATCGGCTGTCCCGGACCCCCGCAGCCGCAGTCGATCCACCGTCGACCGCGCATCAGATTAACCAGCATCGCGGCGCTGTATGCACCGAGCAGGGCAAACGCGGCAAGCCACGCACCCTCGAGGCGAGCCAGCAGCGCCAGTGCAATGCCCGCTTCGAGCCCAACCAGCAAGATCGCCGCAGAACCAACGGCCCATTCAGGGAGTAGCCGGTATGCCGAGAGCGCGCCGCGGAAATCCGCCAGCCCACTGAGCTTGTGCCATACCGCAGAGGCAAACAAACAGGCGATCAACAGCGTCGCTGTCCAACTGACAATCGGATGGAGGTTGGCAATGGCGTTCATCAGGGCGACACGGGCTGCAACAGTCCCGGATTGAACGGCGGACCTTCGATCATGCGCAGGTGCTCACCCGAATTTGCATCGTAAACGAACAGCGCGGGGGTCGCGCCTTCTGCTGCATACAGCAACGGGTCATCATCCACCGACACCGCAATGGCACCGGCTGGCGCCTGCAGGTCGATCTCGGCGATCTTGCGCCGCTTGCGGATGTCATACACCCAGACATGCTCGCCGGGGTCTTTGTGGCCATCGGCCTCGCCTTGATGAACTATCACGAATAGTCGACCGCTGGCCTCGTGCACAGCGGTGAACTGCAGTCCGCCGACCCGCCAACCGGCGCTGCGCTCAGCGTCGCTGAACAGCGAGAAACCTGGCCGTGGTTTGGCACGCTCGTTTCGCACCCTCACCGGGTGCACCTGGCCATTGAACGAGACGAACAGCCAAGTGTCACCATAACGCGCTGCCTTCTCCGTCAGCGGATCGGTTTCCGGATCGAAAAACGGCTCGGTATGAGCGCGGGATTCGAGATGTCCGTTGGCATCGAGGGTGATGCGTTGCACCGTACCGTTGCCGCAGAGCATCAGGAAGGTTCGGTTGCCGGCCGGGTAGGTCAACGCGCAGCCTGCGGTAGCGATCTCCTGAACATGGTGGGTTTGCACGTCAACTACGCTGATCGAAGTCGCAGGCGTCATGTTGGCGACGTAGACGAAGCGGCCATCGTCGCTGATGCCACTGTAGGCACGGATTGGCATTCCGGCGGCGCGCTTGGGTGGGATGACAATTTCACCTGTAACATCCAGCGTCACCGTGTCGTAGATAGTCAGCACATCGGTACGTGTGCCGCGCGTGCCACGCGAATAGTAGGTTTCTGGCGAGTAGATCGCGGCGAATCCCGGCGCGAATTCAACCGCGTTGCGCCAGGCGCCGGTGGAGATCATGCCGAGCATCGTGCCGCTGTCGGCATCGAACAGATACGCCCGGGTATCGGTCATGGCATAGACGGGATCATTCACCAGCACCCAGTGTGGGCTAGGTTCACCCAGAGCTTCGACGAATAGCTGCTCGGTCGCCAGATCCTGGGCGGCCGCACCCCCCACCGCGAACATCAGCACCGCGCCACCAATCCACGACTTCATAGGCTCCCCCTTTGCCCGCCCCAGATTACGCCTTCAGCCAGGCCTCCGTCTCGTTCAACGACGTAGTGAACTTGTCGAAAATCTCATCGACTTGAGACTCGTCGATGATCAGCGGAGGGCAGAACGCCATCGAATCGCCCAATGCCCGCACCAGCAACCCGTTCGCCTCACAGCGCCCCATGCAGTAGGCGCCGACCGCCTGCTTTGGATCGAAAGCCTGGCGGCTGGACTTGTCGGCCACCAGTTCAATGGCGCCGAGCAAGCCAACCCCACGTGCTTCGCCCACCAGCGGATGATCGGCAAAGCCACGCAAGCGCGCCTGGAACAGTTCACCCATGGCAGCCGCGTGGGCAAAAATCTGCCGCTCCTCCATCAGCTCGAGGTTCCTGAGCGCAACCGCCGTGCACACCGGGTGTCCCGAGTACGTGAAGCCATGCCCGAAGTTACCGACGGCACCGGACTGTTCGATGAACGGCTCATACATGAACTCGGGAATCACCACGGCGGACAACGGCAGGTAGGCGGAAGAGAGCGCCTTGGCCATGCTCATGGTCGTCGGGGTAATGCCGAAGGTGTCCGCGCCGAAGGGTTTCCCGGTGCGACCAAAACCGCAAATCACTTCATCGTCGATGAAGAAGATGTCGTGCTTGGCCAGCACCTTCTGCACCGCCTCGAAGTAACCTTCTGGCGGAACCACGACGCCACCGGCGCCCATCACCGGCTCGGCGATGAATGCCGCGATGGTTTCGGGACCCTCATCGAGAATCAGCAGTTCGAGGTTGCCGACGATCCGGGCGACGAACTCCGTCTCGCTCTCACCGTCCTGGGCACCCCGATAGTAGTGCGGGCAATCAGTGTGCAGAATGCCGGGGATCGGCAGGTCGAAGTGCTTGTGGAACGGCGGTAGCCCGGTGAGGCTGCCGCTGGCTACGGTCACACCGTGATAACCGCGCGTGCGGCTGATGATCTTTTTCTTGTCCGGCTTGCCGATCGCATTGAAGTAATACCACATCAGCTTGATCTGGGTGTCGTTGGCATCCGAGCCCGACAGGCCGTAGAAAACCCGCCCGGCATCGAACGGCATCATGGCCTTCAGCTTCTCCGCGAGCAGTACGCTCGGCTCGTTGGTTTTGCCGCCGAACAGTTGCGAGTAGCTCAGCTCGCGCATCTGCTTTGCCGCCGCCTCAATCAGCTCTTCTTCACCGTAACCGAGGGCGGTACACCACAGCCCGGCCATCCCCTCGATGTACTTGTTACCTTTGTTGTCCCACAGGTACGCCCCTTCGGCGCGCTGGTGCACCACGGGGCCCTTTTCGTGGTGCTGTTTGAGATTGGTGGCCGGGTGCAGCAGATGCTCCAGATCCTTGGCTTCGATCGACCCGGGTGGGGCAACGTTGTGTAGCGCTTCGCTCATCAGTCGAGTTCCTTGATTGCATCGGCGACGATGCCGAACACATCGTCGAGTTGTTCTTTGGCCATGACGAACGGCGGGCCGAACTGCAGGGTATCGCCTCCGTAGCGAACGTATAAGCCCTTGTCCCAACATTTCATGGCAATTTCGTACGGGCGGCGCGCCGGCTCCCCGGGGTAGGCCTCGATGGTCAGCGCACCGGCAAAACCGTAGTTGCGGATGTCAGTGATGTACTTCGAGCCCTTCAAGGCATGGATGCCCGCTTCGAAATGGCTCGCCTTGTCTGCGACCTGCTGATCGAGCTTTTCATCCTCGAAGATATCGAGTGCCGCAAGCGCCGCCGCGCAGGCCACGGGATGCCCGGAGTAGGTGTAGCCGTGGGGAAACTCGACCATGTAGTCGGGCCCACCGGCCGCCATGAAGGTTTCGTAAATGTCGTCGCGCACCACCACCGCGCCCATGGGTATGGCGCCGTTGGTGAGTTGTTTGGCGAGGTTAATGATGTCCGGCGTAACGCCGAACGCATCGGATCCGGTGCGCGCACCGGCGCGGCCGAACCCGGTGATCACCTCATCGAAAATCAGCAGAATGTCGTGTTTGGTGCACAGCTCGCGCAACCGCTGCAGGTAGCCATGGGGCGGCACAATGACACCGCCGGATCCGGCAAACGGTTCGACGATCACCGCGGCAATGTTCGACGCATCATGCAGAGCAACCAGTTCCTCGAGTTCATTGGCGAGTTCCGCGCCTTCCTGGGGTTGCCCGCGGGTGAACGTGGCCCCTGGCACCAGGGTGTGCTGCAAGTGATCGCTGTCCACGGCCTGGCCGAAAAACTTACGGTTCAGCCCGATACCACCCACCGAGATGCCGCCGAAGTTGACGCCGTGGTAGCCCTTTGCGCGGCCGATCAGTTTGGTCTTGGACGGCTGGCCATGCTGGCGCCAGTAGGCGCGCGCGATCTTCAGGGAAGTATCCGCGGCGTCGGATCCAGAGTTGACGAAGAATACGTGGTTCAGGCCGTCCGGCATCAGCCCGGCGACCCGGTTGGCCAGCTGAAATACCTTGGGATGACCAAACTGGAACGATGGCGAGTAATCCAGCGAGGTCAGTTGTGTTGCCACCGCCTCGGCGATCTCCGGCCGGTTGTGGCCAGCGCCACAACACCATAGGCCCGACAAGCCGTCGAGCACCTTACGACCGTCGGCGGTGATGTAGTGCACGCCCTCGGCTGAAGCAATGATGCGCGGGTTCGCCTTGAAGTTGCGGTTGCCGGTGAACGGCATCCAGTAAGCTTCGAGGTCCGCCGGTGCCAGTTCGGCGAGATGTCTGGGTTTCTGATCGGGTTGGCTTGCCACTGCTATTCCTCGTGTTCGTTCAGCACCATCAGGCTCAGAATTTCGAACAGCATCTGAGCCGCGACGTGCACGGTGTTGGTGGTGGAATCGTACTGGGGTGCGACTTCGACGACATCGCCGCCGATGATATTGAGCCCCTTGAGCCCCCTGAACAGGGCCTGAGTCTCGCGGGGTGTCAGGCCACCGACTTCGGGGGTACCGGTACCCGGACAAAACGCCGGGTCCAGGCCGTCGACATCCAGCGAGACGTATACCGGGCCATCGCCCAGAACGTCCAGGCTCTTCTCGATCAGCGCAGGGATGCCAAGTTCGTCGACCTCCTCGGCATGCACCACCGTCATCCCGGATTCGTAGGAGAACTCCCATACGTACTCGGAGCTGCCACGGATGCCGATCTGTATGGTCCGTTCGGGATCCAGCACTCCATCGAGCACGGCCCAACGGAAGGGACCGCCATGATGGAACTTTGCGCCGTCCATGATACCCATGGTGTCGCAGTGTGCATCGATGTGAATCATTCCCACCGGCGCCTGTTTGCCGATGGCTTTCAGGATGGGGTAGCTGATCGAGTGATCGCCGCCCACCGACAGCGCCTTCACGCCAGCGCCGACCACGCCGTGGTAGAACGCCTCGATGTCCTCGATGCTCTGATCCAGGCTGTAGCGGGAGCGGAACGGTACGTCACCGACATCGCCGATGCGGTGCTTTTCGATGGGCAGCACCTTCAATGCGTGGTTGTACGGCCCAATCCGCTCCATGCCGCGAATCGCGCGCGGCCCGAAGCGCGCACCTGGCCGGTTCGTTACCCCGAGGTCCATGGGCACGCCGATCAGCGCGATATCGAGTTCGCTGAGATCGCTCACCAGTGGCGCACCGAGCAGGCTGGGTACGTCCGCATAGGGCAGCGAGCGATTACCCGGCTCTGAGAACACCACATCGGCGACGGCTTTGAACGTCGGGTCGGAAATGTCCGCATCCGCCGACGCAGCGCCATAGCGGCGTCGTAACTGTTCCAGCTTGTTCTGGTCCATCGTGCTCTTAAGTGGTGGCGTCGCCTGCAAAGGAGCCGTTCAGATTACTTACGGGGCTGCGCCGACGCCAGCCCCGCAGCTCAATCGGCTCAGGCCGCGACGCTGTATGGCTTCAGCTTCAGGCCAAGCGCCTCGGCTACCGCTTCGTGGGCGACCCTGCCAGCGTGGACGTTCAGCCCAGCGCGCAGATGCGGATCCTCACACAATGCCTTGAGGCCTTTGTCGGCCAACGCCAGGACATAGGGTAGCGTTACGTTGTTCAGCGCGAGCGCCGAAGTGTGTGCCACGGCGCCCGGCATGTTGGTCACGCAGTAGTGCACCACGCCTTCCTCGACGTAGGTCGGCTGCGCATGCGTGGTCGGCCGGCTGGTTTCGAAGCAGCCGCCCTGGTCGATCGCGATGTCCACCAGTACCGATCCGTTGTGCATGGCTTTGACCATCTCGCGAGTCACCAGTTTCGGCGCAGCCGCTCCCGGCACGAGCACCGCACCAATCACCAGATCGGCGCCCAGCACATGCTCGCGGACCGACTCCGCATTCGCCATGACGGTGGTCAATGCCGGACCGAAGTGATCCGCCAACCAGCGCATCCGCTCGACCGACTTCTCAAGCACAGTGACGTCGGCCTGCATGCCCAAGGCAATCTGCGCAGCATTGGTACCGGCAACACCGCCACCGAGAATCACCACTTTGGCCGGCGCTACACCGGGCACGCCGCCAAGTAACTTGCCAAGACCGCCAGCCTCCTTCTCCAGGCCGCGGGCGCCCACCTGAACGGACATGCGGCCAGCCACCTCGCTCATTGGCGCGAGCAGAGGTAGCCCACCGCCCTCGGCAGTAACCGTTTCATACGCAATTGCGCTGGCACCGGAGCGCATCAGCGCCTCGGCCTGGGGCTTGTCCGCCGCCAGGTGCAGGTAGGTAAACAGGATCTGACCTTCGTGGAGCATCGCGCACTCATCGAGCTGAGGCTCCTTGACCTTGACGATTATGTCCGCCGCATCGAACACCTGCTTCGGATGCGCCACGATCCGGGCGCCAACGCGCTGGTAATCTGCATCGGAGAAACCAATGCCTGCACCCGCGTCGGTCTCAACGACTACCTCATGGCCACGCGCCGTCAGCTCCGCGACCGACCCGGGGGTCAGGCCCACCCGGTACTCGTGAATCTTGATCTCTTTAGGCACTCCGATTCGCATCGCGCCACTCCGAAAGTTCGTCATCAATGACGCATAGGTTAGCGCCGGAAACGGGAATTATCCTTGCGCTTTCTACACATAAATCCTATATATGCGCATGTTTACGTCTCTTTAGGTCAATATTGTGAAAGATTTCACCGATTTGGATCGATCCGACCGTTCAATCCTCCACGAGCTTCAGCTCGATGGAAGGCTCACCAACGCCGCACTAGCAGAGCGCATCAACCTGTCCGAGTCCGCCTGTCTCCGACGCGTACGGCAGCTCGAAAAAAGCGGTCTGATCCTTGGCTATGTCGGTCTGGTGGACCAGTCCTCGGCCGGTTATCCGGACAATGTGTATGTACAGGTCACCCTGACCGGCCAGCAGCAGGACGATCTGGCCGCCTTCGAAGCTGCCGTGAAGGAGATACCGGAGGTCATGGAGTGCTATCTGATGTCCGGCGAAGCGGACTACATCCTGCGCGTGATCGTCGCCGATGCCCGCGACTACGAACGCATCCACGCCGGCTCGCTGACCCGACTGCCGAACGTGTCCAGGGTGCAATCGAGCTTCGCGTTACGGACGGTGATCAAGAAAACGGAACTGCCTATCCGGGGGGTCTAGATGAGGTCCGCGGCGTGGAGAGAGAATTCCTCCATCACCTGGTCCGCGTGATCGATGCGGCCGGTGAGTTCCTGCGGATCGCCGTGCACCAGGCGCAGGCAGCATTCGGCCATGTGCTCCACCGGCGTTACCATGTCCTTGGTCTGCTCGTTGATGAGATTGTGGTGCACTGCGCCGGGCGTGGCCACCAACCCGGGTGAAATGACGTTCACGCCGATGCCGTCGTCGTAGGTTTCCTGGGCAAGTCCGGTGGTGAAGCGTTCCAGCGCCGCTTTGCACATACCGTACACCGTCCCGCCGCGCCCCCCGGCCGTCTTGTCGGGATGGATCGCCGCACCAGATGATACGTTCAGGATCCAGCCGCTGCCCCGCTCCCGCATGCCCGGTAACACTAACTGCGCGAGCTGAAAGGGTGCCCAGACTTGAACCTCCATCATCAGCCGGAAGCGCTTCTCTGGAAACTCCGCGACCGGGATGAAGTAGGTGATCGCGGCGTTGTTGACCAGGATATCGACCGGTCCGAACGCCTGCTGCGCGGCTTCGATGAGCTGGCGACGATCGGTATCGACCGCGAGATCTGCGCGCACCGCCATCGCTTCACCACCGGCGGCGTTTATGTGCGCGACGGTTTCGTGAATGGTACCCGGCAGGTAATGGTCGTCCGCAGCCTCGGTGCGAGCGGACACGACAACTCTGGCGCCTTCCATCGCGTAGCGCCGCGCGATCGCCTCACCAATGCCCCGACTCGCGCCCGTGACCACGGCCACCTGGCCGGCGAGCAGACCGTTCTTGTTGATTGCCGTCATTGATTCACTACCGGATCGTTGTTGCGATCGATCATCCGAACGACTAGTGCGAGCACACAGATCCACTCATTCTTCCCCATGCTGGTGCTCTCCTGATCGAATCATGTATTCGCCAACGACTATACCAAACGCAACGCCGATGGGCCGAGCACGCTATGATGGCGGGACGTTCGTCAGAATTTCTGCGATGCATAGACTCCCTCTAACGAGCTGCCTGTTGCTTGCGCTGTCGACTCCTTTCGCGCAGGCGGCAGAAACGACGTTCGGCTCCAGCGAAGCGGAGGAATGCTACCGCGAGGCGATGAGCCCCGCCCGCGCCACCGGCACCAGGGTGTGCACCAGAGCAATCGAGAAAGGTCGTCTGAACGGTCGCGATCTGGCGGCCAGCTACTCCAATCGCGGCGTCATCTGGGCGCGCGCCGGCGAGATCGAAAAAGCCATTGCCGATCACAACAAATCGATCGAACTGAACCCCGACTCGATCGGCGCGCTGATCAATCGTGGCAACGCCCACTCCCGCGATCAGAACTACCACGAAGCGTTGCTGGACTACGACCAGGCAATCGAGTTGTCCGGCGCCAATTTCGCCCCCGCGCTGTTCAATCGTGGCTGGGTCTACAGCGCGATCAACGAACAGAAGACTGCCTTGAAGGACTTCGAAGCCGCCTCAAGCTGCAGCCCGACAACGAGCGTTACGAGCGGGTGGTGGCAGAGACCAAGCGGCAGATCAAAGAAGCCAAGAAAGAGGCGCGGCGCAAAAAGCGGGAAGAGCGGGAGCAGCGCAAGAAGGGCTGACTAACCGTCGGCAGGGTCAGCGCCACGCAGTTCGGATATTACAGCTGCGACCTCCGAACTGGTCATGACGTCGGCATACTTGTTCTCGAGATCAAACAGATTCGCCTCGTGAGGCGCCGGGTCCCGATCGCCCACGGCGTCGCGCACCACGACCGGCACGAACCCATGCTGAATCGCGTCGACGGCGGTGGCACGAACGCAGCCGGAGGTGGTGAGGCCACAGATGATCAAGGTATCTATACCGGCGACCGCTAGTGCGTCCGCCAGCAGCGTGTTGAAAAATGCGCTCGCGTATTGCTTGGTAATCACCATCTCGCCGGCGACCGGCTCCAGGCCGTCAGCAAACTTTCCCAGGGGCGATCCCTTGTCGAAACATTTCAGCGCGGCGATCTTGCGATAGAAGACCCCGCTGTCGGCGCCCCCCGGTTGGTACTCGACACGACTGTGAAACACCGGAATCGCAACTCGACGCGCCACGCCAAGCAGTCGAGCGGCAATCTCACGGACGTCCTCAACACCTGCATAAAGGGGCGAATCCGGATCGAGATAGGCGCGGGCGAAATCGACGACGATCAGGGCGGGCCGCTCACCGATGCCCAGCGGCCGATTGAACCCGGCCTGCCGGTAGTCATCCTCCAGATCACCATCGGCCAAGGTCAGATGACCCCCGCGTCCACGTAGTCGTCAAATTCCTGACGTGACAGGCCGACGTAGTCGAGGTAGACCTCCTCGTTGTGCTGACCGAGTTCCGGTCCGGCACTCCGCACCGAACCTGGCGTGTCCGAGAGCTTCGGCGCCACGTTCTGCATTTTCAGCTCGCCGAAGGTCGGATGCAGCGTGGTGATGATTGCTTCACGTGCCTTGAAGTGCGCATCTTCCAGCATGTCCGGTGCCCGATATATGCCGCCGGCCGGAATGCCGTGATCATCCATGCACTGCTGAAGTTCGTCAGCGGTCAGCGTGGCGGTCCACTGAGCAACGCGGTCGTCCAGCACCTGCTGATGCTGGCCCCGCGCCGCATGACTGACGAAGCGCGGATCGCTGGCGAGTTCGGGCTCACCCATCGCTTCGGCGAGGCGGCCGAACACAGTGTCCTGGTTGGCGGCAATCAGCAGCATCTTGCCGTCCTTGGTGGGATACACATTGGAAGGCGCCACGTTCGGCAGAATCGCGCCGGTTCGCTCGCGAATGTAACCCGCCTGATCGTATTCGGTAATCAACGACTCCATCATGTTCAGCACCGCTTCGATGATCGATGAATCGACGACCTGACCACGCCCGGTGCGCTGGCGCGCGTGGATCGCCACCAACCCACCGAGGCAAGCGAAGGTTGCCGCCAGCGCGTCCCCAATGCTGACGCCCATGCGTGACGGCGGCGTGCTGGGATCGCCACAAACGTAGCGCAGCCCGCCCATGGCTTCACCGATGGCGCCAAACCCGGCACGCTCGGCATACGGCCCGGTCTGCCCGAAGCCAGAGACCCGGATCATCACCAGACCCGGGTTATCCGCGGCCAGCGCCTCGTAGCCGAGATCCCAACGCTCCAGCGTTCCCGGCCGAAAGTTCTCGACCAGCAGATCGGCTCGGCTGATCAACCGCCTGGCCAGCGCTTGGCCCGCCGGCTCGCGCAGATTGAGGGTCACGGACTTCTTGTTGCGCGCGATAACCGGCCACCATAGCGACTTGCCGTGGGCCTTCTCCCGTCCCCATTCACGCATCGGATCACCCTGGCCCGGGGCTTCCACTTTGATCACGTTGGCGCCAAAGTCGCCCATCAACTGACCGCAGAACGGGCCCGCCAGCAATGTACCCATTTCAATCAGCGTAAGGTCGTCCAGCGGCCCATCCTTCGGTTGGCTGGTCATGCGCAATCGCCTTTCGTGAATGCCTGTGCGTCACGATTGTATACAGTTCGAGATTGTATACAATCGACCCAGGAGGACGACAACCCATGACTGACACTACCCTGCCGACGAGCGTCGAGATTGTCGAAGTGGGCCCCCGTGACGGTCTGCAAACGGAGCCCGACGTGCTCTCGGTGGCGTTGAAGTGCGAGTTCATCGAGCGCGCCATCGACGCCGGATTGCGACGCCTGGAAGTCGTAAGTTTCGTCAATCCCAAGCGGGTTCCGCAGATGGCCGGAGCCGAAGAGTTGATCGCCAGACTTCCCAAGCGTGACGACGTCACCTACATCGGCCTCTTGTTCAACGAGCGCGGCCTGGAGCGCGCCATCGACTGTGGCATCGACGAAATCGGCATGGTGGTGGTGGCCAGCGATACCTTCAATCGCAAGAATCAGGGTGTGGGCACTGACGAATCGATCGACAACTGGTTGGCCATCGCCGAGCGTGCGCACGCCGCCGGACTGCGCGCCAACGTGATGATTTCTGCGGCGTTCGGCTGTCCCTACGAAGGTGAAGTCGCCGTCGAGCGCGTGTTGGATATCGCGACGCGGGTCATGGCGGGCAAGCCGGTGGAACTGGCGTTCGCCGACACCATCGGCGTGGCAGTGCCGCCGCAGATCCACACATTGATCAGCGCGGTGCGTGCCGCGGTTGGCGAGATTCCGTTGCGCTGCCACCTGCACAATACCCGCAACACCGGGCTCGCCAACGCGATGGCCGCACTCGAAGCCGGGGTCGGTACGCTGGATGCGAGCATCGCCGGAATCGGTGGTTGTCCGTTTGCGCCGAACGCCACCGGCAACGTGCCCACCGACGATCTGCTCTACATGCTGGAGCGCTCGGGTATCGACACCGGCGTTTCCCTGGCGAAAATCGTCGAAACCAGTCAGTGGCTAACCAATCAACTGGGCCGCGAGCTGCCCGCGCTGGTCCCCAAGGCCGGGATCTTCCCCAGCGCTTCACCTCATCAGTAGCAAGGAGTTCACTTAAATGGGTTACCGACTCGGCGTCGATGTGGGCGGTACGTTTACCGATCTGTTGCTGGTCAACGAGTCCGACGGCTCGACCCATACCGCGAAGGTGCCGAGCACGCCGGCTGATTCGTCGATCGGCGTGTTGAACGGCATCGCCCGGGTTTGCGACAGCGCCGGTGTCGATCCCGCGCAGATTTCCCAAGTCATGCACGGCACTACGGTGGCCACCAACACCATGCTGACCATGACCGGCGCCCGGGTGGGGCTCATCACCACCCAGGGCTACCGCCAGGTGCTGCAGATCGCCCGATCCTTCGTGCCCGGCGGGCTCGGCGGCTGGGTTGTCTACAATCAGAGCAAGCCGCTCGCACCGCTCGCCCTGACCGTGGAAGCAGACGAGCGCGTCGGCGCGGATGGCACGATCGTCCGCAAACTCAACGAGCGCCAGATTCGCGCGGCGCTGAAGACCCTGGCTAAGAAGGGCGTCGAGGCGATCACCGTCTCATTGATCAATTCCTTTGCCAATCCGGCACATGAACGCTCTATCGCCCGGATCGCCCGACAGGTGCTGCCCGGCATACCCATCTCGCTGTCCTCCGACGTAGTGCCCGAGATGCAGGAGTACGAGCGGACGGTGACCACGGTCGCAGACGCCTACGTCAAACCCCGGGTTGGGTCTTACGTGAAGAACCTGCAGCGCGACCTGAAGCGCTCAATGAAGCAGGTCAATCTACACGTGCTGCGCTCCGACGGCGGCCTCGCTTCGGCCAAAGCGGCTCAGAAATTTCCTGTGAATCTACTCATGAGCGGTCCGGCCGGTGGGGTATCCGGCGCGGTCTGGATCGCCGAGCAGGCAGGCTTCAAAGACCTCATCACCTTCGACATGGGTGGTACTTCAACCGATGTCTGTCTGGTGGAAGGCGGCCGCGCGCAACTGCGGCGCGAGACCACAGTGGGCGATGTCACCGTGCGCGCCTCTTCGGTCGATGTACGCACGGTCGGCGCCGGCGGCGGCTCGATCGCCCACGTGCCGGAAATAACCCGCGCCCTGCGCGTCGGCCCCGACAGTGCCGGTGCCGATCCCGGTCCGGCTGCCTACGGCCAGGGTGGCATTGCACCGACAGTGACCGACGCCAATGTGGTGCTCGGCTACCTGCCCACCGCCGCGCGACTCGGCGGCGATATGGAGTTACACCGCGACAACGCCGAAGTGGCCGTACGGACCATCGCTGACGCCATGGGATTGAGCCTCGAGCAGGCGGCGGCCGGCATCGTCGACATCGTCAACGAGAACATGTTCGGCGCGCTGCGGTTGGTGTCCGTCGAGAAAGGCTACGACCCCCGCGACTTCGCCCTGATCGCGTTCGGCGGGGCCGGGCCGCTGCACGCCAATGCGCTCGGCCGGTTGATGAGTTCCTGGCCGGTCATCATTCCGCCCGGCCCCGGGGTGCTGTGCGCGTATGGCGATGCCACCACCCGGATGCGCGATGAAGCATCACGAACCTTCATCAAGCGCTTCAGTGACACCAGCGCCCGCGACAGCGCAACACATCTGGACCGGCTCGCCCGTCAGGCCGGCAAGTCATTGACCGCGGAAGGTGTTTCGAACCGCGACCAATCCGTGCACTTCGAAGCGGACATCCGCTACTCTGGACAAGGATTGTCGCTGACCGTCGATGTGGATCCGGCGTCGCTGCGCCGACGTGCCGGGTTGGATAGCATCGGTGCTCAGTTCGACGAAAAGCATGAACAGTTATTCACCTTCGCCCTCGATGCAGAAAAAGAATTCGTCAACCTGCGTGCCGTGGCACAGGGTAAAGCGGCGCAGGTGGTCGCCGCACGCATCGGTCGTGGCCGCGGCGAACCCAAAGCTGCGGCCATCGGCACGCAGACCATCTACGCCGACCGGCGTCGCCAGCGCGCCACGGTGTACGACCGGCGACGCTTGCGGGCCGGCCACGTCATCCGTGGTCCAGCGATTGTCATCGAGATGGACTCGACGACGGTCGTGCTGCCCAGCCACACGGCAAAGGTTGATCCGCTCGGCAACCTGTTGATCACACCGGCGTAGGAGAGAGGCATGCCCGCAAAACTTGTAGAAACCCGGCCGCGTCCGTTCCGCAAAGTCGAGGTGGATCCGATCACCCTGGACATCATCGAAAACGCGATGCTCAACGCCCGCTGGGAAATGGATGCCGTGCTGTTCCGCACCGCCATGTCGCCCGGCATTCGCGAACAGCACGACGAGTTTCCGATGATCGCCAACGTTGAAGGCAAGATGGTGGTCGGCCAGTTCGGCTCGTTCATCTACGGTTTCCTGGAAGCCTACGAGGGCACCGTCGAGGAAGGCGACATCTTCCTGACCTCAGACCCCTATGCCTGCAATGGTGCGATCAGCCACGCCAACGACTGGCTCATCTTGCGACCGATTTTCAAGGACGGGCGGCTGTTGTCCTGGTCGGCCATGTTCGGCCACATGACCGACGTGGGTGGCAAGGTGCCCGGCAGTCTGCCGACCGATGCAAAGCAGATCTTCGAAGAAGGCATCCGCGTACCGCCGCTGAAGATCTACGAGCGCGATGAACTGAAGTCCGAGATCCTCGAGCTGATTCTGCACAACTGTCGGCTGCCGCAGTGGAATCGCAGTGATTTCAACGCCATCGTCGCCGCGGTGCGTACCGCGGAGAAACGGGTGATCGAACTGGCCGGGCGCTTTGGAGACGACGTCTACTACACGGCGCTGGATAGCCTGCTGGAGCGCAATCGTCGGGCAATGGCCAAGCTCATACGCGATACCGTGCCCACCACCAAACAGGTATTCGAAGACTACATCTGCGACGACGGGCTGGGCATGGGGCCCTACAAAATTCGCTGCGCGATGTGGCGCCAGGGTCGCAAAGTGATCTTCGATTTTGAAGGCACCGACCCACAGTCGATCGGGCCCATCAATTTCTATCTCAACGAGGAGATGTTCAAGATGTTCTGCGGGGTCTTCATGATCCAGGTGTTCGATCCGCAGATCATGTTCAACGACGGCTTCTACGACCTGATGGAGGTGCGAATCCCCGAAGGTACGCTGCTGAAGCCAGTCTCACCGGCGGCCCTGTCGTGTC
>PVMK01115231.1_pt1 | contig 17116 bp, 16 predicted proteins | sample 1853481 | NCBI WGS metagenome assembly PVMK01 (sample SAMN08533507, study PRJNA380276) | Marine sediment metagenome, whole genome shotgun sequencing project.
CCGATTCAGGTAGGGTATTAGCAACGCTGTGGGAGCCAAACGCAGCCAATCGGGTTCTGCGCAGGAGGCCAAGGCATTAACAGACGCGCCATATTCATGACGCTTTGTGCGGCGTACATACCGTATTCGGTCTATGTCTATACACAAGGCACCGAGGCTTCGCATATCAGGTCGATGACCGAAGAAGCCCGTTACGGCCAGCAATTGTTCCAGGAATTTAACTGCATAGCCTGCCATCAGTTCTATGGTCTCGGTGGCTATATGGGCCCTGACCTGACCAACGTCATTTCCTTCAGAGGCCCTGCGTATGCCCGTGCGTTTCTCGTGAGCGGCACGCAGAGAATGCCGAATTTCAATCTCGATGAGTCCGAACTGGACGCATTAGTCGCGTATCTGGAATTCGTTGATACGACCGGCAGATATCCCGCTGACGATTACCAGATCAACTGGTACGGGACAGTCGTGCAGAGCGATGAGTGATCATGATGAGTGACCATGATGAGTGACCATGATGAGTGACCATGATGAATGACAATCAGGACATGATCGGGCTGCAATTCCTGCGGCTCGGCATGCTGGCGCTGGCGGCCGGCATGTTTTTCGGCGTCATCGGCGGGTTCCAGTTTCTGTTTCCCGAATTCCTGAGGGAACTGCTGTTCACGAAAACCAGGCCCTTGCATGTGTCGTTGGTCGTATCCTGGATATTCCTGGCGGCCATCGGCGGCATTTATTACTACCTTGTCAATCAGTGCAAGCTGAAACTGTTCTCGCCCCGTGCGGCTAACTGGCACTTCTGGATTTTTGTTGTCACCGGCTTGGCCATCCTGGCAAGTTATTTCGCCGGTAAATTTGGCGGTAGAGAGTATTTCGAGTTTCCGGCGGTCCTGAGCATTCCCATTTTCCTGTCCTGGATTATTTTTGGCGTTAATTATTTCAAGACGGTATTCAAGAGCAGTGAGCCGTGGCCGGTGTATTACTGGATGTGGGGCACTGGCATCGTTTTCTTTTTCATTACGTTTTCCGAAGCCTATCTCTGGCTGATTCCTTATTTCAGAGAGTCGATGGTTCGGGAAATCACGGTGCAGTGGAAGTCCTACGGCGCGTTAACCGGCTCCTGGAACATGCTGGTCTATGGCACGGCCATTTTTGTGGCGAGCAGGATCAGCGAGAACCCGCAGATGGCTCGTTCGAAAATGGCTTACGGCCTGTATTTCCTCGGCCTGTTCAACCTGATGTTCGGCTGGGCCCACCACGTATACCTGGTGCCGTCGGCGCCATGGCTGCGGATATTTGCCTATGCCGTCAGCATGACCGAACTCCTGGTGCTGGGTAAGATTCTGTGGGACTGGCGTGCGTCGCTTGCGAGTTATCAGATTCACAAGCACTGCAACGCCTACCGCTTCCTGTTTGCAGCGGACATCTGGATTTTTATCAATCTGATTCTCGCCCTGGTCATCTCCGTGCCGGCCTGGAATCTCTATACGCACGGTACGCACATTACGGTCGCCCATGCGATGGGCAGCACCATCGGAATCAATACGATGATCCTGCTGGCATCGGTCTTTTTTGTAATCCGCGAAGAACTGCCGGTCGAAGTGCACTCCGGCTGCTCGAAACAGGTGACATTCGGCTACTGGATGGCGAACGTATCTCTGGCCGTATTCTTTGTATCGTTGATACTCGCCGGCCTGCGTAAAGGCTTCTATGGTGGCGGGTCTTTCCAGGAAATGATGCTGAGCATCTGGCCGTTCCTGCTGGTATTCGCCGTTTCGGGCGTAACGTTGATGCTGGGGATCTGGATCGTTCTGTTTTCCGCGGTTCGCCTGATCAACCTTCGCTTGTCTCCTGCCAGCCGCGGCGCCTTAGCGGCGGAATATTGATATTTCTGCCCGGTCTTTGAATAAAATGCACGCAAGCGCATTTCCCAATCCTGGGTGGTGGGCGGGCGTTGGTCTCGCGGTACTCGTTTCACTGTTGGCCGGCTTTGCAGCACAGCTGATTGGCGAGTCCGTTCTGGGTTTTGCGAAAAGCCCGATCAGTGCGATCATGATGACGATCATCATCGGCATGATCATCGCGAATACGCTCAGGCTCCCCGGCGCATTCATGGATGGCTTGCGTTACTGCGCGAGTACGATACTCAGAATCGGCATCATGTTCCTTGGCATTCGGCTCAGCCTGCTGGGGGCCGGGTCTTTTCACTCTGGTTGCGTTGCCGTTTGTCATATTCGCCATCGTCATCGGACTGACAACGGTTAGTTTTTTGGGGCGGCGTTTGGGTTTGTCGCGACAGCTCAGCGGACTGATTGCGGTCGGTACCAGTATCTGCGGCTGCACGGCGATTGTTGCGACGGCGCCGCTGATAAAAGCGAACGAAGCTGAAGTCAGTTATTCAATCGCGTGTATCACGGTGTTCGGGCTTGCCGCGATGTTTTTCTATCCGGTCCTTGCACACTACATTTTTGCTCAGCAACCGGCGCTTGCCGGCCTGTTTTTGGGAACCTCGATTCATGAAACGGCCCAGGTCGTCGGTGCGGGGCTGATGTATGAGGCCCAATACAGCGCACCGGTCGCGCTGGATATTGCGACCGTGACCAAACTGGTTCGAAACCTTTGCATGATTGCCGTCATTCCCATTGTCGGGATCCTCTACGGTACAGAGTGTTCGGACACAGTCGAAGGCGAGAGACCGCAATGGTTCACGATGGTGCCGTGGTTCATCATTGGTTTCGCGTTGATGTCTGCATTACGTACCGCAGGCGAACTTGGTGATCGGCCATTCGGCTTCCTCGAACCGTCGCAGTGGAGTATCACGATCGCGACGCTCCGTACCGTGGCCGAACGTTGCCTGTTGATTGCCATGGCAGCCATAGGGCTTACATCGATGTTGGCGGGGATCAGGCAGATTGGCCCCCGGCCGTTCGTTCTCGGCCTTTTTGCTGCCTTATTGATCGGTGGCGTCAGCCTCGGGCTGATATCCGCATTCGCCGGCAGGATAATTCTTGCGGTCGGTCTCTGATCAACGGGTGAATCCGAAGCAAGCAGAGATTCGAAACCACCTTGGACGCCATGCAGCCGTGATACGCTTGGTTTTCTAGCCGAAGACGGCAGCACAAGGATACTTTGGTGCGGTTGAAAAACTGCTACAAGACTGAGGACTTTCGGCAGCTGGCCAAAAGACGCCTGCCGTCGCCGATCTTTGACTACATCGATGGCGGCGCAGATGACGAAGTCACGTTGCGCCGGAATACCGAGTCGTTCGATACCTGTGATCTGGTGCCGAACGTTTTGGCCGGTGTCGATAGTGTCGATCTGAGCACCGAAGTCTTGGGTCAGCGGTTGGACTTTCCATTGATCATGTCGCCAACTGCGATGCAGCGCCTGTTTCATCACGATGGTGAGCGGGCGCTTGCGAAAGCAGCGGAGAATCTCGGCACGATGTTCAGTGTGTCGACAATCGGTACACGCAGCATCGAAGAGTTGGGCGCGTTCGCCGCAGCAAAACTGTTCCAGATTTACATACACAACGATCCGGCACTTACCACTGATCTCATCGCACGCTGTAAGGAAGCGAAATATGACGCATTGGCGTTGACCGTCGACGCGATTGTTGCTGGCAATCGTGAGCGGGATTACATGAGCGGCATGACGACCCCGCCGAAGCTAACCCCGAAGAGCCTGTTGAGCTTTGCATTGCATCCCGAATGGTCTCTGAATTACGTCTTCCGGGAAAAATTTGATCTCCCCAACGTATCCAAGTTCATCAACGTGGGATCAAACGTCCAGTCTTCCATCGTCGACTATATCAACACCCAGATGAAGCGCTCGATCAGCTGGGATGATGCTGCGCAAATGATCGAAGAGTGGGGTGGGCCGTTCGCCATCAAGGGCGTCATGTCCGTCGATGACGCGAGACGCTCAGTCGATGCAGGCGCCAGCGCGATCATGGTCTCCAACCACGGCGGCCGGCAGCTTGATGGCTCGAGGTCACCCTTTGATCAACTGGATGCGATCGTTGACGCGGTGGGCGGACAAATCGAGATCATTCTGGATGGCGGCGTGCGGCGTGGTACCCATGTGCTGAAAGCGCTGGCCAAAGGTGCGACGGCGTGCTCAGGCGGGCGTATGTACCTTTATGCGCTGGCCGGTGCCGGCTCTGCCGGCGTCGAGCGTGCGATGTCTTTACTCAAGGCGGAGATCGAACGCGACATGATCTTGATGGGCTGTCGCTCAATATCTGAATTAAGGCCGTCGATGCTGGCATCCCGTTCCTGAATCGAGCAGATCTCAGGCCGAAATCAACTTTGTACGACAACATCCTCGAGCTGCCTGCCGGTCATACGCTTGTACAGGCGATAGGCCGGTACGATGATTTTCAGCGGGCCCCTGATTTGCATTTCTTCACGGAAGGCCGGGCGTAACAACAAATGCTGGTAATACGACAGGAGATAAGGGTGCCGCGACAAGTCGTAGCGGAGGACTTTGAGCCGGTGAATCGTCGTAAACCAGGCGATATCCAGCACGGATATGCGATCTCCATGTAGCCACTCGCGGTTCTGCAGGCGGTCTTCTAGCCGCCTCAACGCGTCGCGGTGCGCCGCGAATGTCTCGATGAGCGTCTCAGGCGACACGCCATTGTCCGCGGCGCTTTGCCACCAGGCGATTTCCATATCCCGGCTCAGGTCGGGAGGGCCGTTTTTCCTGTATGCCTCCAGTACCTTCCGGTTTTTCAGATACATTGCCTGAGGTGCCATGAACTTGACCGTCAACGCCCGTGTGCCAAGTCGAAGGCTGGACTGAAAAGCCAGTTCCTCTTTGACAGTGGCACGCGCGCCAGCATCCTCGGGAAAGAACGATGCCTGTTCGGAGGGCAGCTGGTCGACCTGCTCCATGATGTCATTGCTTTCCACATGCACGACACCGTCGAGCACGAGCACCGGCACCACCCCGCGCGGGTTTATGCTCAGAAACCAGGACGTAACATGCTGACGTTTCCGGAGGTCAACGTGATGAGGTTCCCAGGCTATATTTTTCTCGTTCAGGAGAATGCGGACTTGCTGTGAGCACGACGAAGCATCGAAGTGAAGAAGGTGAACCCCCTGCCAGTTTTTGACTTCTTTGTTCGTGACCTGGGCGTCGTCCAGTTGCATGGGAACCCTTCCGGCGAGTTGTGATTTATGGAGTATAAGCGCAGTGGAGACGCCTGTGCCACGCGTACCGGATGTGGAGGGAGTACTGCCAGGTCGTATCTGTGGCGCGTTTTGCACCCAAATGCTGAGGCTTGATCAATCAAATTCGCAAAATGTTCCAAACTTGCATGGCAAATAATGGGTTTGTGGGTGCGATTGCGGGTAAGATGTCGGCTGCTCGCGCGAGAGGCGGGCGATATTAAGCGTCAGCTGCGGCTGGCGAGTTTCAATATGAGGTAGTTATGTCAGGCGAAAGAGTTGAAGGAACCGTCAAATGGTTCAACGACGACAAGGGATTCGGCTTTATTGAGCGCGAAGATGGCCCGGATGTTTTCGTGCATCACACCGCGATCCAGATGGAAGGATTCAAGTCACTGAAGGAAGGCCAAAAAGTCACGATGGAAGTGACTCAGGGACAGAAAGGACCACAGGCGGAAAACGTACTCTCCGACTGAGTAGTTAGTCCGGCGCCGATCAGGAGTTTCGGCGCATAGAGGTCAGTCTAGATAAGGCGGCGGCGGAGCATCGACCAAGGCCGGGAAAAAAGCCAGCCCGGTCGCTGTCAGAGTAGCTTGCGATGTTTGTATAAGTATTGCGCATGCGGTTCGCTGCGCCCGGGTTTTTTCTATAACGCTCCCGACCATTCATATCATTTACAGGCCCCCCCCACCATTTTATTGATGCCGTCGTTGTCGCAACGATATGCGTCCTATTGTTCGGATGCGAACAACCCGCAGAAGAGGCAGCACCGGCGCCGGGCATCAGCATGCAGGCGCCCGCCTTCGTTGGTACCGAGGTGTGTGCCGGTTGCCATGCAAAACAGTTCGCAGACTGGCAGGGCTCTCACCATGACCTTGCGATGCAGCACGCGAATCAGCACACGGTCCTGGGCGATTTTGACGGTAGCGAATTCAAGCACTTCGACGTAACAAGCACTTTCTTTCGCCGTGACGGCAAGTACTGGGTCCGCACTGACAATGCGGACGGTGAACTGGAGGACTTCGAAGTCAGGTATGTTTACGGGGTAACGCCATTGCAGCAGTATCTCGTCGAATTTCCGGACGGCCGTCTGCAGGTCCTGGCGACTACCTGGGATGCGCGGCCGCACGATGAAGGCGGCCAGCGCTGGTTTCACATTTACGACGATGAATTGATAACGCATACCGATCAGCTGCACTGGACCAGACGCGAGCAAAACTGGAATTACATGTGTGCTGAATGTCACAGCACGAAACTCGAAAAAAATTACTCCAGCAGCACGGATTCGTTCGACACCACATGGTTCGAGATCAATGTCGCCTGCGAAGCGTGTCACGGGCCCGGTTCGCAGCATCTTGGGCTCGCAGAATCAGGGAGCCACGAGTCGGCTACAGGCTTTGGCGTCGAGTTGGACGATGCCGGGACGGCTGTGTGGCAAATGAATGTGGCAACCGGGACTGCGGAGCGTAGTGAGCCTCCAACGAGCCCGCTTGCGCAGCCGGAGGCCTGCGGCCGCTGTCATTCGCGGCGGGGTGTGATAACGCCGGACTATCAGTTTGGCAGGCCCCTGACCGACACACACTTGCCGTCTCTGCTCGATGAAGGCCTTTACTATCCTGACGGACAGATTCTGGAGGAGGTCTATGTCTATGCATCGTTCCTGCAGAGCAAGATGTACCGGGCGGGTGTCACCTGCACCGATTGTCACGATCCACACACGGCGAGACTGAAAACCACGGGAAAACACAGCAACGTTTGTGCGACCTGCCATTTGCCGGCGAAGTTTGACTCGCCCGAGCACCATCATCACTCACAGAACGACGTCGAGTGTGTCGATTGCCACATGCCGTCAACTAATTACATGGTGGTCGATCCGCGGCGCGACCACAGCTTTCGCATACCGAGGCCTGAACTCACGATCAATACAGGTTCACCGAATACGTGCACAGAGTGCCACAGCGACGAAAACGCTCGCTGGGCGGCAAATGCGGTGGATGCCTGGTATGGCAGGAAAGCAGACAAGGCAGCCCATTTCGCCGAAGCAATTCATGCCGGCAGGTTGGGCAGCCTGGGTGCCAATACGCAATTGATCGGCGTCATCAGCGACGACGATATCTCGGGCATTGTGCGAGCGACGGCACTGACGCTATTGGCTGTGCCATTCGCCGATGATGTTGCAGCAGTCATAAGACGCGAATTATCCAATCGCGATCCATTGATCAGAATAGCTGCGCTACGCGCACTCGAAGGTGTTCTGCCGGAGTACCGTGCGCAGTGGGCCGCATCCCTGTTAGGTGACCCGATCAGGGCAGTCCGCATTCAGGCGGCCAGGACGCTCTCGCCGGCGCGCGCCATGTTGCGGCAGAGGGATCAGGAGCAATTCAAAAAGGCGGAACTGGAATACATCAATGCGCAACTAGCGATTGCCGAAAGACCGGAGTCACATATGAATCTCGGCAACGTGTATGCGGAGGGCGGAGACGCGGCAAAAGCCGAGGAATCCTATTTTTTCGCGCTGCAGATGGAACCGCGTGCTATTGGCGCGCGCGTAAATCTCGCCGACCTGTACCGTCAGCATCAACGCGAGGGCGATGCGGAACAATTGTTACGTGATGGAATTGCACTCGATGATCAAAGCGCGGTATTGCACCATACGATGGGTCTTGTGCTGGTGCGAGCCAGAAAGCCGGAAGCAGCCTTGGTCGAACTTGCTCGCGCTGCGGACCTCGACACGGAAAACGGCCGATATGTCCATGTTTATGCGGTTGCGCTCAATTCACTCGGCGAGCCGCAAAAGGCGATCGAGGTGCTCGAGACGGCTCGCGAGACTTTCCCGGCTGACTACGATATTTCCTGGGCGCTGGCAACAATGTATCGGGACGTGGGCAGAACGTCAGATGCAAAAGCAGCGGCCGAACGCCTTGCGAGTCAGTTTCCGGACGATCAGAACATTCGCTCGCTGCTTGAGTCCTTATAGACCGGTTACCTCCGTCGGTATGCGCGAACATGCGATGACTCTTGCACAGCTGGAGCAAAAGCCTGGCATCAAGGTGTCCACGAATCCCGAGCAAGATCACACAACGGACATTACCCATAAGGCTTGCTACTCTGACCACTTCCTTTTTTGCGGGGGATCTTATGAATATTTCGATGTGCTATCGCCGAGTCTGTCATCAGTCAAGAATCGTAGTACTTGCAATTGGCTGCATTATTCCACTCATCGCAATCGGCCAGGATGATCCCAGGGCCAGAGATCTGGGCATCCCTTTCGCGGGCACGCCCGGGCCGTATAACGCGATAACAGACGTAGCTGGTGTGACTGTCGGGCACACCACGTTAATTTCTGGTGACGGTAAGCTGGATGTGGGGTCCGGCCCGGTAAGGACCGGGAGTTACGGCTATCCATCCGCGTGGCAAGACTTACGATCCTGTCTTTTCCGGTTGGTATGCACTGAACGGCAATGGAGAAATGACGGGGACAACATGGGTCGAGGAATCCGGGTTTTTGGAAGGCCCCGTCGTAATCACCAACACACATAGCGTGGGTGTAGCTCGCGACGCAACCATCGAATGGCAATACGCGAATAATTTGTTTGATCCGTTACCGGACGAACCCGACGTCTTCTGGTCGCTTCCGGTCGTCGCCGAAACTTACGATGGGGATCTCAATGATATTAACGGGTTTCATGTCACCAAAGAACACGTAATTGACGCGTTGGAGTCAGCCAAATCCGGCCCGGTTGATGAAGGCAATGTAGGTGGTGGTACCGGGATGATTTGCCATCAGTTTAAAGGTGGTATCGGAACAGCATCGCGGCAAGTGAAAATAGCAGATCGTGAATACACCGTCGGCATTATGGTTCAGGCGAACTATGGCTCCCGCAAGACATTTACGATCGCAGGGGTGCCGCTAGGCGATGAGCTATCCGATCTCATGCCGGTATTCAGGCCGACGGACCGAAGCACCGGTTCGATCATCGTCGTTGTTGCTACGGATGCGCCCTTGCTTCCGCACCAACTGGAGCGATTAGCGCGACGCGTACCGATCGGCATTTCTAAAGTGGGCGGCTATGCATCAAATGGATCTGGAGACATTTTTATCGCATTTTCCACAGCAAATCCCGGCGTAGCCGCTCGGGAGGGAATTATGGAAACCGAGATGCTGCCGAATGATGCAATGAGCCCGTTATTTTTGGCGACCGCGCAAGCGACAGAAGAGGCCATTGTGAATGCTCTGATTGCAGCAAAGACGATGGTAGGAATCAACGGAAATACAGTGTACGCATTGCCGCATGATCGATTGATCGACATCCTAAAAGAACACAAACGGATTCCGTAGTCGTAGTCTATAGACATCAAGTCCCGGGGATCCCCTTTTGGCCGAAAGCTGCCGTCAAGATTTCGTGTTTCCAGCGTTTTTGACGTCTGCTTCGCCCCCGAAAGCAGCCAGTGAGGTGGTGGAGTCTTGAGGGGCCGCTGACGACCCTTTGCAGACATTCAGATTGGCGCCGGAAAGGCAACGCCCGAAGACTTGTGATAATGCTTTTTGCACATCTTGTATGTTTTGAGTTCTGTCGAACTAAAGGAATAACATGAGTCAGAAAGTTGCGCTGGTTACGGGTGCGAGCTCAGGCATCGGTAATGCTATTGTATTGAGTCTCGTAGAAGCCGGTTTTTTCGTCATGGCAGCAGGGCGAGATACAGCGCGCACTGAGCAGCTTCGCAATCAATGCGCCGACGTGCAAACTTGGGTTGGAGACATCACGTCTGTGGATTCGTGTGTCGATTTGGTCTCCTCATGTATTGATCAGTTTGGTCGACTTGATCTGTTAGTCAACAATGCAGGTATTTACCATGCTGCAATTGCCGAAGACACGTCTGATGATAACTGGCTGCAAACAATTGCAATCAATCTGAATGCGCCATTTTATTTAAGTCGCGAGGCGATGCCACATCTGCGCAAAACGAAAGGCGCTATCTTGAATGTTGCTTCCGATTGGGGGCTGGTCGGTGGCAAGCAGGCGGTCGCCTATTGTGCCAGTAAAGGCGGCATCGTATTAATGACCAAAGCGATGGCACTTGATCATGCCTACGAGGGAATTCGGGTCAACGCGATATGTCCCGGAGATGTTGAAACGCCTATGCTTTACGCAGACGGAGCGGTTCGCGGGCTTAATTCTGTGGAGGCAGTTCGCGAAGCCGATAGAGCAAGTCCGACTGGCAGAGTAACAACGCCGAGTGAAGTTGCGGCGCTAGTCACATTTCTGGCTTCTGAGGCAGCGTCGCAAATCACCGGAGCTGCGATTCCCATTGATGGGGGTAATACAGCGTAACGTCTGCTCATTGGTCTTCCTCAGGTTTCGTGGACACCTTGATATGGAGTAATAATAACCCCGGGAGGTGTGCCATGACGCGAAGAAAACGAGCATCGCCCCCACATACCATAATCGCTCCGTCAAAACGCGCCAGAATGAGGGAAAACGATGAAGTCAGTAATCACCTGTATTTGGATTTGGTTATTCACATTGGTCGGGATCAACCAATCCGGCTATGCCGCCGAATCGTTGGAACAACAGCCCAAAGAAACGATAGCTCTAATCGGGACCGGCGATTTTGGTAACTCGTTCGGGCCTCGTCTCGCGGCATTGGGATACCCGGTTGTATACGGTTCTCGCAACCCGGAAAGTGACAAGGTAAAAGCACTTCTGAAAAAGACCGGCCACGGGTCTACCGCGACAACACAGAAAGACGCTGCACAACAAGGTGACATTGTCATGTTGCTATTGCCGTGGCCGGCGATGGAGACAATTACGCAAAACCTCGGCGATATGAGTGGCAAGGTTATGATCGATGTATCCTGGCCACCAGTGGAATTTACCGATGATGGCTACTACGTGGTCACGATCGACACTTCCAGCGCAGAGATGATTCAGGATTGGAATCCGGGCGCCATGGTCGTCAAGGCGTTTGGAACGCTGGGTTCGAATATTATCGATGACCCGTTGATGGCAGGCGGACCCGTCACAGTCCCGATAGCATCAGATTATGCAATCGCAAAAGAAAAAACTGCCGCAATGGCTATCGCACTGGGCCTGGATCCGGTCGACGCTGGTCCTCTCCACATGGCTCGAAATATCGAGGCCATGATGTTGCTCTACTATATCCCGGTGGTACAGGGTAAAAAGGTGGGATGGGAATTTTACTTTCGTAGAACCAATTATTGGATATGCAATAAATACATTCCAGAAGGTGGCGAGGAAGAAGGGGGAACGGCTGCAAATGCTCCTGATGTGGCTGACATTCCCGACATTCATGGTCCACCTGAGCCGTGCCCCTGAACGCTGCTGCTCCGCGACACAATAGACAACTAACGCAAGCCCGCTCTTGGCCGAAAGCGGAAGTCAGAATTTCGTATAACCAGCGATTTTGACGTCCGCTTTACAGGCGGAAGCGGCCGCTGAGCTGATAAGCTTGCCAGGGGCCGCTGCCGACCCAAAGCAGACATCGGCCTTCAATCGTGAATGTCTGCTTTTGAGGAGGAAGGTACGTCATCAGCTTGGGAAGCTGATGTTCTACCATTGAACTACACCCGCTAATCAGGGAGTTAGCTCTCATCTAGCGCCCGGTGAGAATAAAAGTGAGAGTAATTTGATTCTAAGCGATTCTGCGGCGATTAGAGAAGAGATTGGCTCCTGTTGGCCAGGGCACAATAGAGAGGCATTTGTAAGTCCGCGTTCGACAGGAGTTCCGACCCCAGCACATCCCTGCCATAGCAACACCGGGCCTATGGCTGCCTGAAACGCGCTAGTATGTGCGGACTCAAGATATGGCTGGCAATCATATGCTAAAGGAATTACGACGCCGGAACGTCCACCGAATAGCTATCGTCTACCTTGCTGGCTCCTGGCTGCTCATTCAAATCGTTGAAACGCTGACGCCGACGTTTTTTTCCGAAGGCTTATTCCGCACCACGGTCATCTTGCTCACGATTGGCTTCATCCCGGCGCTAATTCTGGCCTGGAAGTTCGAGTGGACGCCCGAGGGCCTGCAGCGAGAAGCGGATGTTCCTGCAAAGGCGCCACGGTCCGATCCTCGCATGTTCGACCGGCTGATAACCGCCACGCTGGTACTCGCAGTGGCTTTCTTTGCCGTTGACAGGTTCGCGCTCGATCCGGCCCGGGACGAGGCCCTGCAGCAGCAAGCTGAAGAACGCGGCCGGGCCGCGGCGCTGGTCGAGTCATATGGTGACAAATCGATCGCGGTCCTGCCGTTCGCCGACATGAGCCCGGACGGTGACCAGGCGTATTTCTCAGATGGCATCGCCGAGGAAATCCTCAACCTTCTGGCAAAAGTACGCGATATCCGGGTGGTCTCACGCTCCTCGGCGTTTCGCTATCGCGGCGGCGACATCCACATCCCGACCGTCGCCGAGGAACTGAACGTCAGTTACGTTCTCGAAGGCTCGGTGCGCAAGGCCGGGGACAGACTGCGTATCACGGCGCAGCTTATCGATGCGCGCGCCGACGCGCACGTGTGGTCCGTGACCTACGATCGGCGATTCGCAGACGTGTTCGCAATCCAGGACGAGATTTCGCAAGAAATCGTCGGGGAACTGAATGAAACCTTGCTTGGGGAATCGACGAGGGTTGCTCGCACCGACCCCGAGACCTATGCGCTGTACCTGCAGGCCCGGTATATGTTTCATGTACAAATGGGTGACTACCTGACGGTCGAGAAGCTGCTAACAGAGGTACTGGCGCGCGATCCGGATTATGTGCCCGCACTCAACCTGATGGTGAACGCGATTTTCTTTTTGAGCGGTGACAAGAAAGAAGGCAGAAAGTACTCACACGAAGAAGGCTCTGCCCTGATGCGCCCCTATGTCGACCGGGCCCTGGCGATCGACGCCGACAACGCGCTTGCAAACGCCAATCGTGGCTGGTTGGCGTTGTTCTACAGCAACGATCTCGAGACTGCGGTGACTTATACGCAGCGCGCGCTCGACGCGGATCCACGAGACGGGTTTGTCCTGCACATTGCCGGTGTTATCAGCCGGCGTATCGGGCGTTATGAGGACGCGATCGCGTTTGAAGAAGCTGCGCTGGAACGCGATCCGCTGTGCAGCCTCTGCCTGTACGGCCTGATGATGGCCAGCACGCGTTCCGGGGATTACGAGAAGGCGCTTGAGACTTCGACACGCCGCATGCGCCTTGCCGAGGGCGGCTGGTTTACGCGCGGTTTCATTCACTTGCTAATGGGCGATGCGCAAACCGCCCTCGAGCTTTACGAGAACCCTAAAGAAGATCGCGTCGGTTGGTTGGCCTACAGCGCCATCGCACACCATGAACTCGGGAACATCCCTGCGCGCGATGCCGCTCTCGAGGAACTGACCACAATCGATGCGCGTCGCGCAATCCGGGACGTTGCAGCCATTCATGCCTGGCTCGGCAACATTGATGAAGCATTCACGTGGCTCGACCGGTACGTCGATCCACACAGCCCGGCACTCGGGCGAGACGCCGAGGGAATCATCTGGCACCCGAAGTTCCGCAACCTGCGCGACGATCCGCGCTGGCTCGAGTTGCGCAGGCGAGTCGGGTTGGATCCCGAGAGGCTGGCCGGGATACGACTGCAATTGCCCTCACGGTAAGGGCCCTAGTCAGGATGGCTGAGATTAACCGGCTCCGCGGCGATCTCCGCGCCCCTTGCCACGGCGGCCGCGAATTCCTCGCGAAATGCGTCAACTCTCCCGCGTCGCAGGAGCATAAGTGAGACTAAAACTGAGCATACCCAGAAAGCCCACTCGATTCAGTTGGTTACTTTTGGGTGATCTAACTCTTTGAAACCGGTGGCCATAGAACCACGGAAATCAAGCGGTTACATTGTTGGCCAACTTGGCGACGGTAATTGGGAAGCTGATGACGTACGTCTCATGAGATTTCTTTACTCTGTTGCTCCAAAGCGGTCGTTCGATTTTTTAACTGTAAGGGCCGCTATTGGCCGAAAGCGGAAGTCAGAATCTAGTATTTCTGATCATTTGAATGACCGCTCTTGGTAAAAGCGGACGTAGACAATGACAGCCCTGGTGAGTTCTCCGAAGAAATAGAAATCCAACTGGATGCAGATTGCTATGCTCTATCAATGATCAGCATGGGGACAATCGAGAAACTTAGAGAGCAGAACCACACGCTTGCCCTCTACTGCCTGTCTTGTGATCGCTGGGGCGAAGCTAACCTGGAGTGGCTAATTCAGAATGGCAAGGGCGACAAGCCAGTGACTGAGGCTCGATTCAGGTGCCGGGATTGCGGGGAGATTGTGGAAAAGCAGGTCAGGCCGCCGGTGCCATCATTGGGTGAAGCGGTAGCCTATATCTAGCCGGTCACGCTGCTGCAAAAACAAAATAAAAAGGTCTGCTTTCAACCCAAGGCGGACATCTTTCCCCATATTGATGACACAGCGGCGCGATCGGGTGGTTACCGTCGGCGTAACGGTTTCTACCTATAGATAACTGTTCGATCGGGGCTATAAGTTATGTGGAGTAGTTAGTTTTGACCAACCTAAACCCGCCTAAAGACGGGGTGGAGGACGATCAAGTGGACATCAAGCGATTCATAATTGGCACTGTCGTAGGTGCCATCACCTTGTACATACTCGGCTACCTCATCTTTGATCTGGCACTTGCGGAGTTCTATGCCGCAAACGCCGGTTCAGCGACCGGGTTGGTGAAAGACCCGCAGGTGATTTGGGCCGTCGCGTTAGGAACGCTGTCCTACGCGGCGCTCTTAGCGTTCGCGATCGGGATCCGGGCTGGTTCCACCACGACGATCGTAGAGGGCCTCAAGACCGGTGCGATCGTGGGCTTTCTGATGTGGTTTGGCGCGGATTTCATTTTCTATGGGATCTTTAACATCTCGAATCTCACGTTGACCATCGCGGACTCGCTGCTTGAGCTCATCCGAGGTGGAATCACTGGTGCCGTCATTGCAACGGTGCTAGGGAAGATCGCCGATGCTCCAGCGGCGCCGCAGACTGAATAATTCCCGGGGTTGGCAGCGTTTAAGGAGGTATCGTGGGCAGGAAACTCTACATTGGCAATTTGCCTGACTCAGCAACCGAGCAGGATCTTGCGGATAAATTCGCGGCATACGGAACCGTGAAATCCGTCAAGCTGATTACCGATCGTGACACTGACCGAAGCAAGGGCTTTGGCTTCATCGAAATGATGAGTGAAGCGGAAGCTCATGCGGCGATCGATAGCCTCAACGGCGCCGACTACGATGGCCGGCCGATGAAGGTCAATGAGGCCAGAACCCTGCAGAAGAGGTACGGCGGCGGCGGAAATCGCTAGTAAACGTTTTCCCCCAATAACAACAATCCACTGACATCATGCGCTTTAGAAAAATAGCGCTGGAGCGGTAATGTCTGACCACGTCAATCGTTTTTACGCCGCCGTTTCGGTGCTGGTCGGTCATGGGCGTATAAAACAACGGCTGGTAAAAGCCTACGAAGAAAATCTGGCTGGCATCGAAGACGAGGACTTGCCGATCGCCGTCAAACAATCGTTTGTCGATCTAAGACACATGATGAGCTGGGTTGACCCGGTGGTGAAACGGGAGGGGCGGGTCCGTGCTTCGGTCCGTAAGATGTCAGCCGCGGAAACCGACGAGTGTGCGCACAAGATGATTGATCTTTACGGAGACATGATTCGGTACAGCGACAACGCTCAGAAGCCGCTCCGGCAGGGCAGGAAGAGCCAGCTGAAGGCAATTAAGACTTAAGGCAAGTGCCAATCGAACCGGGTCAAGTCCAGGTTGCCAGTTTTGTCAGTGAGTCCTCAGAGGATTCAAAAACACTTTGCTTGCGGATGTGAGACCTTGAGGGAGAGATACCGAGGGATTACCAAAACAGGGTTATAAACTCTTGATTCTAAAGGGCGAAAAACACAGAAAAGTTACAATCAATAGTAAGGGTAGGGGTACGGGCCTTGATACGGCTGGAGGCCGCATAAAACCTGGACCGAGGAAATCCCGAAATCCAAAATTTACCCAAAAATACACCCTTTGTATTCAATACGTTACAACTGCGAACTTGCACAAAAAACGGTAGTTGGTACTAGGGTACAGGCCCCCTGTTTTTGGGTGTTTAATTCAATTTGCACTCGGGTACGAATTTACCGAGATCGTGCGTAAAACACCTGATCCGAGATGTCTCAGAGGGACATTCGCTGCCTATCTTTAAATGCCTTTGTCTCCACATAAAGTGTGACGCAGTCTAACGTCATCGGCGTGAAGCAGTGTGACGACATTACCGATGATTTCTGTAAGATTGTGATAACAATAACGGTTGCCTGATTTCACCTAATACCATCCCTTATAACAAATGAAATGGATTCCTAAATGGCTGGAAAGCAAGATTTGGCGAAAGCCGGCTGTCGTTGTGGCGGACGAGCATCATACTCGGACCCTTGCAGCACTCACGAGTCGCGAAGAATCGCCGTTCGTCGTTTTTGAATCAACCGGCTTTGATCCCTACAATTCCGGTAGTTTGGTCACGTCGAAAGCGTGGAAATCACATTCGCAGTATAAGCGCCCTTTCTAACAGTATCGTTATCCAGCTGGAACGCCCGCTTCACACCCGATAGCGGGCGTTCAGGTGTTAGGATGCTGAGGGGCCGCTGTCGACCCAAAGCGGACATGGCCGCTCCCCCAACAAATCAACTTTTCGTCGGCCTCATGTCGGGTTATCGAAGGGATTTGTCGAGTTATCGGCAGCGAATGACGGAATATTGAAAGATTCAGCCGCAATATTGATAACTAGCGTCATCACACCTAATGAATACTCTGAACTGGTAGGAATTGGCCAATATTGCTCGGACCGAATAGTTTGCGGGAGGCACCATGAACATCCTTCGTTTATCAACTTTTTTGCTTATCACGATGATGCTAGTA
>PVMK01114467.1_pt1 | contig 17111 bp, 17 predicted proteins | sample 1853481 | NCBI WGS metagenome assembly PVMK01 (sample SAMN08533507, study PRJNA380276) | Marine sediment metagenome, whole genome shotgun sequencing project.
AATTATTACCGACGGGCTATGTTGTATTTATCATAGCCTATTTTTTCTTGAGGGACGGTTCCTCGCCTCTGTCTATTGCTTTGATTATAACTAAAATTCACGAAAATTTACATTATGAAAAAAGAGACCGACTCACAATCGTTCCCAGAGGAAGTGACCAATTGGGCCCATGAGCGAACACGTTTGGCGAAAGAACGCACATTTGCGTCCTGGCTCCGAACCGGTTTATCCGCCACTGCGGTGGGATTGGCACTGATGAAACTCTTACCGTCCGTCGAACCTCGATGGCTGCTGCATGTAATTGGAATACTCTTTGTGGGCGCCGGCTGCATCATCTTTGTAATGGGTTACAGAACCTATCACATCGTAATCAAAAAGCTGGAGAAAGAAGGGTTTAGAGGGATTCCGTCGGCACTCATGGGGGTGTTGACTTCTGCATTGTTACTGGGGGCAATCCTCGGACTTGTTCTTATTATTATGGACTGAGCGATTGCCGATTTAACCGAATCTGCTGCGTTATTAGACATTTGCAGTAGCAGACTACGGCTTCATGTCTCATGCCTTGCATCTCCCCGAAAGGCGGGATCTTACGACCGGCAAACTCGACAATCGTTCAATTTAGGTAGTGTCCGTCCAGAAACGAGGATTTTTGTTCAAGATCAAGGCATGCGAAAAATTTTTACCGCAGGCATATAGTTGATATTCCGAGGATAAAATTTTGAGCATAACGCAGAGATTGGGCAAAAAGACCGTTTATGGATGGGCACTAGGTAGAGGCTATTTCGAAGATCCTTATCGTGTGTAGCCCCATTCATTCATACGTCGATAGGCATAAGTGGCGTATTCACCCTGTTGCACAAATTGTAAATAGCGACGGTATTCTTTGGCGGCTTCTGGGACATGCTGCATTTTTTCCTGACAATAGCCTTTAAAAAAGATGGTATTGGGGTTGCCGGGTAACAATCCTTCATAGATGTTAAAATCTTGATAGGCGCCTTCGAAATCTTTTAAATGAATTTTCGCAAAACCGCTGAAATGATACGCTTGGGCTTCTTGTGGATACACTTTTTGGGCCATTTCTGCGTATTGGCGTCCCACCGCGTATTTTTTTTGGATCAGCTGACTGGTGGACATATAGACCAGTCCGGCATAATCGTTGGGGGCTTTTTTTAAAGCTTTTCTGAAATGGACGTCGGCTTGGCTGTAGTTGCGCTTTCCCATTTCTTTTTCTCCTTTTTGCATCTCTTCGATCGCCTCTTTTTGGGCGCGCAGTCGAGCGGTATTGTCCATATAACGTTCCCGGTATAAGGGTCGGTTTAGCGCCGACTTATATTTTGAATTAACGGTTTCAACGACGGTTTTATAACGTTCCTCACCCATTGGATGGGTGGCAAACATTAATTCGACGGCACCGGGCTTGTGTTTTGAAAGGTTTTGGAGCATATCCATCAAACCGATCATGCCCTTTGGACTATAATTGCTTCCAACCATATATTCCATTCCCAATTCATCGGCTTCACGCTCGTTATCTCGGCTGTAAGAGGCCAGCAGCGCACCGGCTCCAATTGCACCTACCTGGGATGCCAGCTGGCCATACAAGGCACCCTGGGTCCCTGCCAGCACGGAGACGCTGCCGATAACCGCCTGGGTCAACACCCCTTTTGACATTTGTTGGGCTGTATGTCGTGCGTTTACGTGGCCCAATTCGTGCCCCAACAGGGCGGCCAATTCAGCTTCGTTGTCCAGGGCCAATAGAATCCCTCGGGTGACGGCAATGCTGCCGCCCGGAAATGCATAGGCATTTACATAGGTCGCATTTACCGCTCGGAAAGAGTACGGCAAATGTGGACGATGGGTCTGTTTTGCCAAGTTTTTCCCGGTCCGGTTAATATAATCATCAAGGTTTTGGTCTTGAACCGGGCCGTAATCTGCCGAAAACTGAATTAACGAGTTCCGCTTATCGAGTTTTATCTCGTCGTCTTCGGATATCAGCATAAATTGAGTTTTTCCCGTGACCGGATTGGTGGCACATCCGACCATTAAGCCCGCTGCAGCCATTGACGACAGCCATAAAAAGTCGCGTCGCGTTATCCCATGTTTCTTCGTTATCCAGAAAGGTTTGTGCCGCATATTTCCCTCCCTGATTTCATTGAATTTCCGATCAGCCATCCGAGCAGGGTGAAAGAAAATTATGTTCTTCAATATGGATGAACTCGTAAAAAGTCTGATTTTGCTCGATGTCGCTCACAAAAGACTTTTTACGAAGCCGTCAATATGGGGTTGTCTAATATGCAGTGACAATGACACCCCGTCTGCGTACAATTAGAAATGAGATACCGAAAGTCAGGCGCATTGTCAATAATCGAATTTTATAAAACTTTGCGCAATTTCAGGGGGTTTGGATATAAAAAGCCAGTTTTGCCGATTCGGGATATTTTGTCATAAAAAACCGGGTCCTCTGTCGCCCTCGATTCTTTACTTTAAAACGCCTCTCGATAATAACACAGGTTTTAATTACTATATATTGTGTGGTTTTTTATTTGACATACAAGATATATTGTCCTATATAATTTTTTATGTATTCAAAAAATTAGCTTTATGGCGAAAAAGGAGAAGAAAAAGATGGACAAAAAGATCATAAAACACCCGTTGTTATTTTGTATCGCCATCATTACAATTGGTATGGTTATCTTTGCCAATCCCACAACAGCGACGGAACCTGTTGAACAACAGGGTCTTGTGGACAAGGCGCGGGTTACTTTTGAAAACTTTATGGCCGATGAACAGGCTTTCGGGGTGTGGTTTCGGAAAAATTTGCACGAGGCCAAAGGTCTGTTGATCATCCCGAGTTTGCTCAAAGGCGGCTATATTGTGGGCGGGTCCGGCGGTAGCGGGGTACTCCTTGTCAGGGATGTGAAAACAGGCCTATGGAGCCAACCCGCCTTTTACACCATGGGTTCCGTGACCTTTGGACTGCAGATTGGTGGCGAGGCAGCGGAAGTGGTTATGATGGTGAGGACCCAGAAGGCGGTGGATAAGCTGCTCACATCCTCTTTCAAGCTCGGGGGTGATGCCTCTATCGCCGCTGGGCCGGTGGGTGGAGGGGCCAAATCGAATATCATGACGGACATTATTTCCTATGCGCGATCCAAAGGAGCCTATGCCGGAGTTTCACTGGAGGGCGCTGTGATCGCGACGCGGGCCAAATGGAATCAGGCCTACTATGGGAAGGCGGTGACGCCTGTGGAGATCCTTATTGAAAATTCTGTGAACAACCCTGGTTCAGCCGAACTCCTTGAAGCCGTGCAGAAGGCCTTCAAATAGGATCGTCCGACGTTCCTTTCACCGATCAAAAAAGAAGTAAGGATAACTATAACCCCCTAAAGATCAGTCTTGTGAGAAATTCGAGTTCGCCGAATTTTTGACCCTCCGGTAATATCTGACAGAGTCTGTAGAGTAAATGCAGAGCGCTGTCCATATCAAAACAAAGGTCAATGTTTGGGCGCTTGAAATCGGTTCGTTGTACAAAAAGACACCCAAAAGGAACATACAGCTGGGTGCGATATACTGCAGGAAGCCAACGGTAGAAAGGTTCAGTCGTCTTGTGCCCAAGGTAAAAAGAAGGAGCGGAAAGGCTGTGAGAAAAGCCGTTCCCATAAGGAAAAGATCCATCTTGATACTAATGTGAAATAATGCTCCGGCATCTTTACTGTCCAGGAATATAAGATATGCCAGGGCGGGCCCTGAAAGGAAAAAAATTTCCAAGGAAAGGCCCACAAAAGAGCTTACCGGGGCCACTTTTCTGATCAAGCCATAAAGTCCAAAGGCAAAGGCAAGAGATAGCGCTATCCACGGGAACTTTCCGTAATAAACTGTCAGATATAGTACGGCGATTCCAGCCAATCCCAATGACACGATCTGCAAGGGTCGCAGCCGTTCCTTGAGAAAAATCATTCCCAACAGGACATTTATCAGGGGCGTGATAAAGTATCCGAGACTTGCCTGAAGAATGTGCTCATTGTTCACCGCCCAGATGTAGATAAACCAGTTGAATGCAAGGAGCATTGTGGTGGGAATCAGAACCAAAAAGGTGCGCTGTTTTTTTACGGCCGCCATGAATTCATTCCCGTGCCTTTGGAATACAAGGATAATCAGAAGAAAGACAAAAGACCAGATGGTTCGATGCATAATGATTTCAAGGGCGGGAATATTGTGTAGAACCTTCCAGTAGATGGGGCTCAAACCCCAGATCAAAAATGCTGCGGATGCATACGCTACCCCGGACAGGGATTCCTGTTGTGACTTCACACTATAACCTTTAGGTATTGATTATGAAATGTTCGATTCATATGATTCCTCTGACATGCAAACGAAGTTTTTTATATTTAACCCTGATAGTATCGTAAAAAATAAAAAGTTAAACGTGAAAAGTCTATATGTTGTGTAATATTGCCTCTCAAGGTGCTAAATGTAGTCGTTTTACATTTCACGTTTCACTTTTTACAATTTTATCAACCCTGATTGTGAAAAAATTTAGGATACCACTTTGGCGTTTTAAAAAAAAGGATTAAACCATGCAAACTTACCGTATTCCAATGGTCCCGGGACCGGTTAAATTGCCACAGGCTGTTTTAGACGTGTATCAAACCAATAATACGGAGGTGTAAGATGTGTCGAGTGCATCGTTTTACCAAATATGTGAGTTGCTTTGTAACCATTACCATGCTGCTGATGAGTATGCCGGTCCAAACCCTTCAGGCGTCGATGATCGGAACAGAAACCGTGCTGATTTTGTCAAAGGCACGGAACATGCGAGAAAATCTCCACAAATTTCTGGAAAGAAAGGATGTGCAGGACATGATGATGGCTCAAGGAATAAGTCCGATAGAGGCAAAAGCCCGTGTGGACTGCCTTTCTGACGCTGAGGTCATGCAAATCGCCGATAAAATGGACCAGCTTCCTTCAGGTGGCGATGGAATCGGGGCAATAGTGGGTGCGGCCCTGATTATCTTCTTAGTCCTTCTGTTTACAGATATTATGGGATTTACAGACGTTTTTCCTTTTGTCAAACATCCCTCAAAAAAATAGTATGGCCATCCGCCGTGTGCGCCTGCAATTTTGCAGTATTGTATTGTGGTTGAGCAGTGCCGGCTTTCTATTTGTCGGTTGCGCCGGTTTCAATACAATGGAAATGTTGCAAAAAGCAGACAATATGCCGACCCGGTTTGAACTCGAATCGGTTCCATTTTATCCTCAAAAAGACTATCAGTGCGGACCTTCAGCCCTTGCAATGGCGCTCAACTGGACCGATCTGCCGATTTCTCCGGAAGATTTGACCGATGAAGTCTTTACACCCGCTCGTAAGGGCAGCCTGCAGTCGTCGATGATCACGGCTGCCCGTCGTCACGGAAGAATCGCTTACGTTTTCAATGGATTGGATAGCTTGTTCCAGGAAGTGGTTGCCGGTCATCCGGTGATCGTTTTACAAAACCTCGGGTTTTCATGGTATCCTGTCTGGCACTATGCTGTGGTCGTCGGTTATGATGCGCCCAAAAAAATCGTTGTTCTTCGTTCCGGTTCCCTTGCCCGAAAACAGATGCCTTTTCGGAGTTTTGCAAACACCTGGGCGCGCAGCAATTACTGGGGGCTCTTAATTCTGCGACCGGATGAGATGCCGGTGACGGTGAAAAAGGATCTTTTCTTGGCCTCAGTGCTGGGGCTTGAAAAAGCCCGTCAATTCAGGTCTGCAATCAATGGATATGGCATAGCATTGAAACGCTGGCCGGAAAGTGTGCCCGCTCTTACAGGCATTGGCAATTGCTACTATGCTTTAGGAGAACTAAAAAAGGCTGAATCAGCATTCAAAGAAATCATCCGGCTGAATCCCAAAGCGGGTTCAGCGTATAACAATCTCGCAGTAGTTCTTTTTGAACAGGGCCGAAAGCAGGAAGCCATAAAAGCTGTTAAAAAGGCGGTTTTGTTGGGTGGGCCGCTGGGTTCTGAATATCAAAAAACCCTCGAGGAGATTAAGGGATCCGGAATACCCTGAAAAGTTTCCCGTAAGATTAAAAACAGGGGCTGGATCAACCCCTTTTTTCTAAAAACGATAGCCTTGATCGTTAAAAAGTTTTAGGCAGACATCGACCACCTGAGGGTCATAGAGAATGCCCTGGTTCTTTGCGATTTCTCCCAATGCGATGTCGGTGCCCAGCGACGCGCGGTAGGGCCGGTGAGATGCCATGGCCTCAACAACGTCTGCCACCGCCATGATTCTCGCTTCGAGTAAGATATCTTCACCGGCGAGACCGTCCGGATATCCGGTTCCATCAAACCGCTCATGATGCTGACGAACAATCTGGGCAATCGGCCAAGGGAAATCTACTGTTTTCAATATATTGTAGCCTACAGTCGGGTGTTCTTTAATGATACCGAATTCGTGTTCGCTTATTCTGCCCGGTTTGCTGAGAATTTCGCCGGGCACAGATATTTTGCCGATGTCATGGATGACGCCTGCCAAGCGGATTCCTTGGACCCGGTTTTCCGAAATATCCATTTCGGTTGCTATGGCACGGGCCAGGTTGCTGACACGGCGCTGGTGGCCGGCAGTATAAGGATCCCTTGTCTCCACCGTCAAGGCCATGGCTTCGATGGTTCCCCCCAAAGCTTTTCTCAACTCTTTGAGTGTCTCTTCAAGGGCATTTCGGTTTGAAATCAGCTCGCTGATATCCCGGATTATTCCCTGATATCCCGGTATGCCCTGATCTCTTAATTGACGGACGGTGGAGGTGATCAGGCAGTACATCTCCGTTCCGTCTTTTTTGCGAAGCTTGGCTTCAAAATCTCTCACAGATCCTTTTTGTTCCAACTCCTTCCGAAATCTGTTATATTCATCAATATCCACAAAGACGGCTTCCGTGCTCAAGCCAAACATTTCTTCTCTTGAATACCCGAAGAGGTCCAGCGTTGATTGGTTGAAATCGATCAGATCACCCTGTTCGGCACTCATATAGATTGCGTCTCTGGATTCTTCGAAAAGCGTACGATATTTCTCTTCGCTCCGTTTCAATTGCCGGTCGGTCCGTTTACGTTCCTGTCGATTCTTCGCTTCGCGCAATTCCCGTTCAATGGCCGGATTCAGTCGCGCCATATTATTTTTCATTATGTAATCATGTGCGCCGGCTTTCATGGCATCCACGGCAATTTCATCGGCAATGGTACCGGATACAATGATGAACGGCATGTCCAACCCATTTTGATTATAGATTTCCAAGGCAGAGAAAGCGCTAAAACCCGGCATGGAATAATCGCACAGGATGAGATCCCAGTGATGGCTATTGAGAGCATCGCTCATGGTTTCGGCGACATCGACGCGTTCGCAAGTCGGCCTGAAGCCTCCTTTCTTCAGCTGTCTGACCAGGAGTAAACAGTCATCTTCTGAGTCATCGATGATCAATACGCGGATGGGTTTATCCATAATTAACCTTTTCCCGTCGGCGGAGATTCGTTCAGGACCAGCCAGTAAAGCCCCAGCTGTTTGATGGCTTCTGAAAATTGGGTAAAGTCCACCGGTTTACGAATATAACTGTTGGCGCCCAACCGATAGCCTTCGGATAAATCCCGTTCCTCCTTGGAGGAAGTAAGGATAACTACCGGAAGCAGTTTTGTCCGGTCGTCGTTGCGAAGACGCCTCAATACTTCCAGACCGTCTATTTTTGGGAGCTTCAAATCGAGGAGGATAACTTGAGGCATTACGCTCATGTCACGGCCTTCATAGGCTCCGGTGCCGAACAGATAATCGAGAGCTTCGGATCCGTCTCTAGCGATCACCACCTCGTTCATAATATTATTTTTTTTGAGTGCGCGAATGGCCAGCAGTTCATCGTCAGGGTTGTCTTCAACCAGGAGTATTATTTTTTTATTCATATGTTCCTTTCCATAATATTAAAGCGCAAAATAAAAAGTAGCCCCGCGATCGACGTATCCTTCAGCCCAGATCCGTCCGCTGTGGCGGTGAATAATTCGCTGAACTGTGGCAAGGCCGATGCCGTAGCCATGAAAATCCGTATCCTTATGCAAGCGCTGAAATGCACCAAACAGTTTGTTGGCATAGGCCATATCAAATCCGGCGCCATTGTCGCGGACACAATAGACGAGTTCATCATCCTGGACAACCGTATCGAATATGATCCACGGCTTATCTCGCTTTGATGTAAATTTCCATGCATTCCCAAGCAGATTTTCCAGCACAACTTCAATGAGGTTGGGATCGCAATCCGCGGTCACACGATGTCCGATAACGATATCTATGTGACGATCCGAATCACTTTCCTGGAGCTTTTCCACAATTCTCTGTGCGATCTCGCTCAAATTCACTTCTTGTTTCTTTAGCTCCCTGCGTGAAATCCTTGACAGGGAAAGCAGATCGTCAATGATCTGTCCCATGCGTTGGCTTGCTGAACGCACCCGCCCGAGATAATCCTGGCCTTCGGCGTCCAGTTGGTCCTTATATTCTTCAAGCAAGGCCATACTGAAGCCGTCGATACTGCGTAGAGGCGCCCGAAGATCGTGTGAAACCGAATATGAAAACGACTCCAGCTCCTTGTTGGTGGCTTCAAGCTGCGCCGTCCGCTTCTTTACGCGTTGCTCAAGCTCCTCATTGAGGGCCCGGAACCTTTCTTCAGCACGAATCCGCTCGCTGACATTTTCGCAAATGATATATTCTTTTTCTTCATTAACGATCACCTGCCTAAAAATAATATTCTGTATACTTCCATCCTTGGCGGTAACGTTAAATGGCCGGGCCTCTGTTTTGGACTTGACAGCCTTTTGCATGTCTTCTTTCCAATGGGTAATGAATTCTCTCCGCTCGAAAATATTCGGGAAAATCCTGCTATACCAATCTTGGACGGTGGGGATGTCTTCCAGTTTGTAGCCAAAGCTTTCGATAAATTCAGGGTTGATGTAGTCCACTCGTCCGGAAGTATCGACGACGGTAATGGGATACGGGGAAAGCTCTACCATTCTCGTTAAAAGTTTTTCAGTTTCGGAATATTTATTTATATATCTGGATGCCAACAGCACACCCGTTAAAAGGGCGATAAAAAAGGATAGCCGTTCGAACAGCGCATATGGGGGAACGTTAAACACCACCAGATCGAGAAGGCTGTCCGATCCTTTTGCAGTCATTGAGTTCGGAAGATCCCGGAATATTAAACTAAAGGCACCATCAACCACCCAAAAAACACAGCCGATTAAAATAGCGGTACCCAGAAGATAGTTCGATCTTTTCTGTTCGATAATTTCATGTCGCCGCAACACCTTTCTAAGGGGACCGAAAAGTATCAGAACATTCGATAACAATAAAACGAGATAACCGTTAAACGCAGCTCCTAAAGCCTTATAATTTACATACTGCAGGGAAACCGATGTTTGGGTGATCTCTGGAGCCCAAGGCGGGGGGTTGAGCTGAAATATCCATCTGAAAACCGTATACAAGATTATGGTGTTAAATAAACGAAATGGAAGTTCGGCTGCGTAGCGATGCCATATTTTTTTTCCGGTTTTTCTGAATTTTTCAGCACTCCATCCATGCCATACGATCCATAATGCGAACAGGAAATACGTAACAACGGATTCCCAACCACCTTTTATCCCCATGACCTGAGCGCCAATGCCGAAAATGGCAGAGACCAAACCGTATCGCCACCCCCATTCAAGAGATACGATCAGCGGGAATACCAATCCGGCTATGAATTTAAATTCATATGGTGGTAGTAAAAAAACAAAAGGATGTTGACTCAGCCAAAACCCTATAACACCGGAAATAATAGAGATGAAAATTTTAAATGATATCTCTTTAGCGATATTCGGGTCCTGATCCATGGTTGTGTTACGATCATCTGAATTCATTGCCATCTTAATCCGTCATAGATATTTTTTGCCAAATTTCCACATCTAGGGCCACCTGAATGGATGGCAGGTCCTTTCAATCACTATGCAAAAATTGGGCCTAGTGTCCCAATTTAATATTAAATATAATTATATTAATAGGATATTTAACCTGAAAATCCACTTCCCAATAATTCTTGACAAAAAACACCCATGAGATGACAAAAATCGTCATCTCATATCGGATTGCCTACATGCGGGTTGTCCGCCTTTTTATTGGACCAAATTGATATGAAACTGTTGATTTTAAGGTGTCGATTGGATATAAAAAAGCCTCCACCGAAATGGAAGAAGACTATTTAATGGGATCAGTGGAGGCTTTGAGTAAGGAAAACTGGTGACAGCACTCCTTCAACTCAAGAAAACCAATATCAGTAAACCCCTTGTGGGTCAATCAAAAACCTGTATGGCATTATACCCAAATTGAGCGAAAAATTTCGTGGGGTGTTATGGGTTAACCGATCTTTTATGCAATGTGAGGGCAAATATGATATTAAAGAATTTTTTTGTAAAACTTTTGTTCTTGGGTACCATCATCCAACCGCTGGTCTTTCCTGCTTTTTCCGCAGCCCTGGAACCTGTTGAGATTCTTACCCTTAAACAGACCATCGAAAGTGCGATGGAAGCCAATCTCGGACTGAAATTATCCAAAGAAGAAACAGCGGCAGCCGTGGCCGTGAAAAAAGCCCAGCGGACCAACTTTTTTCCGACATTCAGTGCATCCTATGGATACAATCGGATTGACGCATCTACAGAAACGAGTGGCATTATATGGGTTCCCAAAGAAAATTACGAATTTATTACTTCATTCAGCCAACCGATATTTACCGGTTTTGCACTGCTAAGACAGTACGATATCGCCGGACTCGGCCTTAACCGGGCGGAAATTAATGAACGACTGGTCCGTCAAGATATTATTTTAGACGCAAAAAATGCATACTTTCAGCTGTTACAGACACAAAAATTGTATAAGGTCGCCCAGGAGACGGTTGTACAGATTACTTCCCAAAAAGAAGTGGCCGACAATTTTTACCAGGTCGGCATGAGTCCATTAAACGATCTGCTGCAGGCACAGGTTGAACTTGCCAATGCCAAGCAGGATCTCATCGTAGCCAAAAATAACATGAACAATGCCGAGTCGAATTTTAATACGCTGCTTCGCAGACCGATCGATACCCCTGTATTTATAGTAGACATTCTGGATTACGTTCCTTTTGAAGAGAGCCTTGATTATTGTTTTTCCGAAGCCGAAAAAAATCGGCTGGAAATAAAGATTGTCGATCTGGAAATTGAAATTGCGGGCAAGGAATTGCAGCTGGCAAAAAAAGACTATTACCCGTCAATTGGGTCTGGAAGGGAGTTATTTCAATCGAGGGAACGGAATGGGATGTAGACGGCGGCACGGGCATATATGATCCCAGTGGATGGAATATAGCCGCTGTGGCAAGGTGGAATTTCTGGGAATGGGGTCGAACATCCTATGGTGTAAACAGCGAAACATTCGCGATTGGCCCAGGCAGAGCTTCGAAAAAAACAGATTGCCGATAATATCCAATTGGAGGTAAAAACCGCTTATCTGAGAACTCAAGAAGCGGAAAAGGGCGATCCTGGCGGTTGAAAAAGCCGTTGAACAGGCCAAAGAAAACCTCAGGATCAACCAGGAACGATATAAAGAGCAAGTGTCCACGCAAAACGATGTGCTTATTGCACAAACGCTTCTCACAACAACCATGACGAATTATTACAATTCATTGTACGCATTTAAAATTTCGAAGGCGACGCTCTATCGCACAATTGGCCAGGAAATTGTTGAATGATTGAGGTTCAGAATAAAAGTTCAATAATTCGGATGTTCCATGTCCACAAAAATTACGGTGCCAATAAAGCTCTCGTCGACATCACCATTGATATTTCAGAGAACGAACTCCTCTTTATTACCGGCCCGAGCGGTGCCGGTAAAACGACCTTTCTAAAGCTTTTGTATCTTGGAGAAACTGTATCCGAAGGCCAAGTATTGATTGAGGGGATGAATTTGTCTAGGATTTCTTGCAAACGAATACCGTTTCTCAGAAGAAAATTCGGAATAATATTTCAGGATTACAAGCTGATCCCAACAAAGACCGTATTTGATAATGTCGCCCTTGTCCTTGAAACCATGGGTAAAAAACGGCGCTTTATCGAAAAAAAGGTGAAGAATGTGCTGAGAACCGTCGGCATGGAGAATAACCTCCATTCTCTCCCTCCGAGCCTGTCGGGTGGAGAACAACAAAGAGTGGCGGTGGCCAGGGCTGTGGTTGGAGACCCAACGATCATCCTTGCAGATGAACCCACCGGCAATCTGGACAAAGATTCTGCGGATATCATTTTTAAGCTTCTCAAAAGATTCCATATTCGTGGTGCTACGATTGTTATTGCAACTCACGATAAGAAGCTTATCCAAAAAACAGGCGGGCGGGCCATCCATCTAAAGCAAGGTCGCCTGCAAACAACATCAACCGTAACAGTTTAGGGCTTTTAAACGTCTTCTAATGATTATTTATTCTAAACGGGCCATAAAGGATATTCTCGATCACAGATTTCTCAGCGTTACCACCATCATTACCATCGCCCTTTCCGTCCTCATTGCCGGTGCCTTTGCTCTTTTTCTTATGAATGCAAATGATATCATGAACTCCTGGAAAAAAGGCATCAGAGTTATGGTCTATCTTAAACCGGATATCCCTCAGATAAAGATTGGAGAGTTAAAACGTAGAATTAAAGGAATGAGCGGTGTCCGGAAAGTTCAGTTTATCTCAAAAAATGAAGCTCTCCAACGGCTAAAAAGCCAGATGAAACGGCAACCTTCACTGCTGGAAAACCTTAAAGAAAACCCCCTCCCGGATGCATTTGAAATTCGGCTTGCAGAATCTTTTCAAAATCGGGATAGCGTTGAAATGCTGGCGAAACGGCTGAATTCGCTTGTCCAGGTGGAGGATGTCGAGTATGGCCAGATATGGCTCGGGCGTTTTATGAGTATTATCAATCTATTCAGATTAACGGGATATGCAATGGGGGGCCTCTTCTTTTTAGCGGCTGTTTTTATTGTTGCCAATACCATTCGTCTGGTCCTCTATTCAAGGCGTGAAGAGGTCGAGATCATGCGGCTGGTTGGTGCGACCGACGGATTCATCAAAGCCCCTTTCTACATAGAAGGTCTTATCCAGGGAGTACTGGGCGGAATAATCGGCCTGACGGTGTTATTTGTTATTTTTATACTCGTATCATTAAATGTTGAGCAGGGTTTAACTGCAGGGCTGTTTACCATTAGATTTCTTTCACCGGGAGCTTTTTGTGGAATATTGGTTTGCAGCATGTTTATGGGGTGGCTGGGGTGTTATCTTTCTTTGAAACAATTCTTAAGGTAATCCTATATACAGCAGCCGGGATCATATTGGTGCTGCAATTTTCCGACGTTTATGGTGCGCAATCCGGTGAAATTGGAATTGTTGTCGTAAACAAGCTTAATTTTCGGCGCGAGCCGGGGATAAAAACACCACCTTTAACATATATTAAAAAAGGAACAACAGTCAAAATTATAGAACATCACGATGGATGGCTTAAAATAGTGTATAAAGATCAGGTCGGTTATGTTCGGAATTTAAAGAATTATGTGCGAATCATCTCTTCGGGCAATAGAGGGGAAAAGAGAATCAAGGAAAATTACACGGGCAACTTTGAAAGTTACGAGAATAAAGCGGAACGTATCAATCGGAAGATAGAAAAAGAAAAGGCTGAAGTGCTTGAGTCTGCCCGAAAGGAAGCCTCCATTGTCAACAGTTTAAACGATATTGATCTGGCCATTGACAAAGCCAGAAAAAGTGTCTCGTCTCTTAAGGATGAACTATCCGCACTTGAAGGAGAAACAGCCGAGACTCGAATTACATTTAAAGACCATAAAAAAATAATTAAAACCAGTGAAGACTATGCATCCGAACGATTGGTGGCTCTGTATAAGTTGAACTGGCTGGGAAGGATATATGTTTTGGCCTCGGCGCAATCCATGTATGATCTTTTCCAACGGAAAAAGGCGATGGAACAGATTCTGGCTTATGACGAAAATATCTGGCATACCCTTCTGGACAGCAAGATCAGACTGCAAAAACTGCTAAATCAGCTGGAAAATCAAAAAACGGAGAAACTCTCCGTTCAAACAGCTTTGAGGAAACAGATTTCGATGCGGTCTCGTGAAAGATTAAAACGTTCAAAACTCCTTGATGATATACGCAAAAAAAGATCTCTAAAACTGGCGGCTCTTGAATCCTTAAAAGAAGCGGCGGCCGATCTGGATCAAGCCATAAAATCTTTGAATTCGAAATCTGGCCCGACCGGGGCCAGAAGAGATGTTTCGTCCAAAAGCTTTTCTTCTTTAAAAGGATTGCTAAATATGCCGGTAAAGGGTAAAATAGTAGCGTTTTTCGGTCCGCATAAAAACAAAGAGTTCAAAACGGTCAATTTCCAAAGTGGTATTGAGATAAAAGCGGATGTAGGGTGAACCCATCCGAGCCGTTTATGATGGTCAGATTCTGTATGCCAGCTGGTTTAAGGGATACGGGAAATATGATTATCATCGACCATAAAAATAATTACTACACGGTCTATGCCCATGCTCAAGACCTTTTTGCATCAAAAGGAGATACGGTGGGAATGGGGGAAGTGGTTGCAACGGTTGGAGACTCGGGATCGATGATCGGTCCGAGTCTACATTTTGAAGTGCGCTATCACGGGAAGCCCTTAGACCCGCTAGAATGGATTAAAAAAAGTTAGCCTGGATTTTTCAATCGGGCTGAACGAACAGCGTTATGAGCCATTCAGGTTAAAAGGAGAAACCACATGACTTTCAAAAAAAAACAATCTGTTAAACTGTGCCTGGTGGTGTTCATCGCTGTGGTTTTTTGGATCGTTGGGATCCGGTTTTTACCGGAATCTTTCTGCCAAAGGATCCGAGACGTATAAAGGTCTAAAATTATTTTCCGATGTGATCGAACTGGTTGAAAAAAACTATGTGGATCCGGTCGGTTCAAAAAAATTGATCGATAAGGCGATTCAGGGAATGGTCCACAGCCTCGATCCTCATTCCGCTTTATTGACCCCCGACGACTTTAAAGAGTTGAAAGTCGAAACCCAGGGCAAGTTTACGGGAATCGGTGTAAGTATAACCATGCGAAAGGGTTTTGTCACTGTAATTTCGCCCATTGTCGGCACACCCGCCTATAAATCTGGCATCAAGGCCGGCGATAGAATTGTTAAGGTTGATGGTAAACCGACAACGGACTTGCGGCAGGCTGTTAAAATGATAAGGGGACCCAAAGGGGCTAAAGTGGTGGTTACCATCGTTCGGAAAGGGAGCAAAGAACCGATAAGTTTCGATTTAATTCGAGATATCATTCCCGTTGAAAGTGTAAAATCGATAGTTTTAAAACCCGGATATGGATATGTATGGGTTACCAATTTCAGGGATAATACAACCGAAGATCTTGTTGCGGCGTTAAAAAAATACGAATCAGCGAAAGTCCCGCTAAAAGGCCTGATCCTCGATCTTCGTGACGATCCGGGGCGGGACTTCTTAACCAGGCAATTAAGGTTTCAGACCTATTTCTCGAAAAAGGGAAAATACTTTCCGTTAAAGGGCGTTTGAAGAAAAATGACCAGGTATTCGAAGCAACGCCAAACGAAGTAAAACGGGATTATCCCATTGTTGTTTTGATTAACGGCGGGAGTGCCAGTGCATCGGAAATTGTTGCCGGTGCACTCCAGGATCAAAAGCGCGCCCTGATATTGGGAACAACCTCTTTTGGGAAAGGTTCGGTCCAATCGGTGGAAACCCTGAGGGACGGCTACGGTCTTAAATTGACCATTGCCAGGTATTACACACCCAGCGGACGCTCAATTCAGGCAAAAGGTATTAAACCTGATATCATTGTAAAAAGAAGGTTTATCGATGAGGAAGAAATGAATTATATTGATGAGGGGCTCATAAAAGAAAAAGATCTTCAAAATCATCTCGAAGCCGTGCCCGAAAAAAACCAAAAGGAGCAACCAGAGGCCGGTGAGAAAGAAGAATGGCATCAGAAACTGGAAATTGAAAAAACCAAATTTATGTACGGAGAGCTTACCCCCGAACAACTGGAGACAGATAACCAGGTGATGCGTGCGCTTGATATTCTTTTGAGCTATGAAATCTTCAAGGATGTCAATAAATAAGGCATGGCTAAAAAGAAAATACGAGGGCCAAAGAAACCGAGAAAAAAAAAGAGAAAAAGCAGCATCCCAAAAACCTATCTGATAAAGGCGTTTTCCGGGCTTGGCGTTCTGATAATTCTTGTTGTGATTGCGGGCGTTTTGACGCATCGTTTGATATCGCGCAAATATCCCATCGCGCCGGTGACAAAACCCCAGGTGACAAAAACGCCCAGATTTGAAATCTATCCAAAAGAAGAAATACTACCTCGCAAACCTGTGCCGAGACCCATAATTCCTATACCTAAAAAATTACCAAAGATCGCCATTATTATTGATGACATCGGCTATGATAAACATATGGCGGAAAAATTCCTCGGGCTTGACACGGTGTTAACCTTTTCCATACTTCCTTACAGCCCGTATCAGAAGAGCATTGCCAGGGCCGCCCGTTCCAAAGGGTTCGATGTGATGCTGCATTTGCCGATGGAACCCCACGAATATCCCTTGATCAACCCAGGGACCCGGCGCTCTTTTGACTTCAATGTCGCCGGACCAACTCATCCGTCAGCTCGAAGAGAACCTGGATTCCGTTCCTTTTATTAAGGGCGTAAACAATCATATGGGATCAAAAATGACGACGGAATCGAGCCAACTGCATCAAATTTTTTCGGTGCTTAAAAAAAGAAACCTCTTTTTTATCGACAGCCGCACCACCGCCGATACGCTATGCAAACCGTCGGCTCATTTGTTTCAGATACCGTTTGCGGAAAAAGATGTGTTTGTCGATCATATTCAGAGACCTGATTTTATCCGTAGACAGTTATACCTCCTAATACAGATAGCCCACAGCCACGGCATGGCCGTGGGTATCGCACATCCGCATGCCGTAACCTATGAGGTGCTTCGTGACGTACTCCCTGAGTTGAAAAAAAAGGCGATTTTGG
>PVMK01128697.1_pt1 | contig 17110 bp, 14 predicted proteins | sample 1853481 | NCBI WGS metagenome assembly PVMK01 (sample SAMN08533507, study PRJNA380276) | Marine sediment metagenome, whole genome shotgun sequencing project.
CGCAAATACTTCAGCTATTACCATACATGCAGAACTCACTTGTCGTTGAATAAAGATTCGCCTCAAACCCGAACAGCTGAACCTGAAGCACTTGGCAATATCGTTGCGTTGCCCCCGCTTGGAGGGCTTCATCATCGTTACACTCGTGTCGCAGCATAGAATTTCTTTGCGATCGTTGGCTATTAGTCCGACGATCGAGTTTTCAGAAGGGACAGGACCTCGGTTTTTCGGTGGCTTCTGCTACACTGCTTAACTCCTGGGACCGGTTACCCGGCAACCATTACACAGCGACGGTGATATCAATTCATGAAACGACTTAGTGTTATCGACAGCGCCTTCCTGATGCTTGAGAGCAGGGAAACGCCCATGCATGTGGGTGGGTTCAATTTATTTACCTTGCCGGAAGGGGCCAATGAGCAGGAATTCCTGCACGGTTTGGCGGACAATATGCGCACCGCGGATGCCTTTCAGTCACCCTTTGGGGAGAAGCTGAAGGTTGGCCGGCTCGGTATGTTGGGGCCGTTGTACTGGGAAGAGGACAAGTCCCTGGACCTGGATTACCACATCCGCCACTCGGCGCTGCCCAAGCCGGGGCGCTTTCGCGAGCTCTTTGCCCTGGTGTCCCGGCTGCATGGCACCCTGCTGGACCGCAACCGGCCGCTGTGGGAGATGCACCTGATCGAGGGCTTGCCGGACCATCAGTTCGCGGTCTATTCGAAGTTTCATCACGCGGCCATCGACGGCGTGCGCTCGATGCATTTGACCCAGAGCATGTATTCCGCCGATCCCCGGGAGCGCATACTTCATTCACCTCTGTCCATGGCGGCCAGGGACCGTTATCGAGCAGCGCTGGGAGTCGCCCAGCCTACCGACGCTGAGATGCGCAATGTGGCGGAGAGGCTCAAGGCGACGTTCGACAGTGCCGGGCCAGTGTTGGGCGCCGTGAAGCAGTATGCCGGCGCGTGGATGGGGCGGGGTGGCGCACTGGCAGTCCCCTGGAAGAACGTGCCCAACTCCACGATCAACACCAAGGTAGACGGCGCCCGCCGATTTGTCGCCCAGTCCTGGCCATTTGCACGTATTCGCGCCGTGGGCAAGGCACTGGACGGCACTTTCAACGACGCGGTGCTGGCCATGTGTGCGGGGGCCCTGCGCAGGTTCCTGCAAAATCACGGTGAATTGCCCGCCCAGTCACTGAAGTCCATGGTGCCGGTTTCCCTGCGCCGGCCGGGTGATCTCGATTCGTCAAATGCGGTCGGCGCAATCAGCGCCGATCTGGCCACCAACATCAAGGATCCGATACAACGCTTCAGGGCGATCAAGGCGTCGATGGAGGCCGGGAAGAGCATGTTCCAGGATATGTCCCCGGGCGAGGCCTCTCTCTTTCTGCAATTGATGCAATTACCCGGCCTGCTCCTGATACCGCTGGGCCTGGGTAACCGCTTTCCGCCCTATAGCACCGTGATTTCCAATGTCCCTGGCCCGCGCCAACCGATGTACTGGAACGGGGCGCGGTTGGAGGGCGTCTATCCGGCGTCGATTGTCACGGAGGGCATGGCGCTCAATATCACCCTGGTAACCTATGACCAGCAGGTGGATTTCGGCATCATGGCCTGTCGCCGATCACTGCCGCAGGTACAGCGCTTTATCGATTACCTGGAGGAATCGCTGGCTGAGCTTGAGGATGCGGCCGGTATCAGTTCGGCACGGTCCACGGGTTTCCCCGGGGCCGGTGCCGCTAAAGTGAAAGCCAAGCCAAAGGCTGGAACGAAAGCGAAACCCAAAGCGAAGGCAAAACCGGTGGCCAAAGCACAGCCAAAAGCGAAGGCTCAGTCGAAGTCCGGGAAAAAAGCCAGGTCCAAGACGAAAGCCGGGCCCAAAAAGAAAGGCCGGTCAAAGGCGAAAGCCACAACCAGGCTAAAAGCAAAGCCTAAGGCAAAGACCAAGGCAAAGACCAGGCCCAGTGCGAAAGCCGCGGGCGGCGCGAAGCGGCGATAGTCAGTTCCGGGGCGGCAATGGCGAAACGGCGTTCGAAGCCCCAGGGAGTCTCCTGGCGATAAAGCGTTTTCTACTCTGACGCAATAACCCGTTGTTCGCCGTCCAGCAGCCGCCGCATGCCGGGATAGCCGGGTTCCTCCATAGCCACCCCGACCCGTCGCCGCCCTTCTCCCCCAAACCCTTCCACCACAACACCGGCCTCAAGTCGCCAAGTTCGTCGGGTGTAAGTGGAGTTTCTACCCCCGGGTATAGGCCCCTTTCCAGCAACAGCTCTTCATATACTCTGCCCGAAAAATATTTGGAAATTCTATAAAGGCGAACCCCAGAAACCAGCGATTCACCCGACGTACCTGTGCCTGGCGAAATAGTAATTCACCAATAGTATCAGAAGGTTAGCTGTTGCTGCTTTCCCCGATGGATATTACCCTCGGACAACATGAAAGACGTTATTTACCTGCTGTTTCACTTGCTCGTCACAATGGCCAAGCTACTCCGACCCGGTGGCGGTCAAGCGATCATCTCAGAAAACCTGCTGCTCATTCACAGCAGGTCCAGACTACGAGTACCCAATCTGACTATCCAGGATCGTGCCCTGCTCGGTTTTTGGTCACTGTTTCTCAATCCGAGGCGCATCGCCAGATCAGCTATTATCATCAAACCTTCACCTCTGCTTCGATTCCATTCCGCGCTGAAGAAACGTAAATATCAACAACTGTATTCTCCTCGTGGCGGTCGCAAGCCTGGACCCAAGGGACCATCCAAGGAAGTCATTGATGCAATCGTTGAAATGAAACGGCATAACCCTCGGTACGGTTGTCCTCGAATCGCCCAGCAGATCAATCTGGCCTTTGGATTGGAACTTGATAAGGATGTAGTGCGACGAATTCTGGCTGCCCATTACCACCCAGATACAAACAATCGAGGGCCATCGTGGCTTACCACCCTCGTTTTGGACCACCACCGACCTGGGGGACAAGCTTCAAAACTATCAGCGCTACTACAATAAGTACCGCGCCTATTCTGGTCGTGGCGGTGTCACCCCTGTTGAGTCGGAAAGCACCAAGATCGTTGACCTGAACAGCTATCGTTGGGCGAAACATGGTCGTAGTCTATTTCAGTTGCCTGTCGCAGCCTGAATTAGGAATTGGCCAGGGACACCACAGACCTCGATTTCTATGTTGAAACAGCCTGTTAAAGTTACAATTCCTCAGAATCTCCCTTGCTCTCCGTCTGGATGCCGCGTTTACGTGCCCAGCGTTCCTCATCATTGATGTAGGAATAATAAACACCAATCATGACACCGCCGCCAATGAAGTTTCCAAGCAAGGCATAGGCGATGTTGGCAGCAGCCAGACCAAAGTTTACATCGGTAACAAAAGCCCCCATCGTAAACAGCACCGTGTTAGCGATACTGTGTTCGAGACCCACATAGACAAAGATAAACACTGCGCCCATCATGGTCACCACTTTGGTGAAATCATTGGCGATGTTTCCCGAATAAACCGTAAGCATGGCGAGATTAATGAAGAAGTTACAATACATGGCTCTAATCAGCAGATCCATATGACCGGAAATTCCGGCACTGATAAAACCCTCTTTGGCCGCGATGGATTCATCCATCAGATGTATCATCTCGGGTGACATAATGGTCGACAGCCATACAGTGATGCCCACAAACAAACCACCCAGAAAATTACCCAGATAGCATAACAACAGCACCCGCCAGAAGTTGTTGCGAGTCATTCGCTTGTAGTATCTGCCGATGCAGACAATCATCATATTTGATGTCAATAACTCAGACTTGGAGAAGTAAATAAAGACAAGAGCAAAACCAAAAAATGCAGAGCCGATAAACTTACCCAACCCTTTCAAATTCCCGTCCATACCTGCGGGAATGTGAGCAAAACCGTTGACGATAGCGTAATAGCAGACATACAAAAAACACACTAAAGCCCCGGACATCATGGCGCGCATCAGGTACTGTTTGGTAATCTCATTGGTCATTGCCGTTTTCAAATCAACCAACGACAGCGTGGTGCTAATGAAATCATGGCCAAGAAATATTTTGTTTTTCATTTTGTTGTTACCTCTACAAAATCTGAAATTATGACAACCCCGCGCCTGTGAAGCACCGTATAACGCTCCATGTATCAAGTCAATTCAGCTATTCGGGGCACGTAAATATTAAGCTACGGTGCCGCAGCACTGGAAAACTACAGAGATTTATTTGGAAGTTTGTTTTGGGTAGGCAGCGGTGTCATTGTGGTTATGCTGTTGCTATCGTCGTTGCTGAAAAAGCATCTGCAAGGGATTGACTTGCCAACATTGACCAAGCAGAAACTATAATCATTTGTTGTGCATTGCACAGGATAACCAGTCGCTGTCTCGGCGGGCATCACCGACCAACGATCAACAATCTGATCACTCCGCAGCAACACTAAATCACCAAACTGCAGAAGCATCGCTTCCGATTGAGTGGGGCGCAAAAATGATTTTCGGTACGCAAAAACCAAGCTACGATCCGGGTATAAAATCCAACGGCGCACCTGTGGGTGGCGGATACAATAAGGGCTGGCGATTCAACAGGTTACAATCCGGAAGGTGGACTCAAAGAATCGGTGGACCAGGACAGTCATCTCTGCACGAAACTCCGAACATTCCAATTAATCGGAGTTTGTAGTTAATTTGCCATACCAAGCGTTAATGGGAACATGACGAAATCCGACTTAAAAAACTCACGCGGTATCCAATCTATTGAAGTTGGTTTTACTATCATTCGCGAAATGCTTAATGCTGGAAAGCCGCTGACCATGACTGAAATTGCCAAAGCCTCCAGTTCCCTCACGCGGGTTTCGGCTCTTCTCCGGTCTTGTGAGTGAATATTAGGCCGCAACATAGAACATTGAGTCATTATCCGGCAGGGATGATGCCTGATCTTGAGTTTGGAATACTCGGTATCCCTGATGCCCCTGGCGCGCTTGCGGATCATGCCGAAACTGATGTTGCCAGCCTCGATCCTGGCCCTAGTTACGGACAATGACGCACAACGCCATTCTATGCCCAGTTCAGGCATCCTTGCTCAGGCATCCTCCTCCTAAGGGGAAAGTCTCAGGCTCGAATCCTGAAGGGGGCCACTAATCTCGTTTGTACCAGACCTGTAAATCCCGTCGCGCGCCAGTAGCTCACGACAAGCCGTTTTTTGTCTATACTCTAAAATACCATGTCTTGAAGCACCGGGTGGATCGTGACAAAAACACAGTGGCGTTGCTATGTCTGACTTCTCCACGGGACAGATAATGCTGACTCTCTCCCTGCTTTCAGCCAGGGGATTCTGGAAATCCAGGAAAAAAAACCAGAAGCACCTGTCGAAAGTGATCAGCAGTGGCCTGGACGAACTCAAACCACTCAAGGGAGACTGGAAACTGGTCTGGGGTCCTGGCACCTACCGTTACCTGGGCTCCGCCTTCGACAGCTCCATGATGTTCGTGGTACAAAATACGCGGCACAGATCGCGTTTCGCCATAGTCGTACGCGGCACAAATCCAGTGGATGTATACGACTGGCTGCTGGGCGACTTCCTCGCCCACCGCCAGGTGCCGTGGCATCCCAGCGACAAGGATATCGCCCCCGGGGCCAATCTGTCCCTGAGCACTGCGCTGGGCCTCAAAATCCTGCTCAACATGCGCGCCCGGAACGATCCCGCGCTAATTGTCGAATCCGGCAAGTTTGACTATCTCCTGGATCGAGGCGCCACTGGCGCGTCAACCATTCAACAAGCGGGTGGCGCCTCGCTGGCAAAGGCGGATGACCTGCTAAACGCCTCGCCGGCAGCACCCACCTACGGCAAGGTCCGGAAGTTGGCCCGGAAACTGCTTAAATACCAGAAGTTGTGGGGCCTGGCTGGACTGGCAACCGGCAATATGGCTTCCAAAGCCGGTGAGATCCTCAACGTGGAGGATGTAGCGAAGGTTCTTAAGCTTAGAAAGCGCCTGATAAAATTGCTGGATAAGTCTATGGGGTCCTCTGCAGAGGCGCCAGTCGCCATGTTGATGCCTAGCCTGGAAGAGCTGAGTAAAAAGCAGGAATCGGGCATGGGATTGCTGGAGTTGCTGGCGAACCTGGCCGACACCCACGGCGATGAACTCGAGCTCTTCGTAACAGGTCACAGCAAAGGTGGTGCGCTGGCTCCCGCTCTCGCCCTGTTCCTGTCCGACACCCAGCGTAACGATCAGATTCCGGTGTGGCACCACTACCAGTGGAACCCCGCCCACCGCGCGAAGATATACTGCTACGCTTTCGCGGGACCCACTCCGGGCAACACGGCTTTTGCCAACTACTTCAATCAACAGTTGGGCAGGAGATTCTTTCGCTACGCCAACACGTTGGACATCGTCACTCTCGCCTGGCAGAGTGAGAAGCTGCGGACCATGTCGGGGGTCTACGGTGATTCCGTCAACAACTTACCCGGGCTTGAGCTACTGATCAATGAAGTGGCAGAGGAAGTGGAGAACCTGGATTACTGCCACCCGGGGGAGAATTTCCCCGCAACCGATGCTCCGGATAGCCAGACGGAAAAACATGTCATCGAGTTTTCCGGGCCCCTGCGGGAAAACACCTCTTCATATATGCTGCAGGAATTACATCAGCATATTGCCGCCTATATGGGCTTCCTGGACCTGGACCTGGTGATGGACCTCAAGGAATTGATCGGACTTAAAAAGTAAGTGCCTGGCACAAGAGCGACTTCAGCCTGCGAGTAACGTTTTCTGAAATCCAGATGGGTGGCAAATCGACCCACCCCTGAAGAGAATTACAACGAATATATAACAGAAGTATCACAGGGCTTTAGGCTGCCTTTTTTATTTTAGCAATATCAAATACTTACTCCCCCGCAATTGGGCGCAATGTTTTTCTCCAGCGTGATATCCATGTGATATCTGTCTGCCCGTGTGGTCAAAAAACTCATCCACATCAGCAAATCAATAGCTTGGAAATCTCTCGCCCGTTTCAATGCGGTGTTGCATTGCCTCAGTTTTAGCTTAACCCATCTTTCGATTTCACTGACAACAATATCATAAAAAACAAATAGATAGGCTTCGGATCAAGTCCGTTATGGCATTACAGATTTGTTTTTGTGAGCTGGATTCAGACGACGGTTGTTGCGACCTTCCCCGGCTTGGCAGAAATACCCAGGGCATCGTATATCGCTTTCTGGTGGGGTTCTGCGCGTGTCGTCTTGCGGGTGTGAACGGTTTTGCCATCTTCTCGCTTGAGGCTCACTGTGATCCGCTGCTACCCTGGGACGTCATTCCTACATCTGAGAATACCTGAACGTATCACGCAGTGAATGGGTCAGCCCGTTCGCCGGCTTCGATGGCTATACTGTGCGTTATTCGCCAACTATGCGCGGTTTTGGAGAGCCATCCACACGGAACAACCCGCTGTCGATGTATGAGGTGATCCACGAGCTGAACAAATACTTGCGAGGCTGGGTTGGATACTACGGGATTCAGGAATTCCGATACCTGTTCAGAGACCTTGATGCCTGGATTCGAAGCCGGTTGAGGTCGACACAGCTGAAGAAATGGAAGAATCCTCGAAAGTTCCAGCGGATCATGATTCAGGCAGGCTTTGATCCGAGTGTGGCGTGCCGAGTCTGGCTCAAAATGAACCGATGGCAATCGGTGATGAGGCGGCCGGTGCGATATGTGATGGACCTCAACTGGTTCAGGAACCGAGAGTTGGTATTTCTACATGACTCGACGTTGGCTTTCTCCCGAGCCTGAAATGGCTCGGTTACTGATCGAAGAGCGGTATACCTGGCCGGTACGTGCCGTTCTGTTGGGAGGGGGTGGCCTCAGGGCCACTTCCTACCAGATGCTGAACTTAAACCGCTACCCTCAAAGCACGCATCGGCTAGGCTCCGAAATTGCTGTAGGCCAGCCAGCTGTTGTAAGCAACAAAAACACTTAGCAGCAGTGCACCTTCAAACCGGTTGATACGGCCCTGCCGCTTGAAACCATAGCCCATCACAAACAGCGCCATGGTCAGTGCTGCCATTAATGACCAATCGCGATACAGGACTTCAGCCGCTACAGTCATGGGATGAATCGCCCCGGCAATACCCACGACCGTCAATGTATTAAAGATGTTTGAGCCAATCACATTCCCCAAGGCGAGGTCATGCTCCCCTTTGCGGACAGCCATGATCGATGAGGCAAGCTCTGGCAACGACGTCCCAATCGCCACCACTGTGAGTCCGATAACCAAGTCACTGATACCAAAGGCGAGGGATATTTCGACGGCCCCCCAGACCAGAATTCGTGAACTCAAGATAAGCAGCACTAAACCCAGTATCAACCACAACACAGCGTGTTTAATCGGCATGGCATGCTCTGTCAGCTCCTGTTCTGTCTCGGTACCGAGTGTATCTCCGCGTTGCTTCATGCCTAGATAGATCGACCAGCCCAACACCCCGGCAAAAACTACCAGCAAGCCCCAGGCTTCCAGTCGTGATAGTTCCCCATCCAACAGCGGCATGGCGGTAAACAGGGTAATGATCGCCAGTACTGGCAGTTCTTTACGCAATATCTGAGAGTGCACGGTAATTGGGCTAATTAGCGCCACGGCACCCAGTACCAGCGCGATGTTGGCGATATTGGAGCCATAGGCATTTCCTAAAGCCAACCCTGGATTGCCCTGGTGGGCCGCCAAAGCCGACACCACCATTTCAGGAGCGGAAGTACCGAATCCAATGATGATCATGCCGATTAGTAGCGGAGACATGCCGACATATTTTGCCGTGGCAGCGGCACCTTCTACAAAGCGGGCGGCACTCCATACCAGCAGAGCAAGGCCGGCGATAATCGCGACCATAGGTAAGGTCATGAGTTATTCCTCAAATCATAAATGCGGTATACAGCACGGCGGCCAACGCCAATCGGTAAACGGGTTTTGTGACCATCCCCTCGTAAATTCTTAACTGCCTCTACAGGCCGCGTGGTTACTGGGCTGCAGAGGAGCGTTAAAATAGAGCCATGGTAAAATCGCCCTGAAAAGACCAATAATTAGGCGCCTGGTCCATCTAATATCAAATCGCAAAAAGTTGGCTACTATCCGTCGATACATCCCTCAGCAGACGCTCCAATTCAATACGGTCATGGCCTTCAAACACATAGACACCATTGAGATTGATTCGCTGCCAGGCCACTGGTGATACCCGACATAAAATTTCTTTGGCCCGAGAGTGTCCCATTTTCTCAACTCTGGCAAGCAGGCTCGATAAAATTGCAGAGTTGTAATAGATAATGCAGTTCGAGATGAGGCGAGCGCAATCGTTCCACAACTCGACTTGTATATCGCTCCCACCACGAAACTTTTCACCATTTACCGACGCTACTTTTCGACGAAGTTGATGGTATGCCTCACCTTTATTTAGCGTCTGCTGAACAAATCGTCTGAGCTCCTGATCATCCAGGTAGCTTAGCAAATAATTTGCTTTCACTAAACGATCATATTCGCGAAGTGCCGCCAGTGTTTTGTTACTCTTGCTCAACGTACTCAACTTTTTGATCAGTGTGCTTTTCGTCACTTTCTTTCTGGCTAATGAGCATATGATTCGCCGTATCTGATCCCATTGTTCAACAATAAGATGATAATTGATCCCCTTCTTCAATCCGCGTCAGTTCAAAACGAGTGCGCCGCAGTTGACTGTTTCCGAGCGTCGGTGTCGAATTTTGAGTGAAGCGATGAAGAAATATCTGGGAAGTTCGTTACTAAAGCCGCCAGACGACGGTTATCTGGCCCAGTGCCCACGAAGCTGTGCAAATCGGCCAAGTTTTTCGCCATAGCCTGTTTTAAGTGTTGAGATCTAGCCACTTTTGCTTCGGGATATACAATCCGTAATAAAAACACTCTCGAGAAATTCCTAAAAGTACTTACGAATGGCTGAAATATGCGGCATGCTCATGGAAGGAACCAAATTCGCCACATCGCTCGTCATTTTGGCGGCGGTATGGGCACCAAGGCCCGGTGAAGAGGAGAAAAATAGCGAATTGGCGCTGAAATCTGGCCGATTTGCACAGCTTCGTGGGCACTGGGCCAACCAGGGGTGTTCGTCAACTTTGCTTTGCGTTTTCGCATAGACTCTCCTCTGAGATTGATCTTGTAAGCGTTGTGTACCAGCCGATCCACGATGGCGTCGGCCAGTGTCGGGTCACCGATGACGGCATGCCATTCATCGATGGGTACCCACGCGCCTAACAAGGCTAATTCGTGACGCTATGCCTTTACGACCGGCAATTGACTCCAGTTGCCGGTGTAGTTGTCGGAGCACCACTCAGATTTGGGTTTCCAGTCATCGCCCTGCTCCTTGCTTGCCAGGCTGATCGTACCTAGCCCGTAGCGGTTATTCAGATTGTCGATTGCGCCCATGAGTGCCTGGCTTTTTTGGATCGTGTCTTCTGCCATTGAAAACAAATCCTCCTGCACCTGGTCACTGGGGATAATCTGACTGACGATGATGCCGGTTTTAGTATAGCGGTAACCAGGCTTGTACATACTCTCGAACAGCGATCGGGCTGCGTGGGCTAAAAGGGAGCTGTCACTGGTGGTTTGGGGTAATCCCGTCGATTTGCTAGGGGAATACGGTTGCCCCGGGTTGCCAAAACCGCTGGTGTGGAGTGATACCGTAATGTGCCTGGCTACCGCGTCTTGCTCCCGCAGTTTACGGGCCGCACGCTCAACATGGTGGATAATAGACGCTAAGAGCGTAGCCTTGTCATCCGTGTTCGTGCCAAGGCTACGGGAGGCAATGATTTGTTGACTCACCTGGTAGTCTTGCTCCCAGGGCAGTATCTCCACGCCTTGTAGTTCGTTGACTGTTCGAGCCAACACTACGCCATAGCGGCTTTTGATATCGGATAATTCCAATTTTGCGAGTTCGCCGGCGGTGGCAATTCCCTCCGCGTCGAGCTTCCTGGCCGTCGCCTTTCCTACCCCCCACACTTCCTGCACCGGCATGACATCCAGCAACCGCTGCAGGCGTGTCGGGTCCGTATAGAGATCGACAACGCCTTTTGTGCCGGCATAGTTCTTGGCACCCCAATTCGCCGCCTTAGCGGCAGTTTTGGTGGTGGCTACACCGATGCCAACCGGCAACCCAACTTGTTTTAACACAGCGTGTTGTATCTCCCGTGCATAGGCTTCTGCGCCGTCCGGCCCCAGGCCAGTGATATCCAGGAAACATTCGTCAATGGAGTAGGGGACAACACCATCGGTAAATTGCTCAAAGACTGTTCGTGTACGTTCACTCAGATTGGTATACAGAGAAAAATTGGCGGAGCGCAAAACGAGGCCATGGGATTTAACCAAATGAACAAACTCATGAAGGGAGGCCGCCATTTTTACGCCTAACGCCTTGGCTTCTGCGGAGCGTGCAATGGCCACAGCGTCATTCGAGCTCAGCACCACGAGCGGAGTGGTCGCTAAATGTGGCTGAAACACCCGCTCTGAGGCGGCAAAGCAGTTGTTGACGTCAACCAGAGCGATCGCGCGACTCATGTTACCGGTACCGGGTGATGGAAGATGCCACGACACCCCAAATATACAATTCCTCTCCAGCGGGGATCTCTGTGGGAGGTTCGGCCTCAGACCGATGAAGGCGAATAACCTGGTCTTTCATCTCCAAGCGCCGAACCAAAAACTCGCCATCGAGCACGACAACTACGATATCATCATTGCACGCCGTCAGTGATCGATCGACGACCAGAAGGTCTCCATCCTCAATTCGCGCGCCTGCCATGCCATCCCCCTCGACCCGCATAAAAAATGTTGCGGCAGGTGTACTAAGCAGTAGCTGGTTTAGATCGAGGTTGTCACCGGAGTATTCGTCGTAGGAGCCCGCAAATCCGGTCGGGAGGCTGGTTTTGCGTTGACCACTGTTGGCGGGATCTTTCATGGTCTGGTCTGGTCTGGTCGGGAAAGGGATGGAATTTCATATTACAGGCACACTGGCTAAATATACAGTGTAATATTGGAAGTAGTCGTAGGGTAGCCTACAAGGCGCTTATGTTCTGGGAGTCAAGATATGTTTGCCAAACGGCAAAATTTACGGGATATTATAAGCTGCCATTCATCAAAGCACCCGTTTATGTTTGGACGGATTCCGTTACTTTTTGGGGTGTCCCTCCTGTAAATACAATCGTGCCGCTTTTGTAGTCATTTTTTGCGTTTTCCGTCATGCTGCAATTCTGCCATACCGATGGTGCAGGCCCCCAACATGGGGAAACGCTACAACATTTCCCATCGCCGGCGGTTCTACGGTACGGGTTTCAGGCGGATCTTTATTCAACGATATGTGTGTTCTGCAAGTATGATAATAACTGAAGTACTCGCGAAGGATTCTACGCAAGTGCCACTCATTGAGAACAATAATATGATCCAGACAGTCGCGGCGTATGGACCCGATAATTCTTTCAACGAAAGGATTTTGCCAAGGCGAGCGCGGGGCCGTAACGACCTCCTCAATACCCAGGCTCTTGATCCTTCGTCGAACCTTCTCACCGTAAATGGCATCCCGATCACGCAGCAAATAGCGTGGAGCGGAATCGAATGGAAATGCTTCTACCAACTGCTGGGCCGTCCACCGTGCGGTGGGATGCGCTGTAACATTGAAGTGCACGATGTGACGGCGGTCATGGCTGAGCACGATAAACACATAGAGAATGCGAAATGTGGCGGTCGGGACCGTGAAGAAATCAATCCCCGCTATACAGTCGGCATGGTTTTCGAGAAACGTCCGCCAAGTCTGCGAAGGCGGTTTTTGCTGACGAACCATATACTTGGAAATTGTCGCTTGAGAGATATCAATACCAAGCTTTAGTAATTCACCATGGATTCGAGGAGCGCCCCAACCGATATTCGTCGACTGCATTTGTCGGATGAGCTTGCGTATTTCTTTATCAACAGGCGGTCGCCCCACGTGCTTGCGACGACTTTTCCAGGTCCAGTACAGCCAAAAACCTTCGCGGTGCCAGCGCACAACCGTATCGGGGTTCAACGCGTGCAACATTGTTCGCCATCCGTCGACATATTTAGAAAACAGAATCCAAAACAGGCGGTCGGCGGGCGATACCCGTGGGCGCTTCACCGACGGTTTGAGCATGGCGAGTTGCTGGCGGAGCGCCAAATTCTCCAGCGTCAATTGACGGCGTGATTTGAATAAAGAATAAACAAAAGTGGCTATGTGGAGAAAAAATGGCATGCCAGCCATCCTCTATCCATTGCCGAAAATAGTCAAGAAATTCAATACGATTGTATTTACAGGAGGGACAACCTGCAGTATAGCCAAGGCGCGGCCAGCCGCACAGCAAAGCGGGAATTCAACCCGGCTCTAATGTCGCAAATATAATCGGCGTGAACTCAAGTCGACAGACCAAACCCTGTGAAATTCGGTAAACTACCCAGGACATCTAACTTTCGTTGATTCCAGGCACATTGGCCTGCTCTAGATATCATGGATTTGTTCGAAGGAAAAGAACCGCTGGACTTAAGCGTTCCCGACGCAGAACTGCGACTGTTCAGGGACGTCGACCTCGGCTTTGATGACCAGGACCTGATCGAGCATCTCATCGCCAAGACCAACTGGCAAGCGCAGGCGATCAAGCTGTGGGGCAAGGCTTATCTGCAGCCGCGCCTGGTGGCCTGGCACGGTGACCGCGGGTGCAGGTACACCTACTCGGGCATCACGCTGGAACCGGCGCCCTGGACCGACACTTTGCTGGCCCTGAAATGCCGGGTTGAAGAACTGGCCGGGCACCCGTTCAACAGTGTACTCATGAACTACTACCGCCACCAGGGGGACAGTATGGGCCTGCATAGCGATGACGAGTCCGAGCTGGGCCCCAACCCTGTCATCGCTTCCCTCAGCCTTGGCGAGGAGCGGACGCTGCTGCTCAAGCACAAAACCCGATCCGAAATGAAAACAGTCAAGCTGGCCCTGCCAGACGGGAGCCTATTGATTATGGCGGGCAATACACAGCGCCACTGGAAACACGGCATCAGAAAGGAATCCCGGGCCTGTGGACCTCGCGTCAACCTGACCTTCCGGCAAATACACCCGGTGTGAATCGCATTCGCCCAGCAGGGAATCAGACGAGCAATTCTGCCCGAAGTTTCAGGATTTCCCGCTTGGCCTCGTCCTTGAATTCTGGTGAGTCGAGCACTGGCCAAACTTGAAAAACTGAAGCATGTTTAGGGTACTGACAAATAAACTGCCTTCAATCCACAATGCCAGCATGAATACCTACAAGCGCCACCGACTCCCTCCCGAAATCATCAGCAACCCCTGGCCAATTTTCCTAGCCGGCCTTTATAAAACCTCCCTATGATTTCACGGGAAGATATATTGCTGGGTCGGGAAATAAGTATGGGCCTACCCCGGGGTAGAAACTCCAGTTACACCCGACGAAGTTGACGCGGTCGACGCGGGCGATGTGGTGGAAGGGGTTGGGGTGAGTGGATGGCTGGCGATGGGTTCTACAAGTGCGACGGGTTGGGTGGTGATCTAAGAAAGAGGGAGTCGAGAACTAATTTGTTGAAACTAGCGGATAATTGGTATTTCGAGACGCGCAGGGAGGTAAGTTCTAACCCGGAGTTGAATCTACTTCACCGCCGACATAAAGCCAGCGACCATTAGTGCGTTGGAACACCGACTTTTCATGCAGTACTTGTTTGTCTCCATTGTCGTCGATAAACCATGCATTAAACTCTACCACCCCCTTGTCACCTTTCTGCGATTTTTCGAGCACATCCAATTTAATCCAGTCGGTGGTGCGCTGTGAAAGCGCCTTTACGGTAAGCCCTTTAGCCGATGCGGGAAACCAGGTTTGAAGCAAATAGTCACCATAATTCCCTAACGCATAAGCGCTGTAGCGAGAACGCATTAGCTGTTCTGGTGTTTTGGCCCAAAGAGTTCCATTCAGAAACCGCGCGCAGCACTTTCTAGAAGGTTTACTACTGCCGCAGATGCAAAGATTAGCCATTCGTTTGGGCCAAATGGGTTTTGACAAGCCAATTACCCAAAACTCGGAAATCTGGGCACCGCCACTAAAGCAACTGAGGTTTCCCATTCGTATGTCTTCGGCATCCCTGGATTATCCAATGGAGACAGTTGAGTTGATAGAATGCTCAGTTTGCCCCGCTAGAGTCTTTCTGCAGTGACTCAAGCACCCGATCCAGGTTAAAACTGCCCGGTTTCTGACGTGGCGGGTAATCCTTAAAGGTGCCGATAAACTGGCCCACATAGGCTGCTGCAGGTGTGAGCAGATACAATCGCTCAAAGCGCCATGTTTCATAGGCACCGGACTCCCAATCTGCGCGTTCGAACGGATCACGGCGCAGGTTGAATAACTTTGGAAAGCGCAGGGTCACATAAGGCTCCTGCCACACTTCCATGCCATGGCCGCGCTGCTCGGAAAACATCACTTTCCACTGGCCATAGCGCAATGCCGACAATTGGCCGTCGTCAGTGAAGTAAAACATCTCCTTGCGGGGGCCCTCCTTCACCTGGCCGGTAAAATACGGCAGCATGTTGTAGCCGTCGAGGTGAACATTGAACCGCTTGCCACCCGCTCGATGGCCTTTGAGTAACTTACTCTTGATATCGGGGTCGCCTGCCGCAGCAAGCAGTGTGGGCATCCAGTCTTCCATGGAAACGATTTCGCTGGAAACCTGGCCCGGTTTGATTTTTCCTGGCCACTTCACCATCATCGGAACCCGAAAACCACCTTCCCAGGTGGTGTTTTTTTCTCCGCGAAAAGGTGTCGTACCGCCATCGGGCCAGGTAAAGGTTTCAGCACCGTTGTCGGTGGAATACATGATGATGGTGTTGTCGGCAATGCCGAGCTCATCCAGTTTGGCCAGCAGCTCGCCCACCATGCCGTCGTGCTCGACCATGCCATCTGCGTAGATACCCTGCCCGGTCACTCCTTTCGAGGCCGGTTTTAACCGCGTCCACACATGCATGCGAGTGGTGTTATACCACACGAAAAATGGCTTGTTCTCGCTGTGTGCCTTGTCGATGAATTTTAGCGCACGGGCGGTGACTTCTTCATCAATGGTCTCCATTCGCTTCATGGTCAGCGGGCCAGTATCCTCGATCTTGCCATCTGCCAGAGAGTGTATAACACCGCGGGGACCGAACTTCTTAGCGAACTCGGGATCCGAGGGATAATCTTCATTTTCCGGTTCGTCCTCAGCATTGAGATGATATAAATTGCCAAAGAACTCATCGAATCCGTGGTTAGTAGGCAGGTGTTCGTCGAGATCGCCCAGGTGATTCTTGCCAAACTGGCCTGTGGTATAACCCAGTGGTTTGAGAAGCTCCGCAATAGTCGGGTCTTTCCCACTTAGTCCCTCTTTCGCGCCGGGCAAACCTACCTTCAACAGGCCTGTTCGCAACGGACTCTGGCCGGTGATAAATGCTGACCTGCCGGCGGTGCAACTGTTCTGACCATAACCATGCAGGAACATCATGCCCTGGTTGGCGATGCTGTCGATGTTCGGGGTTGCGTAGCCCATCGAACCGCGATTGTAGGCGCCTACGTTATACCAACCGATATCGTCTCCCCAGATAACGAGGATGTTTGGCTTGTCCTGCGCCGAAGCTGACAGGCTTGAACAGACCAGAACGAGAAGAGCGAATATCTTACAATACAGTTTCATTACCATTATGCTCCTTGCTGAGAAACTCCATGGCCGGATTCTCTGGGCCCGGATAATGTCCCTGAGTATAGGAGAAGCCAGTCACCTGTCAACGGGCTGAATAGGAGTCGGTACGGTATTGACAGGTTAACTGGCAGAAATTGGTAAACTCGGCGCATGAATACCTACAAGCGCCACCAATTTCCACCCAAAATCTTCAGCAACCCTTGGCCAGTATCCGCAGTATTCCTAGCCGGCCTTTATTCGCGTCTTCTTGTAGGCTTCATACTTCTTGTAATAATACTTACAAGAAGTATGATGAATCCATGCCCAAGCTACCCACCATCCCACAACCCCTTTTTGACACCCTAGATTCCCTGGAACACCACTCGGCGCCCTTGCCCGACTA
>PVMK01125066.1_pt1 | contig 17109 bp, 14 predicted proteins | sample 1853481 | NCBI WGS metagenome assembly PVMK01 (sample SAMN08533507, study PRJNA380276) | Marine sediment metagenome, whole genome shotgun sequencing project.
GCGGGCCAGCGTGCGACCAGGCGTCTCTGAATTCCTGGCGAACGATATCCACGACAGGCCCATGCGCTTCCATCATCATATCGTGCCAGACATATCGATATTCAGAGACGCCTGGTCGCACGCTGGCCCGCTTGGCGACGTGGGATATTTCTTCCACAAAATGCGTCCTGATCACAAGTATGCACAGGATATCGGCTATCCGGTTCGTGCCTTATTTACAAAACCCGGCAATCCCGAGATTTTTCGGGCGCAACTGGCCGCTATTCGGAACGCAAAACGTCATATCTATATCGAGAATGCCTATTTTACTGACGATGCGATGTTGTACGAACTGGCGAAGGCGAGAAGACGTGGTGTTGATGTACGTGTAATTATGCCGCTGGTTGGTAATCACGGACCGGTCAATCGAAGTAACGTACTTGCGGTAAATGCGATGCTTGAAAACGGCATTCGAGTCTATTTGTACCCGGGAATGTCGCACATAAAAGCGGCGATTTTTGACGGCTGGGCGTGCCTTGGATCCGCCAACTGGGACAAATTGAGTTTTCGAACCAACAAAGAACTCAATTTGGCAACCTCTCATGCACCAGCGGTTAACGAACTTCTTGATCGTGTTTTTAAAGCAGATATTGAAAAGTCCGTGGAAATTCTTGAGCCGTTTCCGGAGCGATGGACGGATCAATTGGTCGAAATCGTAGCAGATTACCTTCTCTGAATGGCCGGCAAACGTATATTTCTGCAGAACTCACCCTTTCCTGTTTGCAGCAGAACCTGAGAACCACGTTCGATTGACTCCGAATTGGCCTTGCCAATCTTTGCCCTTCGGGCAGACTCACTTCGTTCGTCTGTCCAATCGGCTTCGCCGATTAGTCCGCCCCTGGCCAAGTGTTCGCGAACACATTTTCGCGTGACCGGTCACCTACGAAAAATATTAACTCTAAGTTATTCAGTTACTTAGGACTTGGCACGTTTCCTGCTATAGAGACTCTATGGAACTTATGCGGCAGGACTCGATGCAAGACACATCCGGGCAGGACAGACTACTAACTCCGGTTTCGCGGAAGAAATTTCGCGTGCTTGCGGCCGTTGGTGGCGCACTCGCGCTGGGCGCCCTGGCGTGGATCGTTAGCCCGGCGCTTTCCAATTTGTTTGGCACCGACATGACCGTTTCAAGACAGCAACTGCGATTTGCGACGGTTGAACGCGGCGATGTACGACACGATGTCGCTGTACAAGGGCGCATCGTCACGGCGAACAGTCCTGCTTTGTTTGCGCCTGCTGGCGGTACCGTGCACTTGAACGTCAAGCCCGGCGACCCGGTCGTGCAAGGGCAGGTGGTTGCAACAATTGTCAGCCCCGCACTGAACAACCAACTTGCCCAGGAGCGAACTATTTTGCAGCGGCTGTCAATCGACTACGAACGACAGCAGATAGAGACACGAACAACCGTTCTCACCAGCCAGCAGGTACTGGAAACGGCGGCGGTCGATGTCGAACTGGCACGTAGCAATGAGTATCGAGCATCAGAGAGCATCAAATTCCAGGTAATAAGCAGGGCCGACCATGAGTTGTTAATTGCCGAGCTCAAGAAGGCCGAGTTGATGCATCAGCATGCGATTCAAAATCTCGCGTTGCAAAAGGAAAATCTCGATTTTGAATTGCGCGCCAAGAAACTGGAGGTCGACGGACAGCAGCTAGTCGTTAACAACGTTGAGCGCCAGGTTGCGGAGTTGGAACTCAAGTCCCCGATTACCGGTGTCGTCGGCAGCGTCAACGCCCGAGACCGGGATGTAGTCGCTCGGGACACCTCAATTGTCATGTTGGTCGACCTGACGGCATTCGAAATCGAAATCAACATCCCTGAGAGTTATGCGGATGATCTAACGGTCGGTCTTGGGGCGGAAATCATGGTGAACAACAAGGCCCACGAGGGCCAGCTCACCGCGATTTCACCGGAAGTCACCAATGGCCAGGTCACGGGTCGCATTCGCTTTACCGGCGATATTCCGTCTGGCTTACGTCAGAACCAACGCCTGTCGGCAAGTGTACTGATTGAATCCCGTACCAACGTACTGAAAGTGAAGCGCGGCGCCTTCGTACAGTCGGGGGGAGGCAACACCATTTATAAGGTTGATGGCGATAGTGCTGCGCGCACAGCGATCCAGCTGGGCGCCCGTGGACTGAGCGACGTTGAAATTTTATCCGGTCTGGACGACGGCGATGAAGTCATTATCTCGAGCATCGATGCGTTCAATCATGCCGAGTTTGTATTTATATCGAAGTAGGAGACAGCAAGATGCTGAAGATGAACAATGTGAGCAAGATTTATCGAACCGAGTTGGTCGAGACCCATGCGTTACGCAACGTAAACCTGGAGATACAGGAGGGCGAGTTCGTTTCAGTAACCGGCCCATCGGGTTCTGGCAAGACCACGTTCCTGAACCTCACCGGTCTTCTCGAGAGCTTCGAGGAAGGAGAGTACATCCTGGACGGGCAGAACGTCCGCGGCATGCAAGATGCGCAGCTATCCAGAATTCGAAATACAAAAATCGGCTTCGTCTTCCAGAGCTTCAATCTTATTCCTGATCTACCAATTTATGAAAACGTCGAGGTGCCGCTACGATACAGGGGCATGGGTGCGAAGGAGCGACGCGAACGCATAGAGCGAGCACTTTCCACTGTCGGGCTGACATCACGGCTTCGTCACTTGCCAACACAATTGTCCGGTGGTCAGCAACAACGTGTCGCGATCGCGCGCGCCCTGGCGGGCGAGCCGCGCATCTTACTGGCGGATGAACCAACCGGAAACCTCGATTCGGTCATGGCTCGACAGGTCATGGATCTGCTGCACGAAATCAACGACAACGGAACGACAATCATCATGGTTACTCACGATCCGGAACTGGCGAGTCGAGCACAGCGCAATATCCAAATTTTTGACGGCGAGGTGAGTGTCGTACAGGCGCTGAATACCGATGTGCTTGTCGACCGGGAGGTTGGAAAAAGTGCTCACGTATAACTTGCAGTTAGCCTGGCGGTCTTTGTTCCAGCGCCGCAGCCTGACGATATTGATGATTGCGGCAGTCGGCATCGGCCTCGGAATTCTCATGACCGTTCGGACGATGGCCTATCAGGCCGGCAGTTGCCTGTTGGTGAGAAAAGTTACTCGCTGCACTTTCTACAGATGGACGGTCGCGGCGTGGACGGAGATGCATTCGAACAGTGGTTCGAAGGTGATGGGATCACCTATCGCGATGCACGCATGCTGATGAACGCCGATACGGTCGCCCGGCGACAGACATTTCTCTGGAAGACAGACGTCATCGTGAGCTCAGAAGACAGGGACGTCCTTCCCAAGCGCAGTCGCGGCCTGGTAGGCCTGTCGAACTTCTTCGATATGTTTGACGTGCCCTTTCTCTATGGCAGTGCCTGGTCGGAAGAGGCTAATTACAGCGCCGAGCCGGTCGCCGTAATCAGCAAGAACTACAACGACTATTTTTTTGGTGGCGAGAACAGCGTCGGTCGCAGGTTGAATCTGGGCACAAATACGGTGACTGTGGTAGGTGTCCTGGATGACTGGCATATCAACAGGCGTTACTACGATATGACTTTAGACCCGGCCGGCAGGGATGACATCTACATTTCCGATAGCCTCGCGCGGGAGTTCAACCTCGTTCGCGCGATGCTGGTGGGCTGCTACGATGGTGACGCAGACCAGGCGGGAGACTACGCAACAAACGACATACAAGGGCTGGTCAATTCGGAATGCGCCTGGGTACTCTTTTGGGCCGAGTTGGATTCGGCAGAGTCCATTCAGGAATACAGGCAGAGTATCGAGCAACACATGAGCGCGCAGCAAGAATTCGGGCGCTTCCCGCGGGAAAAGCAGACTTACTTTCTTACCAATGTCGCCGATCACATCGAGCTCGTTGGCCAGTTTCGTGGTCGTCAGGCGTTTCTTCAACTTATGAGTAATCTGTTCTTTGCAGTTTGCCTGATTAATGCCATCGGCATTCTCCTCGCGAAGTTCACGAGCAAAGGGAAAGAGATCAGTTTGCGACGCGCGCTCGGCGCGAAAAAAACCACGATCATGTGGCAGCACCTCCTGGAAGTCGCGATCATCGGAATTCTGGGCGGCATCGTCGGGCTGGCGCTCAGTTACGTGGGCCTGATCGGCATGCGCAATATCGTAGTCTACTCGTCTGACTATTCATTCGCGGCGCAAGAGATCGCCCACGCGTTCCGTCTCAACTGGGCAATGATCGGCAACGCGTTTCTCATCGCGATCGGCAGCACGATTCTGGTTGGACTCTATCCCATCTGGCGAGTTTGCAATGGCAAGCCGGCCCAGCAACTGAAAGCACAGTAGGAAGTCACATGGAAATCAGGCCTATTCTCTTAACGCTCAAGCACAACAAAATGCTGTCGCTGCTTATTATCTTGCAAGCGACGTTTACGCTGGCCGTCGTCAGTAACTCACTATTCGTTACGGCCGCAACGCTCAAAGAGTGGAATCTGCCATCGGGACTTGAGCAGGACGACATCATTACGGTGCAAGCGCAGTTGTATGATTCGTCCGTAGATAGTCGGCAAGTGGTTATCGATGATCTGGAAAAATTTAGAGAGTTACCTGGCGTCATTAGTGCATCGACGGCTACGCAGATTCCTTTCGCTGCCGAAGATGTCAGTAATATATTTCTTGAAACAGGTGATGAGCCACAGTTCTATCAGACCAACATTTTTGACTTCGACGCCAACGGCCTGGACGTACTAGGCCTGGAGTTGATCGAAGGGCGGGATTTTGACGAAGCGGAAGTCGTCCGACATGATCCGTCGCAAAGCGACGCGAAGGCTGCGGTCGCAATGATCAGCGTGAGTCAGGCTGACGCACTGTTCCCCGGCGAATCCGCAATTGGGAAGACCATCTGGTTAGAGGAAAATGCATACCCGGTTCGAGTGATCGGCGTCTACAGTGATTTCATGAACGGCGAGAGCCTGAACTTCGAAGGCCGGTCTTTCGATACAATTATCCGCCCCGTGGTTTCCTGGCAGCGAGGACAAGACCCAATTTATCTGCTTCGTGTCGAACCAGGAATGGCTGTAAGCCTGTTCGATGAAATCAGCGATATTATCTATGCCACAGAAGGTCGCTATCTGTATGTCCTCGAACGTTTATCACGCACGCAAAAACGCATGTACGATGGACGCGGAAGCAACGCGGCAACCTTCCTCGTGATTAGCCTGATATTGGTGCTGATTACGGGCCTTGGTACGGCGGGACTTGTCTCGTTCCTGGTAAATCAACGGCAAAAGCAAATCGGCATTCGGCGCGCATTGGGCGCAACCCGCCTGGATATAACGAAATATTTTCTCCTTGAAAATTCGATTCTTACCTGGACGGGACTGATACTGGGTGGCGTTCTGACGCTCGTTATCACCTATGTGCTAACTGACAATGCAGGGGAAAATATTCTTCAAATGAAGTACCTGTTTATTGTGGCGTTTGGCTTGTGGATGGTAAACCTGGTTTCAGTCTATTTCCCTGCTCGGCGGGCGGCAAAGATTGATCCGGCAATAGTGACGCGCTCATCCTGACTGTTCTACGTGCCCGGATTAAGTGGTACGTTGTGAACGGTGATGAAGCCGAAAATTCTGATTATTGACGACAATGACGATGTCGCACAGGCGCTCGGTGTTCTATTCAAGCTAAACGACCTCGACTGGGCGGCCGCAAATACACCGGAACAAGGTCTGGCTCTGTTGGCAAAAGAGCCATTCGACCTGGTTATTCAGGACATGAATTTTTCGCGCGACATGACGTCAGGTGAAGAAGGCAAGATCTTGTTCGGCGAGATCAGGGATCAGCAACCGGACATGCCGATCATTCTGATTACTGCCTGGACAGATCTTGAAACCGCGATCGACCTGGTCCGGTCGGGTGCGGCTGATTACCTCGCCAAACCCTGGAATGACGACAAGCTACTCGTTAGCGTCAAAAATCTCCTGGAGCTGAATGAGCTGCAAGCAGAGTGGCGCGAAAGTGCCAGCAAGCGCAGCGCGAGCCGTCGCGAACTGGAAGAGAATTTCGATCTGTGTGACGTGCAATTTCAGAGCGATGCCATGTTGCAGTTGTTGCGCATGGCAACGCGAGTAGCCCCATCCAATGTGTCCATACTTATTACAGGCCCGAACGGATCGGGCAAGGAAAAAATCGCAGAAGTCATTCAGGCGAATTCGCGCTGCGCCGATGGGCCCTTTATTAGGGTGAATGTCGGTGCATTGCCGGGCAATCTCATTGAAGCTGAATTATTCGGCGCCGAGGCGGGTTCTTATACCGGAATAGAAAAACAACGCCTGGGCCGATTCGAACGGGCGGATGGCGGCACGCTGTTGTTGGACGAAATCGGAAATCTGACACCCGAGGGCCAAATCAAGTTATTGCGTGTGCTGGAAACCGGAGAGTTCGAGCGCTTGGGCGGCAACAAGACGATTAAGGTCGACGTGCGTGTCATCAGCGCGACCAATTCGGATCTGAAAGAAGGCATCAAATCAGGCGAATTCCGTGAGGACCTGTTCTACCGTCTTAACGGCATAGAACTAAAGGTACCCGCGTTGCGCGATCGTCGTGACGACATTCTGCAACTGGCGATGTGGATTGGAGGCAGTGAGTGTCGCTTCGACGATGAGGCAAGAATCGCCCTACGGCGATATGACTGGCCCGGGAACGTGCGTGAACTACAGAACACCATCAAGCGGGCGATGTTGTTAGGCGAGGGCGGGGTCATCGATGCCGCAGCTTTGGGGATCGAGCAATCAGCACCGGCACAAGTTCCGGACGTGGATGTCGATGACATCGTCAGGGCCCTGCAGCAATCCGAAGGCGTGGTCTCAGACGCCGCACGAATACTGGGCTTGAGCCGCTCCGCTTTCTACCGACGGGTGAAGAAGTTCAATATTGATCTGCCATGAAGACGCCATCGCCGAAGAATCCTTCGCTTACGCGCCGGCTACTCCTGCATCTCTCCGGCGTGATCGCTTTTCAATCGATCCTGATGTTCTTTGTACTGTATTGGCAGCTTGACTATCGAATCTGGCTACCGGTTAGTGCGTTGCTGACATTGTTTTTGTTAGTTGTCGCGATCAAATGGTTCCTGGCACCGATCGGCGATGTCGTTTCCGCGCTGGAAACGGGAGTCAGCGCGATGAAAGACAACGACTTCAGCATCTCCATTCACAACGAAGAGTATGACGAATTGGATACGCTTGTTCGGTTCTACAATGAACTGTCCGACGTGCTGCGAACAGAACGTTCTGCGCTGATGCAGCGGGAAGTCTTGCTCGACAAGGTCATCCAGTCAACGCCCGTGGCGATGATACTGACCAATGACGCAGATCAAATCGTATACAGCAACAAAGCAGCGCGCACTTTACTGCAAGAGCCGCGACTTGAAGGCCTCAGATTGGCCCAACTGATCGAGGATATTCCGACCGCAATGCGGCACGCGACGATTGAAAGGCGGGACGGGCTTTTCACGGAATCCGTGCACGGCGAAACCGTTGTTTACAGTCTTAACTGCCAGAATTTCTTGCTGCAAAACCAGCCCCATCACCTGTATCTGTACAAGAATCTGACGACGGAAATATCACGCAATGAAATAGCGCTGTGGAAGCAGGTCATTCGGCTCATCAGCCATGAGTTGAATAATTCACTGGCACCAATATCTTCGATGACGGCGTCGGCGAAGAAAATTCTAAAGCAGCAGGAAAATCTGGATATGCTGCCGGACATGCTCGATACGATCGAACGTCGGACGCAACGGTTATTTGAATTTACGCGCCAGTACGCGCGTTTGGCACGGCTTCCAGCGGCACGTAAACAAACTATGAATCTCGCAGAATTTCTCAGCGACATTGAAAGGATCTGTGAGGTGAATACTAGTAGTGATTTTCAAATTGACACGTTGGCGATGGATTCGGCGCAGATCGAGCAAGTTCTGATCAACATTGTAAAGAACGCGAAAGAGTCCGGTTCCGAACCAAACCAGATAAGGCTGATCGTGCGGCAAGATCCAGGCGAGATACAGTTTGAAGTAACTGACCGGGGAAGCGGCCTGGGAAGCGAGCAACTATCCCAGGCCATGTTGCCGTTTTACACCACAAAAAAGAGCGGCGCTGGCATCGGATTGCCATTATGTAATGAAATTATTACCGGCCACGGAGGTCGCCTGCGAATCGGAAATCGCAAAGGTGGTGGCGTAAGAGTGCTGTTCAGTATCCCGATTAGTTAGGCGAAAAGGATTCACTAAGCATCGACAGCAATTCATCGCGGCCAAATTTGAATTCACTGCCATTACTCAATTCGGTGAGGGTTTTGAGAACATCGCGAATCATCGCTTCTGCGTGGCGCCGATCGGTTACAGCAAGATAACGATTTTTGGGTTCGTCGGAAAAAAGCGCGTGTAACACGGCATCAGCAACCGGATCGGGTTCCGGAAACTGAGAGTCGTTGTCATCGGTACACAGAGCGGCGAGTTCTTTGGCGAGATCCGGAAAGAGAGAGCCAGTCGCATCATTGCCCTGTTCTTTGCGCCGCCTGCAATTCGACGCTACGGCATTGGAATTGTATGGACCCGGTTCGACGACGCTGACGCGAACCCCGACAGTCCCCATCTCGAAAGCCAACGAATCCGAAAAGGCTTCGATAGCGTGTTTGCTCATGCTGTAGACACCGTAGGCCGGCGGAGAAACAATACCTGCCATCGAACTTATGTTGCTGATACGGCCTTTCGATTCGATGATCAAGGGCGCAAACGCTTTGGTGATTCGGTATGGACCGTAAATGTTGACGTTAAACACGAAGTCGAGTTCGGATTCCGCAGTCTCGGCCAGTAGCCCCATAACAACGACGCCGGCGTTGTTGACGATGCCGTACAGCCCTCGATCGCCTGCTCTGACGATTTCAACGGCCGCGTCGATGTCGGCTTGGATCGTCACATCGAGGCGCAGGCCCTGAATGTTCTCAATTTCGCTCAGTGCGGCAATGTCTCTGGGCTTTCTGGCACCGGCGTAGACAAAATAGCCTTCGGAGGCCAATCTTTCCGCAATATTGCGCCCGATGCCGGTACTTGCGCCGGTGACGAGCACCGCCTTCTGAGCAGACAGCTCCGCCGCGAAGACAGGGCTGGCTCTGACAGAAAGCGCTAAGAGGAAAAATGCACCGATATATAAATAGGTTGCCTGTTTTGAAATCATGAAATTCTCCAATGAATAACTTCTTAGCCATGGCACTACTAAGCAACGTGTGTGGTCAATGAATCTTTTGAAAATCCGCAGCCGCTTTGACAGCTACCCTCAACGAAGGAAGCAATGATTCTGCAAACCATGGGTTTTTCTTCAGCCAGATATTGTTCCTCGGACTCGGGTGGGGCAGCGGAAAGACGTGCGGTGCATAGTCTTGCCACGCACGCACTGTCTCGGTCAGGTTCTTTCGCGTGCGCGGCAGATGCCACTTGTGTGCGTACTGACCAATGACAAGCGTAAGCTTGATTCGCGTTAGCCGCTCGAGTAGCTCTTGCCTCCAGGCCTTTTCGCACTCCGGTCTTGGTGGAAGGTCGCCGGACTTTCCCAACCACTCGCGCAACCTGTCGCCGCTTCGATCATCAAATGGCACGCCACTTTCATGAACACGTCGACCGGGGGCCTGTCCGGCAATGAGGATTGTCGCTTGAGGGTGCAGTTGCACAATGGGCCGAGGGCCTAAAGGTAGAAATTCCTCGCACAACCGGCAGCGTCTTACGGACTTGAGAAGGCTCGTGAATTTTGGGTCGTCCAGCTCTTCTTTGGGTCTCTCAGGCACTCGATTGATCCCTTGGGCTACATAGATTCAAGGCGCTGTCCCCTATCATTCGTCGCATCAGAAACCGCGCATCAGTTGGTGGGCAAAGAAAGGATGGGAGATTCACGATGTTCAAAAGCATGACCACATTATCGACGATTTCCAAGGCTGTATTAGGGCTAATCCTGTCAATCGTTGCGGCGACTGCCATGGCCGAGGAGTACTTCACGATCATTGATAGCCAATTGGAGCGCCCGACCGGGTATCGCGAGTGGGTGTACGTGGGTACTCCGGTAACACCCAACGACCTCGGTCTGGAAGCCACGATTAAGAGCAAGAAACATTTTCCTGACGGAGCCACAATCGTCAAGGAGCTACGGGCCTCTAAGGAGTAACGGTAACGTAACTGACGGCAGGCCGTTACCAAAGTAGCCTAAATCATCGTGGCTTCAGATCCCTGCGTGACGATCGAACAGCCCCTATCGGGGCCGAAGCTTGTGTTCGTCAAAGCCGTTATACTTTAAACGCGTCGGCTTATGATCTAACAGTCGCGAGAGATAGATGGGTGACAGATTTTTGCAACGAATTCTGCTGCTGGCGGCCTTGGTGTGGCCGGCAGTCGCTGCGACCGATATCGTCGACTCACAAGGCAAGGTTATCGACGCGTTTCAAGTCGATGAAGCTCCAGTTATCGACGGAATCCTTGATGACGATGCCTGGGAATCCGGCACCGTCATTCAGGATCTGCATGAGGTCGATCCAAACGAGTTTGGCCCTCCGTCTGAAAAGTCGGTCATCACTGTTGTTTACACTGAGGACGCTCTGTACCTGTCCGGCCGGTTTTTCGATACTGAGCCAGAGAAGGTGTCGGCGCAGGCCCTGCGACAGGGCGATTACTCTCCTGGCGACGACAGCTTTACTGTCATTATTGACCCGTTCAACAATGGTCGCAGTGGCTACGCCTTTGATGTGACACCGAATGGCGTTCGTAACCAGGCCGTTTACGCGAACGTCACCAATGAAAACTGGCAATGGAAGGGAATCTGGGACGCTGCTGCGAGACGTGACGACAAGGGCTGGACAGCCGAGGTCGAAATCCCGTTCAAGACGCTCTCATTCAATCCGAATAGCCAGACCTGGGGTCTAAACGTTTCCAGGTATATAGGACGCAAAGGAGAGCAAATCGGCTGGGTATCGGCCAATCGAGAGCAGAATCCCGCCACATCCGGCAAGTTGACCGGCATCAAGAACATCGATCAAGGCATAGGACTCGATGTCGTGCCAGGCATACGGTCCGGCCACGTAAAAGACTATGAATCAGATGCGTCAACGTCATCGACCGAGCCTTCGCTCGATGTGTATTACAAGCTAACACCAGCCCTGACTGCCGCACTCACTATAAATACCGACTTTTCCGGTACGGGCGTGGATGCCCGGCAGGTCAACTTGACCCGATTCGGCCTGTTTTTTCCAGAGCAGCGCAGTTTTTTCCTGCAGGACACCGACATTTTTGAGTTTGGCCGTATCAGCGGTGGGGACGAAGACGATTTTACGACCATCTCGACTGTGGATCTGGAAAGCGGGCGTCCGTTTTTCTCCCGGCGAATCGGTCTGGGCCCCACCGGCGAGACACTCGATATCGATATCGGTGGCAAGTTGACCGGGAGGCCTGGCCGCTGGGATGTCGGTGTTCTGGCGGTACGGCAAGGCGAATTTGAATACGTCAACGATGACGACGAACTTATCGCTGTCGATGCCAGTGATCTTTTCGTCGTGCGGCTTGCAGCTAACGTGCTTGAGGAATCCAGTGTCGGCATGATCCTGACAGACGGCGATCCGATTTCAAACCTGGACAATAGCGTCGCCGGCGTCGATTTTCGATACTTAAACACAAGAATGGCAGATGGCCGGTCCCTTGAGGGCGGTATCTGGTATCAGCAATCGGACACTGAGGGCGTGGATCGGGATCAGGCGGCATACGGATTCAATCTTCGCGCACCCAACTCTTCCGGTCTTAAAGGTGCAATTGGGTACAAGGAAATTCAGGAGAACTTCAAACCGGCGCTCGGGTTTGTCAATCGGCCCGGCGTCAGGGATCTGACCGTTGAGGCTGGATACACCTTGTATACGCAGTCACCCTCGATTCGAAAAATATTTTCCGGTGTGGACTTCGAACGCATTGAGACTATCTCGGGAGAACTGCAGTCGCAGTATGTCACGTTGCGAGTGATCGAAATCGAGCGGAATTCCGGAGACGGCGGAGGATTTCATTATTATATTACTGACGAAAACCTCGATGCGCCTTTCGAAATTTCCGAAGGCGTGATAATTCCGGTCGGTCAGTATTCTTTCGACAGTCCTTGCGTGGGTTTCGGCACAGCAGATTATAGAAAACTCGCAGTTGAAGGCTTTTATTGTGACGGTGATTTCTACGATGGTACACAGATCAACTACCATGCCTCGGCCCTGTGGCGACCGAACAAGCACTTCCAATTCACAGCGATACTCGATGTCTATGATACCGAGCTGCCCTACGGCGCCTTTATCACAAGACTGATGTCGCTGCGCGCCGACTTTGCTTTTACAAACTTCTTGTATTGGGAAAATTTCGTGCAGTACGACAATGAATCGGACAGCTTGGGCTTCAACAGCATTCTCCGTTACCAACCTACAGCTGGTCGAGAGGCTGCTCTCATTGTCAATCGTGAGTATGTCGATTATTCACAAGATCGCACGTTCACCAAGGTGTACGGCGACATTACTTTCAAGGTCAGTTACACGTTTCGATTTTGACGACACGCCACGCTGTTTGGCCGTCTCTCCGGCACGGATTGCGTCGACGACGTAGCACGACTAATATCGAGGTCATGAAAACACATCTGACACTGAAAATTGCTCTGGTGGTGGCCATCGCTGGGCTATCCACATCGGTGAACGCGCAGAGCGCCGCCGACGCCGAAAACGAAGCCATTGAACTGCTGCGGCAGGACAAGCCATTTGTTCTTCTCCCACCGGACAGTTTCGAGCAATTGGGATGGGACCTTCCCGACGGCGGCGCAGCGGTTAGGGCCCTTGCCGAAGCGGCGCCGCGCGGCGCGTTTGAACCGGAAGCGCTCGAACAATTGGACCCTGAAGAAATTGGCTACACGGCCGAATGGCGCGTGCTCCGTTACAATCATTACGGCCTGGATTGGGATATCACCGGGCTCTATCTGCAGCCCAATGAGCCAGTGGAAGGATTGCCGACGCTGGTCCAACTCCATGGCGGCTCGGGCAATTGGTATCAGTTTTTCATCACCCCGTTGAACGATGGCGGGCTGGGCCAATATTTGGCGCAGAAGATTCCTGTTTTGCTGGTCAATATTCCGGGCAACCATAAAGCGGGTGGATGGCAGAGGCCGCCGGCTGAGCGGCGTCCAACCTATCTTCTCGACAAAGAATTCTCGGACGAAGAATTGGCGGCACGCCATGCGATGTTCACCTTCAGCATGGTTGCAGAAGGCGTCGCGCTACTTATCGAAGATGCCACGGAAGGCCCGGTCACTATCTCTGCACATTCCACGCAGGGCGAAATCCCCTACCTGCTTAAAAATCGCCTCCGCGACCGGCTTGATGATCGCTTCTTCGGATGGGGCACGGGCGGCCCGGCAGCCATCAGGGGGATTTGGTCCGAACAATATGCCGCGCCTCACAACCGGCCGAACGCCGGTCGGACCTATAGACCCATCACCGAGATACGCGGGCGCTCGCCCGAAGGTTACGTCCATGGCTATGTTGGCCCGTTCAGTCCTTTCCTCGATGAGCCCGTAACCGACCTTCTCAGCTGGTATTTTATGATCATCAGTCAGCCCGATTTGATGATCGATATCGCCCATGAATGGTTCGACAAAGTATATGCGCGCAAGCCGTTTTTCAAACAGTATCTTCAAGACATCGAGCATATTCCCGAGCCCGAACAACGCGAGTATATGATCGCCTCCTTACACGAAGCGGTGGCGGCAGCGCATCTTGATGTCGACACCGATCAAGTCATCGCCGAATATTTTTCAACTCTGCGTCCACAAATGGATGGTTATCGCCGCATGGTATATACGACCTCCATGTTGGATGAAGGCCATTGGGATCCTAAACCGGAACGCGCGCGCGAGCTCTATGTCGCCAATCAATTCCGTGAGGCCAATCCCGACGCGGAGATCCGCGTATTGGTTTATGACTCACTCATGACCCATGTAGGCTATACCGAAAAACCCCGGCAGCTCGCCGGTGGAATGTTGGCGGCGATCAAATGGCTCTACGAGGACTAGCGCGAAGCGCTAGTTAACATGGGCCGCCTCATTGGGATGGATGAAGATTGGCGCGCCGGGTGGTTTGACGATGATGGGAAAAGAATTCGAAATTCGCGGCCGCACGCCTAAGTGAAAGAGATCTTCCGCCTCCGCGCCATCAGCGGTGCCGAAGGCGAAATCGGGGTTCTCGACGACGACATCATAAGTCCCGGTCCGCAGTAGTTCTGCCGGAATATCGGCTTCAACATGGGTCGGACCGAAATATTGCGTCTTAAGATTGCGCCCGCCGAAATTTATCAATGAATAGGGAATGAAACCGCTGCCGCGGACCGTTACACGCGCGGGTGCGGACTCTGTTGTGAGCGCTTCGGGCGATATCCAGTTAATGCGCGGCGATGGAAAATAATGGCCGCTGGTTTCGGGCTCGGGCTTTGCGTACGGATTTTTGAATTCAGGGTGATATTCGCCGTCCAATACTTGCCCGCGCGAAATAACATGGGAGATGGCGCGCGTATTTCGGATGTCTGCTAAAGGATTTCCGCTAAGAACCACAACATCGGCAAGCATGTTCACCTCCACACTCCCGAGTTCATCGTCCATGCGCAGGACTTCAGCGGAATAAAGCGTTGCGGACCGAAGTGCGTGCAGCGTGCTTAATCCGCTATGGACCAGCAACTGCATCTCCTGGTGCAGGCCAATGCCGAAATTGCAAGTGGCCGCGCAATCGGGACCGGCATAGATCTTGCCCCCGCGGTCGGCGAACATCTTTGTGATACGCAACGCATTCTCGAACTGGGTTATGGCCCATTGCTGTTCATGTTCGTCGAGGTCATCCCAATGCCAGACGCCCTGTTCCTGGTATTCTTTAAAGATATGGAGGCGATATTGAAGTGGGATGTAGCGAAGGCGCCAATTGTTTAACAAGAGTTCGAAATCTTCGTAATGAAAGCCCTTCTCTTTGAAGTAGGGAACCGAGCGGTAGCCCATGAGCGTCGGATTGAGATAAACGTTCTTCTCGACCAGCATGTCGATTACACCCGGTAGCTTCTCCCAATCGACACTCGCCACCGTGGTGAGTCCCAGGGATCCCGGCCGCCCGGCTTTCAGCTCGCGAACCTGCTCGACTAATTCGGGGTCTTGCACGCTGGCGGCCACCGCACGCAAATGCTCTATGCCCGAACCGCCCACCGCAGCTGTGATCTCGGCATCGCGAAAATGACCGATGACCGGAACATTGGCCTCCTCTGCGACACGGGCGATTTCTGCCAGCACTTCGGGCTTCAATTTCTCATAAATCTTTACCGACGAGACACCGTCCGCGATATAACGCTCGGTTGCTTCACGCGCAGAATCGACGTCGTCGACGAAATGTTTGTGGCCACGCTGGAGCAGCAAGGGACTGCCGGCTGGCGGAGAGCCGTCAAAATGAGGTGTCGAAAAGAACAAACGCGGTCCCGGAATCCAGCCTGCCCGAATGCCTTCTGCTTGTGCCTTGATCCACTCGTAATCGTTGCCGAGATCAAGGACGCTCGTTACACCGTGGTTTAGAAGCAGCTCGGCGGCATACCTTCATAATGAAGATGGGCGTCGATCAAACCGGGAATAACATATTGCCCCGTTACGTCCAGTGAACGATCGCCTGGCTCGGCGGCGACCGGATCGCTTGTCACTGCGGTGATACGATCTCCCTCCATCACCACCACCATGTTGGATCGCAGAGTCCCGTTGCGCACGTCAATGACCGTACCACCGCGAAGGACAAGCCGTTCGCTTGCGTCTTGCTCGGCGACCTGGGCCGATGCGGCGCCAAGCGGACCGATGATCAGCAGTAAGGCTGCCGCCGTGAACCAATTTTGAATCGACATCGCCACTCCCAACCTGAATTTCCAAGTTTAGCCGACAACGAGTGATCGTTCGATTACGATTACGGTTGGCACGATTTTGACGCTCACGTATATGCCAAATTCATCATCTCCAGCGCCGCGCGCCCCATGAAGCCATAAGGGCTGCCAAGCGTTTCTTGCGTTTCATAATGATTGTAGGCGGTGCCCGCGACAATCTTAACGGGTTTGCCGGCCGCTCTTACCGCTTCGAAAAAATCTCGCGACTGGCGCTGAAAATCCGGCGTCTCCAACATCCCATAGGTGATGACCAAGGGTGTGTGAATCATGTCGATATGGCGCTGTGGGCTTAAGTCCTCTTCCATCTCGTCGGTGAAGCTGACGTAACTGGAGCGGCTCGAAAGGCGCACCGGCTTCAAATCATACATGCCGCTCCCGAGAAGCGCGCCCTTGAGGATATCTTGCGGCAAATCCTTTCTCTCCCAATCCGTCGTAACCACGCAACCGCCCATATGGCCCCCCGCCGAATGGCCGATGAGATAGACGCGGTTCGGATCGGCGCCGAAACTCTCTGCGTTGCGATAGACCCAGGCGGTCGCGCGGCGCGCCTGTTCGACAAGCGGGAACAGGCTGCCGTTCGTCTTCCGCACAGATGTGAAATCGACGGACGCGAAATGGGCGCCGGCATTGATGTAACACTCGGCCATATAGGCAACCTGTGCGGCGCGCGCGCGCCAGCCGCCGCCATGGAGAAAAAGAGTGACCGGCGCGTTCGGCTGTTTAGTGCGATAGATTTCGATCTTCTCGATCTCGCTCGCACCATAGGAAACAATTTCCGGCGGATCGATATGTTGCAGCGCGATCTCGTTATTGGCGGTGCGGCGTTCATTGACGGCGGCGTGATTGGTAACGAAACCATCATTATTATATGAGGCGTCGAGCTCCTCTTGGTCCATGTCGAGCCAGACGAGCGGCCCTTTAACGCGCTGCGGTGTGGCGGAGCTCTGTGCAGGCGCCATGCCTGAAATCGCCAATGCTCCTGCGGCAGTGCCGGCCGCCGCGCTTAACATCAGGCGCCGCCGCGTGATCGTGTCCGGATAGTTCTTCTGCATGTTTCTCTCCTTCGATATTTTCTTTCCGGCAATGA
>PVMK01114546.1_pt1 | contig 17106 bp, 15 predicted proteins | sample 1853481 | NCBI WGS metagenome assembly PVMK01 (sample SAMN08533507, study PRJNA380276) | Marine sediment metagenome, whole genome shotgun sequencing project.
CGATGAAGCCTTCCGACTTCAGGAAGCCGACCGCCAGGTAGTCGAGGGCGTCGTCGCTGGCGAGGAAGGTTGCATCCAGGAAAAGGCGGACATTCTCGCTCTCCGTATCGACCCTTCGCGATCGAGGCTCGACGTGGACTCTTCCCGGTCGGACCCCCAAGTCGAAAAACCTCTCCAGCGCCGGACGGTCACATCGGGATGTGGAAAAGGCACCACCTTCTACCACGCCCTCGACGCGCTCCAGGTGAAGCCCGCGCCACCCGGACCGGTCGTCGGGGCGGACCAGGTCCAGCGCCTCATGACTCTCCTCCACCGGGCCTCCGCCCTCTACCGCATCGCCGGCGGTGTGCACAACGCCGCCCTCTGTGACACCGAGGGGATCATTCTCTTCCGCGACGACATCGGCCGCCACAACGCCATCGACAAGATCCACGGCGAGTGCTTCCTCGAGGGGATCGACGTCCGCGACAAGCTCCTGCTCACTACCGGCCGCATCTCATCGGAAATTCTGATCAAGGCCGGGAAGCTCGGCGTCCCCATCCTCGTCTCCCGCTCCAGCCCCACGGGGCTTGCCCTCGACCTGGCCGAGAGGACGGGAATCACCGTCATCGCGCTGGTGCGGGGAGGCGGCCTTTCCGTCTATTCCCATCCGGAAAGGATCAGCCGGCAGGAGACATCACCGTGAGCATGAGCCGCATCATCGGCCTCGACTTCGGCGCAAAGAGGATCGGCGTCGCCGTGAGCGACGAACTGCGCCTCACCGCCCACGGCCTCGAAAACATCACGGCCCGTCCAACCGAGCGGGCCATTGAGGTTTTAAAACTGCTCGCCAGGGAATATAATGTCGCCGAAATAGTGATCGGACTTCCTTTGAATATGAACGGCACCAGCGGTCCCGGTGCCGAGGCAGCGTGCGCCTTTGCCGCGCGGGTGGAGTCGGAACTGTCCGTGAAGGTGCACCTTTCCGATGAGAGGCTGACGACGGTAATGGCGGAAAAGGTCCTGCTGGAAGCGAACCTTTCCAGGGAGAAGAGAAAGAAACTGCGCGATCGGATCGCCGCCGTGCTCATCCTGCAGAACTTCCTCGACCAGGGTTCTCATGGGAGCTGAACAGGGCACGCGCCTTCTGCGGGCAATCCTTCTGACGGGGACGGCCGTGCTCGTCATCCTTTCCCTGTCGGTCCTCTACACCGTCTTCTACTCTCCCGTCGGCCGGGGGTCGGAGATGGTGCTCGTCCGCGTCGAGTCCGGCAGCACCCTCGACACCATATCTTCCACTCTCGCCTCCGCGGGTGTCATTTCCCACCCGCGCCTCTTCTTCTGGACCGCCCGTCTCGCCGGCCTCGAGCGGAAGCTCCGCTCCGGTGACTACGAGGTCTACCCCTCGTGGAAGATGCCTCGGCTTCTCGACACCCTCGCTTCCGGCCGCAGCCGGCTCCTTTCGGTGACCCTGCCCGAGGGCATCACCATGGCCGAGGTGGCGTCACGACTGGAGGCGGCCGGCATTACCGACGGGGCTGCCTTTCTCGAGCTCTGCCGGGAGAGAGCTCTTCTCGATTCCCTGGGGGTCCCCGGGGCGACGGCGGAGGGTTTTCTCTTCCCCGAGACTTACCTCTTCGCCTCCTCGTCACCGCCCCGGGACGTCATTACCGCCATTGTCCGACAATTCTGGAGCGTCTTTGACGATCTCCGGGCCGCGCATCCCGGGGGAGCCCTCAACCCCCTCGAGCTCGTCACCCTGGCGAGCATCGTCGAAAGGGAGACCGGCCTTCCGGAGGAGCGCCCCCTTGTCGCCGCCGTCTTCGTCAATCGCCTTGCCCGGGGGATACGGCTCCAGAGCGACCCGACCGTCATTTACGGCATGGAGGATTTCAACGGGAACATCACCCGCCATGATTTGAAAACCCACACTCCCTACAACACCTACCTCATCGGCGGGCTGCCGCCCGGTCCCATCGCCAACCCCGGACGCGGCGCCCTCTGGGCGTCGATGAGCCCGGCCCAGGTCGATTACCTCTACTTCGTCTCGAAGAACGATGGTTCCCATCAGTTCTCGAGAAGCCTGGAGGAGCATAACCGGGCCGTGCGGCAGTACCAGATGGCCAGGAGAAAACGATGAGACGATTCCTCCTGTCTTTCGCCCTCTCGGTCGTCATCTCTGCTGCCGTCACTCCAGCTTCCCTCCGCGGCGAATCACAGGTCTATCACTTTACCGACGAGAACGGAGTCTCCCACTTCACGAACATGCCGAGCGACCCCCGCTTCAAAGCGGTCCCCGGAGAGCCGCGCCCACCCCGCAGCGAGGGGGATTCGAAGAGCCGTCCCTACGAGAAAATGATCGTGAGTGTCGCCGCCCGCCACCGCATCGACCCCAACCTCCTGCGGGCCGTCATCAAGTGCGAATCGGACTTCAATCACCTCGCCATCTCACGCGCCGGGGCCCAGGGGCTGATGCAGCTCATGCCCGACACGGCCCGCCTCGTCGACGTCGACAATCCCTTCGACGCCGGCGAGAACATCGAGGGCGGCGCCAAGTATCTGAAGTACCTTCTCTCCTCCTTCGACACCGTACGCCTCGCCCTGGCCGCGTACAACGCCGGCGAGGGAGCGGTGCGGAGGGCGGGCGGCATCCCCCCCTACCGGGAAACCCGCAACTACGTCGCGGCCGTCCTCTCCCAGTATGAGCGATACAGCTCTCTGGGGGCGGACAGCGACCCCATCACGACGGCGGACGTCCAGTCCTTCACCAACAGTGAGGGGACCAGGCTTTTCACCAACGTTCCCTGGAAGTACAGTCAAACCGACGACTGGAGCAAGGTAGAAGTCCGGTGACCGACGGAGCATGAAACCTCTCGCCTTCGTTATCCAGCGCTACGGGCAGGACGTCAACGGAGGGGCCGAGGCGCTCTGCCGGCAGGTGGCGGAACGCCTCGCACCGGAGACTCCCATCGAGGTTCTGACCACCTGCGCCCGCGACTACCTCACCTGGTCCGATCACTACCCTCCCGGACGGGAGGAGATCAACGGCGTCGGCGTCACGAGATTCGCCGTCGCGCGCCAGCGACGGGTCAGGGCTTTCGGACGTTTTTCGAAGAAGGTGTACGGGCGTTCGCACACCTTCGCCCAGGAAGGGGAGTGGATGGACCGCCAGGGGCCCGACGTGCCGGAGCTGTACCGCTTCATCGCCGCCCGCCGCGGCGATTACGTCCTCTTCGTCTGCTTTACCTACCTCTACCCTCCCACTTTTTTCGGCCTTCCCCTGGTGGCCGAAAAGAGCCTGCTCGTCCCGATGGCTCACGACGAGCCGCCGCTCCGCCTGGGAATCTTCCGCTCCCTCTTCCATCTCCCCCGCGGCATCATATTCAACACCGACGAAGAGCGCCGTTTCGTGCACGAAACGTTCCGGAACGACTATCTTCCCTGGACTGTCGGCGGGGCGGGGATCGATTTCCCGCCCGCCTCTCCGCTCTCCTCGCCCGAGGGTGACTATTACCTTTATCTCGGACGGGTGGATGTCGAAAAGGGATGCGCCGAGCTCATCGACTTCTTTCAGCGCTACAAGAAGAAGCACCCTTCAAAGCTCAAGCTCTACCTCGCCGGCGACGTCAACATGGCGGTGCCGAGAAGCAGTGACGTCGTCCCCCTGGGTTTCATCAGTGCCAGGAACAAGGCCACGGTCCTGGCCGGCGCCAGGGCCCTGATCGTTCCTTCCCGGCACGAGAGCCTTTCTCTCGTCGCCCTCGAGGCGTGGGCCGGCGGCGTTCCCGTGATCGCCAACCGGGGAAGCCGCGTACTGGTCGAACACGTCGAGGGAAGCGGCGGCGGGTGGCTCTACAGCGGCACCCGCGAATTCACCCGCTGCCTCGAGAAAGTGAGTGACGATGTCGCCGGGAGACGCCGGGCCGGCCTCGCCGGCAGGCGCTACGTGGCCCGCCGCTACAGCTGGGAGAAGATCCTTAATTCCTACCGCCGCTTTTTCCGGAAAATGCTCAGACAGGTGGGGGCGGACGGTGCGGATCGGGATTGATGCCCGTCTCTTTCTCGCGGAGAGAACCGGCATCGGGAGCTACACTTCCCACCTCATCCAGTCCTTTGCCGACCTCGCGGGGGAAGACGAGTTCGTCCTCTTTACCGACAGGCCCGTCCCCCTCCCCGGACCAAATTTCACCAACGAGGTCATCGCCGTCAGGAAGCGCATTCTCTGGACCCTTTTCTCCCTTCCCCTGAGGCTGCGAAGCTGCCCGGTGGACCTCTTTCACGGCACCGCCAACTTTGAGCTTCCGCCTACCGGGAGATGCCGCCTCGTCGCCACCGTCCACGACCTCATCCCTCTCCACTTCCCCGAGTTGGTGTCGAGAAAGTTCTACCTCCTCTTCCGCGCGCTCATCGGCCGGACGATCCGGATGTCGGATCGTGTCATTACCGACTCCGAGTACTCGCGCCGCGACATCCTCGACCGGTTCCCGATCCCGGAAGAGAAGGTCACGGTCATCCCGCTGGCGCCCCACCCGCGGTTCCGGGCCGAGGTTGATCCCCGGGAGGACGATGTCGTCCGCCGCCGCTACGGACTGCCCCGCCGTTACATCCTCTTCGTCGGCGTCTTCGAGCCGAGAAAAAACGTTCCTCTTCTGGTGGACGCCTTCGTCGCCTTCCGCCGGCGCTACGATACGGTTGGCGACTTCCAGCTGGCCCTCGTCGGCGGTGCGGGCTACCGGGGGGAGGAGATCGCGGAGGGAGTCCGGGGCCGGGGGCTCGAGCCCGCCGTCCGGCTCCTCGGCTACGTGCCCGACGAAGACCTCCCCGCCCTCTATCGGCAGGCGGACCTCCTCGTCGTTCCTTCGCAGTACGAAGGTTTCGGCCTGCCGGCTCTCGAGGCGATGGCCTGCGGCACCCCGGTGCTCGCCGCCGATCGCTCTTCCCTTCCTGAAGTCGTCGGCCCCTCCGGGCGGCTCTTCGCTCCCGGCGACGCGGAACTTCTCGCCGATCAGATGGAGGAGATTCTCTCCTCCGACGAAACCCTGGCGGAAATGAGCGTCCGGGGCCGGGAGCGGGCCGGGCTCTTCACCTGGGAGGAGACGGCGACGCGAACCCTTCGTGTCTATCGGGAAGTCCTGGATACGGCCGGGAGGGCATCGTGAGAATCGGCATCGACGCCAGAAAGGCGGCCGACTACGGCATCGGCACCTATATCTGCAGCCTCACCGCCCATCTCGTCCGCCAGAACCCCTCCTGCCGGTGGTTCTTTTTCCATCGCCCCGGGGACGAGGGGCTCCTCCCCGACGGGGAGAAGGTCACCCTCATTCCCGAAACGGCCGGCACCTACACCATTCGTGAGCTGATTTCCCTCTCCCTCAAGTCCCGCCAGTGGCGGCTCGATCTCTTTCACGCCCCCCACTACACCCTTCCCCTCCGCCTTCCCTGCCCCTCCGTCGTCACCATCCACGACCTCATCCATCTCCTCTTCAGGGAATATCTGCCGCACCCTCTCGCCCGCCATTACGCCCGGTACATGATCGGGCGGGCAATAAGGGAAGCGGCCGGCATCATCGCCGTTTCCTGGTCCACCGAGCGAGACATCAGGAAGCATTTCCCGGAAGCCGGGAGTCACATATCCGTAATCCCCAACGGGGTGGAGCAGATATTCAGCCCTCGTCCCCTGCCCGAGGTCCGCGAGTGGCTCTCCCACTCGCTGGACATGAAAGGTTCCTACCTCCTCTTCGTCGGCAACCCCAAAAAGCACAAGAACCTCGACCTGCTCATGCGCGCCTTTGCCCGCATCCACTCTTCCTACCCGGGCCTCGATCTCGTCGTCGTCGGCGGCGACAGGGAGCAGCGCCTCGAACTCGCCGAGCGGGCCCGCGCCCTGGGCATCCACTCCCGCACACGGCTCTTCGGCAACGCCGATCGCGAGACCCTCGCCCTCCTCTATTCGGCGGCACCGGTCTTCGTCTTCCCCTCCCTCTACGAGGGCTTCGGGCTCCCCCCCCTGGAGGCGATGTCCTGCGGCGCCCCGGTCGCGGCCTCCAGCAGTTCCTCTATCCCCGAGGTGCTCGGTCCGGCGGCGGCCTACTTTTCCCCCGAGAACATCGACTCCCTCATGACCGCCCTCTGCGACCTCCTCGACCACCCCGGGAAAAGGGAGCGGCTTGCCCGGATCGGCAAAAAGAGATCGCGGCTCTTTTCCTGGGAAGAGGCGGCCCGGCAGACAATGGTCCTCTACCGTGAAGCGGCGGGGAAAATGTCGTGAAGACCGCCATCGTCCACGACTGGCTCACGGGAATGCGCGGCGGGGAAAAGTGCCTCGAGGAGATGTGCGTGCTCTTTCCCGACGCCACCATCTACACCCTCCTCTACCGGAAGGGGCACCTGTCGCCGACTATCGAGGCGATGAAGATTCGCACTTCACCCATCCAGAGACTTCCGGGGTGGAGGGCCTACTATCGCCACCTTCTGCCTTTCTTTCCCGCCGCCGTCGAGTCCTTCGACCTCTCCGGGTACGACCTCGTCATCAGCAGCAGCCACTGCGTCGCCAAGGGAGCGGTCACCGGTCCCGAAACCCTCCACCTCTGCTACTGCTACACGCCGATGCGATACGCCTGGGATCAGTACGAAAGCTACTTCGCCGCGAACCGACTCCGCTGGTGGGAGCGCTTTCTCATCCCCCCCCTCATCCGCCGGCTCCGCCGCTGGGACCTCTCCACCGTCGGCAGGGTCGACTCCTTCGCCGCCATTTCAAACTACATAGCGGAGAGGATTCGCGAGTGCTACGGAAGAGAGTCGGTCGTCATCTACCCTCCCGTCGACGTCGAGGCCTTCTCGATCTCCCCCTCGCCGGGAGACCACTATCTCATGGTGAACGCCCTGGCTCCCTACAAGAGAGTCGACATCGCCGTCGAAGCATTCAACCGTCTCGGCCGCGAACTGCGCATAGTGGGAACCGGACAGGACCGGTCCCGGCTCGAGCAGCTGGCGGGAAAGAACATCCGCTTCCTGGGCTGGCTTTCTCCCGACCACCTGGCGCGGGAGTACGCTTCCTGCAGGGCCCTCATCTTCCCCGCCGAGGAGGACTTCGGAATAACTCCGCTCGAAGCCCAGGCGAGCGGCCGGCCGGTTATCGCCTTCGGTCGCGGGGGGGCGACAGAAACCGTGCGCCCTCACCCGGGCTTCCCGGCCGCCGGCACCTGGCCGGTCCGGGAAGGTGCCCCCTCGGGGGTCCTTTTCCCGCACCAGAGCGCCGACTCCCTCACCGGGGCCGTCCGTTTCTTTGAGGAGCATGCCGACGACTTCTCGCCGGAACGGATACGCGCATCGGTCCTTCCCTTCGACCGCGCCGTCTTCCGTTCCCGGATAACCCGCTACGTGGAAAGGGAAGTCGCCGCCTTCTTCGGGGGCGCCATCGAAATGCCGACCGACCGGCGGCAGATTCAGCGGCCGTGAGGCTGCCTGTGAGGGCGCTCCTCCGGCGGCAGAATATTCCGCTGATCGCTGTTGCCGCCCTGCTCGTCTTCTTCGTCCTCCTCTTCCCCGTCACCCGACAGGAGGATCCCGACGTCTGGTTTCACCTTTCCGTCGGCCGGCACATCTGGACCACCGGCGAGTTCCCCTCGATGGACGACTTCCTCTACACCGTCCCCGACGGCAGGCCCTTCACTTCTCACAAGTGGCTCTTTCAGGCAACGATATACCCGGTCTACCTCCTCTTCCGCATGGAGGGGCTGGTAGCCGTCAAGAGCCTGCTGATAGGCCTTTCCTTTCTCGGTCTCTTTTTCGGCGCCGTCACCCGGCGGTCGTTCACTCCCGCCCTCGCCTACTTTCTGATCGCCTTTGCCGCCGCCAGCGGGCGCTTCACCATTCACCCGGAGATCGCAGGCGGGCTGATTTTCGCCCTGATGTGGAGAATCCTGTCCCGACCGCTCACCCTCTCCGGGACAATGTACCTGGCGGGCCTGCAGGTGCTCTGGACCAACCTGCACTGGAGCTCCATCCTCGGGCCGACCCTGGCGGCCTCCTTCGCTGTCGCCGGGATCATGGAACGGCTTCTCCCCGGTCACCGACAGCGGCCGGGAGGGTCGGGACGGCACTTTGGCACCTACTTTCTTCTCTTCCTCTTCCTGGTCGCCGCCACCCTCATCAATCCCGACGGATACCGACCCCTGGCGGAAACTCTTCGACACGTCACCGCCGGTGATTTCCGGCCGGCCCTCACGGGCATCGGGTCTTCATGCATCCTTTCCCTTCAGGGGGAAAGCGCCGCCACCCGACCCTGGCATCTCCTCGCTCTCGGACTCGGAGCGATCAGCTTTCTCGCCTGTCGACGCAGGATCGACTATGCTCACTTCCTCATTTTCACCGCCTTCGGCCTGCTCTCTCTCGCATCCGAGAGGCTCCTTCTCTTCTTCTCTCTTCTGGCAATACCGATAGTGACGGCCAACATCGAAACTCTCATGGAGAGCCTTCCTCTGTCGGAAAAACGGTGGGCCCGGGCGGTCCCGACCCTCGCCGCCGCCGCCGTCATCGCCACCCTCATCATGAACAAGGTGACGGGCATTCCCTATCTCATTCCCTACCCGAAGCCCTGCGAGCCTCTCTCCGTCGCGGATTCAGATTTTCTCTGGCCCCATCGGGCGGCGGCGTTTATCGTCGACAACGACCTCCCGGGGAGAATCTTCAACAATTCCAGCAGCGGCAGCTTCCTCAACTGGGCCCTCTTCCCCCGCCGAAGCTTCATCAACGACAACTACTCCGACCCTTCGACGAGAGAAGAGTACGCCCGGCTGGAGAGAAGGCCGGAAGAGTGGGATCGCTTCCGGGAGAAGTGGGGAATAGAAATTGTCTTCCTCCGCCTCTGGCCCCGCGTCTCCCCCCCCGAGACTGACCGCCTCACTTCTCCGGCACCGTCAGTGGAAAATCCTCTTCTACGACGGCAGCGCCGCTGTTCTTGTGAGGGTCGGGCCCGGAAACAGAAAGCTGGTGGAAGAACACACCGTCGACTTGAACCGGGAGCTGCAGGGAGCGGTCAGGACCATCCTGTCCGGCATGAGCGGCATCTCCGGCATCAGGGTCCCCATCTGGGGAGAGATCGCCACCTACCGCTGGCGCCAGGACCTGGCCCGAACCTTCCGCCTCCGGGGGGACTTCACCCGCCTCGCCGGCCGCGACGACCTGGCGGCGACCGCCGAGGTCATGGCCAGAAACCTCGAGGGAAGGTAAAGACGGCGGCCACCGCGGGTGATTGACCCGCCTACAGGTGATATAATAGGCCACGCTATGAAAAGGCCCCTGCAGATTCACTCTGCCATTGCTCTCGCCACCGACATGTTCGCCGTCACCCTCGCCTTCTTTCTCTCCTATATTCTTCGCTTCCAGCTCGAGATCATCCCCCTCACCAAGGGAACACCCCCCATCAAGGTCTATCTCTACCTTCTGCCCGTGGCGCTTGTCCTCTGGGCTCTGGTGAGCGCCGTGAACGGCCTCTACGCGGGCCAGAGAAAGAACTCCTTTTTCGTTGAATTTGTCGGTGTCGCGAAGTCCGGATTCCTGGCGACTCTGATCCTCATCTCCCTCACCTTCTTCTACCGGGACTATACGTTTTCCAGGGTGATGGTGGCCCTCTTCTGGGGAATGAGCATCCTCCTGACCGGGGCGGCCCGGGCCCTCGTCGTCTACCAGCTCAAGTCCCGCTACCGCAAGGGACAGGGACTACGCTCCGTGCTCATACTCGGCGCCGGCCCCCTCGGACAGATCGTCTTCCAGAAGATCCACGAGCTTCCCCAGCTGGGTTTCAAGGTCGTTGGCTTTGCCGCCGACGAGGAGCCGGCGGCAACGCCGAAGGGCGACGAAATGCCGGCGATCCTCGGGCCCATCAGTAAGGTCACCGAAATCATCCACCGGCACAACGTCGAGCAGGTTTTCATCGCCCTTCCCCGGGAAGACCATGAAAAACTGGTGGAAAGCCTCTCCCTTCTCGACCAGGAAATGGTCGACATCCGGATCGTTCCCGACATTCTGCAGTTCGTCTTCGTCAAGGCCGGGCTCGAGAGTCTCGACGGCATTCCGATCATCAATCTCGCCGAGACACCCCTCTCGGGGTGGTACGGGCCGGTCAAGAGAGCGGCCGACATCTTTATCTCGACTACGGCGCTCGTCATCATCTCCCCTCTCCTGCTGGTCATCGCTCTCAGCATCAAGGTGACGTCCCGCGGTCCGGTCTTCTACCGCCAGGAGCGAATGAGCCTCGACGGGTCACTCTTCACCATGCTCAAGTTCCGCTCCATGCGCGAAGATGCCGAAAATCAGACCGGAGCGGTATGGGCCAGACAGGACGACCCGCGGCGGACACGAATCGGCGCCCTTCTGCGCCGCACCAGCCTCGACGAACTTCCCCAGCTCATCAACGTCCTGAAGGGCGAAATGAGCTTCGTCGGACCACGCCCCGAGAGGCCGGTCTTCGTCGATCAGTTTCGCAATAAAGTCCCCCGCTACATGATGCGGCACAAGGTCAAGTGCGGTCTCACGGGATGGGCCCAGGTCAACGGACTGCGGGGAAACACTTCCATAGAGAAAAGGATCGAGTACGACATTTTCTACATCGAGAACTGGTCCCTGAGTTTCGACCTGAGAATCGTCTGGCGGACCCTTTGGAGCGGTTTCGTCAACAAGCACGCATATTGAACTCCCTTCCTTCTGATATGGGCGTCACTCGCCGAAGATACTTCATCGGTGTCCGGGGAAGACTCGTCATCTCCCTGCTCTTTCTGGTGGTCATCTCGATATGGCTCCTGGGCCTTGCCTTCATGCAGCTGACAAAATCGGCCTTCATCGCTCAATTCAACAGCCGGGCAAAAGTGCTCACCTCGGCCGTGCAGAATGTCATCGCGGCGGAAGAGATCCGACCCTCGCCGCCGGCGAAAACAGCCTTTCGCTCCTCTCCGCTCCTTGACTCCCTCCTCCATTCCCTCGCGGCGGACCCGGAAGTGAAAGCCGTCGAGGTCTCCGATGGGCAGGGTCGCCTCCTCGCCCGGTCCGGCGGCGCCGCCGGGACCGTCCTTCCCGGAAGCGGGACGGGGGGGGGGAAGGTCCGGACTTCCTCGACGTTTCCCTCCCCCTCTTTTTCAGGCAGGGCGAAACCGGCAATCTCCGGATCATCTTCTCCCTCCAGAACCTGGGGAGGCAGCTGGCCCTCTCCCAGCTGCGGATCATCATTCAGCTCGCCATCACGGCGCTCGTCCTGATCGTTTTCATCAACGTCCTCGTCTCTCTCTCCATCCTGACGCCGATACGGAGACTTCTCCTGGCGACCGAACGCGTCGGCGCCGGCGACTGGAGCGGCGGCGTCGAAGTGGGAAGGCGAGACGAGTTCGGCGACCTCGCCGTCTCTTTCAACACCATGCTCCAGCACCTGCGCCAGAGCGAGGAGAGCAACCGCCGGCAGCTGGAATCACTGCGCCTGGCCCACACCGACCTGCAGGCAAAGGAGAGACAGCTCATCGAGTCCGAGAAGATGGCCGCCGTCGGTCGCGTCGCCGCCGGCGTCGCCCACGAAGTCGGCAATCCCCTCGGCAGCGTTACCGGGTACCTCGCCATGCTCCGGGACGAGGAGCTCTCCCCGGAGGAGTGGAGAGAGTATCTCGAGCGCACCGAACGCGAACTGGGACGGATAAACCGGATCATGCTCGACCTCCTCAATTACGCCCGTCCGCCGCGGCTCGAGTGGACCGACATCGATCTCAACGCCCTCCTTCGCGATGTCGGGCAGATGCTGGCATCGCAGCCGGAGTTCACCCTCACGACCATGACCACGCGGATCGAAGAGGGTCTTCCCCCGATACGGGGGGACCTGCACCGGATCCGGCAGATGCTCGTGAACATCATCCTCAATGCGGCCCAGGCGATGCCCGAGGGGGGAGAGATCATCCTCGAGAGCTTCCGGCCGACCCTGCCCGGGAAAACGGCGGGCATCCGTGTGCGGGACCACGGCCAGGGCATCGCGGAGAGCGACCGGCCGCACATATTCGAGCCCTTCTTCACCTCTCGCAAAAGCGGGAGGGGGTCGGGACTCGGGCTCGCCCTCTGCCGGCAGATCGCCTTCTCCATGGAGATAGAGATCGACGTCGCCTCGGTTGCCGGAGAGGGCTCCACCTTCACCGTCCTTTTCCCCGCACCGGAAGACAAGAGGAAGGAGTCAAAGAGCGATGGCTAAAGAGCGAATCCTGCTGGTCGAAGACGAAGAAAGCCTCCGGCACATGCTCTCCTCCTTTCTCGAGAAGAGAGGGTACTCCGTCACCGCCGCCGCCACGGGGAAGGAAGGCCTCTCCCGAGCCGCGGAACGGCGGCACAAGATCGTCCTCTGCGACGTCGTTCTCCCCGACCGGAGCGGCCTGGAGCTCATCCCTTCCCTTCTCGACGCGGACCATCACCAGCTGATCATCATCATGTCGGCCTACGGGTCTCTCGAGGTCGCCATCGAGGCGATACGCCTGGGCGCCAAGGACTACATTTCCAAGCCTTTCCAGCCCCAGGAACTCCTGCTCAAGATCGAGAAGGCCCTCGAGCAGGAGCACCTGCGGGAGGACAACCTGCGCCTGCAGCGGGAGATCGAGGAGCGCTACTCTTTCCAGAACATCATTGGACGAAGCCCGGCGATGCAGCGCCTCTTCGGCCAGGTGCGCAAGGTCGCCAACTTCAAGACGACCATCCTCATCACCGGCGAGAGCGGCACGGGGAAGGAGCTGATCGCCCGAAGCATTCACTACCAGAGCGAGAGACGGGACCGGCCCTTTGTGGCGGTGAACTGTTCCGCCATCCCGGAGAACCTTCTCGAAAGTGAGTTCTTCGGTCACGTCCGCGGCGCCTTTACCTCGGCCATGAGCCACAAGCGCGGCATTTTCGAGGAGGCTGACGGGGGCACGCTCCTCCTCGACGAGATCGCGGAACTTCCCCTCTCCCTGCAAACGAAGCTCTTCCGGGTAATTCAGGAGGAAGAGATCAGGAAGGTCGGCGACTCCCGGACAATAAAGGTCGACGTGCGGCTTCTGGCCGCCACTTCGCGTGATCTCGCCGAGGAAGTTTCCGCCCAACGTTTCCGGGAGGAGCTCTACTTCCGCCTGAACGTCGTCAACCTTCACCTGCCCCCCCTGCGGGAGAGGCCCGAGGACATTCCTCTCCTCCTCGATCACTACCGGCACCGCTTTGCCGAAAAAGTGGGCAAATCGATCAGCGGCTTCTCCACGGAGGCCCTGAACCACCTGCTGACCTACTGCTGGCCGGGGAACGTCAGAGAGCTGGAGAACATCGTCGAGCAGTCTGTTCTCCTCTCCGACGGTGAGAGGGTCGAAGTGGACGACATCATTCTTTCTCCCCTCTCCCGGTCGAGGACCGGCGGCCCGACCGATTTCCTCCCGCCCTCCCTCTCCATCAAGAAGAACAAGCTCGCCCTGGAAAAACACCTGATCGGTCTCGCCCTGAAGAAGCACGGCGGCAACCGGACCAAGGCCTCGGTGGAACTCGAAATCAGCTATCGGGCACTGCTGCAGAAGATCAAGGAATACGAGATCTAGCCCGGGGACAGGCGGCGAGGACATTGACAGAAATCGCCGGGAAGTGCTACAAATCTGTCACCATGGACATCAAGGGCTCACGCAAGGGGAAGAGCTGTCTTTCGGTCACCCAAAGTGCCTCCTACATCGGCAAGAGCACGAAGACAATCCGGCGGTACATAAAGCAGGGGGCCCTCCCCTGTGAGAGGGCGAGCGGAAAGTTCGGCCCCGAAATACGGATATCAAAAAAAGATCTGGACAGCCTTCTCAAGAGGTTGTCCACACCGTCCAGGCCGGAAGACGAGCCCCTCGAGATGCTCCGCCTCTATCGCAAGGCCTCGCCGGAGGTACGAGAGCTGGTAGGCAAGATCCTCCGCTCAGATCCGCGGGAAGAAGAAAAGAATGACCGGGGAGGATTCCCGTGGCCATTCTTCGGGAAGAAGGACGGTGAGGAAGGATGAAGGAGCTTCTCACCCTCAAGGAAGCGGCCTCCCTCGCGGGAAGGACTACGAAAACGATCAAGAACTATATCAAGAGCGGCAAGATCCGGAACTTCTTCATGGTCGAGGGCAAGTACGGTCAGGAGTACCGCATCAACCTGAAGGATGTCGAGCCCCTCATGAAAAAGGGGCGGAAAATATCCCCGGGGAAAAAGGCTCCTTCTTCCCCCGGCAATGAGTCCTATGTCATTGATGATAAAAAGGTGTCGGGAGAGTCATTTACGGCGGAAACGATCTACGATCGGCCCGAATACCGATTCATTCTCCGGCGCAACGACGAGATCCTCGTTGAGCTCGGACGCTGCCGCGAGGAACGGGAAGAGCTGAAGCGCGCCAACCTCGCCCTGCGGCAGGAGACCGAGGAAAAGGACATGTTGATCGCCCTGCTCTCGAAAAAGGAATCACCGAGGTAACTGTAGGACTGCACCCTAATTCCGGCCTTCGGTATCGAGGAGGCTGACAAATCCCCCGCTGGCCACGATGACGTGATCGAGGACCTTGATTCCAAGAATGCTCCCGGCTTCAACGAGGCGCTCCGTCAGTCTCCGGTCCTCGCTGCTCGGCGTCGGGTCGCCGCTGGGGTGGTTGTGGACAAAGAGCACCGCCGCCGCACCATCGCGCACTGCCGGCTGGAAGGCCTCCCGGGGGTGGACGATGCTGCTCGTCAGGCAGCCGACGGAAACGGTGATTTCGCGGATGAGTTCGTGGCGCCCGTTGACAAGAGCGACGATGAAGACCTCTTTCATGAGGTTGAGGAGCATCGGCCGAAAGTAGCGGGCGACATCCCGGCTGTTGCCGAAGCGGGGCTGGGAAATCCTTTTTCCCGAGAGGAGACGGCGGCCGAACTCCAGGGAGGCCTTGATGCTGGCGGCCTTGGCGTGGCCAATGCCGCTCACCTCCGTCAGCTCGAAAAAGGTGGCCCGGTCGATGTCAGCGACGGACGGGTAGCGCTGCAGAAGGTTCCTTCCCAGTGCGAGGGCTGAGGCGGGGGGCCGGGTGCAGCCCGTCCGGAGGATGACCGAAAGAAGCTGTGCCTCGGAAAGAACCGTCGCCCCCTGCCGCTCGAGGATCTCCCGCGGCCGCTCTCCGACGGGCCACTCACTTATTCGTCCGGACGTCACTCCCTCTCCCCTCCCTGCCAAGGACCTCCCGAATGCGCTCCACCAGGTCGGGAATGCACTTCTTCTCCAGGACATTCAGCTGACGGCGGTTCTCCCTCATTTCCGAGGAGAGAGAGGAGAGGCGGCCCAGCAGAGTCTCCTCTCTCTCACGAAGGAGACGCCGCCCCAGGCAGGCAATGTCGAGTCGCCTCCGCAGGTGATGAATCCCTCTCACGGGAAGCCTTCACTCCCGGCTGAAAACGCCTTGAATCCGAGCCGGTGTGCCAGGGGTCCCCGCCCCGCCCGGGCGATGGCTTCCCGTGAGTAGAGGATCTCAACCGGGGCTTCCACTCTCACGTGCCGGGGAGAGCGGCTGAGTGTCACTACGCCGCCGATGATGGTCGTCTCTCCGAAGAAGGTCCCGAGGGCGTCGGCGACGATGAGCCCCTCGAACCGTCCCTCCGCGGTTATTTCGAGGAGGGCCGGCTGATTGTCGGGATCGAGGTGAGAGTAGAGAGGGTCGTAGTCGGGCGTGAAGACGTCCTCCTCGATCGCCATCCTCGAGGCTTCGTAGGGGCGGGGGAGAAAGCGCGGATTGTGAACGACGAACAGTCCCGCGCCGGAGAGAGGGCCGAAGTAGTCAACCGAGAGGGCGACCATGCCTTCGACCTCCTCACCGTCGGGCGGCGGGGGCGGAAGACGGCCGAGATCCGGCAGGGTTTCTCCGGCATTGAGAACGGCGAGAGGGGTCGCGGCAAAGATGCGCGCGGGATCGGAGACCACCACCCGGCCGTCGGCCCCCTCGACCGCTGCCCCCTCGAGGAGCTGCAGACCGCCGCCGGTGACGAATGCCGGCCGGTGCCGGTCCGGGTCGGCGATGATTTGGCCGGAGAGGTCATGGTCTCTCCCCGAAATGACGACCGGTCCCTCGAGGGAGATTTCACCGGGCGACGTCCAGGCCGCCTCGACTTCGAGGCGGCAGGAGACAGGGGCCACCGCCGCCACCAGCGCCTTGCGCCATTCCCCCTTTTCCGCGAGGACATTGATCTGAAAGACGGGATATCCCCCCGAGGAAAAGGGAGACCCCTGATAGCCGAAATCGGCATTGAACAGGACGACGGGCGTGGAGGGATCGCCGTCACCGTCACCGACGTCCGGGAGGGGAAAAGCCCGCCACGAAAGCATCCACCCGCCGATCTCCTCACGGAAGACCGGCAGGCCGGGATCCTCCCAGGGAGACAGAAAGACCTCTTCCGGAAAGGTTTCCGGGCGGGGGCGGTTCAGGGCGGCGAGCGCCGACTCCAGCCCGGTTTCGGCGGCGTAGAAGCTCTCTCTCCCCTTCTGCCGGTGGAGTGTCACCATCAGCTCGGTATGGGCCGAAAGGAGACCGATGGCGGAGAGGAGGGACAGGGAGAGGAGCCCACCGAGGACCAGCAGTATCACGCTGCCTCGCTCCTTCATCCCGGTCCTCCCTTCGCCGGCAGGTTGCGGAGGGCGACGAAGGTCCTCAGCTCCCCCGAGCGCCTTCCCGAAAGAACGATCTCCACGGCACTGATCTGAGAGGGGTCGGCGGCGGGCTCTCCCGACCGGTCGAACCCCTGAAGGCGGAAGGTGGTGACCCCGGAGGCGAGGGTGTGACTGCTGCCGCGCCGCCACGTCGCCGACAGAGGATCTCTGGTTTGGATGCGATACATGAGATCGTCCCCTTTCAGATAGACGGTCACCAGTCGACAGTTACCGGGCGAGAAGGAATCAGGGTCTTCCTCGTCACGTGACAGTTCGTAGGTGATCGCGCTCTCTTCGACAGAGCGGACGGGGTTTCCCGTCCCGTGGTACCCGGCCTCCTGGAGATCCCGCGTCAGCCACGCCATGGCGGCGGTGAGGCCGTAAAACTCGTCGCGGACGATCTCCTGCTCCCCCCACATGCGCTTCTGCAGGGAGAGGAAGGGAAAGATCATGGCGAAAGCAAGG
>PVMK01127154.1_pt1 | contig 17100 bp, 17 predicted proteins | sample 1853481 | NCBI WGS metagenome assembly PVMK01 (sample SAMN08533507, study PRJNA380276) | Marine sediment metagenome, whole genome shotgun sequencing project.
GGAGACCTTATCCTTCAACAGTTCCTGTAGCGAGCTGTTGACCGCACCATTGTCATTTCCGGCCAAAACCAGATTGGCAGTATATTGGAGCCATTCGAGACGGATGCGCTGGCTGAAACCAATCTGTTTCTGACGATTGTTCATGTCTCCCTCCGTTCAATTTGAATCAGAGGGACGATCAGCTCTTCGATAGAGATTCCGCCGTGGCCAACGATGGTTTCGCCTTTGCGAATGAATGCCTTTCGATTTGGAGCCAGTAGGGCGCGATAATCATCCGGCAGGCCAAGCGACGGCCATTCTATGGCATCCGGAAAGCGTTCCTTGACCGCTGCCCGCAATAATTCATCCGGATACACGCGAACGCGTTCGCCCCGTATATCCGCGACCGCACCTTCAGCCGGTCGTCCGCAACCTTTTGCCTCGATGTTGCCATGGTCGGAGCTCAAGAAAATCTGAAAGCCCTGGTCGAGAAGAATGCCAATAATATCGGACATGAAGCCCTGCATAGCCCACTGGCGCACCTGGTTGTGCATACCGGCGGCACCCAGTTCCATGCCGTGCATAATCTTGTCGACCTTGTCGATAACAAGCCCCGCAACACGAATCTTCGGGTGTGATAAGATCTCGCGAATTTTGTCGATGTCACCGTCTCCAAGGCCCCTTGCGTAGGTTGCAGCGGGCCCTGTCAGTCCCTGATCCGCCCAAAACTGAGTCCACAAAGATTGTTCCTTGTTCGTGGTGTTGATACTCGCGGGGAAGTAAATCGGCGGCTTACCGGCAAAGGCTGCCTGTCGGGACACTGACGTGACGGTGGGTATCCATGCAAACACGGCGCTTTCGCGGAAACGTAAGTTTGGTCTTTGAGATTGCAGCACGTCACGTAAGACGATCCACTGGTCCAGAGCCAAACCATCCACCAGCAGAAACGCGGCTTTCTTTTCGCGTGAGTCGCCGACTTTCCTGGCCAACACCCTCGGGATGTGATGAAGCATTGCCGGTGGTACGGGAGGTTGGTTATGCAGACCGGCAAACCGGTCCTGAACCCACGTGAGGAATGCCGGATCAACTGATAAGTGAAGTGATGCGATACGCTCCTTTGCGTCACCTGACAATCCACTGCCCAGCTCGTGTTCGAGGACGCTGATTTCGGCATAGGCGTATCCAAAGCGGAACCAGTCTGCGTGCCTGGCATCCCCTGTGGGAATGGTGTCTCGGATCGTCTCGATCAACCGGTTCAGTCTGCGCTGGCGATCTTTTGCCGGATCGGTCTGGATACCAATTCCAACCCAGGTCGACGTCAAATCGCCGGCGTTATCGTGAGACACTGAATGAAGCAGTCCCTCAAGGAACAGGTTGTCGATGTAAACGCGAACGTCGTCGTGGTCAAAGGGCAGGTCCAATGGGCCGGAGTATTGGAGTCCGTAAGCCGCCTTTGTCTTTCGCTCACTCTCTTTGGTTGTCCCTGGGCGGCCATACGATCCAGGAAGGCCGGCCAACGCTCTTGCAGGAAGGCAAAGAATGCCTCGCGGTCGGAAATGATTTTGTCGAGCGGCCACTTTTCGAACAGCCCGTTCTGCCTTAGCACCTGGATAAAACGCTGGTCGAGGATGGCAGGTATCCGCTGGCCCCGGTAGTGACGGCGCAGCAAGACACGCAGAAGATCGGACGGCTGCTTTATAAGCTCGGGTGCAATCTCGAATACATGGCGCAGCGCGAATTCCTTTGTCGCGTTATCACCCATGTTTCCGGGCGGGTGCTGGAGTTGAGCCCGATAGAGAGCATCAAGATCTTGCGCGTCCAGCGCAGCAACCACCGGATAACTCAGATTGGGGAACAGATCCCCGAGATTGAAGGATAATCTTTGTCCAGCCTGCAAGAGATCGTAAGGAAGAGAGTCCAGGTCGCTTGACGGCGATCTCAATACAACCACCAGGTCAGTGTGTTCACCGTGGTCCCATCGAGATCGAAATTTTGATTCATAGGCGTAGCGGAATGCAACGTGATCCTCGTAGGGGATCAGTTCGAAACCCTGCTCACGAATCCCGTGCAGAATACCTTCTTCCAGCAGAAGGCCATCTGGGTCGGCCACCAGCGTCAGGCGGGCAACCCGGGGAGTGAACTCCTTGAAAATCTGATCGCGCCAGCTATTCATCAAAAGCTCCAACCGCGAATAGACGCGAATGAACGCTAATAAAAAAAGATAATAATTCAGTTGTCGTAGCACGAAAGTGCTTTACATAACTGGCAAATACTTGATAACCAAAGCAATGTCCAAAAAAATCGCGTCCATTTGCGTTCATTCGCGGTTCCCATCTAAGCGGATCAGAAGAAGAGGTAACATTCCAAAGTGCGTCTGCATTTCGGCCACCCATTGCGTAACCAGGCCTTTGGGTGGAATCACCAGGGTGCGTGCGACCCGGCCGCAAAGTTTGAGCTCCCGCATGATCAAGCCCGCTTCGATGGTCTTTCCGAGCTTGACCTCGTCGGCTAAGAGATAGCGTATCCGGCTTGTCCGCCGTAGTCCATCGGACGAAGGCTGATCGCAGGAACTCGGCCGGGATGGCGGCGTCCTCAAGCGGCTGAAGATTGGCTGCCGGAATACGCACCACCGAGTCCGAATCGGGCAGCCAGACGCGGCAGGTCGTATCGCCCCAGAGAGTCTGGGTTTGGATGACCTGACAGAGCTGCCCGTGCTCGGGGCTGTAGTACCAGTTTCCTTCATTCATCAAGTCTCAATCCCTGCCAGGTTTCTGATACCGTCACGGAATACCTGGAAGCTTCTCGAATGATTAACCTCCACATCTAAGTGAGGAGCAATATTTTCCGCCCATTTGCATTTAGCCTTTCCCGTATGGGGCCATCCCAATTGTTTGAGCTTTTGAGAGCCACCCGGATAGACGGCATCTGCAAGCTTTTCCCATGTACCGCAAATGCTGTCTTGCACATAAGTCCTCAAAACCTGCTTTTTTGCACGTGGATAGGCAGCTTTTACGGCGTTACGGTCTCCCAACAACCAGGCTTCACCTTCCTCTATCGCAATCCTGAACAGTGTTGCTGGCTGTGGATTGCAGTTATTCAGGATATCAAGCATTTCTTGTTTGAACACCAGACAGTCCTTATCATCCAGGTCTATAACTACGACAACCGCAGCAGAAAAGTGTTGAAGGCTTTTCCCATATCCTCTGAGTAACCTGGGCAATCGATCCAGAAGAATCCGCTTCCACAGATCTGTCGTTCCTCTTAGATCTTTTGGAATACGGCCAATGCCTTTGTAGGGAATTATTCTATAGGTGTGATCTTGCACGTTTGGGCCAAGAATTTTTTTCAAAATAGAATTCAATGCGATTTTTCCTGAGGCATCTTCGACAAGTATTTCAAAGTGCATTAGCTCACCTCGCATCCAGATAATCGCTGTACCATAGACTGCCAAGAGGTAATCCCTCATCCACCATGGCTTTGACGGTTGCATCATCGCTGGCCCTGCAGATACTCGAAAAACCATTCGGACCTTTTTCAAGAATCCATGTCTCGTCCGGTGCGAGTGCATCAACAAAATAGGGTTGATGAGTAGTGATAAAGAGTTGTGGCGCGTTTTTTCTGCCGGTTGCATGTGCACGAAATTCAGTGGCCAGCGTCTCAAGGAGTTTGTGATAAAGACCGTTTTCAGGCTCTTCAATACAGATGAATGGCGGTGGTGTCGGATCTTCCAATAAAAGCAAATAGGCAAAAACTTTTAGCGTGCCATCAGACATTTGCTGTGCGTAAAACGGATCATCGAAGCCTTTATCATTAAAACGGAGAAGCAAACGTTTATCCGGGCTCTCTTCGGTATCGATCCTCTCAATTCCGGGGATTTTCTCAGCAATCCGATTGAGGATACTCTTAAAACGTCTAGGATGTTCACGCTCCATGAACTGAACGACATTGCCGAGATTATCTCCGTGGATATTCAAATGCCTTTGTGGGCCGGCCAAAGGCAGGCTGCGGGCGGCATCTGGTGTAAAGTAACTCAAATACCATCCTTCAATGAACTGTCGAAAGGCCGATATCCGGGGATGTTGTTTCAAGGCGCCAAGGGTTGCAATACCAAGCTTGCGCTTGTCCTGCAGTTCAATAATCTCTGTTTCGCGGCTTTCTTCTTTTTGTGATGTTGCTTCAATTTCCTCCATTAACTTGAACAAGTCAAAACCCGCTTTACCTTCATCAATCTGCTGCCCCTGTTCCTCGCCTTTCCACACGACTCCTTTGCCTTCATTCAACAAGAGAAACGAGAAAGGCCAGCCATGTTTTTGTCCTTTGCGCCGCTGGCGAAGACGTTCCAGTTTTACGTAGGGTCGCCCGGTTTTATCGGCATCAATTGCAAGCTCATAGGTGATCGGACGGGCATTTCCATCTTGTTTGTAATATATCTGGAACTCAATTGGGTCATTCCTTCCCTGAGAACGAATACGGTCAAATCCTCCCCGCCCTCTGGTATCACAGGCTTCTTCAACCCCCAATTTGAGGCAATCTGCAAGGAAGCCAAAAGCATCGAACAGGGAACTCTTGCCGACACCGTTTTTACCGATAACCGCAGTCATAGGTGTCAGAGGTTGAGCTTGTTGCATGTTCCATAGTTTTCCGAGTGTCACGTCTTTCAACACACGGTAATTCTTAATCCTGAATCCTTCTATTTTAGCCATGGCTATTCTTCTCCTGTTCTTGTCACCGCCTGGTCGTACCACATAAGAAGTTTGGAGTCCTCCTGGAGGACCTTGTCGGGTATCTTACGGGCCACGGCGATGACCGTGGTGTAGTCGCGTTCCTGCCAGGCCTTCTTGAACCCGGCGCGGACGGCCTCAAGGCGGAAGACCTTCAGACGTTTATGTTTTGATTCGCGGTACTCCTCGAACTCGCGCAGCAAGGTCCGCTCCCGCAGTTTTTCCAGGTCGCCTGCCTTGTTCGGGTCGGGGATGTACCAGCGGTCTTTGCCCTTAGCCTTGAGCGCCGGGTCGTCCTTGGCCAGGTTGCGCAGATCCTTGAAATTCGAGGAAAGGTAGCTGTGAATCTGGCTGGGCACCTCGCCCTTGCCGTCGTAACGGAGAAAGTTTTGCTCCAGCAGCTCCAATAGTTCCAGGGCCTTTTCATGCTTTTGCCAGCCGCCGATCTCTTTCAGGAACTGCGGGTGGATGTCCTGGAACGTCTGCGGTTTCTTGGTCAGTTGCTGCTTGAGCCACTGGATGGCCGATGCCTCGTCGGAGACGAAAAGCTGGAGCTGGAGGACCTCCCTCACCGTCATGCGCTTCTTGTCGTACTCGGCGGCCTGGTCGGGTAGGAAATACATACCATCGCGTGGGGGGAAGCGTTGTTCCAGTCCCGCGTAGAACTCAGCGGCGGACAAGGGAACGGTCACGCCTCGCTTAACATGGAAGGCCACCATGCGGTCAAACAGCAGGTAGTTTTGCCGTTCAGCTATGATCTCGGCCCGGCCGTTCTTGGAAACAAAAACCGGGAGTTGCTTCAAGTGCGTTCGGACGAAATCCCAGACGCCGTCCCCGGTTCCGGCGGTCAGTTTGAAACGATTTTCAAGGCCACCGTTGGGCTTGTAAGCGGAGATGATGACATCCGCCTTCACCGCCATCTGAGCCGTGTATTGTCGGTAACTTCCTGTGCCCCTGTCCATGGTTCGGGCATCGGCAATCACGAAACCTGCGGAGCCGATGGCATCTTGCAAAACGTTCCAGATCGCGTTCTTTGAATTGTGAAAAACGATGGTTGCCCACCGGCCCGGTTTCAAGATGCGGTAAAGCTCGCCAAACGCTGTTCTCATCATGGTGCCGTACTTATCCACCGCTTTCCGCCGCTTTTTATCCACGAGAACCTCATGTTGTAAATTTGCAAACACCTGGTGCCACGATTCAATGAGCAGATTGAGGTCGCCATAAGGCACGAAGTCGCCGAAAGGAAGGTCGGTATAGGCGTAATCTATGCTGTTATCGGGAATCGTTGTATCGAGTGACGAGGTGGTGGATAGGAAAAACCGACATGATTGTGGAAGCTGATCAGCTTTGAGTATCTTCATTAGACGCTTGAACTTACCATTCAATATATACCAAGGCGAAATCTCAACAATGCATGGCGGAATATAGTAAACATTGGGGAGGTATTGATTTACCTGCGAGAAATGGCTAGGCACGAATCTCGCTAAAAGAGAGAACCCCCAAAAACATTGCTCCACCATAAACTTCAAGAATCCACATGCTCGTGAATCCGGCCATTCACCGGCAATACGCCACATAACGGAAAGGGCATGCAACGCGCGGGGAAGATAAAAATGGTGAAAATGTGTCACGCCCTTCGGCGCAAGACGCGAGTAGTGATAGATATCCTCGGGTATGGGTTGGGAAGGAAACCGGTCCCCGGGAAATTCGTTCCTTAGTCTTTCAATGAGAGCCAAGTCCGCCGAGTCGGGCTTCTTGCGAAATTTTGATTTATTGCCCGGAATTTTGTATTCGATCTCGACAGGCTGATAGGTGACAGTGCGGACGGTTTCGCCGATGACCTTGTCAAAATGCGTGGTGAACTTGTGTTCAGCGCTACGGTTGGTCATTTCCGACTTGCAGTGCGGGCATTCGTATTCCCTGGCGAACTTTCCGCTTTTGGCATCATAGGCCTGCGCCATGAAGATCACATCTCCGGTGCAATTGGGGCAGGTGAAGACCTCCGACCAGACGACATAGTTGATACGCCCCTTGGTTTTTCCGTCGGTATGGAGCGTTTCATACATCCAGCCGAGTTCTTCGTCTATTTGCCTGAAAAAAGCCTGGGCCGCTTTTTCGAACTCTCCAGCGAAAAGGGCAAAATTGAGGTTATATCCAATGAAATTGGCGACAGGTGACAGATCCATCAGTACCGGCCTGCGCGCACCCCATTGCGGCACTACGTGGCCGGCGACCTTCCAATCCTTCTCCAGCAACGCCTTGAAGTCCGGCTCCGGCTGTCCGCACAACTGGGCGGCAACGCCTGTCATCCCCGAACCGGAAAATCCATCGAACACGATGTCACCCGGTTCGGTGTAATGCAGAATGCAGGGCATGATCGCCTGATGCGGAATCTTGGAATGATACGAGTGCGCCGTGTAGATGGGATGCGTCTTTCCCGCGCCGGTGTCGGCAGCAAAGGGCTTACGGCGATAGTCATCTGTAGCCGGTTCATACGATTTTCCGTAATGCTTAATGAAATCCTCGATAAACGGATTCGGACAAGCGGTGTAATACGGCGGGTCGGACAGTGCCAAAATGTCATTATCCTCGCCAATCGGGAAACCATCAATCTTCCGAAACTCAGGGTCCTTGAGCTTCTCGCGCAGCTTCTCCAGGAAATACTGCCGGCGTTTTTCGTCGTTCTCAAAGGTCATTCCCAGACACTCCACCGGTCCGTCATTCGTAACAAACTCCTCTTCAAAGAGCTTTCCGGAGCCCGGTTTGCCAGGAACGATTCGTGTTTTGAATAGTTGTCTCTGTTTGTCGCTCATATTGCAATCCCGATTTGAACCGCGAATGGACGCGAATGAATGCTAATAAAAGATAACAATAATTCGTGTCTATTCGTCTTCATTTGTGGTTCTCCTTAACGAAGCCAAACTTTGTTATCCTTCCAGGTGTCCACACTAATTCAAGTTTAGTCTCCGGTTTTACCAATGGTTCCCCTGTCAAGAATCCTTGAATTCCGCAAGTGTTCTGGCAATTACCGTTTTGGGGATTTCACCCTTGTATCGTCCCTTCAGCATCTTGATAAATTTTTTACAGAACTTCAGGCAATCCGATTTGTTAGCCTGCACCCAGGGCTTGAACACCTTCTGATTTCCACGCCCCCAATAGTTGCTTTGTGCAATATACCACTGTTTTACCCAATCCTTGTTATCACCGCTTTGTAGAGAATTCCCTCCTTTGGAAGTTATGGAGAATTGCCGCGTGTAGGTGGTGTTGATGCTCCTCCAGAATGGATCAGAATCGTTCATAGAGTACAAGTGTCGATAGGCAAGGGTCTCAGGGCGTTTTCCACCAGGTAAAGCCAGTAGGTTTTTTGGCGGACTGGTCCATGTGTTTGCCATATCACCGTCAGGAACAAGAATCACATCCTGTAGTACCGGCAACTTATTTGATAGAACTCCGAGATTCTTCAAATCACCCGCACCAAAACTGGTGGTATTCCTGACATAGATATAATTGCGCAACTTTGAACCACAAATCTGTTTGAAAAGCAGCTCACCTTCTTTGTCTTCAAAAATGACTGATACTTTCCGCGGTTTTCTCGTTGAAGGTGGAGTAGATTCTACTTTCAAGTGGTCGCTAATTTCCTGATAGGTTGAAAATTTTCGCTCAACGATGCTGGCATTTTCATTAGCAAGGTGCAGAACCTTAATTTTTTCACTGAGAGAGGATTGATACGCTTTTTCAAGAAGGCGCAAAGAATGTGATGTCGCAATAATCTGCAAGCCAAGTTCATTTGATACATCGCAGAGCAGTTCAAGAAGCTTATCCTGTGAGAATGCGTGAAGCGTGGCGTCCAGCTCATCGACAAGAAACAGCCCACCATGGTATTTATCTCCCAACTTTTCTTTAAGTCCACGAAAAGAGAGAATAGCCGTCAATAGTTGGCTAAGATTGTCCTGTCCGGCCGAGCAACTTTCGCCATCGTAATTACTGCTTTCCGGTGTGATAAACTTTCTTTTTTCCTTAGTATCCATGTACTTGGCGCTATTATTATTCTCATCCAGACAGAGAGTTTCATTGTACTTGCTGACATACCATTTTCTATCTTCATCCGAAATAGCATCGTCGGGGAATGTGCATTTCTCTGTCGCGGCCACCAAGGGCCACAAGCGATTCAATCCAAGGTAGATTACCGGATGGGGGAAGTTGCCCTCACCGGGTTTATGGCTGGCGCCAGGGCCGGTTACGAAACGCATGCCTGTTATTGTGTCTCCTTTTTTTCGATCTCGCGATTTGGTTAGTAGACAGTTCCCGGGCAGATTGGTCACTTCACCTACCGGCAATATCAATTTCGTTTCATACTGGTACTTCTTGCCGAAGTCATATTTCTCCGACAGACGAAACACATCATCGCAGTCATACATAAATGGCTTTCCGGCGAGGTCCCTGAATTCTTGAAGCTTAAGTCCGTGATAGTTTTTCGTATATGTCGAGTGGTCGGAATCTCCTGCTGTGCGGCCACGCACCACCCCAAATGAAAAAGGTTGTGCCAGCATTCCCAAGAGAGTCGACTTGGCCGTCCCGTTCTGGCCTGCTATGAGTGTTATATGGGGGCCAAATTGGATGGAAATATCATTGAAGCGCCTGAAGTTAGTAATTTTGAAGCCATCCACTTTTGTTACTTTATTCATACTCTGCTCCTGTTATTGACACCATGAAGCGATTTCAGGTATTTCGGAAGCCTCAGTTTACTGATAATCAATTCCTCTGCCTTTGTATTCCCGGTAATTGTATGCCTGAGGTGATTCCGATACAGGCTGCAATCGTAGTTTCGGTACATATCAATGATGTCGTTATGGGTGTCGTATGATAGAACCCATGGAAATGGACATTCCAGAATGTCATCCCGAAGGGATCTATGGTCTTCATTATTAAAATGGTTCAGGTACAGGGCAGGTCCCTTCTGGTAATATGGTGGGTCGAAATATATCAAGCATTTCCTGCTCTTGTACTTCTGTTTAAGAAGCTCCAAAAAACACAATCCATCCAGATTGAAAACTTCAAGAGAGTCCGCCTGCCTGGCAATGGCCTCTATTTTTGCGATAGATGTGGATTTATTATATCTTGAATTAATTTTGTAAGTTCCTTTCTGTTTCATACCGCCAATGGGTCTGGCTCCCAAGATTCCTGAATGGTTACAACGGTTCAGGTAAAATGTGGCAAAACCGAGGATGAGTACATTGCCATCGTCTTTGCTGTCATAGATTGTCTTTTGCCGTTTCCATTCCGCCATACTGACACGGGTGCTTCGGATAAGTTTGATAAGCTCTCCGGGATATTCTTTAACGGATTTCCAGAACGAATAAATCGTAACATCCCGATCATTGAGAACCAGAGACTTGACATGCCCTCTGAGAAGTAACGAGATTGCAGCACCAGCTCCACCAGCAAAAACCTCGACGAAAGTACAATTATCAAGATGATTGGCCGAAATAATATCGACAAACAGGTCGGCATATTTTGTTTTACCACCTGGATATCGTAATGGTGTTAGTGTTGCAGGCATGTCTTTCCCCATTGTACGGCATATTGCACATAAAATAATGTTGTCCTGCCCCGCCACTGATTCACTTGCATTAACAGGTTCATTATCGAGTCTCCGCATTATACGCCAATGGACGCAAATGAATGATCATTGAAAATGGCAATAATTCGTGTCTATTCGTGGTTTTCCTTCAGAAATTTCCTTCCTCCCCAGGCGGATTATTATTCTGCCCAGCGAATAATAGCCGTTTATGATACCATTAACAGTATCATGATCCCGTATCAGCTTCGAGCGGGTCATCATAGCCGTTTCTGATGTCATTAAAAGGCTCATGATCCCCTTTTCTCCCAGATGGCATCTCTGCCGGATTTGACGCATTCCACCGCCCCTTCCTCACGGAGCCGGGCCAAGCACCCGTTTGATGGTCGGACGGCTCACGTTCGGGCAGGCTTGTGCCAGATCGGCATAACGGAACCTTTCGGGTAGTTTTCGAATGGCGGCGAAAACCAATTCTGTCTTAGCGCCGTGGGCAGTCGTCAGTTCGCCGGTTCGACGCTCAAGCTCCTGGTAACCGGCAAGAAGCATCACGCCCAGAAAGTATTCCCACCATGGCAACAAAGTGTGCTCACCCTCATGCCATCCCTGAGAGGATTTGTAGAGCGCATCATAGTAACCCTCACGCTGGTTTTCGATCAGATGCTCCAGGCTTATGTACCGCCCAACTTCGAAACCAGCTTGATAGAGAAGAAGCAGCGTCAGCAGCCGCGCCATTCTTCCGTTACCATCGATAAATGGGTGAATGCAGAGGAAATCCAACACGTAGGCTGGAATGAGCAAAAGCGGATCGATTTCTCCACGATCCCGTTGCTCCTTGAAAAGAGTATGGAGCCGCTCCATGGCATCTGGGGTTTGATGGGCGAGAACCGGCTTAAACCGGACCACCCTGGTTCCATCGGCCCGGGTCTCGGAAATCTCGTTGTCCGTCATCTTCCATCGTCCCCCCTGCTGTGCAACGAACTGATAGAGATCACGATGGAGTTGCAGGACAATACCGGTTGTGAAGGGCATGTTGGCGTGGTTGGCATGAATTGTCGCGAGCGCATCGCGGTAGCCGGCAATCTCCTGTTCGGAACGATTTTTCGGTGTAGTCTTGTGTTCAACCAGTTTCTTTATCCGCTCCGGTGGCGCTTCGATCCCCTCGATTCGATTTGAAGATTCTGTGCTTTGGATAATGGCGACCTGGCGCAACGATTCGAGCACCTGGGGCGTCTGCTGCATGAAAAGCGCTTCTTTCCCTCGGTACTCGCCCAACAGGCGGATGGTCCGCAGGAGCGAATGCTGTATTGGTTGCCTTTCCAGAAATTCCGCTTCAAATGAATTCATAGGTCACTCCAATACAATGCGAACTTTGCCGGGTTCCGCATTGCTCAGACTGGAGGCAAGTTCAGGGTTCTCGGCAAGTCCGGAGATCACCGACATGAGGTGCGATTTACCGGTGCCGTAGTTCCCGACGACAAGCAGCCCTTTATTGTCAACGGGTTGATCAAACTGGAGCTGGGGAATGACAAGATTGGTAAGCTTCTCAGCCATTTCATCAGAAATGACGTAGGTATCCACAAGCTGACGGGCGGCAGCGGCTTCGTCAGCGTCCCGCAGTTGAACCACAGACTCGATGGGCTCAAACTGAATCAGATCACCGTATTTCATTCCACATGCCTCCCTGTAATTTTCATTGTCATCTTCATGTCGTTACCTCCGGACTTGCCACCAGAAAATCACGGACCATGTAGCGGCGGTACTCCGGATGGTCCGGTACGGCATAGACCATGTGGTTGCCATCAATGGAGCCATTCCATGCAGCAACCACAGTCTTGTTACGAGAAAGTCCCTGGAGAAGCCGCAGAGGGTCCTGCTTCAGGGCCACGTCAAATAAAATCTCTATGTTGTCAAACAAAACAACTTCAGCGGCGGCATCGTTTAGCATCTCTCTCAGCAGCCGGGGAAGCTGCAACGCTCGCTGACGCTCAGTCAGGTCAAGCATCCGGCGTGACAGGTCCAGATTGACGTTGACCAGCGGAGCGCCAACGCGTTCTTGTACTTTTCGAAGCGCAGTGGTTTTCCCTGCTCTTGCCGGAGCCACGACCAGCATGAGCCGGTGATATAGTTCAGCTGCCTGGTTGATCTTCCGCACCACCTGATCCGCGAGTGGCTCTGCCATTACTGTTCTCCCTTTGTATCCGGCTCTTCAGCTCGCGTTTCATCCAACCATCGGTCGATGGCCACCTTCCGGAAGCGCCAGTGCCGCCCCACCTTCTGGGACGGAACCCTACCTTCCCGAACGAGCTTGTAGAGCGTGGATTTCGGGATTTTCAGGTAGACGGAGAGCTCTTCAATGGTCAGGACATCGCCTAGTTTTTCATCCAACGGGTACACCTCTCTGATCGCAAGATAAATGTTTTTTAGAACACCTCATAATAATCAACTAATTTACAGTTAGTGACAGTTGCGGTCAAATGTTTTTTCGGATTTGGGCAATCGGCGTCTATTCCGACCAGATACCCGTTGGAATGAGCTCGATTTCACGTCTGAATGTTTCATATCCAGTATAGAGCCATGCCAAGGAAAATAGAGGACGTTGTGGGTTGACCCAGTCACCGCTTCTTAAAAAGGCATTAGCAGCGGTGCGGAATAAAAAGGGGTTAACCTTTATCATGGTTAACCCCTTTAAATTGGTAGTCCCAGCGGGGTTCGAACCCGCGTTACCGGCGTGAGAAACCGGCAGCAGGCGCCCCAGGCACCTCTCCGTATTTTCTCCAACTCAAAAATGTGGGAACGGCTAAACGAGGATTTTAGCCAAACACAACCTCGTCTCCATTGCCGACGTAAAGGTCGCTTTTGGATCCTTGGCGACCCGTTCCCCGGACCACCGGATAACCAAACTCGATCATCTTCTGAACAGCCGTTAGACCAGTGCAGTGATTATTTTTTTTCACGAACACTAAGTAAAGGCACCGGGCAGCGACGAAACATTTTTTCAGCGGTTGATCCGAAAAGAACGCCGGCAATGTTACTGCGTCCTTTCGTACCCATTACAACTAAGTCCGGCTTCTCTTCGTCAATGATCTTGATCAGTTCTTGAAACGGCACCCCGACCTTAAAAATTTTACTAACCGATTGTATGTTGCAGTATTTGGCCTCCATCATTGCTTCGATTTCGACAGAACGATATTTTTTTTGTTCTTCTATATATTTTTCTACCGAAACACGATCACTCACCTGTTGGGTCCATTCAACAGCATCCACGTCTCTTTGATTTATCACATTGGCTATAATCAGATCGGCTTTCATTTCCTCGGCCAGGTCGCATCCATATTTAAAAGCTTTGACTGAATAATCGGACAAATCAAAGGCCACCAGAATTTTATCGAGATTTATCATTGGTTCCTCCTTTATCCTGATACAGTTTCTTCCAGGTAATGCAATGAATGACCCTGCCAGAAATCGAATTTCTTTGGTTCCATTGACTTACTTAACAAAAAAAATGGTGATAATTTAACTATTGATAACAGGACACAGATTTACACAGATCCCCACAGATTTTGATAATGCCGGTGCCTTTTCTATTGGAGCCAAAAAGACATTCGCCTATCTGTGTAATCCGTGTTTACCTGCCCGCCATCGTCCGCCTGAGGCGGACTCAGGCGAGGCGGGCGGGTCCGTGTCCTTATTAAAATCTAATCAATGATCGCACAAGTTGTCGCCGGTTGTCAGGGCGTTGTCCAGATACTGTTTTACCAGTTCTTCAGGCGTCAGCACCGCGGCGCCGACAATTACCTTAATATCGTTTTGAGCAAAAAGATTCTGGGCCATTGCTCCCATTCCGCCGGCAATAATCACATTGGTACCCAGATCGTGAAGCCATTTTGGCAGCACACCGGGTTCATGGGGCGCGGGACCAGCGTCTCTTTATTTTTGATCTCGTTATCTTCAACTTCAACTATTGCGAATTCCTGACAATGCCCAAAGTGAGCGGTGAGTTTTCCTTCGGCTAACGGTATTGCAAATTTCATTGTAATTTTCCTCCTAAGTTAATTTAGTGTCTCCAAATGGTTTACAACTCGAGATTATCAGACAACTTCTTCCAGATTTTTTTAATTTCCTGACCGACCGTTGATTGCCCATTATATTCAAAAACGGTTTGGACCTGGATCATGGCTTTGGTAAAAATCGGATCAAAAGGAATACGTCCCAAACAGGTAATACCTTTTTTTTCGGCATAGTTTTCAATGTCCCGGGTCAACTCTAAGTTAAGATCAAACTTGTTGACACAGATCATAGCCGGGATCTTAAAATGGGCAGCCAGCTGTGCCACCCGCTCCATATCGTGTTTTCCGGAAACGGTGGGTTCGGTGACAATGAGTACCGCGCTGGCGCCGCCAATGGAAGCAATCACCGGGCAACCCACTCCCGGGGGACCGTCGGTCAGGATCAAGCCCAGTTTCTTTTCCTCGGCAAGCTTTCTGGCTTCCTGGCGCACCAGGGTGACCAGTTTGCCCGAATTTTCCTCGGCAATGCCGAGCCGGGCATGCACCATGGGTCCGAAGCGGGTGTCCGAAACGAACCACTCCCCGCAAGTGTTTTCCGGAAAATCAATGGCCTTTTCAGGACAGAAATGAACACAAACGCCGCAGCCTTCGCAGTCAATGGAGTTGACTTCATAAGCGGCGCTGATGGCATCCCAGCGGCACATCTCCCGGCATAGACCGCATTCGGTGCACAGGTCTTTGTTTATCGCGGCGCTGTTGCCGGACTGAAATTCAGTACGCCGGACAACTGCGGGATCCATGATAAGATGAAGATCGGCCGCGTCCACATCGGCATCACATAGTACTTTGTTCTCGACCAGCGAGGAAAAAGCAGCCATTAAACTGGTCTTACCGGTACCGCCTTTACCGCTGATGACAATTAATTCTTTCATGATTGCGAATCCATGCAATTTTCTCTCTCGTGAGACAACAGGATAAATCTTATCACATTGTTTCTTCGAAAGACTAATTGTTTAGTGTATAGTGTTTGGGGTTTGGGGTTTAGTGTTTGGTATATGATATTCGACAGGGCTGTATCCAAACACTAAACACAAAATACTAAACACTTTCACCTAACAATGAGTTCTAAAATGTTTACTACTCATTTTTGACTAATTTCTTAATCCGATCATAAAGGTCCAAAAATTTTGCCTTCCATTCCGGCATCACGTCCACGATCATATCGCCCCTGGAATAAGCCTCGGCAATGCGCCGATCAAACGGTATTTCCATGAGAATCGGTAAATTTTCATCGGCGGCGTATGCTTTAACTTTTTCGTCTCCCATATCGGAGCGATTAATAACCAGCCCGCAGGGGATATCGAGAATTTTTGTTGCACCGACCGCCAGCTTTAAATCATTAAGGCCGAATGGCGTGGGTTCGGTGACCAGCAAAACAAAATCAGCCGGTTTCATGGTCTCAATCACCGGGCACGAGGTTCCGGGGGGGGCATCCACAATGGTCAGTTTGGCCGGATCCCTGTATGACAGCACCTCTTTGATCAGGGGCGGCGACATGGCTTCGCCCACCCTCAGTATTCCGTGAATGAATTCGATGCCGTTGAGATGACCTTTTTGAAGGACACCCAATTCCCGGCCCTTTTCCGTGATGGCATCCTCGGGACAAACCGCCATGCAGCCGCCGCAGCTGTGACAGAGTTCATCAAATGACAAAACCGTTTTACCGACGACCACAATGGCTTTAAACTCGCATATTTCACCGCATTTTCCGCAAAGCGTGCATTTGTCCATATCAATTTCGGGAACCGGAGTGGTAACGGTTTCGGTGCGGTCGAAAACCGGTTGAATAAATAAGTGGGCATTGGGCTGCTCAACATCACAGTCCAGCAACTGGACGTTTGAACCAATGGACAGCGCCAGATTGGTAGCCACCGTGGTTTTTCCGGTTCCGCCTTTTCCGCTGGCAATACTGATAATCATAGGTAGACTCCGTCGCTAGTTTTAAAGTCGATAAGTTTCATTTTCTCTTTTTCCCCGGCTTTCAGGGAGCAGGACTTTGATTAATCCGATCTCGCATTATAACGCTCCCCCACCTGTACCTCTACCCCTACAATATGATTCTCACCGAATACTACAGCAGCCTTTCTTCTATCGCATAAGGCTGATCTTCATCTTTTCCCATTCAACATTCGATGTTGGACGTTCGATGCTTATAGTCCGCCTCTGGAGGGTTCGATGTTCATCTCTTAGAGCAATCCTGTACAGCGTAAATGTAACCTGCGAATGTTGACAAAACAAGTTAGCGCTTATGTACCTCTACCCACCCGTACCTCTACCCCCCATACCTCGGCCGCCCATGCCCCGTCCACGTCCCGTGCCCTGACCGGGTCCCATGCCTTTTCCTCCCATCCCGGCATGCGCCGATGCGTTGGCTTCGGTGGTGGGTGTTAGCTGGCCGTTCTTAAATTTATCCACAAGGCCTTGAACGCTGCCGGCTTGCCCGACGTACACTTGAACTCCTGCAGCAGACAGCGTTTGCATCGCATTGGGGCCGCAATGCCCGGTAATCACAGCTTTGGCTCCTTTGGCGGCAATAAACTGGGCCGACTGAATCCCGGCCCCGCCCCCCAGAGCGGCATTATCGTTGTCGAAAACTTCAAAACTCATGGTGTCGTTTCGATAATTAGAAAATAACGGCACCTGCCAAATCGAGGATCCAGCTGGTCAGTTAAATTTTGCCCGGAAGAGCTAATTGCTATTTTCATCACTCTGACTCCTTATTAAACCCAGTGACCGTCGACGTCGGCCTCGATAG
>PVMK01166779.1_pt1 | contig 17097 bp, 15 predicted proteins | sample 1853481 | NCBI WGS metagenome assembly PVMK01 (sample SAMN08533507, study PRJNA380276) | Marine sediment metagenome, whole genome shotgun sequencing project.
TGCCGCTTGTTGCCGGGAATGTGCTTGAAACACCTTTTCCTGAAATCTGGGAACAGTCAGAACTTTTTAAGTCTTTGCGCGACGAGGGACAGTTAAAAGGTAAATGCAACCCTTGTGAGTTTAATAAGGTGTGCGGCGGCTGCCGTGCCCGCGCTCACTACGCTGCGGGTGATTATCTGGGTGAGGAACCCTACTGCGTTTATCAGCCCAAAAGGAAGTCCAAATGAGTGAATTCACCTCTCTTGAATCAGCAGTACTGAACTATATTCAAAATGGTGTCTCACTTTTGGAGCGTCCTTTTCAGCGTATTGCTAATGATCTTGATACTTCAGAAGAGGAAGTTATTAAAATCGTGGCAAGGCTAAAAAAACAAAATATAATCCGAAATATTTCCGCTATTTTTAATGGGGAAAGCCTTGGGTTTCATCTCAGTCTAGTGGCTTTTAAAGTCGCAGAAGATGAGATTGAACATGCTGCTGCTGCTATCAGTTCTCATCCCGGTGTCAGCCATAATTATCTGCGTCGTCACCAGTATAATATCTGGTTTACACTTGCAGTTGAGAACAATAAATCCTTCGAAGATATGGTGGCACTTATTGCAAAAAAGGCCCATGCTCAGGACTACCTGATAATGCGCAATGAAAAACTTTTAAAAATTGGTTTAAAACTTCAGATTGGAGATGCCGGAAAAAATCAAACTTCGGAAACATCCCAGGCTGAAATACCAAAACAGGCACCCGCCCGGAAATTTACAGAAGAAGAAAGACTTGCAATCTGCCTGCTGCAGACAGACCTGCCCATAGTTGAACAACCATTTGCTTTGATTGTTCAGGACTCCACCATGACGGAAAAACGCCTTTTAGAGTTTGGCGAGATCTTTCGACAGGAAAAGTGTATGCGCCGCTATGCGGCTGTACTGCGTCATATGAAGGCAGGGTTTACCAATAACGCTATGACTGCCTGGAAGCTTAACGACGGAGCAGAGGACAATGATACTGTTTTACGTCCGTTCATTGACCATAAAGCAGTCACTCATCTTTATCTGCGTACGCTCTATCCCGGGCGCTGGGAACATCCTGTTTTTGCCATGGTACATGCACGCAGTCCTGAAGAACTAAATGAAATTATTAGTGAACTTTCCCGGAAGTCTGGGTCTTAATGAATATATGGTACTTGACAGTCTCCGCGAATTTAAAAAAGAACGGATAAACTATTTTTCACATACACCGGAAGAATGGAAAGGGAAGTACTCATGATTGATATTGGTAAAATTTATTGTGGTGGCAGTTCCACAGGGGACGGCCTCCGGTATGGTACCGAGGCACCGGTTGACGCACATGGTAATCAGCCTCATGAAATACAAAAATCAGCAAGCGAGCGCCGTCCTATCGTGGTTTGGAACACTTCACGAACCTGTAATCTACGCTGTGTTCATTGCTATACGGATTCTGATAACAAAAAATATCCCGGTGAGCTGACCACGGATGAAGGATTGAGTCTGATTGATGATCTCTCAACCTTTAATATTCCCACCCTGCTTTTTTCCGGGAGGGTGAACCCGTTGATGCGCCAGGACCTTTTTACCTTAATTGAAAAAGCCACCTCGAAAAATATCCGGCCGGTTATCTCAACAAATGGTACTTTAATTGACCGTGATACGGCACAACGCATTAAAGATGCTGGAATTGTGTATGTGGGTATCAGTCTTGACGGTATGGAGGAAGTAAATGATAAATTTAGAGGGAAAAAAGGCGCTTTTAAACGGGCAATGCAGGGCTTTGAGAACTGCAAAGCCGTGGGGTCAGCGGGTTGGGACTGAGACTGACACTGACACGCAGAAATTATCAGGATCTTCATCAGACCTTTGATTTTATCGAAGCCAATGGAATTGACCGGGCCTGCTTTTACCATTTGGTCTATTCAGGCCGCGGAAAAGATATGTTTAAGGACGACCTGACCCATAAAGAATCCAGACACGCAATGGATATTATCACGGAGCGAACAGAGGATTTCTTTAGACGCGGGCTCGACATAAATATTCTCACGGTTGACGACCATGCGGACGGGGTCTATCTTTACTCTGAAAGCAAAAGAAAAAGATCCTGAAAAAGCCAAAGAGATTAGAAAACTTCTTTCCTGGAATGGAGGCGCCGCCAATTCCAGCGGAGTAGGGAATTGCTAATATTGATTTTTTCGGGAATGTGCATGCTGATCAGTTCTGGCAGGACTACACCTTCGGCAATATAAAAGAACGTAGTTTTGGGGACATCTGGCTGGATGAGTCTGATAAGCTGATGCACGGACTGAAGCACAAAGCTGATTATCTCAAGGGCCGTTGCCGGCTCTGCCAGTTTCAGGATATGTGTACAGGCTCCATGCGTGTCAGGGGGCTTCGTACCTATGATGATCCCTGGGCGCCTGATCCGCAATGCTTCATCAGCGATGAAGAAATAGGCTTAACCGAAGAAAAGAAGAAAGAATTAAAAGAAATGGGAGAAGAGTTTCCCATGCCACAGGAGCTTTTAGCCTGATGAAACTTTATCCGATTATGATCAATATTGAGGGCAGGCCAATAGCCATGATTGGCGGCGGGAACGTGGCCCTGCGTAAAACCCGTGATTTGCTGGAAACCGGTGCGAATGTTACGGTAATCGCACCGGAAATCCATGACGGGTTTAATGATCTTGTTAATGAATATGGTGATCGGGTTGCGCTTGTAAAGAGAGAATATGTAAGCGGCAGCCTTGAAAACTACAGCCTTGTTTTTTCGGCCACAAATAGTGCCGAAGTTAACAATACGGTCTATACTGAGGCTCATTCTAAAAACATTTTTATTAATGCGGTAGATGATCCTCCCAATTGTTCTTTTTTTATACCCTCTTTTACCCGAAAGGGAGACTTGATCCTTTCCCTTTCCACCAGCGGGTCTTCTCCTGCGTATGCCGCACGTCTGCGGCGGGCACTTGAGGAGCAGGTTCCGGAAAATATCGAAGAGATCCTAACAGCACTTGCCGAACTCAGGGAGAATCTGAAAAAGGATAAATCGTTTGGCCATATGGATACAAAGAAGAGAGGCGCACTGCTTAAACGAATTGCAAATGATGATACTCTTTTAACTGAGGCCTGCAGCGCATTAAAAGAAAAAAAACTCAAAGCGTTTCTTCTGAAACTGAATTAAGGTTTGCCCGGCTTTTTGTTTTCGGCACGGCGGGAAATAATTTCTTCATAGATTTTTATAACTTTTGCAGCCTGTTTTTCAAGGTTAAAAAGTTCAAGTGTTTTAGTCCTGGCGTTTTTACCCATTTCTCGACAAAGCTCAGGATTGTCAACCAGAAGCATGATTGCTTCCGCGATATTTTCAGGAGTGTCTTCTACCACAAGGCCGTCGGTTCCATCCGCAATAAGTTCAGGAAGTATTCCTCTTCTAGCCGCAATAACAGGTGTTCCCATAGCCATTGCCTCTCTTACCGCTCTACAGGAACCGTCGCTTCCGGGTACGAGAAATATTTTAAAGTTCAGGCATGAAAGCGTTTCGCAAAAATCTTCTCTTTTATATCCGGTAAAAATAATATTTGTTCTAATTCCCATTTTCTGAGATGGTTTAATTGCAATTTCTTCAATATGCGTTCCTCTGCCGATGATCATGAATTTAAAAGCTGGGAACTGATTTGTGACGATCTGTATTGCTTCCAGTAGAACTTCAAAACGTCTGTGTTTTTGGACCCTTGCAACTATTCCGCCTATCATAGCCTCTTTTACAAGATGATATTTTTCCCTGATGTCATTAACTTTATCCGGATTAAAACGTTCAAGGTCAACAGGGACATCAACCTTCCATAAATTTTTATCAGCAAAGCCGTAATTTTCTTTAATATGATTTTTGGTAAGGTTTGAGATGGTTATCAGGCCGTCGGTCATGCATGAGAGTAGAAGACGTGTTTTAAAGCCCCCCGGCATTTTATGCCCGTCGTAACAGGTTCTTATCAGAACGGTTTTAGTGGAGACAGCAAACAGTGCCATGCCGCATAAAAAGTGATCGTTGGGGAGATGGGTGTGCACGACATCAAATTTTTCTTCTTTTAAATATCTTCTTAATGCCGGGATGTCTTTGATATTATCTGTCAGGTTGAAATGTTTGTTAAGCTTAAATTTTGTAACAGGTGATATCCCGGCTCTTTCTGATGCAGCAACAATTGAATTTTCCCTGTCTTCCGGAGGGGGGGGCGCACATGCAAAAGTTACATCATGACCCGACTTTGTATGGGCAACAGCCATGTTGAGGGCATGTTCTGCAGGGCCTGTCCATTTCCAGTTGCTAAAAATATGGAGGATCTTCATAAAAATTATTTTCTTTCAAAAGCTTTGGCTATACACCGGTATCATTTAAAACTTATGTCATAGATCTCTGTTTTTTTTGTTCTGCTTATCTTTAGAATCCTTTGATAATATTTTTTTCTGTTATCATAGAGTTGAGTATCTTTAGCGTAAAAGTAAAAAAATTTCAAGCGATCTTTTGTTGTCATTAACCTAGATACTGAGGCATTAAGCTGAGCAAGATTATTTGCGCGCTGATAAAAACTAATATTTTTTCTAAAAAGGACACGATCAAGATCAATAAAATAGAAATTCCAGATGTCCTTTTTACTTTCCGTTACGAGGATATTATTGGACTTTAGGTCACTATGGTATATTCCCTTAGAATGGAGATTTTTCAACACGCCTGCACATGCTTTTATAAATGCTGATTTGTTTTTTACCTGTGCCGGGTTTTTAAAAATATTGATGTAATCATTCAGCTCTTTTGCTTCATTCATAAAGCTGGAAATAATATAGCTTTTAATCACAAAGAGCCCGAATTTTTTCTCAACAACAGCCCGGGGAGGGGGTGTGTCTATGCCCCTTACTATCAGACCGTTTGAAGCTATCCAGCTTTTAAGGGCCCTTGATTTTCTGAACATATTTTTTAAAGCATATAAAACATTGATAAAGTTGTTTTCCTTGACGCAGAGGGATTCTTTTCCTTCTCTTTCAACTATGGTAATGACTGATTTTTCAGAACTTTTAAGTATGGGTCCATTTTTATTTTTTTTAATTAAAGTATGCAGGGCTAAAACTTCATCGGTCTCTTTTTTACCGAAGTCTTTCCTTCCATAATAGGTCTCCTTACTGTTTTTTCTGGATTCAAAAACAGAACTTTTTTTAATGCACCTTTTGCTCCGGCTTTTAATCCTTGTGTTTTTCAGCTTGTTTTGTTTTAGGGCAACTTTTTGCGAAAAAAGTTTTAAGTGCTCATCGTTTTTTCCAAGGTATTCTTTTAAAAAAACAAACCGATTTTCTTCCGAAAACAAAATGGAGTTTAAAAACTGGGCAATGTCCTTTATTCTCATCCAGGTTAAGATCTTTTTGGGGAAGGCTGCCTTATGGAGGTCGATGAAAAAAAGTTCGAATAGGGACTCCTGGTTTTTCCTGATCAGAATATTTCCCCCGTGAAGGTCTCTGTAAAAGATATTATAGCTGTGAAGATCTTTTATTAAGCGGGCAATAGAAATAATAAGGCCATTTTTTATGTCGGGTTCTAAAATATTATTTTCAATATATTCATTAAGCGGGAAAGCTGAAGGAATAACCTCTATCAAAAGGCAGCTTTCATCAAGCAGTCCAAAACGTTTTTTTTCTGAAAAAGCAAGAGGTTCGGGGCAGGGGAGCCTTTTATTAACAAAATAGTTTAGTCCCTTCCATTCTGAATAAGCTTTTGAGGGATTGCAAGATGTTTTGCTTTTACTCCGGGGCCGCCTTTTTTGTAAAGCTTTACAAATATCCGGTTTGAGGCATTGTCTTCAGGTTTCAAAAAAAGAACGGTACGGACATTATTGTCTTTTACAATAGAAAATTCAGGATAGTCTGCAAAGTTTTTTAGCCGGGGATAAATATTTTCAAGAATATTTTCATCCAGACCGTCCTTTACTGTCCATTTAATATTATTTTTTTTTATATCCCTAAACATGGCAAATTTGATCAGACCTCTTTACGGGTTGAAAGCCGGTTATAAGCTGGGGAAGAGAGCACCAGGGACACCCGCTATGCGGTTGTCTGTGAATTTTTTCGCAGTTCCCACAATTTTGCATATTTCAGAAAAACATAATATGAGGTTATAACTGAAATAATAAAACCCGGTATTCCATCAAGAATTCCGCCTTTCCAGATATAGGTTGTCAGAAAACTAATCGGCGGTTTTGTTAAAAGAAGGAACAGTTTAAATCTTTTACCTTTCTTCAGCCAGATATCTGCCGAGATACGCGAAAAAGAATCAACTGTTTCAAGCTGGTGGGCAATGTCACGGTAGACATAATGCAGAATTTTGCCGTTTAGGCGTTTTACTTTGCCATCGCAAACAATCTTTTCATGGAGACTTTCTCCGCTCCATCTGCCGCTGTCTTTGCGGATGAGCCTGAGCTTTGCATCTGGATACCATCCACCGTGTTTAATCCAGCGCCCGAGATAATAGGACTGGCGGTGAAAAACAAATCCGTCTGCATCCGGGGTTACCGTTTAGGAGTTCTTTTTTTATTTCAGTTGCAGCTTCAAGAGAAAGCCGTTCATCCGCATCAAGGTTTAATATCCAGTCACCCGTTGCCTGTTCCTGAGCAAAATGTTTTTGTTTTAAGAATCCGGGCCATTTGCGCTGTAGGACTTTTTCTGTATACTCGTTGCATATTTCAACTGTTTTATCTGTTGAGAACGAATCCACAACAATGATCTCATCTGCCCATTTTACGCTTTCCAGGCAGTCCCGGATGTTTTCTTCCTCATTAAAGGTGATAATAGTAACTGATAATTTAGGGGTTTCCATTATATGAAATTTTAATAATTAATTCTTTTTAAGGTTTTTTAGTTTTTCCAAAACAGCTTTTTCCACAGCGTCTGTTGAAATATTTTTCATGCACATGTGATGTCCTTCAGGGCAAACACTTTTCCAGCACGGACTGCACGGTAAATCTTTTCTAATCATTACAGCATCGCTTCCCAGGGGAGAGGTGATGGCCGGGTTTGTGGAGCCGAAAACAGCCACGACCGGTGTTTTTACGGCACACGCAACGTGCATCGGTCCGGTGTCATTTGTAACCAGGAGGTCACACTCTTTCAGAAGCGCGGTCAGCTGTAAAATATCTGTTTTTCCGGTGACATCAATTGCCTTGTTTTCCAGGCCTTTGTTTATCTTCCCTGCAAGCAGGCTAGAATTTGTATCACCGAAAATAATTATATCACACCTGCTATTCTTATACAGTCTTTTTGCAAGTTCTCCGAACCTTTCAGGCAGCCACTGTTTTGCCTCTCCATTGGTTGAGCCGGGATTTATTCCCACCAGGAACTTTTTTGAACCGCCTCTTTTTGAAAACAGAAATTCACGCGCCCATTTGACATTATTTTCAGGAACACTAACATAGGGGAGTTCAGGAAAATTTGCTTTTCCCGTACTTTCAAGCAGTTTTTTGTAGTAATGTACCTGATGTTTGGAAAGTATTTTCTGGTCTCTTTCAACAGTTTCAGTAAGAAAAAAACATCTGCCGCCTGCCCCAAATCCTATTCTTTCAGGAATGCCGGCTAAAAAACAGGGAAGCGAGGAACCCAGAGAGTTAGGAAAGATAAAAACCCGGTCAAACTTTTTAATTTTAAGTATTGACGAGGTCTTTAAAACAGCAAAGGCTTTTTTGCATCCTTTTTCCTTATGAAAAGGAATAATTTCGTCTACTGCTTCGACAGTTTTAAAGATATCTGCTATGGTATCTTTTGCCAGTATCGCCAGATGGGCATCAGGAAAAAGATTTCTTATTCCATAAATAGTGGGAATGGTTATCACCGCATCTCCAAGCCAGCTGGTGCTGACAATGAGAACCTTTTTAATTTTTTTATGTTTGGAATTATTTGTCATGATAGAATTAAGAGTATATTTTAAAGTGTGGAAAACGCTGATATCTGTTCTGCTGCTAAGGAGGTGTGCTTTAAAATCAACTTCTTGTGGGGCTGCTTAATGACTTGGGTTTTATCTTTTTGTTTCTCTTGTTTTTAAATGAATCAAGCATAATATTTATAGCCCGAATTACGTCACTTTCTTTTACTCCGTTCATGCAGTCCCTGTCCGCACAATTTTTCTTTCTGCAGGGTGCGCATTTAATCTCTTTTCTGATAACAATATGAGGGAGTGTATCTGTAGGGCTCATTAACCACATGGTCTGTGGGCCCGAATATTGCCACCACAGGGGTATTTACAAAAGCCGCCAGATGCATGGGGCCGGTATCGCTGCCCACATAAAGATCGCTGCACCTGAAAATTTCAGCTAGCTGGCAAAGGTTTTCTGTTTTGGGCGCAACTATAGCACGATATTTCATAAGCCCGATTATTTCTTTTACCATTTCAATCTCTTCATTTGCCCAGGTGAAAATAATCTGAGCAGCACTGTCTTCAATGATCTTATCAGCAACAACAGCATAACGGTAGGCGTCCCAGCGTTTATAGGGGGTCGAAGGACTTGTGCCCGGATGTATCGCTACCAGCGGGCGTTCCGGCTCAATTCGGTTCTGTTTTAAAAATTTCTGGATCAAATCGCTGTCTTTATCCGGTATATAAATATCCGGCGGACCCTGTTTGATGTTGAGACCCAGTTTTTCAACAAGGGTGATATTGCGGTCAACACGGTTCATTCTATCCGAGTCAAGAGAGAACCTGCGGTTATTAAACAGGAAATTCATCTCTTTTGTGAAAGGTTTTGTAAAGCCCACACGGTCTTTTGCTCTGCTTAGGAAACTTATTATACCGCTTTTAAAAAGACCATGAAAATCAATGGCGAGTTCAAACTTCTTTTTTCTTATTTCCTGAATAAACATCAGAAATTGATTTACTCCCTGGAAAAACGTCTTTGGCGATTTAATTTTTGCAGCCAATTCTTTTTTAGGGAAAATGATGACTTCATCTATGCCAGGATGGGCTTCAAGAATATCTTTAGACGCTTCTTCAACAACCCAGGCAATATATGCAGCAGGAAAGTTCTTTCTGATAATGTGAAAAGCCGGAAGAGTCCTTAACACATCTCCTATTGCGCTAAGCCTGATTATTAGGATTTTATTTGGGTTCATCAGCATCTTGTTTGTCCCGGGTTTTTGTTTTTATCACAATCTTTTATCAAGAAAATCATTAAATATCAACAGGTTTCAGTTAATTTTTGTTTTTACTTGTCCATCACTGTAGTATATAGTAATTAGTCGTTATCATTACCTTGAAATCATTATAAAAACATCTTTTTATATGAAAAAACTTCTTTTATTAACAAATTCATTATCCGGAAAAAGAGAAGGACAAAAGATAAAGGGAAAACTGTTCTCGATTTTAAAAAATCATCTTCCGTCAAAAGAGTATGATATTGTTGCCACAGAGCTGGATATGAAAGATCAGCTTTCTAACATCTGTACGGATTATGAAAAAGTGGTTGCAGCAGGGGGGGATGGCACCATATCAAACATTATCCAGGCAATGGCAGGCCTCGGATGGAAACAAAAAATTGGAATTATTCCTCTGGGTACAGGAAATGATCTGGCCAGATCTCTTGGGATTTTAGAGGCTGAGGAAAACGGAGGACTGGAAAACCTTATTAAGATTATTTTAAAAGGCAAAACAAAACAGCTGGATATCCTCGAAGTAAATAATAAATATACCTGTATCAACTATTTTGGTCTTGGAAATGATGCCGGGATATTAAATGATTTTAATGCGTGTCGGATGGATGAATCCAACCGGTTAATTTTTAAATATTCTCTGGGGAAAGCGGTGTATATTTTTGCAGGGATTAAAAGGCTTAAATATAAAATACCTGCTGGAACAGTCCTTACATACAATAGAGATGACGGCAGACAAATTAAAATAAATTTTGATTCGCCAATACGCGCGATCTTAATATCGAATATAAGTTCATACGGCGGCGGCGCTATGCTTTCAAGCAAAGCACGAACAGATGACCGGATTTTTGAGGTCACAATAATCAAAAGTGTTAAAGAGTGGGCAGCTCTTCACCTTTCCCGGTTTACTAAAAAACAGCTGGATATTATATGTCCGGAAGTTGATCAGATACAGACAGACAGGGTTGAGATTTTGCTTCCTGAAACAACCTTTTGCCAGGCAGACGGCGAGATCATAGAAAGTCTTTCACAGACTGAAAAGAAGATTATTGTGAAAGTTAAATCGTATGTTGACATAATTGTTCCATAATAAATAACTCATGTCATATACGAAAGCTGATAAAGCTTCTTTTTTTGATATAGTTTTTAAAATTAAAAAGAACATTTAGAGAACATAAATTCATTCAATTGAGCAGTTTTTAATTTAAACACTTTATCGCCAGGATTTATACATGGATATTTCTTTTATCATAGTAAACTGGAACACTCGGGATCTCCTTGTTGACTGTCTTAACTCAATAGAAAAACATGTTAAGAGGTATTCTTTTGAAACCTTTGTGGTTGATAATAATTCAACTGACGGAAGCGCTGACCTGGTGGAAAAACTTTTTCACAACAGGGTTAACCTGATCAGAAACAGTGAAAACATGGGCTTTGCCAGGGCAAATAATCAGGCCATTAAATCCGCAAAGGGGAGGTATGTTATTCTCTTAAACAGTGATACTGTGCTTAATGAAAGAACTGTAAGCGGTCTGGTCACTTTTCTTGACAGTCACAAAGATGCTGCCATGGCAGGTCCCCGCATGACTGATAAAAACGGAAAGCTGCAAAACAGTTATGATAATTTTCCCGCGCTTATTACAGAGCTTTTAAATAAAAGTATTTTACGAATACTTTTTCCGAGAAAATTTGCGGGAAAAACTTTAAAAACAGATGTGCCTTTTGAAGTTGACTCACTCATTGGCGCCTGTATTGCGATCAGAACTGAGGCCATAAAAGAAGTGGGAATGTTTGACGAAGACTATTTCTTTTTTCTTGAGGAGACAGACTGGTGTTTTCGCATGAGAAAGGCCGGCTGGAAAATATTTCATCAGCCTGAAATAGATATCATCCATCTCCAGGGTCAAAGCAAAAAAATGCGACCTGCCTTGTCCTGGATTGAATATTACAGGTCACTGTATAAATATTTTAAAAAAAACAGGTCAACAGCGTCTTATTTATGTTTGAGAATATTTCGTTTTCTAAAGCTTGTTATAAATCTGATGCTGACTTTTATCGGGATGCTGCTTACCCTGGGAACAAAAAAAAGATTCCGGGAAAAAACCGTGGTTTATTCCAGAATACTCTGGTGGCACCTTACGTTATGTCCTGATCATGTTGGGCTGAAAGGAAAAGGATAATTGAAAATAGCACTTGTGAGAAAAGAATTTAATGCATTGCATGGAGGCGCGGAACGCTATGCAGTAAATCTTGCTGATGGGCTGGCAGAGCGTGGTCATGATGTTCATATCTTCTGTGGCAAAAGTGAAATGAAAGAAAAAAGCAATATAACAGTTCACAAGGTGTCATATCTAAAAACCCCTTCTCCTGTTAAAAATCTGTCTTTCAGCAGAAACAGTGCAAAACTGATCGCAAAAGAAAGCTTTGATATTGTTAACGGACTTGCACAGATATTTCCGCAGGATATTTACAGGGTCGGTGATCCCCTTCACATTAACTGGTTGAAGACCTTTTCTTCGAATCCAGTAAAAAAAGTAATAAAATATTTGAACCCGAGGCATCTGGCTCTGCTTTATATTGAAAAGAATATATTTAAACAGGGAAACTATAAACGCATTATTACAAATTCCCGCATGTCAAAAGCGCAGGTTGCTCACTACTATAATGTTCCTGAAGAAAAAATAACAGTCGTTCACAACGGGGTTGATTTAAATAAATTTAATCCAGATAAAAAGCAGGGACTAAGAAAAAGTATAAGAAAAAATCTGGGTATAAAAAAAGATGAGACAGTTCTCTTTTTCGCAGGCAATGACTTTAGGCGCAAGGGCTTGCAGTTTGCGATGCAGTGCGCGGCAAACCTTATTAAGAAAGGGCTTAAAGTAAAGCTTCTCATAGCGGGAAAGCAAAAGGCGGGACCGTATTTGAGGCTGGTCAGGAAAAATGGATATGCAGATAATATTCTGTTTTTAGGGACATGTTGAAAAGATAGAATCTGTTTTTTGCGCGTCAGACATGTTTATTCTCCCAACTTTTTATGATCCTTTTTCCAATGTATGTCTTGAAGCAATGGCATGCGGGCTGCCGGTTATGACTACACGGCTTAACGGCGCGGCTGAAATAATAGAGGACCGGGTCTCGGGTCTTCTGGTTGATTCTCCCATGCACTTAGAAGAAATGATAACTGCGGCTTCTTCTGTCATAGAAAACAATTCTTCCGGATTAAAAGAGATGAGTGAAAAGGCTGTTCTAGCCGCAAGACAAAATCCTGTGCAAAAAAACATTCAGGAAACAGAAAAAGTTTACAAGGAAGTCATGAAGGAAAAGGGTGTTTGCTGATGTTTATACCCAAAAAGATAAAAACAGCAGTCTCTCCGGAAAACATAATATATAACTTAGAATTTGAAGATGCTTTAAAGGGAAATAATCTGCTGGATTTTGACAGGGTTATGTCAATTACTGAAACCAGAATTGTAAAGCATGCAATTCCCGAACGAAAGACTGGAACTTTTTCTTTTGAACAGGAAGGTAAAACAGTTTGTGCTTATCTGAAAAGACATTTTTCTCTTTCTTTTGGAAAATGTCTTCGGGAAATGATAAGGTTTTCCTCGAAAAAAACCGCTTTTGATGAATTTAGTAATATCCTGGCCTTTCATCAGGCCGGTCTTCCAACCATGATACCTGTTGCAGCCGGTAAAAGAGCAGGCAAGGTCATTGGTTCAGAGTCTTTTTTAATAACCAAAGGAATAAAAGACTGCGTCACTCTGGAAACATATGCTGAATCCTGTTTAAAAACAAAAACCTTCACAGAAAAAACGGATCTTATTAAAAAGATAGCTCTTTTAAGCCGAAAAATGCATCAGAGCGGTTTTAACCACAGAGATTTTTATCTCTGCCACCTTCTTATCGGAACTGAAGAAAATAACAAAGACGAGCTGTTTATCGTTGATTTGCACCGGGTGGACATAAGAAAAAAAGTGCCTGAGCGCTGGATAATAAAAGATCTTGCGGCATTAAACTATTCTGCTAAATCGATAAATATCACCCGGACAGACAAACTGCGTTTTTTAAAGTATTATCTTTCAATTTGTAAAATTTCAGAACAGGACAAACTGTTTCTTTTAAAGATCATAAAAAAAACCAACAGAATGATAAAACATGCCCGGTAAAATCAGCTGGACAATCAATGTTAAGCACTGCAACAGATTTTCGTCTTCAATATTAAATGATATCATCACAAAAGATATTGTTTCAAAAGAAGCGGTTAAAAGAGAGCTCGCCGGACGAAGGACCAGCCTTCTTTCACTGAAACCTGAAAACCTGCCTGATGTATATCTTAAAGAATTTACCATCCTGCCAAAGAAAATTATCCGGGCCTTTCTTTTCCCATATGGTCTTAAGGAATGGAGAACAGCTATTCGTTTAAAGGAACTTAATGTTCCGACCTATTCTCCGATAGCCTTTGGAATTGAGAAAAAGTATGGTGCTGGGCGAAAGATATATTTTATCAGCGAAAAGATACCGAATGCCATAACTGTCAAGGAGTTTTTAAACAAAAACAAAAATCTGTCCGTGGAAAACAGGAAATCGTTTATTAAATCATTTTCCGATTTCATTTTAACTGTTCACAGGGCGGGAGTTGTGCATATGGACTTTCACTGGAAAAACATTCTTGTTTCACCTTGTGCAGACGGAAAATATTTGTTTTATCTTGTTGATCTTGACAGGGTAAAACTAAAAAAGGTAATTCCTGTTACTCAGCGCTTTTCAAACCTTGCCATGCTTAACTCCTCTTTTCATCAAAGCTGTTCTGTTCGTGACCGGATTGATTTCTTAAATAATTACTTAAAAGGCTTTATAAAAAAAGACAGTTTGAAGCTACGCATAAGTGAAATAATAATGAGCGAAACAAATCTGCTTCTTTTGAAAAAATGGAAAAAACATGCGAAACGCTGTTTTCGCGAAAATAAATATTTTACTGTGGTAAAAAACATAAATTTAAAAGGATATGCCGCTTTTCCTCTTAACCGTGATGTCCTTGAGCTGATGGAAAATCCCGATAAACTTTTTTCAGATCCCGCTTCCATAATACTTAAAGAAATGGGGTCTGCATCCTCGCTTCTTTTTCCTTCATTAGCTGGATCGCCTGGAATTTACTTAAAAAGATACAATCTTAAAAGTATTTTTGATGTAATAAAAAATATTTTCAGGTCGTCTCACGGGAAGAAAACCTGGCTTGCTTCAAACATACTGAAAATCAGGGGGATTCCGACTCCGGAACCGATTCTTTTTATGGAAAGAAGAAAGTCTTTTTTTGTTCTTGAAAGCTATATCGTAACCGAGCCATTGTTTGAAGCAAAACCGTTAAACCATTTTATGGATTTAAGCTTTAACCTTATGATAAAAAAGAATAAGCTTCAATTTATTAAAGAAGTTGCTATACAGGTAAAGCAGCTCCATGATTGCGGAATCATGCACTGTGACTTGAAAGCAACAAACATTCTTGTAAATGCTGGAGATAAAATAAAAATCTATTTTACTGATCTTGATGCTATAAAGGTGTCAGACTCTCTTTTGTCAGCTGAAAGAGCAAAGGACCTGGCAAGGCTCAATTGCTCGTTTCTTGACACAGCTTTTTTGTCAAAATGTTACAGGCTGTATTTTTTAAAATCATATCTTGGGCGGGTTAAAAGAAAAGAGCTTAAAAAATATTGGGATTCTGTTACGCTCTTTACTGAACTAAAACTTGAAAAATCAAAAAGAGAATTTACTTAAGACCATGAATGGCTTCATAAGTAAAGAATTTAAGAACCTGAATATTATGGTAAGTGAAAATATCGTGTCTTCACTTACTGACAACAAGCTTTGCGACATGGTTTCAGGTCTTTTTAATGAAAACCGCGCAGAGCATATATTTAAAAAAACGACCTTTAAAACGATATTTAAAGCCGAACTCTGCAATACTCCCTGCTTCGTTAAAAGATACACGAACACTACTGCTCCGAAACTGATAAAATCATTTTTCCGCACACCCATGGCTTTAAATGAATTTACGGCTGCAAACTATATTGTTGATAAGGGTATTGCGACACCGCAACCGCTTCTTTTTGCGGAACGTAAAAAATTCGGAGCAGTCCGTGAAAGTCTGATTGCTATCTTATTTTTGGAAGGAGCGCGGGATCTTAAAGACTTCCTGTTTGACAGCGGTTTTGATTCTTTTGACGCAAAAAAAGGATTTTTTTATGAGTTTGGAAGTCTTACAAAAGAAATATTTGAAAGCAGAATATACCAGGATGATTATTCAATAAATAATTTTATGATCAGAAATGAAGAGGGTCGAAACCGGATCTATTTTATTGATTTTGAGCGGGTAAAAACCGATACAGAGATATCTGAAGATCTAGCTGTAAGGTTGCTGGCAAAATTAAACCGTATTGGAAGAATTATCAGCCCAACTGAACGCTTGAGGTTTTTAAAAGGGTTTATGAGCGGGAAAGCGGAAAATCTGGAAAGCCTTAAAGCGTTTGCCTTAAAAATTCAAAGCGAAACTTTAATTGTTCTAAAAAGAGATTTTAAACGCGGAAGACTGACCAGCCTGTATACCTGCAATTTATTTGAGCCTATAAGAAAAGGCTCTTTAAAAGGTCTTTATTTAAATGGCTATGATGTAGTTGATGTCGAAAAACTGGCATCGCAAATTTCTGATAAACCCTTTCCGTTCCAGGTTTTCTTAAACTTTAACGGTACTGAAAAAGATCTAATGGTATTCAGGTTTGACGGACAAAACGCAGACAGAGCATGGTCCACCCTGAGCAACCTTATTATTGCCGGCCTTGAAGCAGACCTTCCTGATATTCTTGTGCAGGGTAAAGCCAGCGGTATTGTGGCATTTGAAGCGTCTCCTTTTAGCAGTTTAAAGAAGACACTGTCCTTTGAGATGGAGAAAAATAGTTTTCTTACAGATAACTTTAAAGAAGAACTCAATCTCTTAATTATATTATTGGGTTTAGAGTAATAAGTATTATCGCTAATATTGGTACGAGGTTCGAAATTATTATCTAATAATCTGAAAGGAGATTATCTCATCAATTGCCCTTATGGATGAGCAGGCTGGGGGCGGGTTCGCATGGTAACATGCGGGCTGAACTTGCCCCGACACGGTACCGCGAAGGCTCATGCATATCATGGGTCATACCTGGCCAGGGGTGCCGGCCAAAGCCGCAGGCCGTAGCATAAAAGCGAATGGTGCAGCTTCGTAAGCGATACCCGGACAGGTGTAGCTGGGAGAGTCCGGGGGAGGGATAAATTCGTCGATGACGGAATACACGCCGATCCTATCGATATTGGAGAAGGCCAGTGTCTGCAGGGAAGTAAAGGGCTTATGCACCTGCAGGGGACCCGGAGTATGGCCAATGGCATGCGGTGAAAGATAATGATGTGGGACCTGAGATCCCAGCGTCTCCACAGAGTTCCGACTGTGGTAAGCACTGTTCAAGTTGGATGAAACCGGCAAGAGTGGTGTGATGGGCGTAGGGAAGTCGGAGTGGTTTTGAAGTGATGACGGGTAAGACAACATAACTTGCCTTGAGCGTGGGGCCATACTTCGACCGTGTTTAATCTGTAGAGAGGGAAGCATAAGTGCTGAAAGGCTATGAATATGCGAAGTAAAGTCCGAGCTTTACAAATTAAACTGTTCCATGCAGCGAAACAGTCGCTGGATAGGAAATTTGGAGCGCTTTACGATAAAATATATCGTGAAGATGTGTTACAGGAGGCGTGGAGACGTGTAAAGGCCAACCGTGGCGCTCCGGGAATAGACCGGCAGGACTTTGAGTATATCGAGAATAAAATTGGGTTGGAGAAATTTCTGACTAAAATTCACGATGATCTCAAAGAGAAACAGTACCGGCCAGAACCGGTACTGCGCCGCTG
>PVMK01150676.1_pt1 | contig 17095 bp, 15 predicted proteins | sample 1853481 | NCBI WGS metagenome assembly PVMK01 (sample SAMN08533507, study PRJNA380276) | Marine sediment metagenome, whole genome shotgun sequencing project.
TATAGAAATGTAATGCTGATGAGTTTTGTATACGTTTGCCGGTGATTCATCATAGGGACTATTTTACTAAGCAGATAATTTTTTGCAAAAATAACCGGAGCACCTCCCGCCATATGACAGAAGAAACTCCGGGCGATAGATGTTGGTGTAGGATCTGAAGGTAATTTAGAGTACCAACCTTCGATGTTGTCTCTGGAATAAAAAAGGAGGTTGACGAGTTGCGGTGTTAGTTTTTTATGACTACAAAATGTTATAGATTCTTCACCAACAGACAAAGTATAGTTGTTAGGTCCATATTCAGCGATATACCACTGCGGTATCGTTTCTATTATCGATTCTATAAGTATTTTATCTTTCATAAAGTAAATCTACACAAAGTGTCAAGATATGTTTTCTTTACCTTAACAAACTTGGATCAAAACTTAAACCCTATATTATCTGATTCACAGATAAATTATAAAAGGAGGAAATAAAATATAGCGTCATCGATTAAAATATTTTATCTCTAATCATATTGGCAAGACTACCATTTTCAGATGGTAAAACATCTGCATAAAGTGCAGTCATACTTATTTTACTATGTCCAAGCTGTTTCTGAACATATCTTAGATTATTTGTTGCATGTAATAAAAAAGTGGCATATGTGTGACGAGCACTGTGTATTGAAAAATGTAAGGGCAAATGAGATTCTTCTATTGCCCTCTTAAATGATTTCATGAGTGTAATTACAGCACAATGTCCTCCATTACGACCGGTAAATAATGGACTATCAACTTCAATAGCTTCACACATTGTTTTCTTTTTCCAATTGATAAATGCCTTTAAGTGTTTGACAAGTTCTTTATCCAAGTAAACATCTCTTTTTTTGCCTCTCTTTCCTTTTCTTACAATTAAATATGGATCTTTAGTATTTAATTCAATATCACCAATTTTTAAATTCGCTATCTCAGATACACGTAAACCGGTGAACAAGACTAGATTTACCAACATATAACGTTTTATCCATGTTTCACGTCCATGTAATAAATCCAGTTCAGCTTTATCTTTACATGTTTTTATTAGTTTTGACCTCTGTTCAAGGTCTAAAATCTTTTCTCTATCAATGTTATAAGTAGTAGATTTCATTTTACGTGCTCTTTATTATATAGCCTATGGATTATATTATATAGGCTATTCCGTTATAGCCAAGGATATTTTATAGATTATTTACATTCTCTATAAAATATTTTTGGGCTCTGGATAATAAGACGCCTGAGGGATATGTGAAAAAGCACTTAAAAAAGCCAGAAATCTCTAATTTACGTGGTACAGCTTTTGGGTGAGGCCCATATTATACTATTTTTCAAGTAGGGCCTTTGCCTCTTTCAGGTCTTTAGTCTCAAAACCCTCAGTGAACCAGCCGTAAATCTCTTCTAGCATTGCTCTTGCTTCATCTTTTTTGCCTTGATTTTGCAATAAGCGACTTAAACTAATAACTGCTCGCAGCTCCAAAGATTTATTAGCTTGATTTTGTGCAATTTTAACTGACTTCCTAAAACATTTTTCTGCTTCGCCTTGACTTTGTTTTGATACATCGGAAATAAGAAGACCTTTTATCCTATACAATTCAGCTTCGACAAAACGTTCTTCAGTTTCATTTATTAAATTCTCTGCCTCAGAAAGAAATGACATAGCTTCATCATACTTGCCTATTTTTCTGTATGATTCTGCCATAACTATATTATAAGAAGGGCGCCCTAATTCCATGCCAGCATTTTTGTATCCGTCAAGTCCCTTTTGCATATTAATGATTTCATGTTCTTCAGATCCTTGCTCGACCATTGCCCAACCACGCGTGAAATTACCGCCTGCGAGATAGTGTGGAAAACCTTGCTCTTTTGAGAGTTCAATTTCTTCATCAGAAAATTCTATGACCTTTGGCGGGTCCCTAAGGCCTAAATGAAGCCAAGTACCAAAATGAAGTGCGTAGCCAATGCTGTGCGGATGAGAGAGCTCGCGTGCCAATTCCAGTGCCTTTTGAAAATTCTTAGAGGCACGATCAGGATACCCCAGATACAACAATGACCAGGAAGACCAGGATAAACAAGCAACTGCTGGATCACGTGCTGCTTTAAAAGCTTGAGAACGTTGTTTGTCGGGATCGTAGAGGGAAAACGCTTTATCCAGGTTAGCTTGTGCCGAGACTAGATCTCCCATAGCAACAAGCGTTATCCCAATTCCGAGATATGCTTCGACAAGAAATGCCTGGTGCTCTTCTTTATTAGCTAAGCTCATTAATTCATCAGCCAATTCAAGAGCTATCTCCAACTTGGCACGAACCGAATAAAATGTTAGTAAACCGCGCAAAGCTGAGAGAAGTTGAGGTGTTTTTCCAACCTCTTTGCAAAGCTCACGAGCCCTGTTGTAAACTTGTTCTACTTCGGGAGATCCGTAACCTTTAGTAGCAGTCAGAGGAACTCCCAATGTAATTTGCAATTCGAGTTCTTGTTTTATAACTTCATTGCTACGAGGGAGGGTTTTTAGCATATTCAAGCACTTATTAAGATGACCAATGGCTTCCACATTGGCCGAGCGTTCGACGGCTCTCCGGCCTGCCAGCAGCCAATAAGGGATAGCTTTATCACTTTGCCCAGCTTCCGCATAGTGATGGGCAAGTATTTCAGGGTGAACCTCAGCTATTTGGGGGAAACTTTTTATCGATAGTATTTGCTATTTTCTTATGATAGTTTCGTCTTTTACTTTTTAACAATGACTGATAGGCTGCCTCCTGGATCAGGACATGTTTAAATAGATAACTTGCTTTAGGAGGTATTCCCCTCTGATATAGAATTTCAGCTTCTACTAATCGGTTTAGCTCTCTTTGTAAGCTCATTTCATCAAGCGGTGAAACCGCCATAAGCAATTCATAAGTGAATGATCGTCCCAATGCCGCTCCAAGACCGCATATTTCTCCTGAGGCTATTCGATCTAGTCGGGCTGCAAGAGAGTCTTGCAGGGAAACCGGAATTGGTAACTGGGTCTGATCTCCCCGATTCTCCACATTCAACAGCTCTAACTCAAGGACCATCTTGGTAATCTCTTCTACGTAAAGAGGTACACCGTCAGTCTTGGATACAATCTGGCGTATGATATCTTCGGGAAGTATTGTTCCAGCAGAAACACTATTTACCATTTGTTCCACTTGCTTCTTTGCTAAGCGGCTTAATATGATCTGACCAAAGTGCGACCGCATCGACCAGCTTGGGTTAAAATCCGGGCGAAACGTTAAAAGAACAAAGATTCTAGAATTGGGCACCTGTTCTACGAGCATATTTACATATTCCAGGGTTGAGTGATCCACCCAATGCAGATCCTCCACTATATATAGTACGGGCTGCTTATCGGCCTCCTCGAGAAGACAAGCAATAAGTGCTTCCATCGTCCTCCGTTTCTGCATCTGTGGAGTTAAGCCAAGAGACGGATAGTGATCGGGAAGTGGAATAGATAGCAAGGGAGCAAATAATGGCACAGTCTCTTTAAGATGTAATTCATATCTTTCGAGAGTCTTTTCGAGCTTGTTAAGTTTCTCTTCAGCTGGATCCTCTCTACTAAACTCAAGCAATCGTTCTATATGATCAATCACTGGATAAAAAGCACTATTCTGGTAATACGGTGAACAGCGGTTTTCAAATCTGATATGCGGCTCATCTGCCAGTCGTTCTTTCATTACCCGAAGCAGGCGCGACTTACCTATCCCCGCCTCTCCACTAATCAATACTACCTGCCCCATATTCTCTTTTACCTGCTCCCATCTTTCAAGAAGAATTCCTACCTCTTGCTCCCGTCCAACTAGTGGAGTTAGGCCTTTTTTAATGGCTATCTCAAACGGGCTCTGTACATCGCCTTCTCTTAAGACTTGATAAACCGTTATAGGGTGAGATATACCTTTTACATGCTGAGGACCTAGACTACTAAACTCAAAATATCCTTCCACCAGCTTATGAGTAGTTGAGCTAATGATAACCGTATTGGGTTCGGCTAGATTCTGGATACGAGCTGCTATATTAGGCGTCTCTCCTATGATAGCCATAGGTTCTCGTTTTTCTTCAATCCCCATCTCCCCAGCGATTACAAGACCCGTATGAATGCCTATCCGTACTTGATTGGTTATTTCTAGCTCTCGATAATTTAGCGGCAGTTCACTCACCGCCTCTATTATTTTCAATCCTGCTTTTACAGCCCTTCTGGCATCGTCTTCATGGGCTAGTGGGTAACCGAAGTAAACCAGTATCCCGTCTCCTAAATATTTTGCTATATGTCCGTCGAATTGCTTTATAACCCTTGCACAGACTTCTTGGTAGTCGTGCATAATTTGTCGCATATCTTCCGGATCAAGTTTTTCAGATAAGGCAGTAGATCCTACGAGGTCGCAAAACATAACGGTTATATGTCTACGCTCTGCATCAGAGGGCTCCGGTGCGGAATATTGAATCCCTCCATCATTGTCTTTTTCTATTTTTTCATTTTCTCTTAGTGGAGTTCCGCATTTCCCGCAGTACTTATGGTCAGGAGGGTTCTTAAATTCACACTTTGGACAAACCAGTTTAAGCGGTTGGGCACACTTGCCACAATAACCCATACCGGATTGATTTTCGAAACCGCAGCTTGTGCATATCATAGAATCATGTTTTTTTACTTTACTGATTATTATAAAACAATTGAACTATAATAGTAAATGACCTGCCCCCCTATAATAGGTCCATAAGTTAAGTTAGATTTTTGACGGGAAACCCTATATATAGGAGGTCACAAATTGTAGTTAGCTTTGTTCATAAATCCAACTTAAACCGAGCTTAACAAAAGGGGTGCAGTATAAATTACACAATTAAGCCAGTTACCTGAGCGACAATATGTAGTTTATCCCATTGGTCACTGAAATACAGTACATTGGCCGATAGATAGTTTTAACACCAATACTGTCTCACCAAAATATATTATTTATCCACAGGTTTAATTGACACTATCTACATATTTTTTTATAGTCTTAGCAGGAGCGTCTAGAACTTTATATGGCATGCGCAGGAACGGTGGTCATACTCAACGGACTGCCTCATTCTGGAAAAAGAGAGATAATAAGAAGCTTTCAGGAAATAAGCACTCAGCCGTTTTTTACCTTGGGCATACAAGGACTCTACAAAATTATGGAGCCTAAAGATTCAGAAAAACCGCTTGGTGTTAATAAAGAAGCGGACAGCATTTATTTAAGAGGTCTCCATGCGGCTATTTCAGGAATTTCTAGGGGTGGCTGTAATATGATAGTAGACCACACCATAATGGAGAAAGCTTGGTATGAAGAGCTGCATTCTTATCTTGACGGACTTGATGTAACTTGGATTCAAGTTACTTGCAATAAGGACATTTTGGATAAAAGGGAAAAAAAGCTTGGTCCTAGGCCTGAGGGCAGTTCAAGCTCAATACAAAGTCATATGCTAGAAGACATATCCTATGATTTCAAAGTGGATAGTGGAGAGGATTCATTTGAAACTTGCGCATCCAAGATTGATGAATATCTGAAAAATAGACATTATCATGGCCGACCTAGTGTGGTATGGGCTCCGCTTACTTTTCCACATACCGATACAAAATCAGGAACTATTATCCTTCTTGCCGGAACCACTAGCGCTGGCAAGAGTACTCTTTGCACTCATATACAAAAATTAATAGAAGGCCCCTGTATACAGTTCGGCATTGATAATTCAGTTGAAATGATAGCTTCAAAATACTTGGGAGTGCCTCTTACAAAAGAAGACATTCATAATTTCAAACCTAAGAAAGAGCAAAATCTAGGTTATTACTTAATACCTCCCGGGCCCAGTGCAGACAATCCTTATGAGTATGCAATACTGCAAATTGGCCCTTTAGCTCGTCTCATAACAACTGCTACGTTTTATGGTCTTAAGTTTATTGCATTAGCTGGTATAAATGTAGTTTCAGATCAGATATTTGCGTTTAAAGACTGGTATCTGGAGGCAAAGGAGGTCTTTAGCGATATACCTGTTCTATGGGTCTCAATCACAGCCGACAGGGAAAAATTACTTGAGCATGAAATCAAGCGCGGTAACAGAGTACCTGGCCATACTATAGGCTTATATGAGCAAATGTTTAAAGACATCCCGTTTGACGTGAAAATAGACAGCGGGAAGTTATCACCAGAATTAGAAGCAAGGGTTGTCATAGAAAAATTATCTGATCATAATTCCAACTTAAACCGGGCTTGACAAAAGGGGAGCAGTACATTCGGTTAGTCTACTCTAATATAATTTCAACCTATCTTATTTAATATTTCGTTCCACACATGGATACCGTACACCAATTCAGGCGGAAGAAGGGTTTACAGTAATCATGCTTCACATAAAAATGCTGCTTGATTATTTGGGTAGGGCAATGCACCCATTTTTCTCATACGTAGTGAACCTATACATAGCGTTGACATGAGCTTATCTTTGTGAGACAATGGCAAAAAAGGGTTTATGCACTAAATGGGATAAAATAATTTGGAGGTAAGGAAAATGAAGGCGACTTTAACTTATGGTGTCAAAGATGTAAGGGTTGAAGAAGTTCCGGACCCGGTGATTGAAAATCCTACGGATGTGATTGTAAAAGTTACGGCAGGTGGAATTTGTGGCTCCGACCTTCACATCTACAGAGGCCACTTTCAACTCGATGAAGGTAAAGGAGTTGGACACGAGTTTGTAGGAAGGATTGAAGAAGTCGGTAACGACGTTAAATCACTTAAAAAAGGCGACAAAGTCGTTGGGCCGTTTTGGGTTAGTTGTGGAAATTGCTATTTCTGTCAAAAAGGTCTTACCACATCCTGTCTAAATGGTGGATGTTTCGGATTTGGTGGACTGCTGGGAGATGAACCAGGATGTCAGGCTGAATATATAAGAGTTTCACATGCAGAAGCCACATTGGTAAAAGTCCCAGATAGTCTCTCAGACGACAGTAACGACGGGAAAACTCTTTTCTTAGGAGATAACATCTCCACTGGATATCACGGTGCAGTATGTGGAGGAATAAAACCTAAGGATACTGTTGTAGTATTAGGTGACGGAGCTGTTGGTCTCTTTGCTACATACGGTGCAACTCTTTTTGAACCATCGAGGGTTATTACCATAGGACATCATGATTATAGACTTAAAATTGCCGAGCAGTATGGTGCTGATATAACTATCAACTCAAAAAATCAAGATATTGAAGAGGAGATAAAGGATCTTACCAATGGAATAGGAGCAGATGTAGTTATTGAATGCGTAGGTACCTCAGAATGCCTTCAGCAGTGTCTTCAAATAGTAAGGCCAGGTGGCAATGTTTCTTTTGTCGGTCTTTTCTATGAACCATTTCCTCTGAACATAACTGACTTTTTCCTAAGAAATCTAACCCTTCATGGAGGAGTTGCCCCCGCAAGAACGTATATACCTCAACTTATGCCTTTAGTCGAACAGGGAAAACTTGATCCAACTCTTGTTATCAGCCATAGAATTTCATTGGACGAAGTTCCTAAAGGATACGAATTAATGAATAATAGAACCGAAGGTGCAATTAAGATTGTCTTCAAACCTTAAAACTTATTAGTTAACTGACCTGACCCCTATAATAGGTCCATAGTATAAGTTAGATTTGTGAAAGAAAACCCTATACGGGAGGTCATTAAGATGGCTGGGAAAGGTTCGCATTCTTAATAACTCCAACTTAAACCTAGCTTGACAAAAGGGGTGCAGTATAAAAGCTGGGTACTACAATCTTAAAGATATAAATATCCTCTCATATTCAAGAGATTTTCAGTATAGCTATATATATCCAGGTTGACCTGCCCCCCTATAATAGGTCCATAAGTTAAGTTATTTTTTAGAGAGGAAACCCTATATATAGGAGGCAACTAAGATGGGTAGGAAACGTTATACCCCAGAGCAGATAATACGGTTACTACGTCAGTCAGAAGTACTTTCTTCTGAGGGTAGGGATGTACCGGAGATATGCAGAGAGATGGGAGTAACAGTGAGCACTTATTACCGCTGGAGGAAGGAATACGGTGGTATGCAGGTTAATCAGGACATGAAAGTTTACATAATGGATTATTATCACAAGTAGTTAGAGCAACTTAAATCTTCTCTAATTCAAGCGATCTCAGTAAAACCTATGTATAGGGTTATCATTGCATGAGAACTCTTTAATTTGCACGGTTTTTGCGAGTATTTTGCGTAAATTATAGTTTAACAGTTACGAGAAGTAACTATTATTAGTGGCCATCTGCTCTTTTCAATTTATCTTCAATACCGTTTAATTCAGAATCATACTGTTTCAGTTTAGCTTCATACATTTCCTTAGTAAGACTTTTAACTGGTCCAGTTCTCAGGGAAAAGGTCAGTCAGTAGAAATGCAACTTTGCATTGTGATTTCAAGAATCAAGACATTGTAGAAAAGCCCTAAAACCATTTGAGCTTTTTAAATAAAGCTACCTGAACTATAATTATAACAATACAAAGAGAAGTGAAAATCCAAAAACCCGAACCGCTTTCCAGACCAGGCATACCGCCGATGTTGATGCCCATAACGCCTGTCAGAAAGCCCAAAGGCAGAAAGATTGTCGCGGCAACGGAGAAAATATATGTAATACCATTCAGGCGTCTTGCATGTGCGTTGTTAATCTCTTCATTCAGTATTTGCGAACGATCACGCAGCTCATTGAGTTCTTCTACATAGCGGGTCACTCGATCGTGACTTTCCACAAGATGTTCTTTGTTCTCTTGTTTGAGCCACTTTAAATCTGCCTTTAAAAGAGTTTCCAATAGTGTTTTTTGCGGCGTTACATTGCGTATGAAAATCGCCGTGCGCTTTCTTGCAATTGCGACATCTTCAGATATTTGACCATGTTTGCCGGTTGCGAGACGCTCTTCTGCCTTTGAGATACAATCCTCCAAGTCATCAAAAAACGGCTCCATTCTCCCAAACACCCGGTCTGTTATCATTGTCAAAAAACCACTTGGGTCCGTAGGTCCTTTCTTTTGTTGAATAAAGTCAACTATATCGTTTATAGCCTTGATATCCCTGCGGCGCGTTGTGATCACTTTGTTCTCATCAATCCACATCCGGATTGAAATCATATCTTCAGGGTCTTCTCCTTCATACAGATTTATAGCGTGTAAAATAACAAGAACGCCATTATTCTTCACGAGAGTGCGGGGACGAGTTTCCTCCGCCAGCATGGCATCAATGACAATCGGCTCAAGGTCTGTATTATTTTCAAGGTATTCTCTTGTATCCGTGCTCAGGGCGCACATATGCAACCAGTAATACCCTTCTTTCGGTTCTGGCAGGGTAGTATTGTTATCAGGGGTTAAAGCTTGCGCCTTTCCTGATTTATTCAGATGATAGGCATGAATAAAATGACTATTCTCCATGTTGATCTGTCCTCTCTATTGAAGATTCTTTATCTGCTTACATTACGGATTTCCGGCTCTGTACGTCATAGCCCCCGGACTTTGCTCTTCCCTGCATCCTTCCAGTGATAAGCGTTTAGTCAGCTAACAAATATGTTAACGATGCGTCAACATGCTGGCTATTTATAACGTAACAAAACTAAAAGTTAAATTTCCAGGGTTGGTAAAATTTACAAATCACTTTCCATTTCACCAATCTCTTTATTCAGGAAATATGATAATATAGTTCGGATAATAACAATGCCACCAAGAAAAATAAGGTCATCTTTTGTTTGATTTAGAACAGTTTTTATTACATCGGCAACTATCATTATTTCTAAACCAAGCAAGAGGTATGACCCTATATAACACCTAACAACTTTTATATCATTCCTATTAAGAGTTTTATTTTTTATCCTTAACACAAAATAGTCGAACAATGCTTTTACTAAACCCCATAAAATAACTAATATCGCTATTAAATCTATGATTTCCGTAATTGGGTTAAAGATAGATATGATAAATTCACTAAATTCATGCATGCTTGCACCCTAATAATTATTTAGTTTCTCCCTGTTGTATAGACCACCCAGATCAGGCACAGCGTACTCAGCCTTGGTGCAGGCTGAAAATAAAATTGCAACTATAACTAATAAGGCGCAATTGTTTTTCATGCTTGACCTCCCCCATTATACTAACACTATACTAAAACGTATTTTAAAATATATAGTATGAATACACTAGGAAATCAAGTAGGTGTGTAGGTTCACTACATACGTGAGACAAACGGGAGGGTCGAATTGAGCATAAAAGATAATCCAAATGCAGTAGAGTTTATGACGGATAAAGGGGTAACAGTTTCCGCTATAGATACGGATCAAATGAGGGAAGTGGACCGTATAGCAATGGAAGAAACGGGACCTAATCTATATCAAATGATGGAGAACGCAGGGCGGAATTTGGCTACACTTTCTATTGATATACTTGGAGATAGATGGAATGATGCGAATATTCTGGTGATGGCCGGTCTCGGCGGTAACGGCGGAGGGGGCATTACAGCCGCAAGGCATCTAGCCAATAGAAATGCAAGAGTCACCCTTTCTCTTTCAAGTCCTGACCGCCTGGGCGAAGTGCCTTCTTTTCAATATGAAATTTTTAAGTCCACCTCTGGAAGGGTTCTGGATCTAGAAGATATTGCCGACGAAGATGTTGATTTAATCATAGATGCGCTCATCGGATACAGTCTCAAGGGTGCTCCGCGCGGGAGAATATTGGATTTTGTCGAGTGGGCAAATAAAAGCAATGCGCCCGTTCTATCTCTCGATATCCCCTCAGGTGTTGATTCCACTACAGGTGAAACACCCGGTGAGTTCGTTAACGCAAATTGGACAATGACCTTGGCGTTTCCTAAGATCGGATTAAGTGCTCAAAAAACAGGTGAGCTTTATTTGGCCGATATAGGTATTCCAGTCGAGACTTATAATAGGATCAACATAGATTACACGTACCCCTTTGACAGCAGATACGTTGTACCGTTGATTAGAAAATAAAAATTCGGCTCGTATATGTTTTACCAAAAATATGTTACGGTTTTGAATATAATGTCTTCAAATATGAAGTCTGTGGAATCTTAGTGATTTATAAGCTAGAAAATAAATAATTCCTTCTTCAAGCTTGGAGCAGAAGAAAATACAGGGATAAAAAAGTTAAAAATATATAATGAGAAAAGAAATAGTTAGAACAAAGAAACACAAATTATGGGAAGAAGTCCTTGATCATGGGGAATTATCAGAGGGGAGAGTAACTACAAAGGAGGTTATATCTCAATGGTAGAATCTATATTCCACAAACTAAAATCTAAGGGTCCACTCTATGCCCTTTTTCTCAACTGCACGCTCAAGAAAAGCCCAGAGACTTCAAACACAGAGGCTCTTTGCAATCTTCTTATTGAGCGGTTGAAGGCACACGAACCGGACATCGAAACTGAGATAGTTCGTGTAGTCGATTATGATGTGAAACCCGGCGTCAGCAATGACGAAGGGGAAGGCGACGAGTGGCCTAAAATTCTTGAAAAGATTAAACGTTGCAATATCATTGTTCCTGCCATGCCGATTTGGATGGGGGTACGCTCCTCCATCGCTCAACGGGTCATCGAACGATTGGATGGCACCACCAAGACTGTAATGTGTGAGAAGACGGGACAATTTCCTTTATATGGTTCGGTCTGTGGTTGCGTTGTTACGGGAAATGAGGATGGTACTCACGACTGTGTCGCTAACACGTTTGCCAATTTGCTTCATTTTGGGGTCACCGTGCCGCCGAATACCGATTTGTATTGGGTGGGCGACGCCGGGCCGGGTGCTAGTTTTATTGAAGCCGGAGGAGAATTGTCACCTTATGTGCGCCGAAATGCAGAACTAACGGCTCAGAATTTACTCTTTGCTGCCAAACTGCTGCGAGAAAACCCTTATCCCATAAATATCGCCGAACAAAACAAAATAATGATGAAACGCAATGAAGTAAAAATGCAAGCGATGAAGCTTGCCGTGGAACACATGCGCACCAATATGCCGAGCTAAATGCTTTTTGAGGAGGCGATCAATGGATTTAAAAATACTGACGGAGGGTTTAGGCATGGCTTGAGAATAGAAATAAGGGTATTACTAGTACAAAGAGTTTCTTAATCAGCAGCATACCTGTTCCCATTCCCCATTTACGCACCTGCCTATCTTACAACCTACATCTGGGATGGGTTTAATCCCACAGGATATTGTAGGGGATACATCACATACTTGCTCCCACTGTCCATTTACACACTGACCTATCCTACAGCCAACATCAGGAATAGGTTTTATTCCACATGATACTAGTTGGTGAAGTATCACATATCTGCTCCCACATACCGTCCACACAACGACCGATACGACAGCCTACTTTAGGTATTGGTTTTATACCGCAGTTCAGTGTTCCGTCTGCATATGAGAGAGTGGGAATAAAGAAGATAATAGCTAAGAGGGCTAATATATATTTTCTCATATGATAAGTACCTTCATAAGTTTTATATGTATAAACGACCAAAAACTACTATAAGTTATAAAATAGAATCCTCCTAATACACTAGGAAAACGATTTAAAAGAAATTTACGGATATTTCTGCTGTTGAAGTCCTATATATGAGACTTCTCTTGTATCTAATTGTAACTTGACTCTATCTATATGAATATATATCATATAAGCATGACGGCAAAACGCTTTAGACCAAATATGATTCATATTTATCTGCATCCAGAGGAAGATAAGTTCATCAAGGACTATGCTGAAACTAATTTTTTGACCGTATCAGAACTTATTAGAGGATGGATTCACGAGACAATGAAATCAGAAGGGATTGATATTAAAGAACCAACATTACCCAAAATTTTAATTCGGAGGACAAAGTAATATGGGGAGTATATATTTAAGAGAAAATTCATGGGTTGTTAAATATAAAGATGAGAACGACAATTGGAAACGCAAGTCGATAGGGCAGAGGCCCGCCGTAACAAAAACAATGGCTAGGGAAGTTCTTAAAGAGATAGAGCGAAAGGCCAAGCTTGGCCAGTTTGATCAGATTAATGTTGTAATCCCTACATTATATGAGTTTTCAAAAGAGTATGTCGACTATAAAAAGACAGTAGAAAAGAAGCGCTCCTGGAGAAGTCACCGAGTTTGCTTAAAAAATCTATGCGTTGCATTCGGGAGTTGTAAGCTTTCAAAGATAACTCCGAAGGATATAGACGATTATAAAAAGCTAAGGCTCAAGACAGTCAAACCCGGAACAGTCGACAGGGACCTCGCAGTATTAAGAAATCTATTCAACCTTGCTAAGCGATGGAAAAAGTTTTATGGTGAAAATCCGGTTAGTGCATCCGGGTTGATTCTCGAAGATAGTAAAAGGGAGAGGATTGCTACACCGGATGAGGAAAAACGACTGTTAGATGCCAGTCCTCCACATCTAAGGGCTATTCTAATTACAGCTCTGCAGACAGGGATGCGTAAAGGCGAGATCATTAAATTAAAATGGAATAATATAGACATGGAAAATAACAATATTACAATCGATAAGTCCAATTCAAAAAGTAAGAAGACGAGGAAGCTCCCAATCAACACACTACTTAGGAGGCTGTTATTAGAGCAAAAACTAAAGAACGGGAGTTCGGAATATGTATTTTTAACCCCTAAAGGGGAACCATACGCTCGGGAAGATTCATTAAACCAGTCATATAGAGCTGCACTGAATAAGGCCGACATACAGGGCCTTAGGTTCCACGATCTTAGACATACTGCTGGAACAAGACTAGGAGAGATGGGTGTCCCGATACAGGTGATCCAGGAAATATTAGGACACGCGGATATCCGAACTACTATGCGGTATGTTCACCCCGGAGCTTCAATAAGGGATGCAGTTGAAAAACTGGCAAATTCAGATTCATATGGTCACAAATCAGGTCACAAAGAAGGCGGTCAACAAAATTAACCGCCGTAACTGCCTGTAATCATGGAGCCGACGAGAGGATTTGAACCTCCGACCTGCTCATTACGAGTGAGCTGCTCTACCTGAGTCGGACTTATTACTGCTTACTATCATAAGACTAAAATGTCTAAGTATGTACCATAATCTAGTGTCCTAAACTGCAATTGTTAGACTATGGTTAGACAATAAAGTCAACTAGAGTTCCTATGTAACTACCTATTATACCATAATAATCTCTAATATTAAAGAATGAGACACTTCTGGACATAAAGTCTAATTAAGTAAACTCTTATAACTTGGTAAGTCTATAAGTTTCCTTTAATGTTCTACTATATTTAAAGGTAAGAGAAAGGGTTATAGTTGGATGATAATAAATAATAAAGATAGGACATAATGGACTCTATTATGTCATAGTGGATGAATTGGTACTTATCATAGTCTACAGTTGGACTCATACAGCAATAGTGGCTACTATTGCCTCCCCCCCTAGAAGACCCATAGGGGCACCTTATGTATATAGAATGTTCCCAAGATAGTAATCAAACTTACTACCCACATATAAATGGACTCAGTGAGGCTTCAGATATATATAAATTGTCTATAGACCCTGTTAGAATCAAATGTACTGCTCCCCCTTTTCTCAAGCTCGGTTAAGTTGGAATCATGAATATCAATACTAAACAAAAAAGGGAGCCGAAGCTCCCCTTGTTATTTTTAATTTGTAGTTTTTTTAGACTTTAAACAGTTACTTTCCTTCTTCTAAGAACCATAAATCCTACTAAACCTAAAATGCTTGCCATGGCTATAAGTCCCCATTCGGATAGGGTTGGTACTGTTGTCAGGCTGTCAGCTCGTTTTACATCGCAAGAACCTTCAAGTTGAGGATTTCCACCTGGCGATATCGTTGCGTATAAATTATCAATTTCAGCTTGCGTTACATGAATAGATGCAAGATTCGAATTAGAAACCGGGATTTTAATAATATTAGATTCTTCTTCAATAGGATCATCACCATCATCCCCTAGAAATAAATTCATATTCGTATCTATACATATACCGCCTTCTACGTCGGCATTAGCATTACCGGTCAAAGCAGTTATTTGATCTTCGGTAATTAAAATCTGCGGGCTACAGGTAACAGGATCAATTTCGAGGACACAGTCACAATCTCCGTCGTCGCCAACAAATAAACTGCCGCTAAACGCCATGCCTACATCCAAATCAACACCTGGACCTATTCCTGCTACAGCTGTTAATTGAGCCTGGGTACAAAGAATAGACAGATCACCTGCAGACGTTAACTTAAAGATAACATTGTCTACATCATTCGCACTATCGTCGTTTGCAATGTAAATATTCCCCTGATCATCTATAGCTATACCCCCTTCCAGGTCTACAGTAGTCGCCAACGCTAGAAAATCCGCTTCAACTGCTAATATATTTATAAGAGCCGGATTAGTAATAGGAGTTTTCACGTTGGTAGGAAACTCAATTATTGCTTCGTTGTCTTCGTCCGCTACAACAAGGGTGCCCGTAACCGGATTAACATCCATTCCGTTATCCCAATCTACCGTGAGAGGAAATAACATGTTCACAACAGTATCGGTAACAAAAGTACGGACACTTCCGTTAGTCTTTGCAAATAAAATATTATCGGATTCATCTTCACTGAAGTACACTCTGCCGTCATTGCCTACTGCAAGACCAGTATCATCACAATCTGCTGATGTTAAACCAGTAGTAGACAAGATTTGAGAATTTGAAACGAACTCAGATATAGTCCCATCGGGTTTAACTTTCATTATTGAGCACTCGCCGTTAGGACCACCATCCAAATCTACCTGTATAAAAAGATCATCCTTTTCCGATGCGTTCGCATGAACGGAAAAAGACGCCAAAATAAGTAAAACTAGAAAACTACCAATTATTTTTTTCATAATAACTCTCCTTCAAGATTTATTCGATGCTCAAACTTATAGCTATATTAACTGTACAGCTGCCCAATAGTCAAACGGCATTTTATGTCAATTATGGTTTTTTTTAATACTCTTCTTCCACCTGAATCGGTGTGCGGTATCCAAGAGCTGAATGAAGGTAACCGCAGCGAGTTTTTATTGGCTTAATTCTACTAGCTTCTTAATGGGGAGCAGTATACCGTAGCTCCCCTTTATAATATTAAATTTTAGTTTTGTTAGATTTTAGGCAGTTACTTTCCTTCTTCTTATAACAATAAATCCAATTATTCCCAAAATACCTGCCATTGCTATAAGACCCCATTCGGATAGGGTTGGGACGTTTCTAATCCCAGGTTCTAATTTAAACCCAGTACATGTGTATGTATTGCCGTAGCCATCTTCCTCAACGAAATCGGAAGTCCAGTTACTACCGTCTTCTGTTGTGGTATTTACTTCCGGGCAGGAATTATTATTAACCGATGTCAATGTGCCGTTTTCATACCCGAGCGCGTCGCACAGCGCCTGGGCGGCGTCGATCGGAACGCCGTTATTATCCTCATCGGGTGCATTGCAAACTCCACCAAAGGATTCTTCCTCCGTACAGCAATCATCTGTATAGTCTTCAGCCGTCGGCATTTGATCACCATGAACGTTGTCTATATCAAGTGAAGCCCTTAATGCAGAACCGTTTGTACTTCCGAAACTAAGCACTTCATTAGCAGGGTCAAAGTTACAGAAAAATTCATTGGGTTCACACCCGTCTGAAGGGCAGCCTATCCAATGGAGCGTACTGTCTGTAAAAGCCCGGAGATCGACTCCCCTGGCCGGCATACCCCACATATCTATGTCCGTCACAATATCTTCACACGTAACCGTCACGTCTTGAGCCCGCAGTTCTGGAGCAAATCCTATTAACAAAAACAATACTAGAATTAAATGTAGCTTTCTCATAATTTCCTCCTTTAATTAATGCAGTATAGTTGGAATTATATTACACAATGAGCATTTGTGTCAACATTGTATAGGTTCCCTAGATATGAAACAATTTGGTGTATTGCTCCTCCATAAATAGTCAAGCAGCGTTAAACAGATCTCATCGCTATACTTGTAATACTCCCCTTCTGCCTGAACCGGTGTGCGGTATCCATGTGCTGAATGAAGGTAACCGC